>Ga0068876_10000587_pt1 | contig 29678 bp, 23 predicted proteins | sample NOAtaG_6_FD_66442 | JGI IMG/M metagenome (GOLD analysis project Ga0068876, IMG submission 66442) | Freshwater lake microbial communities from Lake Erie, under a cyanobacterial bloom - NOAA_Erie_Diel5S_2200h metaG | ecosystem: Environmental > Aquatic > Freshwater > Lake | place: USA: Ohio, Lake...
TTCCAACTTTTTAAGATCCAAATTAAGCGCAGGGTCACTCAGTATCTCGATCTTATCGAGCACTTCTGCTTTTCTTCTAAAATCTCCAACCACGCTCACTTTTATTTTTGGAGCAGCCTTGGTAATATTGTCGACTAATGTATTTATAAACGGCTCTACACTTGCATAATGTTTTTTTGAAGAGTTGGCCATTTTAAATTCGATACTGGCCTTTACTGATTCTTGTGTTTTTTGTCCGAAACCTTTTAAGGTCGACAATCGATTTTCATTACACGCATAGAGCAACTCCCCTACACTTTCTATTCCTAATTCCTTCCAAATGGCATGAACTTTTTTTGGACCTAATCCTTTTACACCCATCATATCAATGACTCCCGGCGGAGTTTTGTTTATGAGTTCATCTTGTTCTTTTGCCGAGCCGTGTTCGAGTAATTCAAAAATAAATTTAGAAATGCTTTTACCAATGCCTTCGATGTCCTCAATATCCTTTTGTGTTCGTCCGGTAAAATCGTAACGTAATTTATCAAGCTTATATGCTGCACTTGAGAATGCGCGGGATTTAAAGGAATTCTCGCCATGCAATTCCATTAGCTTGGCCTGGAGATCGAGAATATCTACAACTTCTTCATTTGTCATGGTTCACATAGGCTTTAGCTATGATCATGTCGTTAGGATTGGTGATCTTGATATTTTCGTAATTGCCTTCTACTAAATTTATTTTTTCACCAATGGATTCGAGCACTGTAGCATCATCGGTAAATTTAGGGGAGTAAGCTTTTGTAAATGCTTTTTTAATGAGTTTTACATTGAAGCATTGTGGTGTTTGAATGATCTTGAATTTATTACGATCAACCGCTTTATTCTTTTTATCACTTGCTTTTCGTACACTTTCAAATAAGGTTATTGCGGGAATTGCATTTCCTTTTCGAGCAGCGATGTTGTAACAATTCTTGATAACGTCGATGGCAACAAACGGACGCGCCGCATCGTGAATACCTACAACCCCATCAGATGAAGGAATAAGTTCCAAGGCGTTTTTTACAGATTGGTAACGTGTATCGCCACCGGTAGTGATCTGTATCTCCTTTTTTGGGAAATGTTTTTTGCAGATCAAGGTTAATTCCTTCTTAAATGCAGGGTGAACTGCAATGATGATATTTATGGATGCTTTATATTTTAAAAATTTATTGATGCATAATACGATCACCGGAATTTTATTTATTTCCAGAAATTGTTTGGGTGTTTCTGTTCTCATTCGGGTACCCGTTCCGCCCGCCACTATGATCACGTAATTCTTTCTCATATACTCTATAAAAATACAACTAATTAATGCTTTTGCATTTTAAAATGATGTTAAGTTCTGACCTATATTCAAAAAAAAATCCCCCAAACATTTCTGCCGGGGGATAGTCTTAAAATGACTTTCTTATTTCTTTAATTTATCCGCAGGGATAACAAATGTTTTTGTAAGATCAATATGGTTCATTGCATTTTCAGGCAAGTTACGTACACCTTTTTGCTCTAGTCTAAAGTTCTCATCGTAGAATATTGGCATAAATGGTGCATCATCAATGGCAACGGCTTCTGCTGCGCTTAGCAAGGCAAAACGCTTCGCTTTATCCGGCTCTAATTGACCTGCAGAGAATAACGAATCAAATTTTGCGCTCTTATAACGGAAGAAGTTAGTGAATGACTTATCCGCAGGATTCTCAGGCACATGTTTACCATTGAACAAGGTTAAGAATGTTTCAGGATCCGGATAATCGGCATTCCAACCAAAACGGAAGAAATCGGCTTTACCAGATTGTACATTATCAATATGCTCACCTAATGGAACTGTATTGATGTTTACCTTTACGTTGATATTTTCTTTTAGCATGCTTTGGATAACCTCAGCAACCAAAATATTTCTATCATCTCCACCGCTGTTGATCTCTAAGTTGATCTCCGGGAAACCTTTTCCATCAGGATAACCTGCTGTTTTCATTAGTTCTTTTGCTTTTGCAACATCTAATGGATAGCCTTTAATTTCTTTATAGTTATATCCTTCTTTTTCAAAAGCTTCAGTGTATGGCACCATACCATATTCAGCAGGGGCGCCTTCACCTTGGATAGTAAATACTGCGATTTTATTACGATCTATCGCGTAGTTGAATGCTTGACGAACTGCCTTATTTGCAAATACATTTTTAGTGCTTGACTGCACATTAAATCCAAAGAAGTTAGTGTTCAAAGCCGGTGAGCTAATGATCTGGAATTCGTTCTTCTTTGATTTAGCATCAGAAAGATCGCCCATGATCTCAGAGAACATCTCCACCGGAATACGATAGATCATATCTAGATCGCCTGATTTGAATTTTAGGATCTCAGATTTTTTCTCGCGAATAAAGCTCCACTTAACACCATCCAAATACGGTAATTTATTTCCGTGCTCATCAACGCCCCAATAGTCTTGATTTTTTTTCATCATCACTACTTCACCTTCTTTGATCATCTCAATGTAGAACGGACCGGTACCAACAACGTTCACACGCATGTCGTTGCCGTATTTTTTAAACGCCTCCGGAGGATAAACAAAACAACCCGGCATTGCTAAAATATTAAGGAAACCTAAACTTGGTCCCATCATTTTTAAAACAATCGTACTATCATTTACAACTACAACACCATTAACTTTTTTAGTATTTCCACCTTTACTAGCCACAAAAGCTTCGGTAGCACCTACAACTTTATCTTTGAAAGTTGATTCAAACAAATTATTTGAAGGATCTTGTGTACATAATCTTTCGAAACAGAATTTCACATCGTTCGCATTCACCATACGACCTTTTCCATCAGGGAAACAAGCGTTATCATGAAACTTTACGTTTTGGCGTAAATGGAAAGTGATCTCTTTTAAGTCGGAACTAAATTCCCAACGCGTTGCCAATGCAGGAATAATATTTAAATTCTCAGGGTCATATTTTACTAAGCCTTCATAAACTTGATAGGCGATGTGATATGTTGGAACGTCATTAATTGACATAGGAATGAAGCTCTTAAGATTCTCAACCTCATTTAACCTTAAAATACCACCCAAATAAACACCACCTTTGCCTTCTGTTTTTCCTGACTTATCATCCTTTTTATCACCTCCACAAGAAGTAGCGATGAGCGCAAGACCAACAACAGACAACAATACTAATTTCTTCATACTAAAAAATTAACGAACTTGATTAGAAATTACAATTTAATAATGCAACAAAGTTATATTTTTAGCGTAACATTCCTAATTTTTTCATAAAAAAACGCCATTTTCTCGCCAAATCTTAACAAATTGACTACCAACACTAAAGCCCTAGCTAAGCTCCAGTAAAACAGGGCAATGATCGCTATGAATTATGTCGGAAAGTATAGCGGCATGTTTGAGTCTGTGCTTCATATTTCCGGTCACCAGGTTGTAATCAATTCGCCAGCCCAAATTCTTGCCTCGCGAACCTGCTCTATAGCTCCACCAGCTGTATTGGTGCGGGTTTTGGTTAAAATGCCTAAAGCTATCTATGAAGCCACTATTGATGAAATTCTCCATCCAATCTCGCTCTTCCGGTAAAAAACCACTGGTATTTGCATTGGATTTGGGGTTGTGAATATCAATAGCTTTATGGCAAATATTATAATCGCCACAAAGCACCAAATTGGGTATTTTCTGCTTTAGATCATTGATATAATTCTGAAAAAAATCCAGCCATTTCATCTTAAAAGCTTGCCTTTCGTCGCCGCTACTTCCGCTTGGGTGGTATACACTCATTACCGAATAATCCTCAAAATCTACCCTGATCACACGGCCTTCAAAGTCGTATAACTCATTACCACAGCCGTATTCAATGTGTTTTGGTTTATGTTTTGTAAAAATAGCTACGCCGCTATATCCCTTTTTTTGAGCAGGATACCAATATAAATGGTAGCCAAGTTCTTCAAATTCTAAAAGACCAACTTGATCAGGATTCGCCTTTATTTCTTGTAAACAAAGTATATCCGGCTCCTCATTTTTCATCCAATCAATAAGGCCTTTGCCAAGTGCTGAACGAATGCCATTAACATTGTAGGTGATAATTTTCATATGGCCACAAATTAAAGCGCTACAAGGGCAAAAACAAAAATAATAGCAGTTAAACCATACACAATTTACTAACTTTAAAAACGTTTACTACAAATGCTAAAGTGGCATAAATACATTTTAATGCTGATACTTAGCGCATGCTTTTTTTATTCGCAAGCGCAGAATTTCAGGAGCGCGCGCATAAAAACATTTGTACTAAAAAGCGATACTTTGAAATTAGACAGCTTAAGTTTGATAAAAGAAAGTGTGCGTATCACTTATTTTAATGCTGAAGATTCGATCAACAAACCTCAACTAAATTACCATTTACACGCGTTGATCTTTACAGGAAAAAGACCTGATAGTATTATGGTGAGTTACCGTGTTTTCCCTTTTAATTTTGAGCAAACCTATTTTCATAAGGACGCATCGCAGTTGTACACCGACCTATCTATGCCCGATAGGCCTTTCACCATAAAGTATGACAAGAATAATTACAACTCTAACCTTTTAAAGAATGATGGTTTAAATAAGAATGGAAATATTAGCAGAGGGATATCAGTTGGAAATAATCAAGATGCAGTTTTAAATTCGAATTTGAATTTACAGGTAAGCGGAAAATTAACGCCGGAAATTGATCTGTTAATGGCTGCAACAGACAACAATATTCCATTTCAAGCCGATGGAACAACGGCTCAGTTACAAGAATTTGATAAAGTATTTGTACAACTGAATAACGAGAGCACAAAATTAGTAGTAGGCGATTATCAATTAAGTAGGCCGCAAAATTCTTACTTCATGAATTTTTATAAGCGTGCGCAAGGGATCAGTTTAGATAATGTGTATGTGGATAGCACGAATAATAAACCTGTAACATTTAAAACACAAGTAGCGGGAGCTATTTCACGGGGGAAATTTTCGCGTATGGTATTTTTTGGAATAGAAAATAATCAAGGACCTTATCGCTTGCGCGGTGCAGATAATGAACCATTTATTATTGTATTAAGCGGAACTGAAAAGATCTATATTGACGGTAAGTTACTTTTGCGTGGGCAAGAGAATGATTACATTATTGATTACAATACAGGTGAGCTTACTTTTACCGCAAGACAACAAATAACAAAAGATAAACGGATTGTTGCAGAATTTCAGTACGCCGAAAGAAATTATGCGCGATCACTTTTTTTATTTTCGGAAGAGATACAGGGCAAAAAAGCCAAGGCCTATTTTAATTTTTTTAGTGAGCAGGATAATAAGAACAGAGCTTTACAACAAAGTTTAAGCCAAGATCAAAAATTAGCATTGGCGCAAGTGGGCGATACTTTAGAAAAAGCATTTACAAGTGGGGCAACACTTTCCACTTTTAATAATAGTGATGTGTTCTACTTAAAAAAAGATAGCGTTGTGAATTCCATTATATATACCATTTATGTTTATAGTACCAATGCTGACAACGCCAAATACCTTGTAAAGTTTAGCAATGTTGGTGTTGGAAAAGGAAATTATATTCAAGTTGCCTCAGCGGCTAATGGAAGAGTTTATAAGTGGATAGAGCCTGTAAATGATGTGCCACAAGGAAGTTTTGAGCCATTGATACCATTGGTGAGCCCAAAACAAAGCCAGATGTTTACTGCAGGTTTTAATTACTCGCTTAGTAGTCAAAGCAGTTTACAAGTAGAAGGCGTGTATACGAAAAACGAAATTAATACCTTTAGTTCGCAAAATAAAGGGAACGACGAAGGTAGTGGTGTAAAAGTGTTTAGCAAGAACCAAAAGCAATTAAAAAAAGATTCGCTGGGCAACACATCCAAATTGGTTTACAATGTAAATTATGAATTTGTACAGAAGAATTTTATTCAAATAGAACGTTTTAGAAGCATTGAATTTGATAGAGATTGGAATAGACCATTAACCGGAAATATTAGTAACGATCAACATATTGGAAATGTAGAACTGGGATTTGTAAGAACAAAAGGACTTTCGAGCATTTACCAATTCAATAATTTTATTGAAGGCAATTCATACCAAGGTATTCGTCATAATTTAGTAAATCGATATGCAAGTAAAAATTTTAATGGTCAGTACTCAGGATCTTACTTAACAAGTAACGATAAGATAACGAGCACAAATTTTTACCGACATAAAACATTTGCTTACCAAAAACTTGGAAAAATAAAGTTGGGATACGTTGATGATTTTGAGAACAATAAATTTGTATTAGATAGTACTCGAAAATTCACGCCTCGCACGTATCAATTTTGGGAATGGGAAGGAAGTATCAGTAGTGCTGACTCCAGCGTGAATTTTATGAAGTTATTTTATAAAGAGCGCAGGGATAAACAAGCTTACAATAATGAAGTTAAAGATAGCACCTTGGCAACCAATATTGGCTTTCAGGCTACTATCAATAGCATCAAAAACAATCCGTTTGCGGTTTATATCACGTATAGACAATTGAATTTAAAGAACACCATTAGTTCAATTTTAAAACCCGACAATACATTCTTAAATCGTTTGGAATATAACCCTAGATGGCTTAAAGGACTATTAACCATGGGTATCTTTTATGAAACCGGTTATGGATTGGAGAACAGGCGTGAGTTTTTTTATATTGAAGTTGCGCCGGGCCAAGGACAATTTTCGTGGTTAGATTACAATAAGGATAACATCAAACAGTTGAACGAATTTGAAGTTGCACAATTTAATGATCAGGCACGTTACATTCGCGTATACGCGCCAACCAATCAATATGTAAAAGTATTACAGAATCAATTAAGCGCAAACGTGAACATTCGCCCCAGCAGTTTATTACGAGAAAAGAAAGGTAAGGGCTCAAAACTTATAAGTCGCTTTGCTTTGCAAACAGCCTATCGAATTGATAATAAAACGATGGATAATGGTGAGCTGTATTATTTCAACCCGTTCTTAAATATTGACGATACGTTGATGATCGCCAATACAAACAACTTTCGACAAAGTTTATTCTTTAATCAATCTTCCTCTGTAATTGGCGGAGATTATACCTACATCAATAATGCTTCCAAACAATTGTTGAACAATGGTATCGAAACCCGGCTTTTGGAAACACACGAATTAAAATGGCGATTAAATTTTGCAAAGTGGTTCACCGTTAATTCTACGGGCCTTATTGGCATCAAAGGAAATAACTCCTTGTTATTTTCTAACAGAAATTATTTACTCCATACGCGTGAAACCGAACAGAAGCTAAGCTTCCAACCGGGTACAACTTTTAGAATTAGTATTCTTTACAAGTACGGCGAGAAAGCCAATACCTACGCAGAAGGTTTCCAAAGGGCATTTATTCATAACGGAGGCTTTGAATTAAAATACAATCAAACTGAAAAAGGAAGTTTTAATATGCGTTTTGATCTTTTACAAATGCGTTACAATGATGTGGAATCATCTGCCATTGCCTTTGAAATGTTGAATGGATTGGCAAATGGAACAAATTACACTTGGGAATTGCTTTACCAACGTAATATCAATCAGAACTTGCAAATAAGCATCAACTATAACGGACGAAAAGCGGCAAGCTCATCAAATGTAGTTCATTTAGGTGGAGGAACAATTAGGGCATTCTTTTAAATAGTTAGTTGGTTAAATGGTGAGTTGGTGGGATAATTCACTATCTCACAAATTCACCAATTCACTAACTATTTTTTCAATAAATACCCTTTTTCAAGAGTTACCGTTTCCTTTGCGCCTAATTTCAATTCAAAATTCTCGGTGATGTCTGCAAAACCTTTTTTCTTTACATCGATCTTATAGTTTTGTCCGCCTTTTAATGTAAGAAAGTACTCTCCATTTTCATTTGTGTTGGTAGAAGCAACTTGTTTTCCGCTCGCATCGCTTATGATGATCTCTACCTCGGCCACACCATATCCTTCGTAACCGTCACGAACCGTTCCTTTTAAAATGCTCAAGCCGTCATTTAATTTTAACTTATTATCTTTTTCAAGAATAGCGTAATCTTTCAAATTGATCATATAAATATCGCTTTCGCCAACTCCACCTGCTCTTTCGCTGGAGAAATAAGCAGTTTTTCCGTTAGCGCTAATACTTAGCTGACCTTCTTTTCCGGCGCTGTTGATAGGATAACCTAAATTCATTGGCGCACTCCATTTTCCGTTCTCTAATACTGTTTTAAAAATATCGTAGCTTCCCATACTTGTTGGACCGTTACTACAAAAGAATAATGTCTTTCCATCAGGTGCTAAAAACATACCACCTTCGTCGTAAATACTATTTATTGGGGCGCCAAGATTTACCGGCTTACCCCACTCTTTTTTACTGATCTTTTCAACCATCCAAATATCACTTCCACCTAAACCACCTTTGCGTTCACTGGTAAAAAATAAACGCTTACCATCCGGAGAGATGCATGCGCCACCTTCCCAATAAGTTGAAGCCACAGGTTTTCCAAATTGCTCAGGTGTTTTCCATTTACCATTATTAATTTTACTTACAAATACATCTCCGCCGCGCGACATTTTATCATTGATGTCATTCTTGTAAAGAAAGATCTGTTTTCCATCAGGCGAAATACTTGTACATGCATCATGTCCATTTGTGTTAACCGAACCCGGTACTGCTTTTGCGTTTGCATATTTGTGCAATGAAGTGTCATAACTGGCGATATAAATATCTTCAAAATACTTTCCATCACCCTCTGCGTCAACAGCCGAACCAACATTTTCGGGACGACGCGTAGTGAAAACTAAAAGCGAGCCGTCGGCAGTGATACAAGGGTTTTTATCATCATATTTGCTATTGATCTCGCCAACATTAACGATCTCAACATCAATAGGCGTTGCTATCAATTTTTTTGCTGTATTACATTGGCTTAAAAAAACAGTTGCGTCTTGATTATCGGCATCGCCCGATTTAGAATTTGCCGTACACAAGTTAAACTCAGTGATAGCCTCATCATATTTTTCTTCTCGTTGGAGAATTTTACCTAAAACAAAATGGCTGGCAGCCTTATTTGGATTTAAGCTGATGGATTTATTTAAATTCTCTTTCGCTTTATCAAATTTACTAAGCATATAATTGCAATTACCCATGTAGTAAAACAAATTAGCATCGTTAGGAGAGGTTTTTGATATCTCTTCTAAGGAATTTACAGCCGCCAAATATTGACCGGCATACATTTTTTGTTTTGCCAATTCAATTTTTGCTTTATCAGCTGTATTTGTAAATACATTTTGACCGAACGCAAAAGAGCAGATCGATGTTAGGATAAGGATGTGTTTAAGCATAACGAAATTTTAATGAAACTAAAGTACTAAATTTTTATAAGTTAAAACAGTTTTGTTATAAACGGGCTGAACGCCTTACTAGTAAAGGGCTGTATAGCTTTCGAAACTATTTACCCAATAAAAAAGCCTCGTTATACGAGGCCTTCTTTATTACTTTGCTTTACCCGGATTTGGTGGGGTTTTTTGCGGCGTATCTTTTTTCACAGGGGCTTGGTTACCACCTGCGCCAGGGATATTTGCCATTGGCATTCCATCTAGTTTTTTCTTTACCGATAATAAAATATCATCAGCAGGCTCAGTATACAATACATTGCCCATGCTTGTATCCAATACATATTTATATCCGCCTTCTTTTGCCACGGCCTCAATTCCTTTTTTAGCCTTTTCCATTATTGGCGCAGTTAACTCGCCGTATTTCTTTTGGTAATCTTGTTGCGCTTGCCCACGGAAATCTTCAATGCGGCGTTGCATTTGCGTTAATTCTTCCTCTTTGGTCTTCCTTACCAATTCGCTCATTGTTTCGCCGGCAGCCATATAATCAGAATATTTTTTCTGAAACTCGTCGGTCATCTTTGCGATCTCACCTTCTAAATTCTTCAAATAATTTTGCGCTACATCTTTAGCAGTTTTGGTTTCAGGCATTAAGCTCACTAAAGAGTCTAAACTAATATGCGCTATTTTTTGAGCACTTAAACCCGCAGTGCAAACAGTTGCCGCTAAAATAAATACAGCTTTTCTAATTGATCTTTTCATCTTGATTTTTATTTTTTAATTTTTGTAAGATTAATGGTTAAAGCCATTTCTCTTATTCTATTTTTATATTGTTATTTCTTGTATCCTAATAAACTTAAAACATCATCGCTCACATCATACTTTGAATTGGCGTACAAAATAGACACTTGTCCTGCTTTGTCTAAAATAAAACCTAATCCTTTTTTTTCGGCTGCTGTTTTTATAGCATTGTATACCTTATCCTGAATAGGTTTTACTAACTCCACTCGCTTTTTGTATAGCTCTCCGTCAACACCAAATCGTGCTTTTTGAAGATCTTTTGCTTCCTTTTCTTTATTGATGATCTCGTTCTCGCGTTTCTTTTTCATGTCATCCGTTAAGAGTATTGCGTCGGCTTGGTATGCTTTGTATAATTTATCAATCTCGGTATACTTTCCTTCAATTTCTTTTTGCCACTGAATGCTGGTTTTATCTAATTCGGTTTGTGCTGCCTTATACTCTGGTATCTGACCTAAAATATAATCGGTATCTACGTAGCCAAATTTAGCAGCCGTTTGTGCGTTAGAGATTAACGTTACAAAACAAGCCAATAGTATTAAAATGCTCTTTTTCATATGCCTTAGTTTGTTCATAAAACGTGCCAATTTACGCATTTATTTGAAATTAACATTTTTTTAGAGTTCGCCTAACATACCGCCAATTGTGAAGTGGAATTGCCCTTTACCATTACCCGCACCTTGTTGGCCAATATTATCAAAGCCCCAACCATAATCAATTCCTAATAAACCAAACATAGGAAGGAATACCCTTAAACCTACGCCTGCGCTACGTTTAACTTGGAATGGGTCGAACGTTTTGAAGGTTGCGTATGAATTACCGGCTTCAGCAAATCCTAAAATAAATATGGTAGCTTGAGGGTTTAGTGTGATAGGATAACGTAATTCCATTGTATAGCGAGCCACAATTGGATCACCTGTTGTAGGCGACAATGATCCATCAGGATATCCACGAAGGGCAATGATCTCGCGAGCCACAAAATTTTGGAAACCACTTAAACCGCTTCCGCCCATATAAAAACGCTCGAAAGGACTAAATCCAACGGACTTGTTATACTGTGCAAGAAAACCATATCCAACTTTCGTCCTTAATACTAAGTTGCGAGCTTCTTTTCCTTCGGCAGCTTTTTTATTGGTTAATTGCGTGAACCACTCAGCGGTGAATTTATACTTTTGATATTCGATGAATTTGAATTTTTCATTCACTGTTAGATCGGCGTAATTTTTTTCGTTGAAAAGTGAATATGGTGGTGTTAATTGCCCAACGAATGTAAAGTTAGAACCCGATTTTGGATAGATAGGTTGGTCGATTGAATTACGCTGAATGGTTAGGTTAGTATTCACGTCGTGTGCATAGCCTGTTCTAAAAACAAATGCGTTGTATTGAAATAGATCGTAATAGTTGTAATTGATGGAATTGAACATGCTAAAGTAGTTGTCGGGCCAGATCAAGCGACGACCAAAGTTCACCGATCCACCATAGATCTTCATGCTTGAGTTTTGAGGGTTACGAACTTTATCTTCTCTGTTGATATACTGACTTTGCCCATTGCTGAAGTTGGTGTGAAACATAGAGAAGGTTAAAGAGTTTGGTTTTTTTCCTCCCAACCAAGGTTCTGTAAATGAAAAGTTGAATGATCTAAAAAATCTTCCGTTAGTTTGACCTCTTATTGATAAGCGTTGCCCATCTCCGCTTGGTAATGGTTGCCAAGATGATTTTTTAAAGAAATTTCGCATTGAAAAGTTATTGAACGTAACGCCCAATGTTCCAATGATACCAACGCCACCAGCTCCGCCGCCGGCGCCACCGCCATTAAATGTGTTGTTTCGTCCGCCGTATCCACCACTTAACTCAATTTGATCGCTTGGTTTTTCTTCAACAGTGTATTCAATATCAACAGTACCATCTGCAGGATTTGGTGTTGGTACCACATTCATTTTCTCAGGATTAAAGAATGTAAGCTGTGCCAATTCACGTTGTGTTCTAATGATATCCGAACGACGGAATAGTTGTCCCGGCCTTGTTCTGATCTCGCGATAAATTACATGATCGTTTGTTTTATCATTTCCTTTTACGGTTACTTTGCTAATGATGGCTTGTTTTCCTTCATAGATCAAAATATCATAATCAATAGTGTCATTATGCACATTGCTTTCTTGAGGAACCAAATTAAAGAAGAGATAACCATCATCCATGTATAAAGATGAAATATCAAATCCGTTTGGATTCATGTATAATTTTTGATCGAGTTTCTCTTGGTTATAGATTGTTCCGGGCTTGATATTTACAATGGTATCTAACTGAGTGCTTCTGTATTTTGTATTGCCATACCATTTGAATTTACCGAAATAATATTTGCGGCCTTCATCAATGGTGATGTCAATATTCACGCGGTTAGCTTCTACAAAATAAACTGTATCCTTCACTATTCTTGCATCGCGATAGCCTTTTGAATTATATTTAGCAATAATGTTTGGGAGATCTCCCGCCAGATTCTCTTCTAAATATTTTCCGGAGTTGAATGGATTATACCAATGATGTGCTTTACTTTCTTTCAATTTACGACGACATTTTCCGTCGCTTAAAACAGTATTGCCAAGGATGTTCACTTTTTTGATCCTAACTTTTTCGCCTTTGGTTACTTTAATGGTTAGAATAACATGAGGTGTTTTTGTAGTAATATCTTTTTCTTGAAGGATCTCAACTTTATTGAAATAAAAACCTTTGTTCACATAATGGTCATTCACAGTATTTTTAACGGAGCCAAGAAGATAATCGGTGATCACACGTTCTTTCAATAATCGAATTTGACCTCTGATATCGTCTGCATCCGTTTTACGCACACCATCAAATTTGAATTTTGAAAGACGCGGGCGTTCCACAACTTTGATCACTAAAAAAATATCATTTCCGATCACTTTTTCCTTGTAGATATCAATGCTTTCAAATAAACCTTGTTTCCAAAGTGCCTTTATTCCATCGGTTATCTTGTCACCTGGGATCGTGATGTCATCTCCTTCTTTTAAACCAGAAAGTAATTTGATCACATTCTTGTCTGAATTATCGGCACCTTCAAAATTGATACCGCCTATTTTGTATTTTTTTGGAGATTTAATGCTGTTAAGCATTAGGCTATCATCTTGTGCGTTCAATGAAAAACACAAAATAAGTAGAAAGCTTATGCAACTGATCTTTTTGAGCATTAATTATTGGCGATCTGATCGCTGGTTAAACCAAAGCGTCTTTCACGGTTTTGATATAATAAAATGGCTTTATAAAATTCGTTCTTTCTGAAATCAGGCCACAATACTTCGGTAAAATAGAACTCGGCATAAGCTAATTGCCATAGTAAAAAATTGCTAATGCGATGTTCGCCACTTGTACGGATCATTAATTCAGGATCAGGATAAATGGAGGTACATAAAAATTTCTGTATCGTAGTTGAGTTAATGTCTTCCGGCTTAAGTTTTCCTTCTTTTACTAATTGAGCAATTTGTTTTACCGAATTTGTGATCTCCCACTTGCTTGAATAGCTTAAGGCAAGGATCAAAGTAACTTTTGAATTATTTGCCGTGATATTGATGGATTCTTGTAATTCATCCTGGCAAGACTTTGGTAAACTGGTAAGATCACCAATGGCTTGAAGTTTTACCCCGTTTTTATTCAAATTAGGAGTTTCAAGACTAATGGTAGCCACTAACAATTCCATCAAAGCGTCTACTTCTTCTTTTGGGCGGTTCCAATTCTCGGTACTAAAGGCGTATAGCGTAAGATATTTTACACCAACTTCTGCACAGGCTTCCACTATCTCTCGAACGGAATTAACCCCTTCGTGATGCCCAAAAACTCTGTCCTCGCCATGTTGTTTAGCCCAGCGCCCATTACCATCCATGATAATAGCAACGTGCTGAGGCACATTAGCTTTGTTTATCTGGCTTAGTAGGGTCATTTTGCGTAGTGTGCAAAGATAACAAAATCATAAAAGTGGGCAATTATAGTAAGAGAATTAGTGATTTTTAACAGGGAAAGGTGTGGTTCAGGAAGATAGAGCATTGTAGATGCTCAAATAAACGACTGCAGCTTTTTTATTATTGAAATGAGTGTTTGCGATTTCGCGATAATTGACGTTCTGCTTAGATTTTTCGAGAAATAAGATCGCTGCTTTTTTGTATGCCTCATTTGTGAATTCAGATATCAGAATACCGCCTTGGTGTTGGTTAAAATAAAGATCATTGTCGCCAATTCCTTTATTAGTGATGATAGGCAGATCCATGGCCCAACACTCCGCCATTTTTGTAGGTGATGAAGCGATCTTTGAAAATACTGGTTTGATGAAATAGATAGCAGCTTTAGCTAAGGCAAGAAATGAAGGCACATCCTTATAGGAAGCGCTTTCAGTGAAAATGATCTGTTTTTGCGTGTCAGAATACTGACCAAGTATGGAAGCTAATTCATTCTTGTCTTTTGTTAGAATGAGCAACTTAATATTAGGAATAAATTCTTTCCAAGCAAGTGTACAATCGATCATCTCTTTTGTGTGATACCATGTGCCAATGGAACCAGTGTAGATCAACAGAAAATCACTTTCGGAAATGCCTATGGGTAGGACAGCTTTTTTTGTGATGCTCCTATCAAAATGTTCCAAACTTGTGCAACATGGGATAACCTCTGCCTTCTCGTTGATTCCCAAGTTTGGAAATTTATTCATCAGATATCGTAAAGAAGCATTGGTAAGTGTGATGATAAAATCGGCATGTTTTAGAAATTGCTTTTCTTTTAATTTAAAATAACGATAGAAAAAATAATGCAGGGGGTTACTTTTCTTCCAGATCGCACCATCAATACGTTCATCTGCCCAAAAACCTCGCATATCGAACAAAAATGGAATTCCTTTTTTCTGTTTTAGTTTTAAACCAATAAGTGCCGATAAATAACTTCTGCAATGTGTGAGTGAGATCTTTTTTGCAGCAACCACTTGCTCGGCCATGGCATGAAGTTGTTTAACGTAGTTGTGCCGCGTGATAAAATTACCTTGTTGGTTGTACTCAATGTATTTCCATTCAATGGGAAGGTGTTTGATCTGTTCCTCAATTCTTTCTTTTTCTATTTTTAAAACTGCAGGCTTTTCGCAAGATAGCACAGTGATGGCATAGCCTTGTTGCGCAAGCGATATCAAATACGGCAAGATCTGCGATTGGCCAAGGGGATCGCTTAAGCCGTCGAATGTGATATAAAGTGTATTTTTGCTCACTGAGATTAATTCTTTAACTTTAGTTGCCTTATGGACATTTTTGACGCACTAATATCTCCCTTTTACCTGATCTTAGTGCTTTTTCTTGCGTATAAATATAAGGCAAAACATCAACACGAAAGTGAGGCTTACAAATATTTTATACCGGGCTTGATAGCAAAGATTTTTGGCGCGATTGGTTTAGGTTTGGTTTATTTTTTCTATTACGACGGGGGGGATACCACCAACTATTACGATACGGCCACAGCACTTATTGATCTGTTCTTAAGAAATAAAAGTGATTTCATGCACGTTTATTTTGGCACGCCTTTTTATTCGGAATTATTTATGATCAAAGGCGAACGGGATTTCATCTATTGGGTAAATGATCCATACGCGTTTTTTGTTTCTAAGTGCTTTTTTCCAATTGTGTTTCTCGCCGCAAAAAGTTACATGGCCTCTGCCATATTAGTTGCTTCACTTTGTTATATTACCGTTTGGAAATTGTATCTACTGTTTGTTAGAGAGTTTCCGGCACTATTCAAAGAATTTGCTTTCTCTATACTATTTGTTCCCTCAGTAACCTTTTGGGGCAGCGGCATCATGAAAGATAGCCTTTCATTTTCGGCAACATGCCTTTATGTGTATGGCTTTTATTGGTTCATCATCAACAAGCGTTATACGATCATGAATGCCACTAGCATCCTTTTAGCAGCTTTCCTTCTTATCTCTATAAAGCCCTACATTTTCTTTGCCTTATTACCGGGTTCGGTTGTTTGGTATGTTGCTCTTAAAGTTGTGAATATTAAAAACGGATTGATCAAAATTTTACTCGCTCCCGCCATTATAAGTGTTGGTGTATTGATTGGCATAACCTTGATCAATAATTTAGGTGATTCATTTGGAAAATATTCTATTGACAAAGTATTTGATACCGCTCGCTCTGCACAACAAGATCTAAAGCGAAGCGCATACATGGGAAACTCATTTGATATTGGAGATTATGAGCCTACATTCACAGGATTATTATCAGTTTCTCACAAAGCCATTTTTGCAGCTCTATTTAGGCCTACACTGCTGGACGTGAGAAACGTTATTATGCTCTTTTCTGCTTTGGAAAATACTTTTTTGATCTTGTTTTGCCTTTATCTGCTTGTAAAATTAAGGTTCTTTAGATTTTTCTTGGTCATCAGATCTCATCCATTAGCACTTTTTTCAATGATATTTGCTTTATTCTTTGCTTTGTCTGTTGGGGTATCCATTTCAAATTTTGGTACGCTTGTTCGGTTGAAGATTCCGTGTATACCATTTTTCATCTCAAGTCTGGTAATAGTGAATCACTTGATGGTTAGCAAAAAAAACAAGCTACAGGAGTATACTTAATTCATCCATTTGTAATACCACATTTGGAACATCAATATTCGCCATACCTTTTGCTCTAAGCCTTTTTGACCATTTATAAATTCTCTATAAAGGGAATCTAAATACTTGGGATCAAAAATTCCTTGTGATGAAATGAGGTTTGCATCAAAGAAATTTTCAATTAATGGTCTTAATTCATTTCTTAACCAATTATCTAAAGGAATAGAAAAACCCATTTTTGGCCTATCCATTAATTCCTTAGGGATATACTGATGAGTTATCTCTTTAAGAATGTGTTTTTTTACTCCTTTGTGATATTTAAAATCATCTGGTAGTTGAGCAACAAATTCTATCAAACGATGATCTAAATATGGTTCTCGTGATTCAAGACCTTGTGACATGGAGCATTTGTCTACCTTTTGAAGAATATCATTAGGCAGATAAGTTTTATAATCCATTAACATGGCGTATGCTAATGGCGAAAGTGACTCAAGTTTCAAATTCTCTTCATCATATTCCATTTCTAATGGATTTGCATCCTTTGCGAATAGATCCAGCAACTCAGTAGTTGAAAATAAAACGTTCAAATTACGATTCAGGTTTTTTGTAGAAGGGTCGCGCAATAGATCTTCAATTTTGAGGATCTTTTGATCATGTTTAAAATTTTCTTTGCCTATTAGTAAATTTCTGAAAGGGTTATTCTTTAATATCAAACGTGCTACTTTGCGCAATGCCTCTGGTGTATTTCTCAAATAAGTGCCTTGATTTATTATATAATCATAACGATTATAGCCTGCAAAAACTTCGTCGCCACCATCCGCGCTTAATGCGACTTTCACTTTTTGTTTGGTTTGCTTACTAACTAACAGTGTTGGAATAGCACTGCTATCACCAAAAGGTTCATCAAAATAGATAGGAAGATCTGAAACAATATCTAAAGCATCCTTTTGTGAACAAATGTATTCATGATGATCTGTACCCAAATATTTAGCGATCTCTTTTGCATATGGCGCTTCATTTAGTTTTGAATCTGATACGCCAATTGTAAAAGTTTGCAAAGGCTTATTCATATTCTTTTGTAAGACCGCGGTTAAACATGCGCTATCATATCCCCCACTTAAAAATATTCCCACAGGTACATCAGAGATCATTCTGTATTCAAAAGCGGACCTTAAAACTTTTTCGGTTTCCAATTTAGCATCGTCAAATGAAATCTTCAATTTTGGTTTCAGATATGCGTCGGAAACATCCCAATACTTTTTTATTTCTAATTTATTTTCGCTGATGTTGAATGTTAAGTGATGGCCAGGTAAAAGTTTGTGACAATGTTTGAATATGCAAAAAGGTGCAGGAATGTATCCAAGTTGTACAAAAGAAGCTATGGCATCTATACTAAGTTCTTTTTTAAAATTTGGATGTTGATGGAAGGCCTTTAATTCGGATGCAAATAAAAACAAACCTTCTTTAAAATAGTAATAAAACGGTTTTATACCAGCACGATCACGTATGCAAAACAATTCATTCTTTGATTCATCAAATATCACAATGGCAAACATGCCAATCAGTCTTTGAACGAGCTCTAAACCCCACTGCTTGTATCCAATTAAAATAACTTCTGTATCAGAGGTACTTTTAAAAGTATGTCCAAGGTTTTCTAATTCGAGTCTTATCTCTTTGAAATTATAAATCTCGCCATTATACACAATCCAAAGATGATCGTATTGCATTGGTTGTTGGCCGGTAGAAGTGAGATCAATAATTGACAACCTCGCATGAGCTAGTCCCACCTGCGCCTTTTCTAAAGAAAATAATTTGTTACCGCTATCGTCTGGCCCTCTGTGATAAAGACTAGCATTCATTCGTTTTAAATCATCTACTGAGGATTTCTTTTCGAAGTCTATGAAACCTGAGATGCCGCACATTTGATTTAGATACTAGATTTATTACGCTTCTTTCTATTGAATACAGTTTTTAAAAAAAATACTAAAAACAAAAATGGCAAGATCAATGTGATAACTTTTGTTATAGTATGAAATAAATGCATTCTTTTAGCTGGGAATTCACCGATTTTTCCATGATCTACTGTACTCAATAAGGTATTAAATAAATCAATAGGCATATGTTCTTTATAAACCATGAATAATGAATCCTTATTTAATTTATAATAATCCATACTTTTATGAGGGGTACTTAATTGACTCCAGTCTGGTTCAATTGAAACATCATAAATATGCCAACTGTTCAAATAATTTACCTCTGCAAGAAAATGTCCTGGGCCTTCCTTTTTACCTAATCCAACACTTCGGGCCTGTATACCCTTACGTTTTAATGCTTCCAAGAAAACAATGGTTTGCTGGCTGCATAAGCCTTCTGAATGTTCCAAGATATCATCAGCGTCGACTATTGCAGCAAAATGATCCCAGAATAACTTGCCTGTAAAATAGGCTATCCAATTGTCAGATAAAGAATAATTAGCTAAACCATGTCTAAATCGTAATTTTGTTATCGTACATAAACTCTCTACAAACTGCAATGTGTCAAACTTTGCGCCGTTTAATAAGCTATCATTGTATCTCACCAACTGATCAACAGTTTTAATGCGACTTAAGTTTTTATCAAAGAGCTCGTAATCCTTTAGGATGATTTGATTGTTAGTTGGTGATTTTAAGACAAATGGTAGAGATGTTATAACGAATAGTAGAAAATATAAACTCTCTTTTTTGTATTTCTTAATAAACAAGATAAAACCGGTTAACATTCTTCTATAATTTCCAGCGTTAAATAAACTTATTATTTACGCTATATAAGTCCGACTAAATATAAGACTTTTTATTTTGGCAGAGAGAAGATTTTTTAAATTATCTAAAAAATTAGATGTTTAATAGTTGCAAGAAATCGCCTTGTAAAAATTTCAGAAAATCTTACTTTAATTGCAAGCTTTAAATACTTAAATGAAATGCTTTTCTGTTTATCCAATACGGCATGAAGTGCCATATATGAAAACATGTGTGCATTGATCACATTCAATGCCTTGGGGTATGCCTTTACAAAAGTTGAATCGTTCTTTAGACTAGCAAGAAGTTCATTAGTTCTATCCAGCAGCTTTTGTTCATTAAAAGTCATTACACTTCTTGCTTCATGATTCACAATATAACTAGTCACAGTTGAAACCAGATATATCTTATATCGAGCTGACAACCTTAGCCACAGGTCCCAGTCCTCAGAAACTGACAATTTACGGGATTCATTGAATGGAAATTTTAAAGCAACTTCTCTTTTCAAAAAAACACCATTACAACTTAAAACATTTCCATTGATCAGGATCTTATTTGCTAATAAATGTTTGCCTATGTTACTATCCCTTGTTTTAGAGTCAGCATTCAACATTATATAGTTCAAATGAAATATTTCCGGATCTTTACATTCAGTAATGGCTTTCATAGCGGTTGAAAGATGATTTGGAAGCGCGAGATCATCAGAATCAAAAAAATTTATATAATCGCCCTTTGCTAACTTAGCGCCATAATTTCGAGCAAAACCTCTCTCACTGTTTTTTATTTTATGGTAGAAGACATTTACTGAATCGATATTCTTGATAACTTGCTCTGTATTATCTGTACTACCATCATCAACGATGATCACCTCAAAATTTTTATATTCCTGAGATAGGAGTGAAAATAAAGTTTTTGCAATGATACTTGCCCTATTGTAGGTAGGTATAATAATTGAGAAAAAGATTTCATCTTTCTTATTTTCTTTGCTCTCCACGTTTATATGATCTTACAATAAATATCTGTTCCCATAAAATTATTTTCCCAATCGCCATTCAATTCCATATCATTAGAAGCATTAAATATAGTGTAACCATTTGTCTTTAAAAAAATCGCTCATAAGTTTTAAACTATCTCCTTGAGCCTTCAAGTTTGTGTCATTAGCTTCAATATACAAATCAGGCCTATGTTTTTTAAGAACCATGTGGGCCCCCTTTAATACTTTTAATTCAAATCCTTCAACATCGATTTTATAAGGTTTATTTCATTCAACCTATTATTGATTATATATTCGTCGAGTGTAATAATGGAAACCTCCTCAACCTCGGAACTGACTACTTTACCTGGTGGTTTGATCCTATTACTGCCAGAATTCATAATATTTTCAACATACATGTTTAATTTTTCTGATTTTTCTCCGAGAGCCAAATTCTCTAAAATTACATTAGTCAATTTAGGATTCAACGATAAATTATCTTTAAATGCACTGAAGGTCCTTTTAAATGGTTCAAAGCTATAAACCCTTCCGTTTTGCCCAACTTTCTTCGCCATCATTAAGGCAGTTTGGCCAATATTTCCACCAACGTCAATGGCACTATCCCCTGTTTTTAAATACTTTAAAGCGCCAAAAGAAGAGTCGTTCTCAGAAAAATAGTAAAGTAGCCACGACTGATAATCATACAAGTATAATTTATACGTTATCCCATATCTATCACAGTAACGCAAATCATGTTGATTATAGTAGGTATTCGGGGGGGCTAATTTTATCAACCAACTTCTATCCGTAGATTTTTGAATCAAGCTTACCAGCAAATTTTCCAAGATGCGAAGCTTAAAAATATAATGTACTAATCTTAGAAATAGAGATTTCATATTCTATTTGGCAAGTTTGAGATATTGATCGCATACAGGATCAATTGCGAATCTTTCTAGAACTGTATCATGAATTTTTGATCCCAAGCTATTTAAAACTTCCATTTTGTTATAGTATTTTTCTATAACTTCTGTCATTCCACTTACTAAATTACTTTGATCTACAATAAATCCATTTTTCTCATTGATAATATACTCATCAAAATCACCAACATTTTTACATACAATAGCAGGCTTATAAAGCAAGGCTGCCTCTTTCACTACCTGATTGCTTGCTTCGGTAATAGAAGGATGTACTAATAGGTGGGCAGCGGCCATATAGTTCATAGTATTATTTACAAATCCGGTAAATACAACTTTTTCCTCAATATGATTATTTCTTAAAAATGCCACAATATTTGTTTTTTCTGCACCCTCATCCATCATTATCATTTTTACATCCAAATTCTTTTTTATCAAATTATTTAAAACCTGGACGGCAGCTATATGCCTCTTTGACGCTGTCATTCTGCTTACAACGATCAATATCATCTTACAATTCATTAATTCCCGAATTTCTTTAACCTTTTGTAGATCGGGTTTATGATAAAGTTCGAAATTGTAACCTAGGTTTATGACATGTATCTTTTTAGGTGAAACAGCTTCATGATTAACCATTTGCTTTTTTACAGCATTAGATACAACAATAATCCGCCTAGATAAAAAATTTATTACTTTGTCTATTCTATTTGCATTTTTATTTCCCGCCAATTTCACCTCATTAGAATGGTGCCGGCAAGGTATAACTTTTGAAGAAATAAAAAACTGTGCTAACACAGCCGTTAAATTAGACATCTGTAAATGCGAATAAACGACATCGAATTTGTTTTTACGACAAAACTTTATGAGATAAAAAAACTGCTTTATGAAATGTGTTAACTTACTAGACTGAGGTGAATAGGCATAGCATTTCGCGCCTAATTTCTCCATTTCCATATGAAGTTGACCCCTTGAGCAAGCAGTTAGCAACTGAACGTTATGTCCCTTTTTAAGAAATCCTTCACAAAGGGATTCCAAAAAAACAGTATGATAATGGCTTTGATAATAAATTAAAATGTTCATTTCACACATTTAAATTCAACGTCAAACAATAATTCTTTTGAGCAAAACTCTGTTTTTGATATTGGTGTTCCATGATATTCAATGACACAATTATAACTTTGCATAAGGTCCCAAATTTGGTCAAGAGATTGTCCAAGCTTTGCTATACTTTCAGGATGTAGGGCAAGTATGCCAGAAGGTTTATCAGTAAGAAAAGTTTCCTTTGCGCCTAGTAATACATTTAATTCATAGCCTTCCACATCAATTTTTAAAACATCAATATTCAATTTTTCTTTCCTTCTAAAGTCATCAATACTATAAACCTTAACTTCAGTAGTATTCATACTTCGTTCAGTTTTAACTAAACTATTTGCGTTTGAGCCTTCTCCATCCTTAGAAGTTAAATTAAAGCTAAGAGTGCCACTTTTCTCGGCAATAGCTGCATTAACAGATTTACAGTTAGTTAACTTATTTAATTTAATAGTTTCTTCCAGTATTTGAAATGTACCTAGCGTAGGTTCAAAACAGATCACCTTACCTTTTTCACTTAGCTTTTTTGAAAAGAAAACAGAAAACAATCCAATGTGAGCGCCAATATCTAAGATAGTATCATTTGGCTTAACTATGTTCTCGAAAAATTCAAAAGTATCTTTCTCGTAACCATCATTATAGTATCGAGCATACCTTAGCGGCAATCTAATTTCAAATCCGCTGATCTTGCGAGTACGTCCACTTTTAAAAGTTAGCAGATCCCATATCGTATATATGATTTTTTTAATTGAATACATTTCTTAATAAATATGTTTAGTGATCATTTTTAAAAACAACCTTCTAAGCCTCCTTTTTATTCCGATAATATAGGTCAACAATAGACCTAATCTGTTCTCGAAATTTCTCTCTAAACTAAAAAGCAATGCACTATTGGAGTACTTTTTATATGTTACTATTTGATCCATGGCATCTTTTAACTGTATTTCATTTGCCCTATATGCTCTCAACAATATTACAACATTAATAATAATTGCCTCGTCAAAATATCTTATTATTTCCTCTCTTTCTAATTCTATCGCAGTTAGCAGTTGGCTATCATTAATGATCTGTTCATATTTACTCACAACCTGTTTAAAATGTTCCTTCTTTAACGCATTATACTCATCGCGTTTATTCCCCTCCCTTTCGTGAAATCGTATTGCAGCCAATTGTTCGTTAACATAAGCTACGCCTCCATACTTTAATAATTTAAAACCTAAAACCCAATCTCCAGCAATAATACTACTATTAAATTGCTCCTTTAAAAAAGCTTCCTTTTTAATGATGCTTCCAATAATCCAATACTCTGTATTATTCAGCATTCGTAAGGCGATATGATGTTTGCCATATACCCCAGTAGGCAACTTAAGTTTTCTTATAATATCTTGTTTGGTTCCGTCGGCACTTATGATAGCATTTTCATTGTACGCCATAACAAGTTCCTTATGAGTGATCAAAGGTGAAAGCGTTTTTTCTATACACCCCTTAAAAAGAAGGTCGTCGGAACTCAGAAAGCAAATATACTCACCTTTGGCCTTTGAAGCTGCATAATTAAAATGGTCATTCAGTCCCAAATGTTTTTCGGGCTTAACATATACTAAACGTTGATCATTAAATTCTTCAAAAACTTTTTCAATACCATTAGTTGAATGATTATTCGAAATAATAATTTCAAGGTTACTATAAGTTTGATCAATTGCGCTTTGAATACTTTCCCTTAAATACTCATGTTTTTGATCATAAGTAGGGATCAAGATACTCACTAAAGGCACTTTACTACTTATCATGCGCGAATTGCTTTTTTTAATATTGACCTTAGCTCAGGAATAATTAAACTGTATATAAAAGAAATAACTATCACCGCCAACAACCAATTAAGTAGATTCAATTTAATGTCGTATTGAATCTGAAGAAGCTTTACGCCTAAAACTAGAGCTATTGATGTGATCAAAGGAAGAGCTACATCATTTTTACACCAGTTTAGCAACTCTCCTTTTAGAAAAAAATGATGGAAAATAGGAATTGAAATTAACACATAACCTGTGTTCACAATGAGCCAAACAAAACTAGCACCAATTGCGCCATACGTTCTTATTAAAAAATAAAGTAAGGGCAACATAATAATTACAACGATCAGATTCTGATAAAAAGTAAAACGCGTATTTCCTTTCGCTAGCATGAACAAATATGGCACCCACATCATGCAATTGAAAACACTTCCAAGCGCACATACCTTTAACATTGAAGATGTATTTATGGTTAGTTGAGGGTTTCCTGTCCAAAACATTAGAATCTCATGTGAGAAAATAAAAAGCACACTGCCAATTGGAAATATAATGATTGATACCCAGCGCGAAGTACGATGATACAAATGGACTATTGATGCATTATCATTTAAACTAATTAACCCCGTTAACTTTGGAAATAAAATAGGTTGAATTGGAGATATGATCTGATTTATTGCACTTGCAATTAAAAAAGCTAAACTATAATATCCTACATATTCTAAAGTTAACATTTTACTCACTACAATTTTATCTAATTGAGTAATAAAAAAAGTTATTAATGATACCCCTGTCATCCCTAACGCAAATCGCCAGATCTTTTTTATTTCGACCAATGAGAATCTTGTTTTGATCTTGGCCAAGAACGCAGGTCGCCAAATATAAACCCTAAGGATCATGGTAAAAATTATGGTAATTGCAATTTGCCATATAAAATACATTTCAACTGTAGATTCTACGAACATTAGGAAAAAAATAACTCCAACCGCTTTTACCACACTAAACACCGCATTGAAAATTGCATTTTGAATTTGCATTTCGAAACCGATCATAACGCCATTATAGATACTCATTGGGAATTGAAAAACAAATACAATTCCCATAAGTATAACCGCCTTTTGTACAGTTACAACAGTAAGCGTTTCGGCATTTACCCAATGAGTTGCGATCAAGTTAGAACAAGAAACTATGATTGCGCCTAGAACTAAGGCAATAAACCAATAAATAACCTCAACGGAAAAAATAAGGTTGTAAGTGCTTTTTAGATCATTGCGAACTGTTCTATCTATTGATATTTGCCTGCTAATTGCAGTGCTTAAACCAAGATCTAATAACGAAAGGGTGCCAACAAGGGTTGAGTAAAAAGAGATCAGGCCATAAGACTCTATTCCTATTTGCTTTACATAGATCGGAACAAAGAATATTCCCACCAGCGCAGTAATTACTCTGCTTAATAGAGTGATAATAAATTTTGTTTTATCAGACCGAGGCTTTGATTCCATTAAAGGATGATTTCAGCATATAAATCAAAATCGCTCGCCTCGTTTACTTTTACATTTACAAAAGAGCCAACAGAAATATAGTTTGAGTTATCTGCTTTAATTAAAACTTCATTATCCACATCAGGGCTATCGAACTCTGTTCGTCCAATATAAAATTCGCCCTCTTTTCTATCCACCAAAACTTTAAAGGTTTTTCCCACTTTAGTTTGATTATTTTGGTAAGAGATCTCTTGCTGTACTTTCATTACCTCATCAGCTCTGCGCTTCTTTTCTTTCTCACTTACATCATCCTTTAAATTATAAGCATGTGTATTTTCTTCGTGAGAGTAAGTAAATATGCCAAGACGATCGAATTTAGTATCCTCTACCCATTTCAACATCTCTTCATGATCTTGCTTTGCTTCACCCGGATATCCTGCAATTAAAGTGGTTCGCAAAGCTATACCCGGAACTTTATCTCTGATCTCATTTACAACATCAATTGTTTTTTGCTTGGTAATTCCTCTGCGCATACTCTTGAGCATATTATCGCTAATGTGTTGCAAGGGCATATCCAAATAATTACAAACGTTAGTCCTTTTATTCATCACATCCAAAACTTCCATTGGAAATCCGCTAGGAAACGCATAATGTAAACGGATCCATTCAATACCTTCAACATCACTTAACTGATCTAACACATTCGCTAGTTCACGTTTTTTATAAATATCCAATCCATAATAGGTAAGATCTTGTGCGATCAATAACAATTCCTTTGTTCCTTTTGAAGCTAATGTTTTGGCGCGACTGATCAATTCTTCAATAGGTACCGACACATGTTTGCCGCGCATTAATGGAATAGCACAAAAACTACAAGGTCTGTCGCAGCCTTCGCTAATTTTAAAATAGGCGTAGTGGTTTGGTGTGGTGAGTAAACGTTCGCCCACCAATTCATGTTTATAATCGGCCTTTAATGTTTTTAATAAACGTGGAAGATCGCGTGTTCCAAAATATGCATCCACATCCGGTATCTCTTTTTCAAGATCGCCTTTATAACGCTCACTTAAACATCCGGTAACATATACTTTTTCTACAGTACCCTGCTTTTTAGCGTCAACATATCTTAAAATAGTATCAATACTTTCTTGTTTAGCGTTATCTACAAATCCGCAGGTATTAATGATCACAATATTATGATCATCATTCTCGCTTTCGTGCTCAACATCAAATTTATTGGCCTTTAGCTGCCCCATCAATACCTCACTGTCAACCAGGTTTTTGCTGCATCCCAAAGTAACCACATTAACTTTATTCTTCTTTACGGTTTTAGTTTTCACCAGTTCTTCTTATATTTACAAATATAGTACATTAACAGCTATTTTTTATTGTCTTTTTGCTTAATAACTCATGCGTGTTTACGATAAAATAAGACCTTTCGCGCAATTCGTTCTTCCATTTCTTGTGATGTCGGTGCTCATTATTATCGGTACCATAGGGTATATTGCTATTGAAGGCTATCGATTTTTGGATGCTTTTTATATGACCATTATTACCGTAGCAACTGTTGGATATGGAGAAGTGGCCCCTTTAAGCGATGCAGGTAGGATATTCACTAGTTTTTTAATTATCACCAGTTTTGGTACATTTGCTTATGCAGTATCGGCCATCACCCGCTTTGTTGTGGATGGTGAATTTAATAACCTTTTTAAACAACAAAAATTGAATTCAGCTATAGAAAAATTAACAGACCATGTGATCATTTGTGGTTATGGTCGTAATGGAAGACAGGCTGCTCAGGTTTTAAAGAAGCACGATAAGCGATTTGTGGTGATAGAAAGAAATCCGCAACTTACCGAAACACTCAATCACCGTTTTAAAGATCTTGTGATCGGAGGAGATTCTACTCAGGATGAAATTCTTCTAAAAGCCGGTGTGCTAAGAGCAAAAGCATTGATAACAACCTTACCTGTGGATGCAGATAATATGTTCATTGTATTAACGGCACGCAATTTGAATCCTAAGTTAACCATTATTTCGCGTGCCAGTGATGACGGATCAGATACCAAAATTAAAATTGCAGGTGCTGATAATGTTATAATGCCGGATAAAGTTGGAGGTGCGCATATGGCAAGCCTGGTTATGAAACCCGATGTAATGGAATTCATTGATTTTGTTACTGCACAAGGTGGAGATAATAATAACTTAGAAGAACTAACTTTTAGTAATATCCCTGAACATTTAAGGAACAAAACCTTAAAAGATCTTGAGATCAGAAATAAATCAGGCGCAAATATTATTGGTTTTAAAACCGGTGATGGAAAGTATGTGATCAATCCAAGCGCAGATACTGAGATCATTCCGGAAGCAAAGATATTTGTATTGGGAACTCCTGATCAGATCAAAAAACTAAAAGAGATCTTGGCTTAATACTCCAACACCATTACTTCTACCCTTCTATTCATCTCTTGCTGTTTTTCTGTGGCTTCAGGCAATTGAAACAACATTTCGTGATCACCCTTTCCGTCGATCTCTATTCTTTTTCCATCAATCCCTTTTTTGATCAAAAAGTTTCTGATAGCTGTTGCTCTTTCTTTCGTAAAATTAATGATCCATTCTTCTTCTGGTCGATCTCTTCCATTGGAATGTCCAATGATCATGATCTTTAATTGCTCGTTCTTTTTAAGGAGCTTATATAGATTCATCATCGAAGGAATAGATCGTGGGAGATACTTTGACTCGCCGGGATAAAAATTAATGCTACCTACAGAATGCTTACTTCCCTTTTTTAATTTTGGAAGAACAAATACCAAGTGCTTCAATTCAACAGAATCGCTTATCTCAATCGCTTTACTATAGGAAAAACTTTTTTCATTATAAAAATTCAAATTATAATTCACGTTTCTTTTTAAGGGCGCAATAAAACCGTAGATACCCTCTTTATTACTTGTTCCAACCAAAACAGTATCGCCTTTTTGATCAACTAGCGTTATTTCAGCTTCTACCGGTTTGTTATTTTCATCTTTTATTACACCTCTCATCTCAACACGTTCGCCAAATGAAAATTGAATGGTGTGTCCATCCCCTTCTTCATAAACATTATCTAAAACCAAATAATATATTTCACCTTTAGTTACCTCTATGTATTTGCAATACGCATCTCCTACACCTTCATTTACTAATTCCTTTTTTGCCAGCAAATTTATTCCGGTTCGACCAAAAATATCTTCCCTGTCGCGAGAGATGCAAGCTCGTATAGGTTTAATTTTATGATTTTGAAGACTGTCGCAAAAATTCTTTCCTGCTTTAAACAACATAAAGTCGTAATCGTCGGAAGCTTTGGAAGGTATGATGTCAAATATTAATTTCCCGCTTGTTGCCATCACCAATTTATACCAGGCCACATGATGCTCCTTTTCAAAAGCATATCGTCCTTTAACATTGGAAGTTCCGATCTCTTTCTTCAGTCCTGGCCCCAAGGGCGCCATCGTTTTTCCAACTTTTTTGTTTCCCGCAATAGTTATAACTCTTGCAACATCGCAATCACTAAAAACGGTATCTAGTTTGGTGGTTTGACCAAACAAATTAAAACCAAGACATATGATAAATAAAAACCTCATCATTTCTATGAATCCAAAAAAATCAAAAAGTCACAAAAAAACCCGATCTTTTTGATCGGGTCCTTTCATTATAATAGTTTAAAGTCCTAACAATACCTCTTCCGGCAATTTACCACCAAACATCATGCGGTTCGGATTCTCCAACATCTCTTTCACTTTTACAAGAAAACCAACGCTTTCTCTTCCATCAATGATGCGATGATCGTAACTTAACGCCACGTACATCATCGGACGAATTTCTACTTTTCCATTGATGGCCATTGGGCGCTCCACAACATTATGCATTCCCAAAATAGCACTTTGCG
>Ga0068876_10000590_pt1 | contig 29643 bp, 22 predicted proteins | sample NOAtaG_6_FD_66442 | JGI IMG/M metagenome (GOLD analysis project Ga0068876, IMG submission 66442) | Freshwater lake microbial communities from Lake Erie, under a cyanobacterial bloom - NOAA_Erie_Diel5S_2200h metaG | ecosystem: Environmental > Aquatic > Freshwater > Lake | place: USA: Ohio, Lake...
ATAAACCATTTGCAGGGGCGGATTTCAGTGCCTGCGATGCTACATCCACTACATTACAAGCAATAGAACCGCGTTTGGGTACAGGCCGCTGGAGCCTGGTACAGGGCCCCAATCCCACACAGGTGGCATTTACATCGCCGGGCAAGGGGAATACGGTCGTCACAGGCCTGAAAGGCCCTGCACTATATACGTTCCGCTGGACGGTATCGAATGGCGTATGTACGGACTATGCTTTCGACGAAGTTGACGTGATCGTCAGCCGGAAGGATATGGCTTATGCAGGAATGGATACCCTTGTCTGTCTTTTTCCCCAGATTAATCTGTCGGCACGCCCGGCCATAAATGGTGTGGGGACCTGGTCGCAGGACATCGTTCAAAGTCAGCTTGGGGTCAGGATATTAGAGCCAAACAATCCCAGAGCACCTATCGCGGGGATGCAACCGGGTAACCTCTACAGATTTACCTGGACAGTGCGCGATGTTTGTGGGGATACCAATGACGAGATGCTGGTATTAATTTCCGATCCGAGCCCTTATGCGGGCCAGGACAAGCTAATCTGCACTTCGGCAGCTACGGTACAGCTCAATGCAGATGAGCCGACGAGTGGGAGCCGCGGCCGATGGTTTGGGCTGAACACATCGGCCTCCATTGCCAATCCCAACCAGCGGCAGACGGTGGTGACCAATCTGCAGGCGGGCAGCAACCGTTTCGTATGGGAAATAGACGAAGGGATATGCGGTGCCGATTCCCGGGATACGGTAGTAATCACCTATCGGCCCAGTCCGAAAGCGTCCGCCGATCGTTTTGAGGTACCCTTTGGGCAGCCGATTTCCCTGCCTTTACTTCGGAACGATATTTACACTGGTGCTGTGCAGATCCGCATAGTGAAGATGCCCGACCGTGGTGCCGTCCAGGTTCAGGGGGATTCTATCGTGACGTATAAACCCAATATCAATTTTGTTGGGCCCGACCGCCTCATCTACGAGCTTTGCAGTGGTACCTGCGAATGCAGTACTGCAGAGGTACTGCTCGAAATTGGAAAGGACGTAGGCTGTGCAGTACCCAGTGTGATCACGCCCAATAACGACGGGATCAATGATGCGCTGGTCATACCGTGCCTGCTGGAGGCAAATGCTTTTCAGAAGGCGCAGTTGCTCATCATTAACCGTTGGGGGGATGAAGTGTACCGTTCTCCACGCCCATACCTCAATAATTGGGCGGGTACGTATAATGGTGAGGACTTGCCCGTCGGTACGTATTTCTATATTCTCGATTTGGGAGAAGGAAGCACGCCTATGCGCGGTTTTTTTCTCATCCAACGCTAATTATCTGCTCAAATAATCAATGCCTATGCGTTTTTTGACTATTCTGCTGTTTTGGTGTTGTGTGCTTCCTTCGCTTTTTGCACAGCAAGAAGAACAGTTTACCCAGTTTATGCACTATAAACTTGGCTTGAACCCTGCCTATGCCGGCGCCGCCGGTGGGATATCCTTTGCAGCCCTTACGCGCAATCAATGGCTTGGCCTGAACGGCGCCCCGCAGACGCAGCTCGTTTCCTTCTCTATGCCTGCCTGGGGGGAGAATGTCGGCCTGGGGGCCAATATCCTTCGCCAGACGATAGGGGTTAGTTCAAACTATTCCTTGGAAACAGCATATTCATATCGTATCCCGGCACCCAGGGGATATCTCAACCTCGGCCTGCAGGCTTCTGCGCGGATGATCCGCACAGATTTTTCAAAGCTCAACGGGACCCAACCTATCGAGCAGGACCCTGTATTGCCGACTACCCTCCAATCGCGGCTGGTGCCTAATTTCGGTGCCGGGTTATATTATTATACCGATAATTTTTACATGGGGGTTTCGGTGCCCCGTTTGATCCAGAATAATATTGATCTCAACGACGACGGTGGGATTATTTCACGTGAGGTAAGGCACACTTATTTGATGACGGGCTTCATCGTGACTTTGTCCGATGTCATAAAGCTCCAGCCACAAGCTTTATTCAAATACGTACAGGGCACGCCTTTTGATGCAGATATCAATGCAAGCCTGATTTTCATGGACAAGTTTATTACCGGTATAAGTTATCGGACAGGCGGGTCCAAGGAAAAAGGGCTGGGCGAGTCGGTATCGCTGATGTTCAGCGCACAGGTGGCCGGAAGGATGTTGGCGGGTTTTTCTTACGATGCCTCTTTATCGGAACTCAGGCGATATAGCAATGGATCCCTGGAAGTTGTCCTGCGCTTCTTTTTGGAAGGAAAAGCGGCTTCACCGGGTACTAGCGTTGACGATCCAAGATTTTTTTTCTAATTTTCGGCAAAAAACATGGGCAAGCAGTTTAAATACGGGGGTTCGCTCATAGTTGCAGCAGTACTGCCAGCCATTGCGTCATTCGCACAGGATAAAGCTGAAGCGGCGGTCAGTATTCAGAATGTTCGTGAAATTAATTCACCGGCAGTAGATTATTCTCCCACCTATTACGGGAACGGACTCGTGTTTGTCAGTTCGAGGAATAGAGGTGGATTCATCAACTCTGCGACTGGCGAAACATATTACGAGCTCTTTCATGCTCCTTTTGGTGCAAATGGCCAGCCAGTCAGGCCCCGCCTTTTTTCAATAGAAATCAACTCTGCGCTGCACGAAGGACCGGTCACATTCGACAGGCAGGAGAATACGATGTATTTTACCCGGAGTAATCAGGAATCCGGGGAGGGTAAAGCGGATGAGACCGGGACGGTCAGGCTGAAGATTTATCGCGCTACCCGCGGTATCTACGACTGGGAAGGAGTGGAAGAACTACCTTTCAACAATGACGCCTACACCTGTATGCACCCGTCGCTCAGCGCTGACGGGAGCAAGTTGTTCTTCGCGTCCAATATGCCAGTGGAGGGCTACGGGGGTATGGATATCTATATGGTCATCAGGATAAACAATCAGTGGTCGGCCCCGATCAATCTCGGGCCGGAGATTAATACCCCCGGCCAGGAGGGATTCCCCTTTTTTCACGAAAACGGAACCTTGTTTTTTTCATCCAACGGCCATAACGGCCTCGGGGGGATGGATGTTTTTTCAATAGACCTCAGTAACTCCCGGTGGGGGGCGCTCACCAACCTCGGTGCGCCGATCAACTCCAGCTCCCATGATTTCGGCTTCATAATGGACGATAGTGGGAGGAAGGGGTATTTCTCCTCGAACCGAAAGGGAGGTATGGGGAAAGACGATATCTATTCTTTTGAGGCACCGCGGGGGCTTCCCGGTATGAAAGGGCCCGAAGTCCTGACGGCACGGATTAATGTACGCGATGGAGCGCTGGGGCAGCCGCTTGCCGGCGCTGCCGTTTTTCTTTTCGAACGTTCCCCCGATGGACTGATTATGAACGATTCGGCCTATACGGTCGAGCTTGCACCCAATGGGGCAGGTATGACGATGCGTATGAATCTGAGGACCAGCAACAGCCTGGGCAAGCCCGATGCGGTTACCGATAAATTGGGGGATGCAATCCTGCAAATGCCTCCTGATAGGGACTTCACTGTTCTCGTTGCACGGGAGGGGTTCGCTACGGTCGAAATCCCCTTCGTCCCCGAGGCCATGAGCCCAGGCGTACCGCTCGAAGTGCCCATGACCCGGAGTACTTGCATCCCCATTTCCGGGCAGGTGTTATCAGTAGATAAAAAACAGCCCATCGGTAACGCCACGGTAAGGATTGTAAGTACTGACAACGAAAAGGAGCATATCCTGGTGGCTGATTACGATGGCAGATACACATATTGTCTTCAAGTAGGCACTGATTTTATACTGGTGGCTGAAAAAGAAGGGTATCAGCCCCAAAAAACATCACTCTCCCTGAAGGAGGGAAATCTGCCGCGTGTCTTTGATGTCAACTTCTTCCTGCCAGGCCCTGCAGTTTTACCTGCTGCACCAGGTAATGTTTCTTCCAAAATGCCATTCGCCGAAGGGGTGGTCATTGTACTCGATAATATATATTATGATTTCAATCAGGCAGTGATCCGAAGAGGGCAGGCCAAAGATCTGGAAGCACTCGCCGCACTGATGAAGCAGTACCCGGAAATGGAGATTGAACTCGGTGCCCATACGGATAGCAGGGGCTCCGCTGATTATAACCTGGAGCTTTCCAGACAACGCGCCGAAGCGGCCAAGCTCTTCCTGGTGAGCAAAGGAATTGGCGCTGATCGCGTGACGACTAAAGGCTATGGGGAAAGCGTACCCAGAAATGGCTGTGTGGACGGGGTGAATTGTACGGAAAGCGAACACCAGTTCAACCGTCGCACGGAAGTGAAGGTCCTGAAAATGGATGGGAACCCAGATACAAAAAATTAACCCGTACCGGGTATGCCCAAACTGTACCGCCATGATTTCCTCAGGCTGCTCCAAAAGCTAAGCTTGCGTAAAATCGCCAATATCATCGCAGTAACCGCTGCGTACTTCCTGACACGGGCGTTCAAACGCCCCGTCGTATGGGGAAAACCCTTCACGATCTCGTTCGAGCCCACCACGGCCTGTAACCTGCGCTGCCCCGAGTGCCCCAGCGGCCTTCGGTCATTCTCACGTCCTACCGGTAACCTCCGGAGTGATTTTTTCCGCCAAACCCTCGATGAACTGCATCGCGATCTCTTGTACCTGATTTTTTACTTCCAGGGCGAGCCCTATATTAACCCGGAATTTCTCGAAATGGTAGAATATGCCCATTCAAAACGCATCTATACGATCACTTCTACCAACGGACATTTCCTGAATGACGAAAATGCCCGGAAAACCGTCTGCTCCGGGTTGGACCGCCTTATTATCTCCGTAGATGGTACAACCCAGGAAGTGTATCAGCAATATCGAAGGGCAGGAAATCTGGAGGCCGTACTGCAGGGTGCAAGAAATATCGTCAAATGGAAACGGCTTTTGGGAAAACCCCATCCACACGTAATCTTTCAGTTTCTCGTTGTCCGGCCCAATGAACACCAAATCGGCGACGTCTTCCGACTGGCAAGGGAAATCGGCGTGGACGAGGTAAAACTCAAAACAGCACAGATCTATGATTATGCTTCAGGCAACCCCCTGATCCCTTCGATCGAACGATATTCCCGCTATCAAAGGCTTCCCGATGGATCGTACCGGATAAAGAATGCTCTGCTCGACCATTGCTGGAAGCTCTGGCATGCTTGTGTGATTACCTGGAACGGTATGGTTGTGCCTTGTTGTTTCGATAAAGATGCCCGGCATCTGCTCGGAGATTTGAAATCGGCTTCTTTCAATCAAATCTGGCACGGAGCGTCGTATTACCAGTTTAGAAAACAATTACTTCAGGGTCGAAAGGCTATAGATATTTGTGCAAATTGCAGTGAAGGGTGCAGCGTTTGGCGTGAATAATCCCCCTGTGCTAACAACACGATTTCAAAAAATTAAAGTTTTCCACATAAAAATGTGGAAAACTCAACCCTGTTCGTGGATATTTACTTGCCTAAGATACTTGCAATGGGAGTATTTTTCCCGTAAATTTGTAAATACCTCTGTATAAATACGTTGGGTAGGTTGGGTTTTTACCCGTTAATTTTGTCGCAGCAGCCTAAAATACCCACCTTGTCGTTCAAAACCCTGGCTAACGACAATATCTTAAGATGGAATGGATCCGCGTTCGGAGCGTCATCGTTTTTGTTTACCGCAATGGCCTCTTCCTTCATGCAGATTCTTTTCAGCTCGCCCTGCCCTGGTAGTCCTTTGTCTCGCCCATGAGTTGCATGTCCAGTACCTGCAGAGGTCGTAAGCAGCCCTATGAATGTAGAATAGTAAGCGTGTTCCGCCTGAGCGTCCGTATTCGTTCAGGAATGAACGGAATTTGTGTTGCCCCGGTAGTTTTTGGGGAACTTTTTCTTTGGGTAGGCGTTTACTTTATCCGGTTTAAGTTTAAGAATTACTGAAAGTACTTGTTTTAAGGGAATAAATTTACTTAAAGCCCCCGATCAGATGAAACGGGGTCAGCGGTAAATCTGTCCTAAATCTGCCAAATGATTCCAAATATGTATAAACACCCCCCTTTATGAACTACAAAGTAATTGTTTCCGGCCATCTGGAGTTCGGAAACAGCCGCAGCTATGAGAAAATGTTCCAATCGTACAAACAGCGGTTGGAAACGTACTACAAACAGGATGTTTTTTTTAAACTGGACGAAATTATGACGGAGGGGCAGATAGCACTTGAAATTCCCCGTTTTATCGCCCAGACAAACGAAAAGACCTGGCGCAATACTGTCGGGATGTTCGAGAGCATCGCCCAGTTTGCAGTTGCCGGGAATATCCACATCTGGAAATTACAGGAGAGTGTCCTGAAAGAACAAATCCTCCTGGAGCCTAGCTGCGATAAGTCGGCAGTGCAGTCTTTCCTGCGTGGGCGCGAGCTTATTTCGGAGGGTAAGCAAGGAGAAGCAAAGGAGGCACTTAGCTACGCAATCGAAAAGTTTGAGCGCCATGCCCTGGCATACGAGCGTCGTGGCCACGTCAACTTTCTACTCAACAATCTGGGCGACGCACATTATGATTTCAGTAAAAGTATTGGTATCAATCCGCACAACCCGGATGCGTACGTTGGACGGGCATTGGTGCTGATGACCCAAAACCGCTTTCAGTCTGCACTGGAAGACCTCGAGCTTGCTATTAAGTCTTCTATTCCGCACCAGCCGATTTATTGGAAAGCAAGGCGGCTGAAGGGAGAAGCTCACCTGGAACGCGAAGAATACCAGAAGGCAGAAACCGAATTGCGCTTTTTCCTCAACCGTTCTTTTCAACCCGGGGATTCAAATTATGGTTGGAGACGAAAGGCATTCTTCAATTATGGCCGTGCCCTTTTACAGACCGGAAAATGCAAGGAAGCCCTCGATGCTTTCGACCAGGCTATGCTTATCGAAGTGGCGAAGGATACAATACCATCTACCGAACACCTGTTCTACCGGAATCAAGCACAGCAAGCACTGGACAATCAGCCCGCCCCTAAAAAAGATGCCCGGGCAGTGAAACAATCTGCCTAAATATTGATGATGCAGGGGTATCGTTTGTCTGTCAGTGGATGGTTATTCCTGGGATTGATGCTTATCAGCAGAGTCTGTGCCATGGGACAGTCTCCCGGGGCGATACCTGAGAAGGCATCAAAGATTTATGCAAAGGCGCTTTCTGTTCAGGAAACAGACCCCGCCAAGGCGGAGGCACTCCTGAAAGAAGCGCTCGGAATTGCTCCCGGGTATAGGGATGCCTGGGCAAAGTTGGGCGACCTGCTGGGTAGCAAGGGCGATTTTAAGGGTGCTTTGGCAAGCTATGAGAAAGCACTGGAAATTGACCCGGTTTCCCGACAGTTGGTATGGTTTTCTGCAGCAGCGGCGGCAATGAATATCGGCGAGTATGAGGATGCTGCGGAAAAATTACGTGCCTTCCTGGCACTTCAACCAAAAAATGAACGCCAGCGGGCCAGCGCGGAGCAATTACTGCGCAGGGCTGTATTTTCTGCCGGGGCGGTACGCAATCCGGTACCCTTCGCTCCCACGCCTTTAGGCCCTGCAATCAATTCTGTGCTACCCGAATACCTTCCCTCTCTAAGTGCGGATGGACTTACCCTGGTGTTCACCCGTGTGGTGGATAACCAGGAAGATTTTTTTGCCGCCTACCGGGAAAATACCGATGCCCCCTGGCAACCCGCACAACCCCTGACAGGCTTGAATACTCCCTTGAATGAAGGGGCCCATTGCCTCTCGGCAGACGGCAGCACCCTGGTGTTTACGGCTTGTAACCGTCCCGGGGGAAAAGGTAGCTGTGACCTGTATATTTCGGTGTTCGATCGCGGGCAATGGACAGCTCCAGGAAACCTGGGCGGCCCGATAAATTCAGAGGGTTACGAAACACAGCCTTCTATATCCGCAGATGGGCGTATCCTGATTTTTACTGCACGCCGACCCGATGGCTTTGGCAATAATGACCTTTGGCAATCGGAAAAGGATACCAATGGATACTGGGGAAAGCCCCGCAATCTCGGAGCTGCCATCAATACTCCCGAAGACGAACAGGCCCCTTTCCTCCATCCGGATGGGCGGACGCTCTATTTTATGTCAAAAGGGCATCCCGGGATGGGGGGGTTCGATTTATATGTGGCACGAAAAAATGCACAGGGGGATTGGGAATCGCCTAAAAATCTCGGTTTTCCAATTAATTCTTCCCGCAACGAAGGGGCCCTGATCGTGGATGCTGGTGGTATAAATGCTTATTTTGCAAGGGATCAGGAGGAATCCTCCAAGTCGGGGATCCCGCTTACCGATATCTGGACATTTATGCTCTATCCCGAAGCGCGCCCCACTCCCGTAACCTATGCACGCGGGAGGGTCTTAGATGCAAATACCCGCCAGCCGCTACAAGCGACTGTTCAGGTCACAGCACTCGAATCTGCAGGGCAGGTCAGCCGCCTGGTTACCCGACCTGACGGCAGCTTCTTGCTCTGTCTCCCTACCGGTACCGATTATTCGCTCAGCGTACAGCATAACGGCTATTTATTCTTTTCTGAATTTTTTGGACTTCGCGAAGTGCGGGAAGTTTCAGACCCCTATGTGCTGGAAATCCCGCTCCAGCCTATACCCGGACCAGTGGATACAATATCGGTTAACCCTGTGCCCGTCGTGCTGAGAAATGTTTTCTTTGCTTCCGGTTCTGCGGCAATACAACCCGCTTCTTTTCCTGAACTCCAACGCCTGGTGAAATTGCTGCAGGAAAATCCCCAAATGCGTATTCAAATCAACGGCCATACCGATGACGTTGGTACAGTCGCCGACAATCTGCTCTTGTCCGAACGTCGTGCAGAAGCAGTATTTCGCTTTCTCATCGAAAACGGGGTTTCGGCCCAGCGGCTGAAGTATGCAGGTTTCGGCGAGTCCAGGCCTTTATTTCCCAATAACCTACCTGAAAACCGCGACCGTAACCGCAGGACAGAGTTTGTAGTGTTGTCGAATTAGACTTATTACAACGGGATCATCACTGGCTGAAAAAGATTGCTATCCCCGCAGCGCAGACCTGTCGCCAAAAGTCTGTCGGGCAGCAATATACCATGGCTTACCACGGCGGTAGCAACAGCCAGGGGGGGACGCAAATTTTTGCGTGATACAAAGGCGTATTTCAGCCTTTATTTTGCTATTTTTTAATGATATTTGTGCCGCATATAAGGCCTGTGTCCCATCGCTGCCGATGAATGGTCAAAAGCTTTCAGGGCAAATGGCCCGATTGCAGAAACTCAAATCACATAAACATGAACCGGATTACTTTCTTTTTGATGGCCGGCACTCTACTTTTTTCCCTTTCCGCTTGTTCCGGGAAAAAAGATCCTTCCGCGACCAATGTGCCGCCTGCGCAAACACCACAAACTGCGCCATCGGATAACCTTCCTGCCAAATTGGACATGAACGCTATCCCGCTTGCGGAGGTCGAGAAAATGGCTAAAATAATCGAGGCCGATCCGGCCTGGTTTCAGCAAATCAAAGATAAAGCTGCAGTGGGGAACGTTCCTGTGCCGATCCAACTCAAAGATGATGCCCGCTTCTTCCTCTTTGAGCACCAGGCAGAATATGGAATCGTGCAAATCCCCGAGGATGTCATACAAATAGAAATTGGCAATATCAAGGCCGACGCTGCATGGCTGGAATCTGTAGGCAGGCAGGCGAAGGAAAGAGGGATTACTTTGGAAGAGTCCTTGCGGCGCAATGCTTTGTATGTGATTGATCAGCGGCTGAAGTAAGGTCTGGCGGCATCCCCTATCGTTTGATTTGCCGTATCCTGGCAACAAGAGTGCCGAAAAAGAGGCCAAGTAAATTGCAGGCCATGTCGGAGAAATCAAAAGCACGGGAAGCAGTGAGCATTTGGAAGGATTCGAAACCGATGCAGGCGGCTGTGCCATAGACCAGCCAATAGGACTTTTGACGGATATCCGTGGGCTTTAGCCCCGTAAAAAAATATCCGTCCAGGAACATCCAGGGGGTGAACATCGCTATGTGCACCAGGGAATCTATCCGAATAGCCCATTCCTGCTTTGGCTGTATAGGCTGAAATATGAATGCAGGCAGGATGTGTAGCAATAATATCGCACCGACATAGGCCACAGTGATGATCTGGCGAAGTGTATAATGCCTGAAAACCAAGGGCATCACCATTGTGTCCCGGATAAAGTGGATACCTCGTGTGCTATCTCCTGTCGCAGTACGTGCTTCCTGCTACGCGGTCGTACAGGACGCCTCCGCGTGGCCATTGCGGCGTGCAGGGCGTAAGTGAATAAAGCCATGAACCCGATTTGAAGGCTGATCAACAGGTGTAATTCCATGGTTTTGTGCAGCAGGTAAGCCAGCAGCATAAGAATGCACTGTGCCGTAAAGAGCACAAGCGTCGCCTGGAGATGGGAAAGGCCAAGGTCCACCACAATATGATGAATATGTCGCCTGTCCGGGTGAAAAGGAGAAATGCCCCGGAACAGCCGCACGGCCAATACCCTTACCATATCAAAAATGGGGATAATCAGCAGGGCCAATGCCACTGCGGGGACAGCGTGGAACCTCAACGGATCATCTGCAGCAAGGGTATCGTTGGTACGGATAAAATGGATAATCAGTACTGCCACGCTCAGCCCGACTTGTAAAGCACCTGTATCTCCCATGAAAATCTTTGCAGGGGAAATATTGAAGATCAGGAAAGCCAGCAGTGCACCGGCAGTGCAAAAAGCTATGATCGCAAACGTGTTGTCGCCAATTCCGACAAACCAGGCACCAAGGCAAACCGATATCAGGGTACCAATAAAGCCTACCAGCCCATCAATCCCATCCAGAAAGTTAAAGGCATTGATTATTCCGATAATCAGCATGAGGCTGACGGGTATGCTCAATGCTTTGTCCAGAGCCTGGTGCATACCGAAAAGCCCGTGTAAGCTATCTATTTGTATCCCTGCAAAAAAGACCAGGATGCCCGCAGCAAGGAATTGTGCAAATATTTTTTTGATTGCCGACATCGGGAGCAGATCATCCCGTAAACCAACTACAAATAACAAGGTGGAGGCTGCAATAATGAACTTTAGCTTATGAAATTCTTCTGAAGGTATCCACAGGACCATTCCTGCAGAGGCAGCGGTGACAATACCAATCCCACCAAGGGAAGAAATATGCCTGGAGTGAGAGCTCCGTGGGTTGGGAGGGTCAAATATACGCCGCTGTTTTGCTACTACGATAATCTGCGGGATTGCGAGGTAGCAAAGCACAAACGCAGTGAGACTTGCGTAGAGACTAATCAACATTTTTCTGAGTTATATTACTGGCACCGTTGCTGCTACTGTTGGGGTGTTTTATTAAGGGTATTTGTTGCATTTCGCACATCATACCAGTTTAACTAATGCCGGGTATAAGTTTGGCAAGAAAGGGGTAGTGAGAAATAGTTTTTTAGTAGTGCAGCCTTGTTGTTGAAATAAGCTATAGGGACAAATGTAAAATTAGCAATATCTAATCAAATAGGGATTATTTTATTATAAAAATTTATAAGATAATGCAGTTGTTGTGACGGGGTTGAAGCGGTCTAAAGAGTCTTTTGCCGTCTCCGGCGACGGAATAAAAATCTTTTTAACCGGTTTAAAGCTACACTTTTCCGATGCAAAACCAGAAGGGGGAAAAACGCAGAGAGCGGGGGCCAGTGTCATTGGTTGTCACTGATGTATTCATATTTTAGCCCTAAAGGTTTTTGAGTCGGTCTCGATGCCGATGGAATAACTCCGATAATTCTTTGATAACCAGGGGTTCAAAAGTCCTGGTAGGAAGTATATAAATTTGTAAAAACGCCGAAATAGAAATTTTTATCGCTGGGCCAGGCAGGATTTGATCCTGTTTCGGATCGGGATCGGTAACCTGTTTTGATGCGCAGGTTGTAGAGGGGGTTAAGGCAATAGGACAAGTCTGCTTCCATGAAACGGATATTGCTCTGTGCGCCCTGGGCGGAAAAATTTCCCGTGGAGGAGGTGCGTGTTTCGTACGATTTATAGATATCCCCGCCCCAATTTTGACCCTCCGGATCTCTCCCGACAGCTCCGGCATGTAAGGCGAGCCTACCCTGCCAGCGTTTGTAGCGGTAGTGTGCCATAAAGAGCAGTTCTCTGAAATTTGCGCCCCAGGGATGGGCGAGTGGCTGGGCGTAATGGCCCCAGTTGGTCAGTACTTTGAGGTGACTGTATATAAAAGGGCGGGCAATATTATACTCTGCCCGGAGGAAGAGGTTTTCGATGCCGAACACATCCCCTGCTTTAATCCCGGCCTGCCAACTGAACATATTAGACCATGACCCTGCTTTCCAGTTAAATACTTCTTTCGAATTGAATTCGTCCATTCCCATCTGTGCGTAGAGTTTGACCCCCCATGGGGATTGCCAGGAGCCCTGAAAGCCCCAGAAGATATTGCCACCCTCATACCCCTGGGCAAATTCGACGGGTCGGAATAAGATAACCGGATTTAGGAAATTGACGTTGAGACGGTAGCGGCCCTGCTCGTCACCCCACATCAGGCCTTCAAAAAAACCAAGGTTGATGGAGGGGGAGAGGTGAAAGCTCAGATAGTGCATATTGAGGTACTTTCGCCCAAAAACCCCTTCGGTTTCGACTTCCCTGCGGATGTCGTTCATCACCGCCCAGTAGTTGACATATCTGAAGCGTTTTCCCAAAGCAGTTTCAATACGGAAGAAAGGCGCGTTGACCGCGTTGTCGGAGATGAGCATAGAGCGATAACCTTCGCCTATGAACTGTTTGCCATGGCCCAGGCGGAAATGGAAAGTTTGGTTTGGCGAATAGGCCAATTCCCCCGCAGCATAGGCAAAGTCAAAACGTTCCCTGCTAAGGCTTTTGACCCGCCAGTACCCCGGGGCAACGGTAGAAATACGGGTTTGTTGGGCAACATGCAAGGGGAAGCGGGCCTGTGTCTCCGCGATGGTCGTATAGAAACTGACTTTTTTCCCAAGGGCACCTTCCAGGTGTAATCCTCTGGTAAACTGAAAGATGCTGTTTTCGGTTTTTCCGGTACTTGTACCTGTAGAAAGGGCAAATACCGGAAAAACGTTCAGGCTGCCTTCTGCTTCATTAAATTGGATAAGGGGTTCGGATAGCAGTTTTCTTTTTATAAAAGGCAATACGCCCTTTACCTGGTCGGGTGTTACGGGGAGCAGGGTCTTTCTGCGGTCGAAGGAGTCCAATTCTGCACGTTTGTAGGGCCAGATTGCCGTATGTAGCTGATGCTTTTTGGTCAACAGGGCATTTTCATACCACCAGCGCTCTTCCTGGTTGACCGGAACGCGTTCGTACTGCGCCAATAAAACTTGGGTAGGTACGCAGCAAAGGGCGTTTAAAAAGAAAAAAAAAGCAAGGTATTGTCGCGTCATTGCCATACGTTTTGTATTGCATCCAGATATGGTGCCGGAAGGCCGAGTGCATTAAGCTCACAGGGGTTGAATTTTTCCATACCGTAGTGTTCGTCGCTGATACGGGGCTTGGCTTCCGTCTGGGTCTGGCACGAATAGAGGAGTACCAGGACGTTGACCTGCTGATTTACGAGGATTGGAACGGCAGTGATCAATTTATGCACCGCTACGTCTATGCTGAGCTCTTCTTTAAATTCCCTTATCAGGCAATCTTCTGGTCGTTCTCCGGTTTTAAGCTTTCCTCCCGGCAGATCCCAGGAGCCGAGTTCAGTTTTCAGGAGGATTAGCTTGCCGTCAATGGCACAGATACCTTTGACCGATACGGGGTGGCGGAACGAAAACAGGTCAGAGGATATCAGCTTGCCTAGTGTATTCAGGAATAATTTTTTAGTTGATAGTTTCATAGTATATCTGATGGCACGTAAAATAGTGTTTTCGTATTTACATAACTAATTTAAGGTTAGCGCTTTAAATCCGGAGTAGCGTATGGGTTAAGTGACAGTTGTGGGTTGTCGTGACTTTCTAAACCTCGTGGTCCAATTCTGAGTAAATACTGTTTTGACTGATAAATTCGGGTACGAGCCGTTTCATTGCGCTTACGAGTTTATTTGCAGAATAACCGTCATGGGCGCTAGTGATGAGGTGGTCAATTTTCGGGCTAATTTCTTCAAAAATTCCGGGGCGCACTTTTGCCCTGAATATTTTTGGGTGGTGTGTTTCGACAACGGTTTCTTTTTTATCGAGGAGTTCTTCAAATAATTTTTCTCCTGGGCGCAGCCCGGTGAATTGTATGATGATATCTTTTTCCGGGGTCAGGCCTGCGAGTTGTATCATCCGGTGGGCAAGATCAAGGATTCGGATGGGTTCGCCCATATCAAATATAAAGATTTCGCCCCCTTTTCCGAATGCGCCGGCCTCGAGTACGAGGCTGCAAGCCTCCGGGATCGTCATGAAGAAACGTTTGATTTCGGGATGGGTAACCGTAACCGGGCCACCGCGCTGAATTTGTTCTTTAAAAATGGGGATGACAGACCCGTTGGAGCCCAGGACGTTACCAAAGCGGGTAGTTATAAACCGCGTATAATTCAGCCCTGCAAAGTTGAGGGCCTGGACGTAAATTTCTGCAATACGCTTGGAAGCCCCCATAACGTTGCCGGGGTTGACGGCTTTATCGGTCGAAATCATCACAAACTTTTCGCATCTGTACCGGGATGCCAGATCGGCAATCACTTTTGTGCCGAGTACATTGGATTTAACGGCCTCTTCCGGGAATAATTCCATGATGGGCACGTGTTTATAGGCTGCGGCATGAAAAACATAAGCTGGGCGATAAACTTCAAATATCCGCTGCATGCGTTCGTGGTCGCGTACATCGCCGAGAAAGGGAATGAGCCTTCCGGAAGTGATTTCTTTTTCAAATTCCAGCGACAAATCGGCGAGGGGGGATTCTGCCTGGTCCACACCGACTACACAGGCAGGGGCCTGCCGCAGAAGCTGCCGCAGGATCTCACTGCCAATGCTTCCGGCACATCCACTTACCAGTACTACCCTTCCTTTTATGGAATCGCGCACCAGGCCTTCGTCAAGTACGATTGGGGAGCGGCCCAGCAAATCATCGAGGTTGACGTTGAGGATTTGGCTGGCGTTGACCTGTCCGTGGATCCAGTATTCTGCAGGGGGGAGTTTTAGTACTTGTAGGTTGCTTTTCAGGCAATCGTTGATGAAAGAGGCCCGCCGTTCATCTGGAAGGTACCTGATACCGATGATGACGGCTTTGATACCGAATTTCCGGACGACTTGTTCGAAAGTCTGGTCGGGGTTGAACACAGGGATGCCGTTGAGGCTTTTTTTATGTACTTTCGGGTTGTCGTCAAAAAACGTCACGACCTTATAATTATGGGTAGTGCTCTTGTGTAGTACCCGCTCCAGGATGTTGCCCATTTCTCCTGCACCAAAGATCGCGACATGGACAGCCCCGTCTTTTGGGCGTTTTAGCCAGTCGTACAGCAGGCGCAGTCCAATGCGGAACCCTACGGAAAAGGTGAGCATGAAAAAATAATCCACGAGGATTACCGCCATACCCCGGGAGCTTTGGGTATTCAGAAAAAAAATCCCGTAAATCAGGGCAAACGCCAGGGAGGAGGAAGAAATAGCGACAAATACGGTCTTATAGTCCTTTTCACCGATGTAGCGGATGATCAGGTTTGCAGTTTTGAAAAACAGGAAGGCGGACAAACGCAGGGCCATCAACACAAGGGTGGGGAGGGCGACCAGAAAATTCCGTGTAGCGTCGTCATTCAGGCCATGCAGCAGGTAGGCTGCCCAAAGCCAGGAAAAAAGTGCGAGCGCCAGTTCAAAAACCAGAAATATCAAGCGGGTGGTATTCCTGGCTACGTATTTTTCATTATAAGGTAAATAATCCGTAGGCATATAATTTCATGAGATTGAAATGGGTCGAATTGATCTTGATGTTGCTGTGATGCCCGCAGGTTAGGAGGTTTAATTTTTGGTACAATACAGGGATTGTTGCGACAGGGCAGTGCGGCAGAAAAATGAGCCATTTTTAGCCGCGACAATTTTGTTTCAACAAAGTTACGGTAAAGTTAGCTTTTTTTTGATTCGTTTACCTGACTTGTTGGGGTTGTGTAAAAAGTCTTATTACTGCAAGCCGGTGCAAAATTGTTTTTTGAGGCACATTTGAGAAATATAATGTTCCGTCGGTCGTGAAGCATTATCTTTTCACACTACCCCAACAAGTCTATTGGGTCAAGCACTTCTTTTCCGGTAATTCAAAACGGCCAGTCCATTGACGGCCAGGGCGATACCTGCAATAGCGGCACAATGCCACCGGATCTCATACCATCCACTGCCTTTGAGCATTACCATCCGCATGACTTCCACGAAATAGGCGATGGGGTTAAACCAGGTTATCACCCGGGCCCACCCGGGCATACTTTCTATGGGGGTAAATAACCCGCTCATCAGGATGAATATGACCATAATAAAATACGCTATAAACATGGCTTGTTGCTGGGTCTCGGAAATGGTAGAGACAAGTAGCCCAATCCCCAATACGGCAACGAGGTACAGGCCGGCAAAACCAAATACCACAGCAAGGCTTCCCTCTATCGGGATATGGAAAACCAGCCTTCCAAATACTAATCCGATGGCGAGCTCTGCCAGGGCAATAATCCAGAAGGGCAAGAGCTTTCCCGCGATAAAATACCGCTTGCGGATCGGGGTGACGTTGATCTGCTCAATCGTACCTACCTCTTTTTCCCTGACGATGTTCAGCCCGGATAAAAACATACCGACCAACGTCACGAGCATGACCAGAATACCGGGCACCATAAAGGCCTTGTAATTGAGCTCCGGATTATACCAGAAGATGGGGCGCAGGTCGAACTGGCGGGAAGGGTTTTGCATCCCCTTTACCCCGGCAATCAGTTGGTCGTTGAAGTCCCGGATGATGGCCTTTGCATATCCGCTGCCCACCCCTGCTTTGGTCGCATTGATGGCATTCACGTTCAGCAGCAGGGTGCTGCTGCCTTCCCGGAGCAGCTCGCGCTCAAAGCCGGAGGGGATCTCCAGGACCATATCTGCCCGACCGCTTTCCAGGTTGGCATTACCCCCGGCAGCAGAAAAAGAACGCCCCACCAGCTCAAAGTGATCCGATGCTGCAAATTTGCCGATCAGCCGAAGGGAAGTTGTCGAACAATCAGCATCGGCAATATGCAGGTAAATGTTGCGGACTTCGTAGTCAGCAGCGTTGGATAGTATCAGCAGTTGGACTACGGGCATCATGAAAATCATGGGCAACAATACCCGGTGCCGGAAGATCTGCCTAAATTCTTTACGCACAATAAAATAAATTACCCACATGGCTAACTTAGTCTGATCTTGAAATTTTTTATGCCGAGGTAGAGTATGAAGATGCACATTCCCGCGAGGATCAGGGCTTCCTTCCAGATCGTTTCGATTCCCGTTCCTTTCAGCATGACGGATTTCAGGGCACTCAGGTACCATCTTGCCGGAATGGCCTGGCTGAGGAATTGCAGCGCTGCCGGCATGGACTCCACCGGGAAAAGAAAGCCGGACAGCAGAATTCCGGGGAGCATCAGCACAACCATGGAAAGCATCATAGCCACCATCTGGCTATCGGTGCGGGTAGAAATGAAAATGCCGAGGCCCAGGGAAGTGAGGACAAACAAAACTGTTATGGCGCTAAGGAGCCCGGTGCTTCCGCGCACCGGAACATCGAATACGAAGAAGCCGAGCAATAGGGTTACGGCTGCGATAATCATGCCGAGGATAAAATAAGGGGTCACCTTCCCGAGAATGAGAAAGGCAGGCTTTACCGGGGAGACCAGCAGCAGTTCCATGGTACCCCGTTCTTTTTCCCGGGTAATGGCGATGGAGGTCATCATTGCGCAGATGAGCATGAGTACGATGGTCATTACCCCTGGTACAAACAGGTAAGCACTTTTCATTTCCAGGTTGTACTGCATCCGGATTTCGGTTTGGATACCGGGAGGGGGGCTGTCTCCCCTTGTTTTTTGCTGTGCGTAGTCCATAATAATCGCCTGTGCATGATTGACCAGGGTGGTGGCGGTATTCGGTTCGCTGGCATCTGCGATAAGCTGTATTTGTGCGTTGCCGTCGCGAAAAAAATTTTCCTGTACACCTTGCGGGAATACCACGGCCATTTTGATGCGATTTTCCCGAAATGCGCGTTCTACCGACGCTATATCCGGAGATCGTTCCTCCAGCAGGAAGAATCCCGAAGCCAGAAGACGCTGCCGTATCTCCCCACTGACGGGGTCGGGGGAAGGGTCCACGATTGCGATGCGGGTATTTACAACATCAGTGGTGATGGCAAAGCCAAAAAGGAGAATCTGGACGACAGGTAGTCCGAAAAGCATGAGCAAGGTGCGGCCATCCCGTAGGATATGGAAGAATTCTTTCAAAATAATGATACCAGTTTGCCTCATGGTTTTTCTTTTTTGCCCCGGGCGATCTGCAGAAAAATATCCTCGGTAGATGTTGCCTGAAATTGTGCTTTGAGGGCAGCCGGACGGTCAAGGGCAACAATCCGGCCCTCTGACATGATCGAAATCCTGTTGCAGTACTCGGCCTCGTCCATATAATGTGTAGTGACGAAAAAGGTAATGCCTGTGGATGCGGTATCGCTGATGGTTTCCCAGAATTGGCGACGCGTAATGGGATCCACGCCGGAGGTGGGCTCGTCGAGGAATACAATACGGGGCTTATGGAGAATGGCGATAGAGAAAGCGAGGCGCTGCTTCCATCCCAGAGGCAGGGAGCGCACCAGGGTATTTTGTACGGCTTCGAGGGTGAGCTCGGCCAGGAGGGCATTCCGTTTCTGCCTGATTTCCCTGAACCCCAGACCATAGATCCCACCATAGAATTCGATGTTTTCGGCAACGGTGAGGTCGTCATAGAGGGAAAAGCGCTGGCTCATATATCCGATATTGCGCTTGACCTGCTCGGCATGGCGACAGACGTCGAAGCCGCCGACTTCTGCAATGCCGGAACTAGGCATTGAAAGCCCGGTGAGCATTTTGATTGCCGTAGTTTTCCCTGCTCCGTTAGCTCCGAGGAAACCGAAGATTTCCCCTTCCATTACATCAAAGGTAATCCCGTTTACTGCGGTGAAATTGCCGAACCGCTTGGTGAGGGCTTCTGTGTGGATGGCGTGTGGCATGTGCAAGATTTTATTCAGGTGCGGGAAATTCCGGAGTCCGAATCAATTCCATGAAGCAATCTTCGATGGAGGGTTCGATTTTTTCCACTTCGAGGTCGTTAAAGCCTTCGGCATACAAAATATCGGTGATTTCGGAAGGTTTCATGAGGTGCGTAAGGGTGAGGTGGAGGGCATAGCCAAAGGAATAGACGCTGTGGGTCCAGGGTTGGCGTCTCAACGCGTGCAGCAGGCTGTGTGGTGCGCCACTGCGTATGGCAATCAAGGGCCTCTTCCATGCGGCAATGATGGCTGCTGGCGGGGCACTTTCCAGTATGCGCCCCTTGTGCATCAGGGCAATCTGGTCGCAGCGGGCCGCTTCGTCCATGTAAGGGGTTGCTACGAGAATGGTGATGCCCTGAGATTTCAATCGGCCCAGGATATCCCAGAATTCTTTTCGCGAGACGGGGTCAACGCCTGTGGTTGGTTCATCGAGCAGCAGTACCTTTGGGCGGTGAATCAAGGCGCAGCATAAGGCAAGTTTTTGTTTCATTCCCCCCGACAGTTTACCAGCCCTGCGTTTTCTGAAGGGCTCAATCTGAAGGTAGATATCCCGGATCATGGCGAAATTATCCTCGATACGGGTTCCGAAGAGCCGCGCAAAAAAATGCAGGTTTTCTTCCACGCTGAGGTCTTCGTAAAGCGAAAATTTTCCGGGCATATAGCCGATTACACTTCGGATTTGAGCATAATCCCGTTGGGTATCGAAGCCTTCTACGCGGGCTTTACCAGCATCTGGGAGCAGCAGCGTGGTGAAGATGCGGATGAGGCTGGTCTTGCCGGCTCCATCCGGACCGATAAGGCCAAAGAGCTGGCCGTGGGGTACGGTGACCGAGACCCCGTCCAGTGCATTTGCACCATTATAGTTTTTATAGAGGGCATCCGCTTCAATTCCGTACATGCGTTTTAGATTTTTAGTATTATGGGAGGGATTAAAGAAAGATCACTTCCCCGGGCATTCCGATTTTGATGGAACCATCGTTGCTGACGAGGATTTTGATCGCATATACCAGATTGACGCGTTCGGCTTTGGTTTGCACGGTGCGGGGAGTGAACTCTGCCTGGTCGGCTATCCAGGTGATCCGGCCGTTGAGGGTGCGATTGGAATCTTTGGATTCATCAATCAACACGTTGACCATTTGACCAATTTTAATTTCCGGGAGTTGTTCGCCGCTGATGTACGCACGAAGGGTCATCTGTTGCAGGTCTGCGATTTTATAGATTGGTTTGCCGGCGACGGCGACTTCGGTGGCTTCGGCGAGTTTTGCGAGTACAGTGCCGGGCACCGGATTCCTGAGGTAGCAGCGGGCAATTTGGTCTTCCACCTGACGGATCTGGGCTTTCAGTGGGGCGATTTCTGAGAGGATACTGCGATTGGCGGTATTTTCCTGGCTTTTGGCAGCAAGGATTTGCTGGTGGACGATTTCGAGCTGAGCGTTGAGGTCGTCGAGTTGCCTGGGTGCTGCGGCCTGGCTTTGGAGCAGGGCATTGGTACGCAGGATTTCGCGTGAAAGGTTTTGTTCTTGTGCCTGGAGTACGGCGATCTGGGGCGTGGCATCCTGGGTCTTTTGCTGAAAGGCAGCGATGGTGGCCAGGAGCTGTAGTCTGCGGAGGTGTAGTGGCAGGGTATCTACAAGCCCGACGGCTTGGCCTGCTTCCAGGACCTGTCCCTCTTCGATATTCAGCTGGAGTAGTTTTCCGGTCAGCTCGGCGGCAACGTTTACTTCGCGTGCTTCAAAATTCCCATAGGCATCCGATAAGGGGGTCTTTTCGGCACAGCTCTGCACGAGTAAGGCCATGGCAAGCGGCCAAAGCGGGAGGGTATTTTTCATTTTAGAAAATTCCTTTATTGGTTAGATAATCTGCATATAATTGCCTGAGTTGGATACGGTAGGTTTCAAGCTGTAGTGTGGTTTGCAAGGCGGAATGAACATCCGCCAGGTAATCGGGCATACTGAGTACGCCCAGCGCTAACTGGGCAGCGCTCTGCTGCCGGATATGCTCCTGCTGCAGGGCAATAGCTTCATGATTGCGGATTATGGCTTTGATTGCGAGATAATCCTCGCGGAATTTGCCATCGTATGCATTGACTTGCTGAATGAATTGTGCTTTTTGATTTTCGACGATTCGCGCCTGAATGTCCAGAAGGGTTTGATCGCGTTGGGTTTGTTCGCGTCCGGTGATTTTCCAGGTGAGCTGCAGGCCGCCGACGGCAAAAGGGCTGAGCTGGTCTTCGAAGAAATTGAGGGGGTTGGGGTAGCCTATGCCTGCCTGGAGAAAAGCGGCGACCCGGGGTTTATTCTGTATTTCGGCGAGGGTACGGGAAGCGAGCACCTGTTGCTGCTGGAGTTGAAAGAGCGATAATTCCGGGCGTTTGGAGGTGGTTAGCCAGATGCTGTCGGGGGGTTCAGGTGCGAGCAGGACGATGCTCCCGGCATATTTTTCACCAGTGAGGGCTTCCAGGGCGCTGAGCCATCCGCTGATTTCGAACCGGGTCTTTTCTGATTCCCCTTCGATTTTCAGGATTTGTAGCTGAAGGCGCTCGATATCGCCCGGAGGCCTGGCTCCTGCTTTGACTGCTCCCTCGAGGGCCCTGCTGCGGTTGAGGAGGTCATCGCGGGCGGCATCGAGGATTTTCACGTGCTGGCGCAGCAGCAGGATTGCGAAGAAGGGCCTGTTGATCTTCATACACAGGCGATGCAGCTCCACTGCTACAGACTGGGTCTGGATCTGCAAAGTGGCCTGTTCGTGAACGATTTGCGCCTTTTTCAATCCACCGTCGTAAAGGGAGTAGGTGCCGTCGAGGGAAATCCTGTATTGTGCCAGGGGTAGGTCTGGCGAGCTGAACAAAGGAGATTCTATGCCGAGGTCCACGTTTTCTGTCTGCAGGCTCGCTCTGGCATTGAGGTTGACAGAGGGTTTTCCGGAAGATGCGAACGATGCGGTGCGCACCTGGCTTTGCTGGCGATAGAGGTCTGGGCGCCTGGCGATTTCCGCATTTTTTCTGGCTGCTTGATAACAGTCTTCCAGATACAAAATATTAGCTTTTTGGGTAAATCCTTTGGAAAGGAGGGCAAGTGCCAGGAGAGAAAGCCAAAATCGCTTCATGAGGGCGGCATGTTTATTGAACAGGAATCAGGGCATTGCGGATAAAATGCTTGATGGCGGCTTTTCGCTGTTGCATGAGTTGCAGGTAGGCTTCGTCGTCGAGCCTGGCAATACGCTGAAAAATGGGCTTTGCAATAAACGGAAAGGCGCACATGGACAGGATATGGAGTACAGTGTGGAAGGGGTCATTCGGACGAATCCGCCCCATTTGGGCTTCCAGATGGAGTTGCATGACCAGTAGCGAGGGGTCGGGACGATCGGGAAGGGACATAATTTCTCCGACAAACTCCAGGGTATTGGTATGCAATTCGGAGACGATAAATCCCGGCAGGTTTGGATTGGCAATCAGCAGGGACATGTATTCCTCCACGATGGTATCTATTTTTTCCGGCAGGTTTTGTTCGGAAGCCATAATTTCATTGAGCTTCCTGGAGAATTTGGCGAAGGATTCCTTGAAAATGGAGATAAACAAGGCCTCTTTATTCCGAAAATAATAGTGTAGCAGGCCTTTATTGATACCTGCTTTCGCGGCGATCTCCCGCATCCTTACGCCCGAATACCCCTTTTCCGCAAATAGCTCCCGGGCAGCTTCCAATATTTTTTCTTCTGTGGAGATATCCATCGGATGGATCGTTTTTGATTAATTTTACCCGTTCGGATAAAATTAATCAAAAAATATTTTCCCGAATACTTTCGGAAAGTATTTTAACACGCTGATTTTTTATGACACGCTGATTAACGCCTGGGAACGGCCTTTTTCGTTTATATAATTTCCTGGATAACCCGCGGCGGTATCGTTGGCATTCTAAGGTGGTGTAATAATATTTTTTCAGAGGCGCGTTTTCAACGATTTTGCGAAGCAAAATCGTTGAAAACGCGCCTCTGAAAAATTTAATGGGCTTGTGTAAAAGTATTCCGCATTCTGCCGCTGAAGGCGCGGCAAAGGATTTATGCAACAGCGTTGGTATGGACGGGCAGGCGTGTATTTTCCTGCCTTATTGACCCATAGCTTCAGGTCTGTCATTTAGACCGCAGGCGGACGAAGGGGCAGATAATCTCCTCCAGGGAGATACCCCCGTGCTGGAAAGTATTTTTATAGTAATTATTGTATTGGTTATAGTTGTTGGGATACAGGAAAAAATTGTCTTCTTTCGCGAAAATAAAGCTTGAACTGACATTGGGCCTGGGTAGTTTGGCTTGTGAGGGGTCGCGCACTTCAAATACATCTTTTTTTTCGTATTGGAGGTTTCTGCCTACTTTATAGCGCAGGTTGGTGGTCGTCTCGCGGTCGCCAACCACTTTGGAAGGTGAATTAACGCGGATAGTGCCGTGGTCGGTGGTAACAAACAACTGGATATTGCGGTCGGTGAGGCGCTGCAGGGCGAGCCAGAGAGGGGAATTTTCAAACCAGGAGCGGGTGAGTGAGCGATAGGCTTTTTCATCCCCGGCAAGTTCCTTGAGCACTTCCATTTCGGTACGGGCATGGGAAAGCATATCAATGAAATTATAGACGATGATAGTGAGGTCGTTATTGAGATAGTTGAGAATATTGTCCTGGAGTTGGCGGGCATTATGGACACTGGTGATTTTCAGGTATTCAAAACGCAGCCCTTTTCGAAAAGTGCGCTGTACCAGTTCGGTGAAGAGTTGATCCTCGTACAGGTTCTTGCCGCCTTCTTCGTTGTCGTTGCGCCACCAGTCGGGATGGGCGCGTTCGATTTCCGAGGGCATCATGCCGGAGAAGATCGCATTGCGGCTGTATTGGGTGGAGGTCGGCAGGATACTGAAGAAGTAGTCCTCTTCCTCGACACGGAAGAGGCTGCAGAGGATAGGTTCGATTATCTTCCACTGATCGTAGCGGAGGTTGTCGAGTAGCAGGAAGATCGAAGGCACCGAATCGTCCAGTTGGGGAAATACTTTGCTGCGCATGAGGTTATTGGACATGACGGGCGCGACCTTTGACTGGTTGATCCAGTGGAGGTAGTTCTTGGCAATATATTTGCTGAATTCCACATTGGCGCCTTGCTTTTGCATGGCCAGGATATCGCTCATCTCGACGGAGTTGGACTGTTCGATCTTGATTTCCCAGTTGACGATCTTGCGGTACACGTTTACCCACTCGTCGTAATCGAGGTCGCTGTTGATCTGTGAGAAAATCTGTCTGAATTCCTGCTGGTAATCGGAGGAGGTTTTTTCTCTGACAAGGCGTTTGTTGTCAATGATCTTTTTGAGGGAAATGAGAATTTGGTTGGGGTTTACCGGCTTGATCAGGTAGTCGGCGATTTCGGCGCCAATAGCTTCTTCCATGACGGTTTCCGCCTCGTTTTTTGTGATCATCACCACAGGGATGGTTGGGTTGGAAGCCTTGAGGCGGGAAAGGGTTTCCAGTCCGGTGATACCGGGCATACTCTCGTCCAGGAAAACGACGTCAATATCTTTTCTGTTTTCGCATTCTTCCAGCGCATCATGGCCATTGGTGACGCAGATGACGTCGTACCCTTTACTTTCCAGGAATTTCAACTGGGGCTTGAGCAAATCAATTTCGTCGTCTGCCCAAAGAATCGTGATTTTTTCCATAAACTGGTTTTGTTAAAATAAATTGCTGCACAGGATAGAGGATTTTATGGCGGCGCTTACATAGAAAGCATCTTTATCCCCGGAATATTGTTCAACTAACGTGAGTTTTTGAAATTTGCTGTAACAAGCTTCCCGGGGTTGCTGGTTTTGCAGATCAGGCTGTCTTACAGGTATGCTGCTGGCCACGCTGCCAAAGAATATTTTTTGAGGTTATGTAAAAAAACTTTTGCCGCCTTCGCCGCCAGATGACAGGCCGGGGGCTTTTTACACCACCCTGACAAAATTTTATTTTCTTTCGTCGCCGAAGGCAGCATGCTTTGAGGCGGCCCCAACAAGAACAATACTGAACTTTATAGACGAGCGCAAATGAAATAGAAACATCCATGCCCGCAAAAAAGATTTTCAACGACCCCGTATATGGATTTGTAAGTGTACCATACGGGCTGATTTTTGAACTGATCGAGCACCCTTACTTTCAGCGTCTTCGGCGGATCAAGCAGGTCAGTCTTACGCACTATGTATATCCAGGAGCATTGCATACCCGTTTTCATCATGCACTTGGGGCTTTTCATCTCATGAGCGAGGCGATCGAGGTTTTGCGCGGTAAAGGTGTGGAGATTACAGACGAAGAAGCTACGGCAGTTTCAGTTGCGATCTTGCTGCATGATATCGGCCATGGGCCTTTTTCGCACACCCTGGAGCATACGCTCATCCCTGTGGGTCACGAACAACTGTCCGAATGGTTCATGGAGGTGCTCAACCATACCTTTGGCGGTGCCCTGGATATGGCCATTGCGATATTCCAGGACCGTTACCCCAAACCTTTTTTGCATCAGTTGGTTTCCGGCCAACTGGATATGGATCGCCTCGATTACCTTACCCGCGACAGTTTTTTCACCGGCGTGTACGAAGGGGTAGTGGGCTATGACCGCATAATCAAGATGCTGGCCGTTCACAACAACAAGCTCGTGGTAGAAGAAAAAGGGATTTACGCCATCGAAAAGTTCCTTACGGCCAGAAGGCTGATGTACTGGCAGGTATATCTGCACAAGACCGTCCTTGCTGCAGAGCAAATGCTGGTGCAAACCCTGCGGCGGGCACGTACTTGTACGCAGGCAGGCGACTATTCTCTCTGTTCAGGGCCACTTGGATTTTTTATCCGGGAGGGGGCAGCGCTTGGTGCTTTAGGGTCAGACCGTGGGGAATTGCTGCGGCAGTTTGCCGCGCTCGACGACTGCGACATTATGTACGCGATAAAGACCTGGACGACCCATCCGGACAAGCTGCTGGCCTTTCTTGCCGATGGGCTGCTTAATCGGCGGCTATTCAAGCTGGAACTTTCCAATCAACCATTCCCGGAGGAATATGTTTCAAGCATCAGGGATAGGATTGCCGAAAGTTGGAAGGGCGTGCCCGATGCCGTGGATGTCCTGCTGCTGAGCGGCGCTGAACGCAACGCTGCCTATCATACCGCCCACGGCGAGATTGATATTCTTTTTAAAGATGGGAAGGTACGGCCGATGTCGGAGAGTACGGATTATGAGCTTCATTCGAAAACGGTGACGAAGTATTTTCTGGGTTATCCCAAATGAGGGTTATGGATGTTATTGGGGGAAAATATTTTTGTCCATACGCCTGCCGATTGGGTATGTTCATACAGAAATTTCTTCCCCCGGCATATACGGCGAATCCAGGCGTAACTTTCCCCATAGAAACCAAAATATGAAAAAAGAATCTATACTTTTATTGGTCCTCGCGGCGATACAATTCTCGCACGTGCTGGATTTCATGATTATCATGCCCTTGGGCTCACAATTCATGCGCTTGTTCGACATTGGACCGAAGCAGTTCAGCCTGATTGTATCGGTATATGCGCTTAGTGCGTTCACGATGGGGCTATTGGGGGCGGGGTACATGGACAGGGTGGACCGAAAGACGGCCTTGCTGGTCAATTATATGGGTTTTGCGATTGGCACGCTTATGTGCGCAATGGCGTCCGGTTATTACCTTTTCCTTGCAGCGCGCGCGCTGACCGGTGCTTTTGGCGGATTGCTCGGGGCGCTGGTGTTTTCGATTGTCAGCGATGCGATACCCTTTGAGCGGAGGGCACGGGCCTTGGGCATTGTGATGACGGCATTTTCCGTTTCTTCCATTGTTGGGGTCCCACTGGGCGTGTACCTTGCTGCGCAGTATTCCTGGCGTGCGCCTTTTCTGGGGATTGCCCTGCTGGCATTTGTATTGATTGTGGTGATTTTTTTTGTACTGCCCCCGATGGACAGGCACATTGTAGAGGGTATCCGGCGAAAAAGGCCGTTGGCAGTATTATCGGGTATCGTCCGGGATGACAACCAGCTGCGGGCACTGCTGTTTACGATTGTTTTGATGCTGGGGCATTTCTCGATTATACCGTTTATTGCACCATACATGCAGTTGAACATAGGCTTTTCGGATCATCAGGTCACCTATGTATATCTTGCCGGGGGGGCCCTATCGGTAATTGTACTGCCTCTTACCGGTCGTTTGTCCGACCGATTCGGCAGCCAGCGGATATTTGTATTTGCGAGTATCCTCGCCCTGATGGCGATCCTCAGCATCACCCATCTGCCACCAGTCTCTATTGCTGCTGCTCTTTTGGCCACTTCCTCCTTTTTTGTTGCGGCAGGGGGGCGTACTGTACCTGCGATGACTATGGTAACAGCAGTGGTAAACCCCGCCAATCGGGGGAGTTTCATGAGTGTCCGGGCTTCTGCCAATGAGCTTGGGATGGCGCTTGCATCTTTGATTGCGGGTATGATCGTCACCAGGAACCCGGACGGGTCCCTCGGGCATTACCCATTAGTCGGGTATTTTGCCATTGGAATGAGTGTTTTCGCCATTTATCTGTCCGGCAGGTTAAACAACCGGGAGGTGGTTATGCCGCAAGCGCCCGGCTTTAGCCCTGAGACATAATCCCTGAAGGCCATGTATGTGAAAGATACGATTATTGCCCTTGCTACGCCCCCCGGATCAGGGGCAATCGGGGTCATCCGCTTGTCGGGTGAGGCTGCCATTCCGCTTACCGACCGTTTTTTTCATGGAAAGCGCTTGCAGGGGCAGCCGGGTCATACGATACATTTCGGTACGATCCGCGATGAGTCGGGTCGTATCCTGGACGAAGTGCTCGTTTCTCTGTTTGTGGCTCCCGGATCATATACCGCTGAGGACGTCGTCGAGATATCCTGCCACGGCGCTCAGTACATTCTGGAAGAAGTCCTGCGCTTATTCATCCGAAACGGCGCACGCCCTGCCAAACCTGGAGAGTTTACCCTCCGTGCTTTCCTGAACGGCCGTATGGATCTTAGTCAGGCGGAGGCCGTCGCCGATCTGATCGCGGCAACATCGTCCGGGGCGCATCAGATTGCGCTGAACCAGCTCCGGGGCGGAGTGTCGCATGAAATCCAGCGCCTGAGACAGGAGCTGATTGATTTCGCCAGCCTCATCGAGCTGGAACTCGACTTTGGCGAGGAAGATGTGGAATTTGCCAACCGCAGCGAATTGTATAATCTGATCGGTCGCGTGCAATCCCTGATCCGAAGTCTGCTGGATACCTTCCAACTGGGGAATGCGGTCCGGCAGGGTGTCAATACGGTGATTGCAGGCCGGCCAAATGCCGGCAAATCCACCCTGCTCAATGCCTTGCTCAACGAAGAGCGTGCTATCGTCAGCGAAATCGCCGGTACCACCCGGGATACAATCGAAGAGATGCTCAACATACGCGGTATCCAGTTCAGGATTATTGATACTGCCGGTATCCGGGAGGCCCAGGATACGATTGAGGCGATCGGAGTAGAACGGACGTTGGAGAAAGTACGGCAGGGGGCCGTGCTGATGTACGTATTTGACGTCATCAAAACCAGTCCGGAACAGGTGCGCCAGGACCTTGCCCGGATCGTGCATCCAGGGCTCAAGGTGCTATTGATAGCGAATAAAATGGACCTGAACCCCTATACGCTTTTTGAGCATTATTTCCCGGAACCCGGAAAAAACGGGGAATTAAGAGCGGATGAGCCCGACACCGCATGGCATCCGGATTCCAGGGGCTGGGTACCTGTTTCTGCGCTGAACCAGATGAATATCGAATACCTTAAAGAAAAGCTCTTTGAAGCCGTTGTCGAGGAAGAAATTCCCATGGATGTCGCCGTGGTGAGCAATGCCCGCCACTACGAAGCCCTGCAAAAGGCCGGGGAAAGCCTGAAAGATGCCACTCAGGGACTGCAAAGCGGCATAAGCCCGGATTTCATCGCCATGGATATTCGGCGCGCCCTCCACTATATGGGCGAAATCACCGGCGAAATCAGCACAGATGATCTGCTGGGCAATATTTTTTCGAGATTTTGTATCGGCAAATGAAGCGGGTAATCTGCGATAATCAAGGGCAAGTATTCATAAAAAGACTCATAATTAAGGCAAATATCCCTCATGCCCGTCTGCCGTCAACCGTCCACCGTTTCCTGTAGGATTTGCAAGACCTTTTGCTCAGCATAGCCAGTCATCAGGGAAAGTACCTGTACAGGAATACCCAACCGAAAGCCCGAGAGGATGGCTTCTTTTTTGGCGAGTTCGCTACCTTCTTCCAGGCCCTTTTCGCGACCTTCCTCGCGGCCTTCCTCGCGACCCTTTTCGCGGCCTTGTTCAATTCCTTCTGCCCGGCCTTTGGCCATGAGCTTGTCGTAAAGCGTATCCATAGTTTGTGGG
>Ga0068876_10000595_pt1 | contig 29604 bp, 25 predicted proteins | sample NOAtaG_6_FD_66442 | JGI IMG/M metagenome (GOLD analysis project Ga0068876, IMG submission 66442) | Freshwater lake microbial communities from Lake Erie, under a cyanobacterial bloom - NOAA_Erie_Diel5S_2200h metaG | ecosystem: Environmental > Aquatic > Freshwater > Lake | place: USA: Ohio, Lake...
AATTCCTTGTCCATCATCACTGATTTCAATGTTGTTTTTGCCATTTTTATGACAGGCCAGTTTAAATGAAATTTTCCCGTTTTCACGCTCCTTAAATCCATGTTTTACTGAGTTAGTAACGATTTCGTTTACTAACAATCCAAGTGGAACCGCTTTATCTAATGAATAATTAACATCATTAATGCTCATTTCAATTTCTATATTTTGATTTGGATATTTATAGGATTGCACGACATCAGACAATAAGTTTTGTATATAACTCGAAAAATTAATTTCTGATAAATTATTAGACTTATATAAAAGATCGTGGACACTTGCCATAGATTTTATTCGCTGTTGACATTCATATAAGACCTCTTTTAATTCATCATGATTGACCAAGTTCGCTTGAAGATTTAGCATACTTGAGATCACTTGCATGTTATTTTTAACCCTATGATGTAATTCCTTAATGAGCAGCTCTTTTTCACTTATATTTTGAATTATCGTAAACTGTGCCTCTTTTTGTTCTGTAATATCCTGGACAATTCCTTCGATTTTATGAACCCTATTCGAGGAATCTTTTACAGGTATTCCCGTTTCCTTTATCCATCTATGTTCTCCAGATGGCAAGGATAACTTCCTTTCAAATGAAAAAGATTGAAATTTATTAATTGACTTAATTACCAAATTAACCCATGACTTGCGCTCTTCATCGGACAGCGTTTGTATATATTTCTGATGCAATTCGTAACCAATAATTTCATTGTCAATTTCAAAAATCTTGTACATTTCAGCTGACCAATACAACTTATTCTGCTCGAAATCAAAACTCCAGCTTCCTGTTTTACTTATTGATTGGGCCTCAATCAATAAACGTTCTTTCATTAATAATTGTTGTTCGATTTCTTTTTTGTCCGTAATATCCCGACCAATTGCAAAAATGACATTAGATTTGAAATCTATTGTCCCCATCCATTCCAAATAGACAATTTTTCCTTCTGAAGTAAAATATCTATTCTCAAATTTAATAGATTTTCGGCCTGTTTTCTTTAATAATTCTATCTCTCCCCAGGACCTTTCTATATCTTCAGGATGTATGAAATCACTAAACGGCTGTGTCAATAATTGCTTTTTGGAATAACCCAACAACGTTACAAATGCCGGATTAATATAGGTAAAGTAACCGTTAAAATTGGCTAAACATACTAAATCACTTGATTCATTGAGATAATAATCATTAATGCTATTTATTGTACTATTCTTATTTACAGGAACAGTTTTTTTCAGATATAGATTATCTGATATGTCGTTAGTCAAACATACTTTAGGTTTCATTGCAATAAGGTAGTTATCGGTTTTGGTGATATCACCTGACGCAATATACTACAATTTTAACTATACAGTTCAAATTATAAACAATTTTACATTTCTGATAAACGAGTGCCACAATTTTAACCAATCAATTCAACAACTTATAAGACATAAATCAACTAATACTGGATTGCTTTCTTACAAGATTGAAGATGAAATTAAAGCCCGTTGACAAATATCGAAATTATTCTTTTTTCCAATTTTCGTCATTTCCTTTGATGTATGGTATCCCTTGTTTTTCTAAATTTTCTTTTAATAGCTCAACGCGTTTAATAAAATCATTCAGTTGATTTCGGTATACTTCGTATTGTTGCTTGACAATTAACAAGGTATTTTTCTGAGTTTTAGTTATGTCGCAAGTATTGTCATTTATGGTGTATTCTAATAAGCCTAAACGACTTGAAATACTAGGTAAAGTCTCAAATTCTTTGGAGGATTTAAGGCCATCTCCATACATCATAATAACGCAAGAATCATAAATTAGCGATAGGTTTCTTGCCTCAATCAATAACTGCAAATTGGTATTAGGATAATTTTTTATCGCATAAGTTAGTACATCCAAAGTCTCCTTATGTTCTGTCATCAATGACGCTGCACCAGAGACACTTCGTGACACCAGTGCTACCTCATTTCTGAAATCGTCTAAGGCTTTAGGATCTTTAGCAAGCAATGATTGATTGTTTAGAGCCTTTACAGTAAATTTTGTATTAGCCACTAAAGTATCGATGACATCATTTTTTAACAACAAAAATTTCACGTAATAATCACCCGCTTGTACCAGAAAACCATTATTTTTTTCGCTTGATATATTCGTATTCAACGAATTTGAAGACGTTTTTCTCAAATTCCAATTGATGCGTTGTATTCCTTTTGAAGGACTCTTTACTAACCTTCTCAATTCATTCCCTTCGGCATCACTTATTATGCATATCAATTGAGCAGATTCTTGATTATTCTCTTCTCTTAATTCTGAAAAACTTGGATAAAAAACGTCCTTCTTTTCTTTTTCAAGTGCTTTTTCCTTTTCTATCCTGATTGATTTCAAAGTTTTATATTCATCCTTTAAGAAAAGAGTAAAAGTAGCACCAAATGATGGATTTTCCGCAGTCCATAAATTTGCTCCTTGAAATCCGGTTCCTTCCAATCCTAGAGGGTCTGCTTGAATATATAACCAGCTGTCTTTCACTGGAAACAAATGTGCTTTTTTATCCAAATTTTGTTTGGATAGCTCTCGAAGTGGACTGTAGTTATCTAAAACATAAAAACCCCTTCCGAAAGTTGCAGCGACAAGATCACATTCCCTCTCTTGAATATCCAAATCATAGACTGCAATTGTAGGTAAACCATTTAATTTAGTCCAACTTTTACCGTGATCATTAGAAAAATAAGCACCGAATTCTGTTCCAACAAATAACAGATTTGGATCTTTAAAATCCTGTTTAAAGCAATAAACGGAACCTCTTTCAGGTAAATTCGAAGCTATGGAAATCCATGTTTTACCTTTGTCCACACTTTTTAATAAATATGGTTTGAAATCACCAGATCTATGGTTATTAAACACTGCATAAACGCAATTTTCATCATGCAATGACGCAGTAATCATATTTACCCTAGTATTTGTTGGCACACCCGGGAAAATGCTCATTTTTACCCAAGATTTACCATCATCCTCTGAAACTTGAATCAGACCATCGTCCGTTCCTGCGTACAATAACCCTTTTTTCTTGGGCGATTCATCCAGTGCAACAATATTTCCATAGATCGTTGTTGAAGCATTTTTCATCACTGCATCTATGGACCAAACTTGCCCCATAACTTCCAGCTTATTGCGGTCAATTTGTTGGGTTAAATCCGGAGAAATAACCTCCCAATCATCCCCTCTATTAGCCGATTTGAAAACTTTGTTTGCGGCAAAATAAAGTGTGCGGTGATCATGCGGAGAAACCAATAACGGAGCATCCCAATTCCAACGGTAAGCTGCTTCATCCAATCCAGGTTGTGGTTGAATAAATACCTTTTCCCCTGAAGCCTTGTCATGACGGACCAACCATCCGTATTGAGCCTGGGCATATGCAATATTTGGATCAAGGGGATCAGTGGCTGATTCAAATCCATCACCACCGTTTGTAATAAACCAATCAGTATTTAAAATTCCAGCTACATTATTGGTCGCCGAAGGGCCACCCATTGAATTGTTATCTTGTGTTCCCCCATAAATAAGGTAGAAAGGACTGGAGTTATCGGTTACAACCTTGTAAAACTGAGTAATGGGTAAATTTGAATAATAGTACCATTGACTTGCCGAATTGTAAGTTTCATATATACCTCCGTCGCAACCAACTAACCAATGCGATGTATTTGACGGATCTATCCATATCGTGTGATTATCTACATGCTTTTGATGCTCCCCAGTTTGTTTGAAAGTTGTTCCGCCATTTTCTGTATGATGCATATAAGTGTCCATGGCAAAAACTTTGTTTTTATCCAAAGGATCACAAATTATCTCTTGATAATAATTACCACTCGTACTAAAGTTTGACATTTTTGTCCAGTTTTCACCTTTATTAGTCGATCTAAAAAATCCACCTTTATCATATTTTCCTTCAACTATTGCATATATATAGTTAGGATCAACCGGAGACACTGCAATTCCAATTCTTCCCATTTCGCCTTTGGGCAAACCCGTAGCTATTTCTCGCCAAGTTTTACCACCGTCTTCCGACTTATATAAAGCAGATTCAGGACCACCCCCAATATAGGTCCATTCATGTCGACGTCTTTGGTGAGCTGCTGCATACAAAACATCTGGATTCAGCGGGTCAATTGCGATTTCTGAAATACCTGTCTCTTCAGAAATGAATAACGTTCTTTCCCAAGTTTTACCACCATCTAAAGACTTATAAACACCTCTTTCACCACCAGAACTCCAAACTGGACCATATGCAGCAACCCATACTATGTTTTCATTAGTAGGGTGAATGATTATATTTCCAATATGTTCAGAATTTTTTAATCCCATATTGGTAAATGAAACTCCCCCATCCAGAGATTTATATACGCCATCACCATATGCAACAGATCTTTGATTGTTATTCTCACCTGTCCCAACCCAAATTGTATTTGGATTGCTTTGTGCAATTTCCACGCAGGCAATCGAGAAAGAACCGTAATTATCAAAAATTGAAGAAAAAGAAGTTCCATGATTGGTTGTCATCCATACCCCACCCGATGCTGCTGCGACATACCATTTATCTTTATTGGTCGGATGAATAGCAATATCAGAAACCCTTCCTGAGGTCAAAGCTGGGCCTACTGATCGAAAACTTAGACCTCCAAGCGTTCCAGAATCAAATAATGGCGACATGTTGTCCTTATTTGTATCTTTTTTTTGAGCTAATCCAGATAAAGAATTATAGCAAACGAAAAGAAAAATGATATATTTAGACATAATTGATTTTTGAGTAGTCAAAATTAACCAATTTGTTGTAAAGGTAACCTGAGAAGGAAACAATTTATTGATTGGAAAATTTAAAAATTTGCACCAAAAAATATGACAAATTATATGTAACCTTTGGCTAACGAAAACGATATACCCTTCGATGAAAAATAGTTAATCTTTAAGCTAATTTTATGAAATATTTTTACCTATCCTTTATTTACATTTTAATGGTTACAGTATCAAATGCACAGGACGATATTGATGCTTCATGCTTACCACCAAATAAAAAAGCATTAAAATTAATTGAGGCAGCAAAAAATACTGAAGATTCTAAAAAAGCAATAGAGTCGTATCGTGAAGCTTTAATGCTTGAGCCCGAAAATGCAATGGTGAATTACGAATATGCCATATATATGTACGATATAGGACTGCGGTATTTTGAAAGCCCAACCCATACTGCTAGGGCTAATCAATGTTTTGCTAAATGTGAAGAATTATTGATGAAGACGCTTGAATACTGTGAGGATTACAATGCCAATTGCAGTTATTATTTAGGCGAAATTAACTATCGTCAAGAAGACGATATCGAGGCGATTAAATGGTTTAAAAGTTTTAAGAATTTTAAAAGTGGAGACGTCTCGAAATATTCTGAAGACTACGATTCTAAATTAAAGCTCGCAAATGAAGTTCTGGGAGAAATGGAAGCGCAACAAGCTGTATTAGATAGCTCAGTGCCGTTCGAACCTAAATTGGTAGTTAATGTTAGTTCTCAGTTTGATGAATATTTCCCTATGATTTCTCCTGACAATGAATTGATTTTTTACACTCGAAAATCAGATAAAAGTACCTATGGTGATCTCGCCTCAAAGATGAAAGAAGAATTCACCTTTTCTCAAAGAAAAGACTTTATGTCATCTTTCAATTATGGTGAACCGCTAAAATTTCCTTTTAATGATGGAACATTCACCAACTATGGTTCTGCAACTTTATCAGTGGATAATAAAGAGATGATTATTTGTGCATGTAAGGAAGAAATTGTTCGAGAAACAAAATATAACAACTGTGATTTGTACATGACCACTTATCAAAGAAGCGGTCAGGGAGGCAATGACTTTAATTGGACCCCTCTGGTAAATTTAGGTCCAGGAATTAATACCAAAGATGGTTGGGAATCACAGCCAACATTGTCTGCTGATGGCAATACCCTATATTTTACGGCTAATAGAGCTTCAACCCGTGACAATGATATTTTTGTTGCAAAAAGAAATGATGATGGCACATGGGCTCCTGCAGTGCCATTTGATGCAATAAATACCGCTGGTAAAGATAAAAGTCCTTTTCTCCACCAAGACAGTGAAACCTTGTATTTTGTATCCTCATCTAGTGATAAGAGAAAAGGATTGGGTGGATTAGATATATTTTACATTCGCAAAGAAAATGGCTCGTGGACAGAACCAAAAAATATTGGATATCCAATAAACACAATCGAAGACGAAATTGGGCTTTTCGTTTCTATTGATGGAAAAGAGGCTTATTATTCTTCTCGTTCAGGAAGTAACTGGAACATCTATTCTTTCGAGTTGTATGAGGAAGCGCGCCCCAAACCTGTTGCCATGATAAAAGGTGAATTAAAAGATGATAAAGGAAATCCGGTCAGTGAAGCCACAATTGAAATAGAATATGAGAACAGTACTGAAGTTTCTAAAGTTAAAGTTAACGGAGATGACGGAAAATATGCAGCTATTGTTAAGCTCGATCAGGAACAAGATGTTATGGTAACTGTTAAAAAAGAAGGACATGCTTTCGACTCCAAGCTTATCGAAAAAGAAAATTTAAATTCGACTGACCCTATTATTAGAAATAATGATTTAGCAGTAAAAGAACTTAAAATAGGTGAAGCATACACTATCAATGATATACTTTATGCCACCAACTCTGCTGATTTAACTGATGATTCCAAATTCATCCTCAGAAGTTTCGCGAGATTCTTAAGAGAAAATCCTTCCATTCAAGTTGGAATACAAGGACATACAGATGATATGGGAGATGAAAATAAAAATTTAGTTCTCTCGCAAAACAGAGCGAAGGGTGTAATGAATTATCTTGTGGAACAAGGGATAGACGCCAATAGACTTAACTCAAAAGGTTTCGGTGAATCAAAACCGAAATTACCTAACACTTCTGATGAAAACAGAGCAAAGAACAGAAGGACTGATTTTGTAATTGAAAAACTTTAATCAAAACAAGATTTAAAACAAAGCACGATTTGAAATTGTTTATGTGGATTTAAACAGATAATTGTATCAAATATCTTATCTTCACAAACTCAATTAATTTCAGTGGTATGAAAGTTCTTTTATCAACCTTTTTGTTTTTACTATTAGTTAATTATTCATTCAGTCAAGGACAATTAATCAGAGGTTTCGTTTATGATAAAAGTAACGGTGAGGCATTGCCTTTTAAGAAGGTTAGAATTCTAACAAGTACTGATAGTTCTTTTACAGCAGGTTCTCAAACCGATGTTAATGGATTTTTCTCGATTCCAAAAATTGCTGTAGGTTCCTATATATTGAAAGTAGAAGATGCCGCTTACAATAGCTTTTATCAAAATTTTGAAGTTAAAGAAGCAAAGGGAATTAAAGATTTCCAAATTTATTTGGAAAAACGAATTGATGTAAAACAAATAGGTGAAGTAAAAATTACTGCTGAGGGTGTCAGAAATAAAAGGGAAGTTCTAATATCGACACTAAAAATTGATAAAGAGGGGCTCGAGAGAATTCCCAGTCAAGGTGCCGAAAATGATATTGTTGGGGCAATTTCTGTGACACCTGGAGTTGTTACAACCGGAGACCAAGGCGGACAGTTATATGTTCGAGGAGGAACGCCAATTCAAAACAAAATTTTACTAGATGGAATGACCATTTATAGTCCATTTCATACCATTGGATTTTTCTCAACATTTGAGACTGAACTCATTAAAAATATAGATATTTACACCGGAGGTTTTGATGCTCAATATGGCGGAAGAATTTCATCAGTTATGGACATCACCTACCGAGATGGTAACCGACAAAATGTTGGAGGGAAAGTTTCTGCCTCCCCATTTCTGGCTAAAGCCGTTTTAGAAGGTCCTATTGGGAAATCTTCTGAAAATTCTCCAGCAGTTGGATCATACATTTTATCAGCTAAACACAGTTTGTTGGACTATACCTCTTCCACACTCTATCCTTCCATCAACGATGGAAATGGTTTACCTTTCAACTTCACTGACCTCTATGGAAAGGTTACATTCAATAGCAAGGGAGGATCAAAATTTTCGGCATTTGGTTTTCACAACAGGGATAGTGTTAACTACGATGTCGCTGATCTTGATTGGAAGGCCTCTGGAGGTGGAATGAATTTCCTACTTGTACCCAGTAGTTCGCCGATGCTCATCAAGGGACATGTTAATGGAAGTTCATACGAAACCACTTTCACTGAAACATCTTCTGAACCACGAAACAGCAGAATTGGAGGTTTTGACCTAGGATTTGATTTTACTTACTTCTTGAAGAATGAAAGTGAAATGAATTATGGATTAAACTTTAATGGTTTTAATACCAGTTTCGTAACCTATAATACTGCTAAAAGAAAAATTGAGTCTACTAATTTTACCACGGAAATTGGTGCTTACTACAATATCAGGATGATTTACAAGCGTTGGGTGATTCAACCAAGTATTCGGGCTCAAGTATATGCATCTCTAGGTACAATTTCGTTGGAACCAAGATTAGGCGCCAAATACAACGCAACAGAGAAATTAAGGTTAAAATTATCAGGAGGTAGATTTTCACAAAATTTCACTTCGGCCTCCTCCGACAAGGATGTGGTGAATTTATTCAATGGACTACTTTCTGCTCCTTCCAATGTTCAAGAAGAATTTATTGATCAATTTGGCAATGCGAATAGTGTTAAAAATGGCATTCAGTATGCTTGGCATGCAATCGTTGGTTTAGAGTATGATCTTACAAAGCACTTGATGTTAAATATTGAAGGATATTATAAATATTTTGAACAATTAAGCAATATCAATCAAAATAAACTATATGATGATGTTAGTCAATTCGCAACTATAGATGATGTTTATAAAAAGGACTTCATCATTGAAGACGGTGTTTCCTATGGAGTAGATGTTTTGCTTAAATACGCAAAAGACCGTTTGTTCCTTTGGGGAGTATATTCTTACGGTTACTCAACCCGATGGGATGGATTTATTGAGTACTTCCCAGTTTTTGATAGGCGTCACAACATCAATTTAGTAGGATCCTATACTTTTGGTAAAAACAAGGACCTTGAACTTAATGTGAGGTGGAACCTTGGTTCAGGTTTACCATTTACGCCAAACGCTGGATTTTATCAGGGAGAAGATTTTTCAGGAGGAATAACAACAGATGTTACCACTAGTAATCCGTCAACGATTACGACAATTTTAGGTGAATTTAACAGCAAAAGATTGCCATATTACCACCGTTTGGATATTACAGTGAAAAAGCAGTTCAAATTTAAAAATGATGATGTCCTCGAACTGGTTGGAGGCGTCACAAATGCCTACAACAGAAATAATATTTTCTACGTGAACAGGGTAACATCAGAGATAATTTACCAATTCCCGATTTTACCTAGTCTTGGGATAAGTTACAAGTTTTAACTAATAGTTAGGCTTTTGGCTTAGTGAAGGATGACTGTACATAAAATCTATATAGAGTCAAATAAATTCAATCTTTTAGGCAGCGAACAGACAAACCTCCTATTTTAAAGCCCATGTAATTGCCTGTACTGTCAAAGTTGCGATATAAACTCAATTCGTAAGCGTAGTTCGTATCTTCCTCCGAAATACTCCACCAGTCACCATAGCAACCTATGGCCATAAAATTTCCAAAGATAGAACGATAACCACCCGGCAAACCTAAAAATCCGCTTTCATTGGTTCCGTTGCCATTTCGTATCCAACCACTAGTACTTTTCATTTTTTTACCAGCAACATCCTTTCCACCTAAATAGTCGATCAGCACTTTCCACTCATCATCTGTTGGTATATGCCAGCCTTTGGGAGCAAGGCCACGTGAATCATTCACTGCATACCAGTTATACAATTTACCATATTTAACTCCATTTGCCGGGTCATTATCATAATAACACCAAGCTGCTTGTTTTTTCTCCCCTGCTCTTTTCCATTCCTCTGGTGTTTTTGCTTTAGGAATAGGATCTCCATTACGAAATTTATCTACATTGAGATTTTCGGTCATCCACACTTGTTTTCCAATTATTACTTCTTTTGATGATCCTCCATTAGCGCTTAAAGATTCTCCATTACCATCAGAGGATTCTCCACAACTAATAAACAGCATAGTATAAATTACAAATGTGCTATAGATGAAACTTGATTTTTTCATTCCTAATTATTTAATTTTTCTAATGAAATGGAGGATTTTGAAATTATGCATCAAATTTAATTTTTTTTTTGTTACTGCCAACTTTTAAGGAATTAATGCAAAAGGTTTGAAGCTATGCGATCAGTTCGGATTTTTAAATAAGTGATTACTCCGAAATTAAAGTTATTTTGGTCGGAAAGTTGGTTGTTTTAAAGCAAGATTTGATGTTATCCGCTAGTACGCGTGTTGGCTATTTGCCATTTAGTCAACAAATGTTTCTCGGATCACGCTTTTACACTCTCGTATTTCCTTTTCTGAAAGCGAACCAAACTTTTTCGTAATACGAATTTTGTCAATTGTTCTTATTTGATCAATTACGACCCAACCTTCTTGACTGTTGTGTTTAACTTTAACTCTTGTTGGATATATTCGACTTTTAGAAGTCATTGGTGCAATAACAACTGTTCTAAGATTGTCATTCAATTCATTCGGTGAAACGATAACACAAGGACGCGTCTTTTGAATTTCATTACCCAATGTGGGGTCAAGATTAACCAAAACTATTTGATACTGTTTCACTTCCATTCCTCAAAGTTTTCATCTTCAAAAACATCATTCATTAGGAGTTGATCATCACCATTTTGATACATCTTCTGGAATGCTTTATCCCAACCTTTGCGAGGCTCGGAAATTGGGCGTAATATAATCTGTCCTTTTTCAAAGATTAGTTCAATTTTGTCGGTAATGTTATACCTTTCTAAAATTGTTTTTGTCAATCTAAAACCCTTTGAATTCCCTATTTTAATGATTGAAACTTCCATTTCTGATTTTTTATGTAATTACAAAGTTATTACAAATAATTAAGTTTACAAAGTTTAGTTACGGGTTATGAATGATCTAAACTAACTCATCCATTTATCTTGTGACTTTTTTTGATGATGGGTTAATTCTTTAATTGGTTCAACAGTATATTCAAGATAAAAAAAGCGATTCACTTCGGGAAGGATTAATTCCTTTAACTTTCCGGACCGAACAACCGTAATTTTCTTATCCTCATTATCGAAATAGCGAAGCCATTTTTCAACTTCTCCTGAACAAATAAAACCATTAACTGCAATTATTTCATCGCCTAGCATCATACCTGCCATTTCTGCTGGTCCACCCGGATATAATGCCGAAACAATAATAGATGAATTATTCACAACATATTTAAAACCAAGTTGTCCTTGCGCATAGCTGGGTGAAGGTTTATGTTGCAATTCAAACCCAATAGCATTAAGTGCATCAGTAAGGATACTTTCGAATGGCTTAGTACCGTGAACATAATCATTGAAAAACAAGTCGAAAGAAACACCTGTCAATTCAAATAGCTCTTTTTTATAGTCATTTTCTGAAACTCCTTTCCCTTTTAGCGCATAATTAAAATAAAGCCTTTTCATGACTTCATCCAATCCATATTTTCCTTTTGTTTCTCGAATAATCATAGTGTCCGTAACAAACGCTAAAAGGCAACCTTCCGTGTAAATGGAAACTTTTCTACCAGGCGCTCCCGGAGTATAACCATCCAACCAAGTATCAAATGAAGATTCTGCAACGGAATAATTGAATCTACCTGGATTATCAAAATGCCTTTGAATCTGAACATTCAATTCATCTAAATAATTATTCAAGCTGAAAACTTTGCTTTTTATCAGGAATAAATCCCCCATGTAAGTAGTTATTCCTTCACATATGTATCCTAAGCGAGAATAATTTTCTTTTGTGAAATCATAAGGAAACATTTCTATTGGCCGAATTGCCTTAACATTCCATGTATGGTACAACTCATGAGATGATATACCTAATAATTCCTTATACAATGTTTTAAAAATTTCGTAAGTTGGTCCCAAGGTAATAACGGTAGACGCACAATGCTCTACACCATGATATGCTTTATACGGCAAAGCATGAATCAAAAAATGGTAATCATTCACCGGAAATTCGATAAACTTTTCAATTTGTTTGTCTGTGAATGCCTTAAAATCATTTAACAACCGCTGCCAATCAGGTTTAACCTCTCCGTTAAACCAAATGTGAAAGACACAATTTCCTGAGGAGTATTCTTTATGTTCTAATTCGGAAGAGCATATGAAAGGAGAATCCACCAACTGGTCAAAATTCTCCGCGTAAAGAACATTATCTTTTACAGATAATGCACATGCAATTTGCCAATTGCGGGGCAGATTAAGCTGAAGTTGAATTGGTTCATCAGAATACTCATCAACATAAATACAACAATTAACGGGATTTACATATAATTGATCTGGAGACAAAAATGTTGATCCCGCATTTAATTCTGAGGCGAAGTAATCATATTCAATACGTACCTTAGTTGTTGAAGCGGTGTTAATTTGCCAAGAATCTTTTGTCAACTTATGGATTTCCAAGCGTTGATTATCCAGACTAAATACTTTTAATCCCTTAATATTTTTAGCAAAATTACCCAATTCGTATCTGCCAGGGCGCCAACTGGGAAGTCGAAAAACAAGCTTATCATTAGGTGTATCAAATTCAACCCGAATATGAACATATTGTAACTGTGGTCGATCAATAGAAAAGTAATATGGAATCATCTTAACACTTTTAATTCAAAAATACACAATCCATGCTAAAGGATATTAAGGTAAGAAAACCAAATTATCATGCACCGGAATAGCATTTAAATTTTGGAGTTCTTGAATTTTAGATTTACGTTCTTTTCCTTTCGAAAAAATGCAAACTTTATAGTTATGCATACTTTTCACAAAGGCAACAACATCATGATTCACTTTTACCTCGGCGGATGTTTCAACAATTAAAATTGGTCGATGTGCAGCAATTAACTTTTGAGCACCTTTTAAAACCTCCAATTCGTAACCCTCGACATCTATTTTAATAACTTTTACGGAACTTGCATGATCAAAAACTTCATCCAAAGGAAGAATATCTATAGAATGTCCTTTTTCTGCATCTTGATTAATCACCAAGGATGCCCCTCCCCTGTTAACGGACCTGTTTTCGTAAATAATCCCTTTACCTTGAACTGCTCCAAGTGCTTTATTGACTATTGAGATATTTGAACTATCATTGAGCGAAACATTTTTTTCAAGTATCGGAATGGTTAATGGATTTGCCTCAACGGCAATAACTTTTCCAGTATTTCCGACACAGCGACTAGCATGAATAGCCATCAAACCTATGTTTGCTCCAACATCAATGAAAACATCCCCTTTTTTTAAGCAATTGGAAAGAAAAGTCAGCACCCCTTTCTCATAAGTTCCTGTTTCATGCAAACTCCTTTCAACTCCCCAATCATTTTTGGGGTCTATTTCCAATAGAAAACCGTACAGATTCTTAAGCACATATGGATTAACATTCTCCGGTCGCGGAAGCAGTATTTTGGGTAAAAGCAAGGACAATTTCCTAAATCCTTTGATGTCAATATCCCTAAGCGAACTAATCAGGAAATGCCTTAACCAATAACTTTTCACTTCCGTTAAACAACTTACTTATGCGTAATATTCTTCTTGTAAGATGCTTATTTTAGCATCAGCAAGGTAATCATCATAGGGCATCATTTTATCGATAATTCCATTAGGCGTTATTTCTATGATTCGATTGGCAACTGTATTCACTAATTCATGGTCATGAGAGGTGAACAATATAGTTCCTTGATACTCTACCATACCATTATTCAAAGCAGTAATCGATTCCAAATCAAGGTGATTGGTAGGCTCATCCATTAAAAGTAAATTTCCTTTGGCTAACATCATTTTTGAAAGCATACACCTTACTTTTTCTCCTCCGGATAAAACATTCGCTGTTTTGAGTGCTTCTTCACCAGTAAATAACATTCTACCTAAAAAGGTTCTGAGGTAAACTTCTTCTCGTTCCTCATCTGTTTGTGCGTATTGTCTGAGCCAATCAATTAATGGAAGTTTATCTTGGAAATACGAATGGTTATCATTGGGCAAATATGCTTTTGTAATTGTCGTACCAAACGTAATCTCACCGTTATCAGGTTTTGTATTCCCAGCTAAAACTTCAAAAAAGGCTGTCAATGCTAAAGAGTTTCTTGAAATGAAAGCTATTTTATCACCTTTATTAACCGTAATGGTAACACCTTTAAACAAGAATTTACCCTCTGAAGACTTACTCAAGTTTTCGATAGTTAAAATTTGATTCCCTGCATCTCTTTCTTGATGGAAAGTTATTCCGGGATACTTTCTACTCGATGGTTGTATTTCTTCGATATTTAAATTATCCAACATTTTACGACGACTTGTTGCCTGTTTTGATTTGGAAGCATTAGCAGAAAAACGCGAAATAAAATCCATTAATTCCTTTTTCTTTTCCTCAGCCTTCTTATTCTTATCAGAACGTTGTCTTGCAGCAAGTTGAGAGGATTGATACCAAAAAGAATAATTTCCTGTAAAAAGGTTAAGTTTTCCGAAGTCAATATCGCAAATATGTGTACACACCGTATCTAAAAAATGGCGGTCGTGAGAAACGACAATTACTGTATTTCTAAAATCAAGTAAAAAATCTTCCAACCATCCAATTGTCTTAAGGTCCAAATCATTGGTAGGTTCATCCAAAACCAGTACATCAGGATTTCCGAATAGTGCTTGAGCTAAGAGCACTCTGACTTTAAAATCATTTGAAAGATCTTCCATATTAAGGTAATGCTTTGCTTCATCAATACCAAGGTTACTTAATAATGAAGCCGCATCAGTTTCAGCATTCCATCCTTCCAAATCAGCAAATTCTCCCTCCAATTCAGCTGTACGCATTCCATCCTCTTCAGAAAAATCAGGTTTAGCATACAAGGCATCCTTTTCTGTCATTATTTCATAAAGCCGCTTATGCCCCATAATTACTGTTTGAAGTACTTGACAAGAATCAAATTCAAAGTGATTCTGCTTCAGAACGGCCATTCTTTTGCCGGGTTCTAATTCAATCCGTCCGGTTGTTGGATCTTGTTCACCTGTTAAAATCTTCAAGAATGTTGATTTTCCTGCACCATTGGCTCCAATTACGCCATAGCAGTTACCATTAACAAACTTAACGTTAACATCGTCGAATAGGACTCTTTTACCAAACTGTAAGGAAAGATTATTAACTGAAATCATAATACACTAGAAATTTAGTGCAAAGATAGGTAAAGAAAGTGATCAGCAAAAGTTAAAATAAGAACTTAACTTGTAAAAATAGGCTTAATTCTTATTCATCCAATACAAATTTCTTGAGTAAAGAAAAATAAATAATGCGGAAATAAAGAATTCCCAAATGATAACTGAGGTTGGAATTGCATCTGTTGAGAGGAAAAGATAATACCTTAACATATTTAATAGGCAATAAATAATATACAGATGAAATCCCAATCTTTTTCCATGGAACATATTTAATACTGCATAAAATCCGAAAACCAATAATCCTATGTAAAAAGCATTAAAAGCATAAAAATTTTCATTTACTGTCTCAATCATTTTTAAATAGGATGTTATTTCACCCCATATAAATGAATTTGAAGAAGCATCCGCATTAGATGGACTATCTTCTAAAATTTTAACGATTTCGACTTTCTGCTGATTCAATAACTCTTCATCTGCAGGACCTCCTATGAAATTGAGAACGTTTAGCAGAAAAGAAAGTCCGATTGAAACAAAACTCAAAATACATAAAACATTCAGAAAAGAAGGCCTTTGCTCAGGGAATTCCACATCATTATCTAAGGGTTGAAAATCTGTATCCATAGTTTCAATTATTGCGTAAATAAACGAATTTGCGGCTATCTTGAATCAATTCATGTAAATATTGATCATTTTCAATAAAACCAACCGAATTTCTAAAGTTTTGAAATAAGCTTTCAATTTCTGGAGAGGATTTTAAAGGTCTTCTAAATTCCAAAGCTTGAGCTGCATTTAATAATTCTATCCCTTGAATTGTATAACAATTCTGAACAACTTTGAATAATTTGGTAGCAGCATTGGCTCCCATGCTCACATGATCTTCCTGACCATTAGACGAGTCAATCGAATCAATGGAAGCGGGCGTACAGAATTGTTTGTTTTGACTTACTATTGACGCAGCAGTATATTGCGGAATCATAAATCCCGAATTCAGACCAGGATTGGCTACCAAAAATGGAGGTAAATTCCTAGTTCCACTGATTAACTTGTAAATACGACGTTCAGCAATGCTTCCAAGTTCAGCTAAAGCAATACATAAGAAATCCATGGAGATTGCCAATGGTTGACCGTGAAAATTACCTGCGGATACTACAGCATCCTCATCAATAAAAATCGTTGGATTATCTGTAACTGCGTTAATCTCTCTTTCCACGATTGTTGCAACATGGTCAATAGCATCTTTTGTAGCACCATGAACCTGAGGAATACATCGAAATGAATAGGGATCTTGCACATGATCTTTATGCTGACTAATTATTTGACTTCCCGTTAAAATAGTTCTGAATTGTGCAGCCGTTTCTATTTGACCATGTTGATTTCTTATTGTATTCACACTTTCACCAAATGGTTCTATTCTGCCATCATAAGCCTCTAATGACATGGCTGCAATGGTGTTCCATTGTGTCCATAATTTATGCGAATGAGAAACACAATAAGAAGCATACGCGCTCATAAATTGGGTGCCATTTAACAAAGCCAAACCTTCTTTTGATTTTAAAACAATTGGCTCAAGTTTTAATTCGCTATACAAATCAGCCGTTTTAAGTTTACGTCCACTATACTTCACCTCACCTTCACCAATAATCGGAAGAGATAAATGAGCCAATGGGGCTAAATCGCCCGAAGCTCCTAAACTTCCTTGTTGATAAATTACAGGTAAAATACCGTTATTAAAAAAATAAATGAGCCTTTCCACTGTTATCAGTTGCACACCAGAATTACCGTGAGACAATCCTAAAATCTTGAGAAGCAGCATCCTTTTAACCAATTCTTCAGGCACCTCCTCTCCAGTACCACAAGCATGAGATAAAACCAAATTGCGTTGCAATTTCTCAAGATCATGCTCAGGTATTGCTGTATTACATAAAGCACCAAAACCTGTATTAATTCCGTAAATTAAATCTTCCCCCTTTGCAACTTTAGCATCTAGAAATTGGCGACAATTTACTATAGCACTTTTTGCTTGATCTCCTAAAACAAGTTTCGTCGATTTGGAGAGAATCTCATCTATAGTTGATAAAGAAATCCATTGATTATTAATGACATATTGTTCCATTTAAAAAGATTTGGGGCTATTTAAGTTTTTTGATAATTTCCTCGATAGTCAACATTTCTTGCTCACCGGAATCCATATTTTTCAAAAGTATTTTTCCGGAAATAATCTCCGCTTCTCCAACGAAAGCAACGTATTCCGTTTGGCGGTCGTTAGCATACTTCAACTGTTTTTGTAATTTAGCTGAACTAGGAAACACTTCACATGGTATCCCGCTATTTCGGAGTTGAGCAATTAGTTTCAAGCATTCGACTTGTTCCTTTTCTCCAAAATTTACAAAGAGTAATTTTAATCCAACTTTTGTATTCTGTGGAAACAGATTTAATTCATTCAGCACATCGTATATTCTGTCTGCTCCAAACGAAATACCAACACCAGACATGTTTTTCATTCCGAAATAACTGGTCAAGTCATCGTATCTACCCCCACCACATATGCTTCCCATTTTCACACCATTCGCTTTTACTTCGAAAATTGCACCGGTGTAATAATCCAATCCTCTTGCAAGTGTAAAATCTACCTCAACCATTGCGCGTTTTATCCCGATAGCGGCGGATAATTCCAAGATATAGGTTAATTCTCGTAGTCCTTGTTTACCAATTTCGCTATTTTTTAGAAAATCAGTCATTGAAGACAATCTTGCTTCATTATCACCAATAAGGGAAAATAAGGGTTGAATATTTTTTAAAGATTGCTCAGAAAAACCCTTTTCTCTCAATTCTTTTTCAACACCCTCTTGCCCAATTTTATCTAATTTATCTAAAGCAACCGTTAAATCAACGATTCTTTCATGTTCTCCAGTTACCTCCGCAATTCCAGATAAAATTTTTCGATTATTAATTTTAATTGTAAAATCTGGAAGATTCAATGCAGTTAACACATCATCGAAAAGTAAAATAAAATCTACTTCATAAAGCAAGGAATCTGACCCAACAACATCTGCATCACATTGATAAAACTCCTGATATCTCCCGTGTTGCGGCCTATCAGCCCTCCAAACAGGTTGAATTTGATACCGTTTAAATGGGAACGTAATTTCATTTTGATGCTGAACTACAAATCTGGCGAATGGAACAGTTAAATCATATCTAAGGGCTTTTTCAGAGAGAGAACCAGCAAATTTGGAAAGCTGCTTTTGTGATAATGCTTCTACATCTGCTTTGAGTAATTTTTCTCCTGAATTTAAAATTCTGAATACTAATCTGTCACCTTCATCACCGTATTTACCCAATAAAGTTGAAGTCAATTCGAAAGAAGGCGTTTCTATAGGATCAAAACCGAATTTTCTAAATGATTTCTTAATTGTTTCGAAAATATAATTTCGCTTAGCAACCTCACTCGGTAAAAAATCACGTGTACCTTTAAGAATTGAAGGTTTTTGGGACATTTAAAAAAAATTATTTACAAATTTAGCTGAAAAATTGGCTTTTACCTGATGTAAATCAATCAAATCTCTGAAAATGTATTACAATTTCAATTGTTCAGCAAATTGATTAATCAAATATTGAGTTTCAGGATCCTCTTTCATTGCAAACTTTGCTTTTATAATGATTTGTTCACATTTGGTAATCCATACTTTTTTTATTGCCTCCTTTGTTTTATCTTCTTGATAGGTCACACCCAAAAACTTTCGAATCTTTACGGTTGCTTCAGGTAAAGCAAGGCTAAAAAACTCCAAAATATCTTCCTTTGTATTGGGAATCGGAAATGAACGAATTAATTCCATTTTTTTTAAATCCACTTCATCATGTTGTGTTCCACCTAAATTTCTCATCATCAAAGCTCCAAAAGCTTTAAATGGATTATTATCAATAACTCTTTGGTTTTCCAATTCCATTAATTTGTGATGAAGTTCCTTAACCGATGTAACTGCTATTAAACGGGTAATTTCAAATCCACAATAAGAACAATTCGTTACAAAAGATTCAAATATCGCATTGCAATTGGGGCATTTTTTTTCATCCAGATTATTAGCTGAACTGGTATCGGACATTGATTGTTTTTTCAACTGATGCAACCTTCCTTCGAAAATAATTTCTGCTTCATCTTGATTGATACCTAATTCTTGTGCCTTACGATAAACGACGACCTTTTCCTTTTCAGAGATCACACCATCGGCAGCAACTAAATCAATAAACTTTAAGAACTCTTCATTCATTCTAATTCCAATTTTTTCGAAATTCTGATTCCTCCATTCCTAGCCATCTCAAAACATTTGTCGACCAAATGTCATCCGATTCCAGTTTAGAAAGAATTCCTGCTTCCACAGCAAAATCGATTACTCTACCTGGGTAAGATCGTGCAACTCCTTCCATTTCACCGAGTGGGTATGGGTCATCAAGTCCAGCAACAATTTGATTCGCGCCTGCCCTTGTTTTAATCAACTGCAAGGTATAGGAATCATGCACCAAAGAATCGAAAAACAAATTAGGATGACCTAACGACTCTCTCGGATTTACGGCATTTTCAAATAAATCAGGTCTTCCATCAAATCCTTGCAATCTCCGGCCATAATTGGCTTGACCAAGCATGCAACCGTGCGCGAAACAAGTTCGGATATCAGGAAATAAAGACAAAATATTTTTCAATGTAAACAAATGGAGGGTATCTGCGGATTGAGCCATCATCCAAACTAAATGAAACCGCCAATAAACATCTTTCAATTTGACCATTTTTTCTCCATCATAAGGATGAATTTCTACAGCTAATTTATATTTATTAGCCATTTCGAAAATTGGAAAAACGGATTCATCTGCAATAGAAACCCACTCGTCATTTTTATTGATATAATGCGTTGGTAAACAGAGTAGTCTAAGTTTCAATTGTTCTACACATCTTTCAATTTCCAAAAGCGCATCATCCATGTGTAAAGGTTGGACAACGAATCCACAAGTAAATTTATCTGGACGACGCAATTGAACACTTGAATTGAAATCATTTTGCCAAGAAATAGCATCTTTTGCTTCTTGGCGTTTCCAACCATTGCAATAGAGCTGGGATAAATTTAACATCACACCATGGTCAATGTTGTATCTATCCATCCATTCTATTTTCTCAGCGAAAAAAAAGCTGGGGTCTGTGATTGGTCTTGCCCAATCATCTTGTCTCATAAACTTTTTATCCTCATCAATCCAGAACATTCTTTTATCCTTCATAAATTGAGGGATTTCACTTGGTTCTGGAAGTAAATGACCGTGGCCATTTATTTTAAGTTTCCGGTTATTATCCATTATTCAATGATCAGGAAAACAAAGAATCAACGAATTCGTGTTTATCAAATAATTGTAAATCCGTCATCCCTTCCCCAACACCAATATATTTTACCGGAATTTTCATTTGATCTGAAATACCGATTACCACTCCACCTTTAGCTGTTCCATCCAATTTGGTGATCGCAAGTGCATTTATATCTGTGGCTAGAGAAAATTGTTTGGCTTGTTCGTATGCATTTTGTCCGGTTGAGCCATCTAAAACGAGTAATATTTCGTGCGGAGCATCAGGAATTACCTTTTGCATTACACGTTTTATTTTACTTAATTCATTCATTAGGTTTACCTTGTTGTGAAGCCTTCCTGCCGTATCAATTATAACTACGTCGGCCTGCTGAGCTTTTGCTGATTGAATGGTATCAAAAGCTACGGAGGCAGGATCAGCGCCCATTCCTTGATGCACAATTGGTACACCGACTCTATCTGACCAAATGATCAATTGATCAACGGCTGCGGCCCTGAATGTATCTGCTGCACCAAGAACGACTTTGTATCCATTGGATTTAAATTGGTGAGCTAATTTGCCAATTGTGGTTGTTTTTCCAACACCATTTACACCAACCACCATGATTACATATGGTTCGTCATTTGATTTTTGAATTTTAAATTCACCATTGGAAAATGCATTATTTTCTTCCAGCAAAGATGCGATTTCTTCTTTAAGAATATGATTCAGTTCATCTGTTCCTAGTACTTTATCCCTGGCGACTCTTTGTTCGATTCTATCAATAATTTTTAAAGTTGTTTGCACACCCACATCAGATGATATCAAGACCTCTTCTAAATTATCAAGTACTTCATCATCAACTTTTGATTTTCCGACAATCGATCTTGCCAATTTGGACAGAAAACTCTGTTTTGTTTTTTCTAGTCCTTTATCAAGGGTCTCTTTCTTTTCGCGAGAAAATAATCCAAAAAATGCCATAATGTTAAAAATAAGAAAAGCTTCCCTTGAAACAAAGGAAGCCTGAAATTATTTAATGCAAAGTTTTTATTTTTTTGCAAAGAAATCTTTCACCTTATCATTGTGAACGATTTCTTCTTTAAAGGTATAAGAACCTGATTTTTCTGATTTCACCATCTTAATTACCTTGGTGTGCTCTTTTCCTCCTCCTTTTTGTAACGATGCAACTACTTTCTTTGCCATGACTTAATTATTTAATTTCTTTGTGCACAGTATAGCGCTTAAGAATAGGATTATACTTTTTAATCTCCATTCGGTCTGGAGTATTCTTTCTGTTCTTTGTAGTTATGTATCTGGATGTACCTGCCATACCAGAATCTTTGTGCTCAGTGCACTCAAGAATAACTTGGATTCTATTGCCTTTTGCTTTTTTAGCCATTTCTTATACTATTAAACTGCCTACCATTTCCCAACGGGTAGAACAAGAATTACTTTAAATAACCTTTTTCTCTTGCCTCCTTTACACAGGCAGAGATTCCCTTTTTATTAACTGTTCTTAAAGCAGAAGCAGAAATTTTCAGTGTAATTACTCTATCTTCTTCAGGAAGGTAAAATTTCTTACTTAATAAATTCGGGAAAAACTTTCTTTTAGTTTTACGGTTGGAGTGAGAAACATTATTCCCTACCATAACCGATTTACCCGTAAGTTGACAAACTCTTGACATTTTTATGCGATTTATCCTAATTCTAAATGGGGTGCAAAGAAAATACTTTTTTACTAAAACAGCAAGTTATTCAGTTTTTTTTTCACCTTAATGTGATAAAATAAACCATCTTGCCATATTCATAGCGGCTAGGACTGTCATATTGATGTTCCTTTCCCTATTGTCCCCGAACAAAAATTGCTTTGAATTCAACCTCTTTTTTGATGCAACTGCAACCCATACTGTTCCTACGGGTTGAGCTTCAGTACCACCATTCGGACCAGCAATCCCTGTTGTCGCAATGCAGTAATCAGATTTCAACTTTTCCAATCCTTTCAATGCCATTGACTCAGCAACCTCTTGGCTTACTACTCCAAATTGCTCAATCAGTGGTATGGGAACACCAACAATATTCGCTTTAATTTCTGAGGAATATGCAATAACTGACCCCTTAAAATAAGCTGAAGCACCCTGAATACTTGTGATTTGTTGCGCAATTGCCCCACCTGTGCAACTTTCAATAGTTGCTATATTACATTGGTTATCATTTAATAATTTCCCCAAAATGGATGACAGAGAGTCATTGTTATAGCCAAATATATGTTCAGGCAACCTTCCTTCTAATTCCAAAAATAAATTATCAATTTCATTCGCCCTTTCCTTACCTGCATTCGCTGTAAGGCGCAGTTTTACTAATCCTGGGGATGGCAAGTAAGCGAGTGAAAGCCCCATATCCCGAACCTTATCCTCCCAATCTTTGATAATTTCAGCTAGAAATGACTCACCTATTCCCTGTGTAAGGATTGTTTTATGATAGATCTCTGACAAATTTACTGAAGCTTTAAGACGTGGAAAAACTTCATCAAGCATTATAGCCTTCATTTCGTATGGCACACCCGGCATGCTGATGATAATTTTTCCATTTTTTTCGAACCACATTCCTGCAGCAGTGCCGTTTTTGTTGGGTAAAATTGTGCAATTTTCGGGCAATTCTGCTTGTCGAGTATTTGTTTCCAGCATTGGTCTGTTTCTCTTCCTGAAATAAGCTTCGATATGCTCAAGTGTTGGTTGATGCATCACAAGTTTTGTGTCAAAATAATCAGCTAATGTATGTTTAGTGATATCATCCTTTGTTGGGCCTAATCCTCCTGTAATTAGAACCAAATCAACCCTATTTAGGGCATTACTTAGCGCATTAATTATTTCATTTTTATCATCGGCGATTACGGTTCCATGAATTATTTTTATTCCCAAACCGGAACATTCTTGACCTAGCCATGATGCATTAGTGTTGATTGTTTGCCCTATTAATAATTCATCTCCAATTGAAATTACTTCAGCCTTCATTTGAAATCTTTTTAAACTTAACCACTGACTCTATATGTCCGGTATGAGGGAACTGATCAACAAGTGAGATTTTTTTCAACTCATAACCCGCCTTAAGTAATACATCCATATCACGCGCTTGTGTAGATGGATTACAGGAAATATAAACAATATTTTCAGCGTTTAGTTCAATAGTTTTTAACAAGGTTTTCGGTGCAATTCCAGCCCTAGGTGGATCAAGAATAACAGTACTTATTTGATTTAAATATTCAGGTTTTTCTTTTAGGAACTTACCTACGTCAGCACAGAAAAAATCAATTCCTGATATTTCATTTCTAGCTGCATTTCTAGCCGCATCTTCAATTGCTTCTGAAACAATATCCACTCCTATAACACGCGTATCCGGGCTTCTTTTCGCTAATAACTGACCTATTGTACCCGTACCACAAAATAAATCCATTACGACTTTATCATCAGGCGTATCCTCCTCAAAAACATAATCAAGGGCTTTTTCATAAAGCTTTTCGGCACTTTTTGGATTGGTTTGAAAAAAACTTTCCATAGAAATTTCAAACTCCAAACCGTGTAATTTTTCAATAACCACTGGAGATCCAAAAATTAATTTGTTTTGACCATTTTCAATTTTAGAACGATCGGCAACATTATCATTGACAGTATGTTGGAGTCCCGCAAGTCTTTCCTTGAAAATTTCCTTTAAAAAAATTGCAAATTTTTGAATGTCAAATTGATTCAAACCGGTTGATGAAGTAACTAGATTGACCAGTAATTTGTCTTGAAAAAATGATTTCCGAACTACGATATGACGGAAAAAACCTTTTTTTTGCGGGGGATGCCATGCAGGCAAGCCCGATTCCTCTAAAAATTTTCTGATCAATATTAAATTAGTCTCCCATTGTTCATCGAATAAACCACTTGGTTTATCTAAATTTTCCACTTTCCACCAGGTGCCCCTTCGTTTGAAGCCTAGTGCAAAATCATCGTCAACATCCCCACCTGTTACAAATGAATGACCAATACTGGAAAAACTATATTCCATTTTATTTCTATAGAAGAAATGCGATGGTGATGCTATAAACTCATCAAAATATTGCTCAATATTTTTGATACCAGCTAATCTCGAATAAACATCCAATGTTGACCGTAGTTTATATTCTTTTTGTAATTCAATTGGAACATAAATGTAAGGCCCACCTGATATTTCTTGAAAAGGCAAGTTTTGTTCAACGGGTGATCTTTGAAGAATTTCCAACAACTTAGCTTCAGCATGTTTTTTACGCTTTGTATCAATTTTAACTTTTACCTGCTGACCAGGAAAAGCATTATCTACGAAAACTATAAAATTACCTTGGCTTGTGGGAATTTTTACAATTCCTTTTCCACCAAAAGCATAGTCATCTATTATAAGCTCAACAATCTCACCTTTTTGAAACACCTCTTTCTAAACTTAAATCATTCCTCGAATTATTCCTTTATCTGAAGACTGAACAAAACCTACAATCTTATCTCGTAATTCAGATTCAGGAATTTGTTCTAATATGGCGTCAATTCCTTTGGTTATATTGTTGTTCTGAACATATAATATCCTGTAAATATCTTCTATTTCGCGAACCTCAGCATCAGTAAAACCGCGTCTTCGCAATCCTACGGAATTTACCCCTGCAAAAGTCAAAGGTTCCCTTGCCGCTTTTATGAATGGGGGAATGTCCTTTCTTATTAAAGATGCACCACCAATAAATGTGTGCGCGCCTATATGCGCAAACTGCTGGGCAGCAACTTTACCTTCCAATATAGCGAAATCATCAATCTGAACGTGACCAGACAAACCGACATAGCTTGCAAGAATAACATTGTTACCAATTTGGCAATCATGAGCAATATGAACGTAAGTCATTAATAAACAATTAGATCCTATTGATGTTTTCCATTTATCCTTTGTGCCGCGATGGATAGTAACACATTCTCGAATTTTGGTGTTATTACCTATCTCTACTGTGGTATATTCCCCTTCAAATTTTAAATCTTGGGGAATAACACCGATTACAGCCCCCGGATAAACCTCGCAATCTGTCCCAATCCGCGTACCGGGATAAAGGGTAACATTTGGATGTATTCTTGTCCTATCCCCAATAACTACATCTTCAAAAATCGTAGAGAAAGCATCAATACGAACATCTTTTCCCAATTGGGCATCATCGGAAACATGGGCGAGATTACTTACCATTATGCTGTTTTGTCCTTTATAACTTGTGCAAGCATTTCAGCTTCCATCACTAATTTTCCATTAACATATGCTTTTCCTCCCATTTCGACTAATCCTCTACGAATAGGCGATAACAATTTAAGTTCAAATACGATAGTATCTCCAGGTATAACCTTTTGCTTGAACTTTACATTATCAATTTTCATAAAGTACGTGGAATACAAGTGCGGATCCTCTACCTTACTTAGCGCAAAAATACCACCTACTTGAGCCATTGCCTCTATCTGTAAAACTCCTGGAAAAACTGGATTACCAGGGAAGTGACCAGTGAAAATTGGCTCATTCATCGTAATATTTTTCACACCGACAATCGACTCATCATGTATTTCCATGATTTTATCTATCATTAAAAAAGGAAACCTGTGAGGGAGCATCCTTTCAATATCATGAATAGTATAAATCGGTTCCTTTGTCAAGTCAAATTTTCTACCTTCTTTTTCCTGCTTTTTTATTTGCTCCTTTAATACCTTGGCAAATCGAACATTTCCTGAATGTCCAGGTCTTGCTCCAAGTATATGAGCTTTGATGGGTTTGCCAACAAGCGCTAAATCGCCTACAATATCAAGAAGTTTATGCCTAGCAGGTTCATTTTCATATTGCAACTTTGTACTATTCAAAACACCTATTCCATCGATGGAAATTTTTAGCTGCTCTTTACCCAATAACTTAGCTAATCTATTAAGCTCTTCCGGGCTAACATCCATTCTATCAACTAGTACAATTGCATTATCTAAATCGCCACCCTTAATGAGATCATTTTTAGCAAGAAACTCTAATTCTCTTAAAAAAACAAACGTCCTACATTTGGAAATCTCAGTTTTGAATTCATGAATATTGTACATCGACGCATGTTGAGTCCCTAAAACTGGAGATTTATAATCCACCATAACAGTTAGCCTATAATGATCATCTGGCACTGCTAAAAACTCGATTCCTTTATCCAAATCTTCCCAGGGAACATTTTCATTTAAAACGAAATATTCTCTTTCAGCGGCTTGCTCTTCATATCCAATATTTTCAATTGCTTGAACAAATGGCCAAGAGCTTCCATCCATAATTGGTACTTCAGGAGCATCCAATTTAATTAGTGCATTATCGACTTGACAACCATAGAGAGCGGCCAAAATATGCTCTGTTGTATAAACTCTAGCGCCTTTATATTCTAAAGTTGTGCCTCTATCTGTAGCTACTACTAAATCCGCATCTGCCTTAATAATAGGCTGCCCTTCTAAATCAATTCTTTGAAACTTATATCCATGATTTTCAGGTGCAGGACAAATTTCTACCGTTACTTTTTCACCGGTATGAAGACCTACACCCTCTAATTTAACTGATTGTTTTAGCGTTCTTTGATTTTCGGTTAGACTCATTTATCTTTTGTTAATTCTTTTATCTTTTTTTCAAGCTCTTGCAATTTCGTTAAAATGTATGGAAGTTTTCGAAAACCAAAATAAGATTTTTTGAAATCTTCTAATGGAATTCCAGGAGTACCCATTAACGTTTCTGCCTTCTTAACTGTGGAAGGGATACCTGATTGTGCTACAATTTTTGTGTCGTTTGCAATGTGTAAATGACCGCTTATTCCAGCTTGGCCGCCAATCATCACTCTTTCGCCAATTTTTGCAGATCCAGCAACACCAACTTGGGCAGCCATAGCCGAATTACGTCCAACTTCAACATTATGAGCGATTTGACACAAGTTGTCAATTTTTGCACCTTTCCGAATAATTGTGGATCCCATTGTTGCACGATCTATAGTGGTATTTGAACCAATTTCCACATCATCTTCAACAATTACATTTCCTATTTGGGGAACTTTATGAAATTTTCCATCAGCATCAGGTGCAAATCCAAATCCATCAGCACCAATAATAGTTCCTGCGTGAATAATACAATCCTTGCCAATTTTGCAGTCCTGATACACACTGACACCAGGATGCAGTACCGTATTATCTGAAATACGCACATTGTCTCCCAAATAACAATTGGGATAAATGGCAACATTATTTCCAAGAATTACATTTTCTCCAATATAGGAAAAAGCACCAACATAGGCATTTTCACCAATTTTTGCACTTCCAGAAATATAAGATGGTTGCTCAATAGAAGGCTTTTTCTTATTTAACTGGGCATATAGCTCAAGTAGTTTTGCAAAACACTGGTAAGCGTCATCAACCTTGATAAGCGTTAACTTTTCTGGTAAGGGCTTAGACGGAATGAAGGTTTTATTAACGATACAAATAGAAGATTCAGTTGAATAAATATACTCTTCGTATTTTGGATTAGACAAAAAAGATAGTGCACCCGTATGACCTTCTTCAATTTTTGCCAGATCATTGACTACGACCTTTTCATCGCCATGAACTTCACCATGTAATAGACTTGCAATTTGTTCTGCTGTAAACTCCATCAAACAAATTTAAATAATTCGAATAATAGTATTTTGAGTAAGTCGTCCTTTTATTAACACAATTGGTTGAATTTGTTAAGGACAACTCTCTAAAGAATCTGAAAAAATTGACGTGATATCAATTTTATTTTTATACCAGATGGCATTAATACCGATCTCAATACCCTTTTCGTTTTTAAATACAAGGCATTGTTTTGCTTTAGGTTTAATATTGAAATCTGTATTAGAAAAATCGACTCTTCCATTCTTTTTCAGAAATTGATAAACATGGTTTGAATTTTTCAATCCCAATTTACCCATTGCACATTTGAGACTTTCAGTCGAATCGATATAAACCAAATTATCATCTTTTGGAAAATGAATAATTGAACCATATCCTTTCGTGGTATTTTCAACTTCTGAAGCGGAATTTTCAGAATAGTGTACCTCGGTTATGAAACTTTCAGCTGGCAGTGTAAAAAAGAAATTTTTCTCACCTAAGCCATCAACTTCTTTACTGACGCTGTAGACTTTAAAATCTCCCTCTGTAATGCTTTCACTAAAATTAACTTCCCCGTCATTGAGAACTCCAATCAAATCGTCAACATCAATTCCAGACTTTTTCAAATGGCTCATTTCAGCATCCGAAACCACAATTATTCTGTCCAGAAAGGCATTTTTCACTCTGTTTGAAGGAAGCCAAGAACATCCTCTATTTTGAAAAAAAATAAGGACAAAAATCAAACCTATCAAAAATCCTATTCCATAGTATTTTAGCCTTCGAAGAAATGATTCCATAGGGTAATTTCTAAAATTAAAAAAGAAACCGTCTTGGAGGACGGTTTCTACATTCAAACTAAGCTTTTATAGAATAGCATCTAATTTTGCGGCGAGTTGCGCTTTCGGAACAGCACCAACTGATTTATCAGCAACCGCTCCATTTTTTATGAAAAGTACAGTTGGAATATTTCTAACCTGGAATTGACTAGCAACACCGGGATTATTATCAACATTCACTTTACCGATTATTGCCTTTCCTTCATATTCCGTGGACATTTCATCAATTACTGGACCTATCATTCTACATGGACCGCACCATTCTGCCCAAAAGTCTACTACCACCGGTTTGTCTGATTTCATCACAACATCTTCAAAATTCGCATCTGTTATTTCAATTGCCATATTTTATTTTTTATAGGATTATTTATCTTGATTACTCTGCAAAATTAATGTATTTAAATAACTATGCAACAAGTATTTTTCTA
>Ga0068876_10000597_pt1 | contig 29534 bp, 19 predicted proteins | sample NOAtaG_6_FD_66442 | JGI IMG/M metagenome (GOLD analysis project Ga0068876, IMG submission 66442) | Freshwater lake microbial communities from Lake Erie, under a cyanobacterial bloom - NOAA_Erie_Diel5S_2200h metaG | ecosystem: Environmental > Aquatic > Freshwater > Lake | place: USA: Ohio, Lake...
CGCGGTGACAGCCGTGTAACACACGGCCGCGAACGCGCTATCCTCACCCTGTAGGGGTGAAACCTGCGCATCATGAAACAGAATATTAATACAGTGGTATATACTTCTGAAATTGCTGCTACTGCTTTACGAATTTGCAGGTTTGTATTTCTCCGGTTTGATTTTCGAAGGTGAAGTGAACTTTCTTTCACAAAGAAATTGACTTCGACTTTCAGTATACTGATTGCATGTGGAAAAATGGAAGCTACGAGTTTTAGGTTTCATAAGGATTTGAGCCATTTCAAAAAATAAATTTGCATCATAAATTATTTCCGTTATATCTTTGCGCCACATTACAACCATGAACAAGAACTTAAATATGATGATGAACTGCTGCATGAAACCATGACAGTGGGATAAGCATTTATATAAAAGGCTTTCCCAATTTTGGAAAGCCTTTTTTTATTAATTTAACCGAACTTCAACATGAAACGCACCGCATTAACCTTCCTTTCCTCGTACATGTGTATGTGCATGTGTATGTGCTGCTGTGCAAACAGCAAGCCCGGAAGGTATATGCTTACATGGTGCAGTTGATTGTTGGTGTGTTGAGCGAAGCCCTCCGGATTTCCGTGAGGGCTTTTTTATTGTCAGTTCTCGCGGATTTCAGAAATAAATAATCCAAAACAACTTACAATAAAACTCATGCAAAGCTTTAGAACCGAACTCGAAAATCCGATTGTAGAACAGGACATCCTCGATCTGCAACATAAAATTCAGCAGTTTCATGCCGGAGCCATCGACCCGGAAAAATTCAGAAGCCTTCGTTTGGCGCGCGGTGTTTACGGACAACGTCAGCAAGGCGTGCAGATGGTGCGCATTAAAATTCCGTATGGTCGTTTCAGTACAAATCAACTACGTCGGCTCGCGACATTATCCGACAAATACGCCACAGGAAATTTGCATCTGACAACGCGTCAAGATGTGCAATTCCATTTTGTGAGTCTGGATGATACTCCGGCCTTATGGGCGGAATTGGAACAAAGCGATTTGACACTGCGCGAAGCATGCGGTAACACAGTTCGCAATATCACGGCTTCTCCTGAAGCGGGTATTGATCCCAATGAGCCTTTTGATGTAACGCCCTACGCCGACTTTCTATTTAAATACTTTTTGCGCAATCCTGTTGGTCAGGACATGGGCCGTAAAATTAAAATTGCATTTTCATCGTCCGAAGCTGATTCGGCATTCACGTACATGCACGATATTGGATTTATTCCTCGCGTGGAAATTGTGAACGGAAACATTCAGCGCGGATTCAAAGTTGTTATCGGCGGTGGACTTGGTGCTCAACCTTTTCCTGCACAGACGGCCTCTGAATTTCTCCCCGAAAATGAAATAGTTCCGTTCACAGAAGCCGTGCTGCGTGTGTTCGACCGACACGGGGAACGCAACAACAGGAATAAAGCGCGATTAAAATATCTGCTCAATAAAATCGGAATAGAGGAATTGTTGGGTTTAGTGCATGAGGAGAAGCAAGGTCTTGCAGCACAGCATGTGGATATTCCGGTTTTTGAAAATGAGCTGGTGGAATCGAAAACTATTTACACCACATTCAAGAAAAGCAATTCAGAAGAATTCGATGCATGGAAACTCAGCAGTGTTATCGCTCAGAAGCAACCCGGTTATGTTGCAGTACATGTTCGTGTTCCTCGTGGTGATTTAGCTTCCACAACTGCTAAGGCGCTTGCAGATATTATCGATCAATATGCGCGCGCAACGGACAGTCGAATCACTCCTCAGCAAAGTATACTGTTGCGTTTTGTTCCTGAGTCGGCATTACCGGCATTATATCAGGCATTAAAAGTTTTGGGTTTGCATTTACCCGGTGGAAGCGCGTTGGGTGATATTACTTCTTGCCCCGGTACGGATACTTGCAATCTCGGTATTTCCAATAGCACAGGAGTTGCTGCTGTGTTGGAGGATGTTATCACCAATGAATATCCGCATCTCATTGGTCGCCGTGACTTGACCATCAAAATAAGCGGATGCATGAACAGTTGCGGCCAGCATGCATTAGCGGATATCGGTTTCCATGGAAGCTCTGTGAAGATTGGAAGCGCCGTAGCGCCCGCATTACAGCTGGTGCTTGGTGGAGGGAAAGGCATTGCAGCAGAAAAAATTATCAAGTTTCCCAGCAAGCGCGCTCCTGCTGTGTTGCGTGTTTTGATCAACGATTTCGAAAGTAATGCATCCGGTGAATCGTTTCGCGAGTATTTTCTTCGTCAAGGCAAGATGTACTTCTATCAGTTGCTGAAGGCATTTGGTGAAACTGATGATGTAAATGACGATTTGTTCGTTGACTGGAATGCCGATAGAAAGTTCGCATTGGCTGTAGGAGTGGGCGAGTGTGCCGGAGTAAAAATTGATTTAGTAACGGTATTGTTGCATGAAGCCGAAGACGCTATTCGAGCCTCCGAAGAACAGTTCAAGAAATCACGTTTTGCCGATGCTGCATATCATGCTTACAATGCAATTATTCACGCAGCTAAAGCTGTCCTGTTGGATAGCGGAATTCAAGTGAATAGTCAGTTTTCTGTCATCAGCGAATTTCAATCGCACTTTGGTGTGGTGTTTGGATTTGCAGATAACACATTCACACAAGCAGTTTTGAAAATTAAAGAACAAACACCGACGAAAGACTTTGCGCAAAAGTATCTTCAAGATTCGCGAGAGTTTGTTCAAGCTACCATTCAAAAGCGATTGGCGAATCAGAAAATTATCAATACCAACTAAGATGATGAAAATCGAATTTCAATTATTTCAGGATACACGAATGCGATGTTGTTGCAAAACACTTATTTAAAACAACAAGTCATCACATCAAAAAAATAAAATCATGAATACATACTATAAACAACCTAAACTTACAATAATCGGTGCAGGGCCCGGAGATCCTGACTTAATCACCATTAAAGCCATCAACGCATTGGGCGAAGCTGATGTAATTCTGTATGATGCATTAGTCAATCCTGAATTATTAAAATACGCCCCTTATCAATCCATTAAAATTTTTGTGGGCAAGCGTAAAGGATCGCATCACCTTACACAAGATCAGATTAACTCACTTATTGTGGACTATGCTTTTTCGCACGGACATGTGGTTCGCTTAAAAGGTGGAGATCCTTTTGTTTTTGGTCGTGGAGCGGAGGAATTGGAATTCGCAGACCGATTTAATATCGAGACCGCTATTGTACCGGGTATTTCAAGTTCTATCGGTGTTCCGGCGTTGCAAGGTATTCCTGTTACGCACCGTGGAATAAGCGAAAGCTTCTGGGTACTAACAGGAAGAAATGCTGCCGGAGAAATCCCTTATGATATTCACTTAGCTGCGCAGTCGGATGCAACGGTGATCATTTTAATGGGCTTAAGTTCGCTTCGAGAAATCACGAAAGTGTACGAGCGTTATGGCAAAAATAGTTTGCCGGTGGCTGTGATTCAGAATGGATCATTACCTACGGAAAATGTAGCTATTGGTTCCGTGGATACTATTACGCGCGTTGTTGAGGAAGAAGGCATTAAAACACCGGCCGTTATTGTTATCGGTGAAGTGGTTCGCAAACACCCTCAAGCGTTGTATACTTTAGCATTGGAAAATCATCTTTTGAACTGATTGATCGTGAATAGTAACAAATTACTCATACTGATAGCGTGGATGCTGATGTTACCTGCGATGGTTTTGGCACAGCGTAACATCACTCCACGTTATTTGTTGTGGGGCGGTTTCCAACAACGTATTGTTTTTAATGAACGATGGGAGTTGTTTAATGACGCTCAAGCACGTTTGGAATTAACGGATGGAGATTGGTTTAATATTCTGTGGCGCCAAGGAATTCAGTTCAAGTTCAACAACTCTAATACTGCAATGATAGGCTATGCTCGTTTTCACTTATATCCGAACCCTAACAATGGAGGATTTCGTCGCGAATGGCGCTTATGGCAAGAATGGGGTGCGAAACAAATTTTTGAGAGAAATACCTTTATTCAGCGTGTACGTACTGAACAGCGCTACATTGCGTCTCCCGAAACAACTTATAAATTCAGTACTGTTCGCGCACGCTTTCGGGTAGAATGGCAGCGTTATCTTACCGAACAACGAAACACCTATTTAATAGTTGGCAACGAGCTCATTATTACAGCTACTCGTGTTAACTTTGTTGACCTTGATCAAAACAGAATTTTTGCCGGTCTAGGATACAAGATTAATGATGCGTGGGGAATTTCAATTACAGGAATGCATCTGTTGTTGCGGCGTTCCGAAATAGATTTAGAATCTCATTCGATCATAAGATTTGTTATCCAACACCAAATTTCGCTATGAGCACGCAGCCAGTAAATGATAAAATGAACAATACGTTGTTTCCGGTTTTTTTAAAACTGGATCACTTCCACGTGTTGATCATTGGTGGCGGTGCAGTGGCTTTAGAGAAGTTGAATAATATACTTCAACAGAGTCCGGCTGTAACAATTACAATTGTCGCGATGGAGGTAATTGAAGAGGTGAGCAGTTTTGCGCGATTACATAAGAACGTTTTCCTCGAAGAACGACCTTATACGCCTGAAGATCTGGAAGGAAAACACCTTGTTATTTCTTGCGTTAATGATATTGCTACTACTGCCTTGATCCGTGATGATGTTCATGCTCGTGGACTATTATTAAACGCTGCAGACCGTCCGGATTATTGTGATTTTTATTTAGGTGCAGTAGTGAGTAAAGGCCCTTTAAAAATAGGTATTAGCACCAACGGTACGTCGCCCACATTAGCTAAGCGCTTGAAAGAAGTATTATCGGAGAACATTCCTGATGAAACAATTACTTCTGCGCAACAACTCAATCAGCTGCGTGATCATCTGCGAGGTGATTTCAAAGAGAAAGTACGCGTGTTGAATGAAACAACTAAAGTATTGGTTGAAGAAATCGCGCCGAAATCTATACCAAAACGAAAATACAAAGTTGTATTGTATGTGTTGTCGGCATTGAGTTTAATGGTGATTGGTCATCTACTGTTTTCATTTATTCCGTTAGCGGAAGTTTGGAACGGCATCACCATTGCAACAGTACAAATTGACGCATCTATTTTGTGGTGGATATTGGGAGGCTTTGTTGCGCAGATGATTGATGGAGCTTTGGGAATGGCTTACGGAGTAAGTGTAACAACCTTCTTGATGTCCTTCGGTGTAAGTCCTGCCGTTGCAAGTGCGAGTATGCATGCTTCCGAAATTTTAACAACGGGAACTTCATCATTGGTGTATTGGCGCTATCGGAATATCAACAGCAAACTTTTTCGTTCCTTGCTAATTCCGGGAGCTATTGGTGCTGTGGCCGGTGCGTTAACAGCATCATTGCTGAATGCTAATCTCAAAGTACTAAAACCTTTCGTAGCATGTTATACGTTGTTCTTGGGAATCTTGATTATTCGAAAGGCAATCATGGTAAAAAAGCCGAAACGAAAAATTAAGCGCATTGGTGTACTTGGCGCTGTTGGCGGATTCCTCGATTCCGTTGGCGGCGGCGGTTGGGGGCCCATTGTTACCTCAACATTATTGGCAGGTGGACGCGATTTGCGTTATACGATTGGATCAGCGCATGCCGCGAAATTTTTTGTAGCTGCAATTAGTACAATCACATTTTTCTTTTTAATTGGTATTGAACATTGGACCATCATTGTCGGATTGATGATTGGCGGGATGGCTGCTGCACCAATTTCAATTTGGTTGTCCACTAAAATATCCGTTCGTAACGGACTCATCTTTGTTGGATTCCTGGTGGTGATTATCAGTTTAAAAACTATGTTGGGGTTATGATAGCTGCTGTTGAGAAAAGTCGGGAGTATTTGCCATTAAATCCGGAGCAGCGGATGAAGCAACTTTTTGCTGAGTTTGGTGCTAAAGACATTTTGTTTACATCTTCTTTCGGAACAACGTCTGCTATTCTACTACATCTGTTGCATCGCGTTGCACCTCAGCATACCGTATATTTTTTGGACACAACCTATCACTTCTCGGAAACACTTCAGTATAAAGATGAGTTGACGAAGTTGCTGCGGTTGAACGTAATTACACTTCAGCCGGAAGAATGGAAGAATACGTTTACACGTGAAGATCAAACGTGGAGCAAGGATCCCGATTTGTGTTGTTCCATCAACAAAGTAGAGCCGCTTGATAAGATAAAGTCCAACTTTAAAATTTGGATTTCAGGATTGATGGGCGCTCAAAACAAGTTTCGTAAACAGTTGAGTATTTTTGATGTGCGTGAAGAGATCACAAAGTTTTATCCGATTGTAGATTTAACGGAAGCACAAGCTGCTGCATATATGAAAGAGTTTCAGCTTCCGGAACATCCACTCATCAAGCAAGGATTTCATTCGGTAGGATGTTATCACTGCACAGTAAAAGGGCGGGGTCGTGAAGGACGTTGGGTAAACAGATCGAAAACAGAATGTGGATTGCACTTATAAATTAAACTATGAACAACGAAAAAATCTCAGTGGCATTATTTGGCTTTGGCTGTGTAGGTCAAGGTTTGTACGATGTATTAAATCATTCCGAAGTATTGCAGGCAAACATTGCCCGAATAGGAGTAAAGGATCCGAAGAAGGAACGAAGTGTTGATGCGTCTTTAATTACTTACGATAAGGATGATATTCTGAATCGTAAGGATTTGGATGTGGTTGTGGAGATGATTACAGATACCGATGAAGCATACGCTATTGCCAAAACAGCAATGAATAACGGAATGAATGTGGTAAGCGCCAGCAAAAAAATGTTGGCCACTTACTTTGCGGAATTATTCAAAGTGCAGGAGGATACCGGCAAAGCGTTGATATACGAAGGTGCTGCAGGCGGAAGTATTCCCATCATTCGGACACTGGAAGAATATTACGATAACGAGTTGCTTGGAAGTTTGCGTGGTATCTTAAATGGCACGACAAATTATATTCTTACACGAATGGAGTTGGAGAGCAAGGATTATGGTGATGTGTTGAAAGATGCGCAGGCGAGCGGTTTTGCAGAGGCAGATCCTTGGTTGGATGTGGCCGGATTCGATACGATGTACAAAACTATTTTGCTATCCGTTCATGCATTCGGCGTAGTATTGAAACCGGAAGATGTACTGACGTTGGGCATTCAGAATATTTCATTTGACGATATTCGCTATGCGCGTGAGAAGGGCTTGCGTATAAAGTTAATCGGTAGTGCAGCTAAGGCAGGTGATAAATTCCGTGTATATGTGCTGCCGCGCTTTATCAGTAAAGAAGATGAACTGTTTAATATTCTATACGAATACAATGCTATCGAAGTAGAAGGTGCGTTTTCCTGCAAACAAAGTTTTGTGGGTAAAGGTGCAGGAAGCCATCCAACCGGAAGCGCAGTGTTATCTGATGTTTCGGCATTAACGTACAATTACAAATACGCTTACAAAAAGTTGAACAAGTTGCGTGCGCTTAATGGCGGTCACATTGCAGGAAGCGAGCTGCTGGATAAGAACTTTACAACTCGGGTGTACATTCGTTTTGGTGATAAAGAGGAATTGCGCGATTTGGATATTCAAAACGTGGTGGAAGAATATCGTTCACCCAAAGTAAACTTCATTATTGCCGATGTAGGATTTGAGTCGTTGTACAAACATAAAGGCAACAAGGAGTCCAAACTCTTTATTTGCGAGTGCTAAAATTACACGCGTACACCAATAATGAGCATGTCGTCTACTTGTTCCAGGTGACCACGCCACGTTTCAATCGTTTTATCCAGAATTCGTAATTGCTCAAACATTTCATGATCCTGCACAGTTAGAAGTACGGCTTTTAATTGTGCAGGTTTAAATTTCTTGCCTTGTGGTCCTCCAAACTGATCGGCGTAACCATCGGACAGTAAATAGAAACTATCGCCCGTAGTTAAAGTAATATCGTAGTTTGTATAGTTCTTGTCCGGATACTCTTTGTAACTTCCGATAGATACTTTATCGCCTTTGTATTCTGTAAAGCGACGATCTTTAAATATATACATCTGATTGTAAGCCCCTGCATATTGTAATTCGTTCGTAGCAGTATTGAAAATAGCCAACGCAATATCTACACCATCACGAACTTGCATATCATCAATTGTATGATGCATCTTATCGCTCATTAAACGATTGAGTTTGTCGAGTAGTGTGGCAGCGGAATCCGACGGATTATTTTCTACAACCGACTCCAGCATGTCATTAGTAACAATACTCATAAACGCGCCCGGTACACCGTGTCCTGTGCAGTCAACAGCCGCAATATAGATGCGTGAACCTTGCTGACGCATAAAATAAAAGTCGCCGGAAACGATATCCTTCGGTTTATATAGCACAAAGGATTCCTGCAATGACTTGCGTACATCTTTCGACGGTTGCAACATGGCGTCTTGCAGACGTTTTGCATATCTGATACTATCGGTAACCTCGATGTTTTTCTGAGCCAGTTCTTCGTTCTTCAACGCCAGCTCTTTGGTGCGTTCCGCAACTTTCTCTTCCAGAATGCGTGTTTGCTGTTTGAGTTTTCGCGTTCTCCATTTATCAAATCCGAACAAACTAAATCCTACAAACAATACTACAAATACATAGAACAATGCGGTTTGCCAAAACGGCGGCTGTATGGTGAATTTATAAGTAACAGCCTCTTTGTTCCACACTCCATCATTATTGCATGCCTTAACCTGAAAAACGTAATCTCCCGGAGGCAAATTGGAATACACCGCTTCAGGATGTGTTGTAGGAAGCGGAGACCAATCTTTATCGAAGCCTTCCAGTTTATACATGTAACGAACTTTTTCAGGATTGGCTAAGCTCACCCCATTGAATAAAAACGTTAAATGATTTTGATCATAGTTGAATGTTGCGCTCTCCGGAAACTCGGCATCGCGCATGAAAATTTTCAAACCGGTTAAAGTAGTTAACGGCTCAACGGTGTTTAAACGATTCTCTCCCGGACTATAGCGTACAGCACCCATGATAGTGCCAAACCATACGTTACCGTTCTTGTCGGCGAATACGGCATTCGGATTCACTTCAACACCATTAAATCCTTCTGATTTTCCGAAATGCGAGAAGCTGGAATCAACGGGATTAAACACATCCAAGCCTCTTGAGTTTCCAATCCAAATATTATTCTTGCCGTCTGCAATAAGTGCATAAGGAGTTTCGGTGGACATGCCATGTTTAGCAGTGTAATTGCGGAACACACGACCATCGTACTTATACAAGCCACCCCCGTATGCGCCTAACCAAATGTTTTGCTGCGCATCTTCGTTAATACAAAGTATGAAACGATGAATAATTCCATTGGACTCATCGTAACGTGTAAATGTTTTACCATCATAAACAGAGAGATAGCCGCCTAGTGCGCCAAACCATAAATTTCCCTTGCTATCTCTGAAAATGCGGTATACATTATTACCTCCAAGTCCGTCATCGGTGGAGTAATTGCGAATTGCTCCATTGCCATTTTCAATGCGTGAAACACCTTCCTTGGTGCCTACCCAAATATTTCCGCGCAAGTCTTCATTAATAGCGTACACCACGTCACCGGCAAGACCTTCTGTTGTTGTATACGTTTCGAAACGAGATGAACCTTTCTCCAATTTACTGACTCCTCCAAAACCTGTTCCCGCCCAAATTGTGCCACGCGAATCTTCAAATAATGAAAGCACAACTGCACTGCGCAATCCTTCAGTAACACCGAACTTGGTTACAGTAAACGAACTGTCTGATGCGTTTCCATTAAAAGTCAGTCGCGTTAATCCGTCGTTTGTTCCGAGCCATACATTTCCTGACTGATCAACTAATGTTGTCCAAACAATATCATTAGAGAGTCCATCGCGCTTATCGAACAACACAAAACGTTCTCCACGATACAGATTCAATCCAACATCGGTACCAATCCAAATATTTCCTTCGCGGTCTTCAAGGATCTTCTTCACGTTGAAATAATTCAATCCTTGGCGCGTGTTATACACTTTAACAACAGCTTTGTCAATCGCCTGAAGACGATTAGAACTTTGAAACGGAGTAATCAAAACAGCTCCGCCTCCTGTTGTTCCCAGCCAGATGTTGCCTCTGGAATCGGGACAGATATCTTCAATAAAACTTGATGTTAAACCTTGTTCTTCTCCGATCACACGTAGGTTAGGCAATAGCGTGGGAGCGTTACGTCCAATGAAATTGTTCGGGAGTTGCAATACAATAACACCTTTATCGGCAGTGCCTACCCACATTTCCGATGTTTTGTTGAGTAAAGCGAGTGAAGTAATCGCATTCGAAGGAAAACCGCGTTCAGCATTCAAGTCGGTGTATGCTGTTGGTGAGCTGATGTCGCCGCGTGTATCACAAATCGTAACTCCGCGATCGGTTGCAATCCACATGTTTCCGTTTCCATCCAAACACAGATCATAAACGTTTTCACTCGCCAATCCATCTTTTACGGAAATGGAAAACATCTTGTTTTTTGCAGGATCGTAAATAAAAATTCCTGCGCCTTCTGTGGCAATCCAGAAAAATCCTTGCTGATCTTCTGTAATCGCGGTTACAGATCGGAAACGGGTGTATTCTTCCAGATTTAGACTTTCGAATTTTTTGCTCTTGGAATTGTAACGACTCACGCCGCCTGCCCAATGTCCGAACCAGATATCGCCTTGCGCATCTTTGTAGGAAGTGGTAACCCAATCTTCAGCTAGTCCGTTACGGCGTGTGTAATTTTCAAAACCACGTCCATTGTAGCGTGATAAACCGGCTAATGTCCCGATCCACAAATTTCCTTCATTGTCCTGCACGATGCTTTGTACTTGTGATTGTACAAGTCCTTGCTCCACTCCATACGAGAGGAAACTGGTAGTTTGCGCGTGCATCATTAATGCACTACACAAAATACTAATGACGATCGTAGCGCGCCATTTCATCATAATATTCTTTTTCGGTTACTTCTCGTTCTCCGATGTAGTAATAAGTGCTCCACCAGTATTTAACTTGTTTTAATTCAATCATTCGGCTTCCCGGCCAAAAGAATACAACCTTCTCCAATGTGCGGAACCAATTACTCGCAACAGCCGTTACACGATGCGGATGTGGAGAATAGTTCAATCCTTGAACAGACGCTACAGGTTTTAATTTGCCCGCATGCACATCACGTTCTACACGAGCAACGGTTTCAACCAGCTTGCGAATATGCTCGGCTTTTATTTGTTTGTTGGCCAGTTGTTTTTTCTCACGCTCTTTTTGCAATTGAATTAAATAATCACTTTGTGCTTTGCGATCTGCTTCACGTCGCATGGCCTGAACAACTGAGTTGCTCTCACTTTCTTCTTTCCGTTTATTATAACGTTGGAGATTCGTGCGCTTTTCACTTTCCGCCACTAATTTCAGCAAGTTGTTTTCGTATTGTGCACGCACTACTTTGTTCTGACGTTCTTGTTGCAAACGTTCTTCTTTCTCGCGCTGCAATTCTACGCCTTCAGATTCGCGGATAGGATTGCCCGAATTCGTAGGGTTAGGATTATTATTTCTTTCTCGTTCCTCGAGCTCCTTCCGTTCACGCTCGGCTTCCTGATTTTTCAATTCCAATTCACGAGCAAGTCGTTCCCGCTCTTCGGCTTCTTTCCGTGCTTTGTCTTCAGCGTCTTTCTTGGCTTGGGCAGCACGTTGTTCTTCAAACGGATCTTTTAAAATCTCATCCACGAAGCGATACGAAGGATCATCATAAAAACCTTTCGAGCCGTCAAATATGACTTTTATGAAAGGTTTTTTTCCAAACAATTCTGTTTTCACTGCCTGATCGCCCGGAGAAAAAAATGGAATATCTGTAACGTAGTCGGGATAGATCCATGCTTTCTCAGGTGGTACACGTAAGTCCATCGTCATATACATGTCCACACAACCCGGCGCTCGATACGTAATTTTATATTGATGGCCGATGTCAATGGTGAATTTGAATTTGCCGTTTTTCCCTGTGGTGAGATTGATGATTTCTCTTCCATCCATTTGCACATTAACAGTTGCTCCCGCTAAAGGCTTTCCTGCTTTTGTCGCTGTTCCGAAAAAACGCAAATCGCCCTGCGCCCATGAAGGTGCGGTAATGACGAACATGCAAAATGATAACAGTATTCGGAAGAGCATAGCTACTGTAAATATAAGCAGGAATTGGCTCGTCTATCTGTGGCGATTACCTTTGTCCAAAATAGCTACTATGGAATTTGATTTGAAAGCAATTGGAACGGTAACGATGGTACTTTTTGCTGTTATCGATGTCGTAGGTTCCATTCCTGTTATTATTGGTTTAAAACAAAAAGTGGGCGACTTAAATGCTGAAAAAGCATCGCTGGTTTCTCTGGCAATTATGATCGGCTTTCTTTTTGTGGGCGAGCCTATTCTTTCACTTATCGGGATCACCGTTTCCGATTTTGCGATTGCAGGTTCTTTCGTGCTGTTCTTTCTTTCGCTGGAAATGATTTTGGGAATTCGTTTGTACAAGGATGAAGTTCCTGCAACCGCTTCCGTAATGCCATTAGCATTCCCATTGTTGGCCGGGACAGGAACGCTGACTACAATTCTCTCCTTACGTGCTGAATTTGATTTACTATCCATTATCATTGGGGTGGTGGTGAACGTAGTTATCATTTATGTGGTATTGCGTAATATAGGACGACTTGAAAAACTGCTGGGAGTAGGCGGTGTTGCTGTGCTACGCAAAGTGTTCGGAATAATACTTCTTGCTATCGCCGTTAAACTATTCCGTACACACGCGGGAATTTAATCGCCACGCAATATGGTGATTGACTATCTTTAACCTGTCTGATGAATATTTATTCTCGCAAACAACAATGGAAATGGTTATTGCTAATTGCAGCACTAATTATTGTTGGTGTGTCCTTGTGGTATTCTTCACAACTGGTGCAGAAAATTGCCGAGAGCGAAAAACGTAACGTCGAGTTGTGGGCGGAAGCAGTTCGACGAAAGGCGTTGATGATGGAAGCCACCAGCGAATTGTACACTAAAATTGCACGTGAAGAAAGAAAGAAAGTCGAGTTGTGGGCAGAAGCCAATCGTCTGTTAGCGCAAGTTGATGATTCAAGTCCGGCTCTGGGGTTCGTATTTCAAGTTATTCGCGAAAACGAAACGGTTCCCGTAATTCTTACGGATAGCAAAGGAAAAATTTTACTCTTCCGAAATCTTGATCCGACTGAGAGTGCAAAAAATGAATACTTGTTGGAACAACTGGAATTAATGCGGAAGCAACACGATTCCATTCGAATTGAAATCAGTCCGGGAGTGCAGCATTATTTGTTTTATAAAGACTCTGAAGTATTCGAAGATATACGTAAATCATTCGAAGACAACGAACGTTCCTTCATTAAGGAAGTTGCTTCTAATCCTGCTTCAGCACCGGCTATTTATACCGATTCCCTTTCGAGTGTCATTCTTGCGTACGGTAATTTAGATACTGCGCAAATTCGACTGGATTCTGCGAATTATCTGAAAGCAATGTTTCAGACTTTGCGTGAAAAAGGGGATACGATCAATGTTACGTTGGCTGCAGGAAGAAAGAATGTGATTTACTACATGGAGTCGCCACAATTGCAGCAGCTACGTTATTTCCCGGTATTTCAATTTGTAGTGATCGGTATGTTTTTGGTAGTGGCGTATTTGATGTTCAGTACTTCTCGTCGTGCAGAACAGAATCTCGTGTGGGTGGGTATGGCTAAAGAAACGGCGCATCAGTTGGGAACACCTCTTTCTTCTCTCATTGCGTGGGTAGAATATTTGAAAATGAAAGGTGTGGAGGAATCGATGTTAAAGGAAATGAGCCGCGATATTCAACGCCTGGAAATGATAACCGAACGTTTTTCAAAAATTGGTTCTCAGCCTAAGTTGAATAGTGAGAATATGGTAGAAGTTCTTGCAACAGCTATTGAATACATGCGTGCCCGAACGCCGAAGACCGTTGAAATTGAATACACGGGAACCGGTGTGAAAATGGCTTCCGTAAATGTTGCGTTGTTCGGTTGGGTGATAGAAAACATTATGCGCAATGCAGTTGATGCAATGGACGGTAAAGGAAAAATTACGATTGATGTTTTCGATCAGCAGCAGTTTGTGTATATCGACATTACCGATAACGGGAAGGGCATTCCGCGATCAAAACAGAAAACAATTTTCGAACCGGGCTTTACCACAAAGCAACGTGGCTGGGGTCTGGGATTATCGTTGTGCAAACGAATAATCGAACAGTATCACGACGGGAAGATATTTGTAAAAAGCTCCGAACCGAATAAAGGAACGACATTCCGTATTGTGCTGAAGAGTTAGTGTTAACCGAATAATCCGGCAAACACTTCTTCAATTTTACCCATCTGTCGCAATTGAATGCCGTAATCACCTGCCTTCAATCCTTTGTGGTATTTCGAAATATAGATTTCTTTAAATCCTAATTTTTCAGCTTCCGCAATGCGTTGCTCGATGCGTTGAACAGGACGTATTTCCCCGCTTAATCCAACTTCTGCGGCAAAACAAATGCTGTTGTGAATAGGAATATCCGCGTTTGAAGAAAGTACCGCGCAAACTACAGCAAGATCAATTCCCGGATCTTCAACTTTTAATCCGCCTGCTATATTCAGGAATACATCTTTAGTGCCCAATCTAAATCCGCATCGCTTTTCTAAAACAGCCAACAGCATGGCCAAACGACGAAGATCAAATCCGGTAGAAGAACGTTGTGGTGTACCGTAGGCTGCGGTGCTTACCAATGCTTGTGTTTCAATGAGCATCGGACGCAAGCCTTCCATCAATACAGCAATCGTAACGCCACTAACTTGCTCATCACGAGCAGTAATTAATATTTCAGAAGGATTTGCCACTTCGCGCAAACCGCTGCCTTGCATTTCATATATGCCCAATTCATTCGTCGAGCCAAATCGATTTTTAATCGTGCGTAAAAGTCGGTAAACATGATTGCGATCGCCTTCGAATTGCAACACGGTATCTACCATGTGTTCCAGCACTTTCGGCCCGGCTAATGATCCTTCTTTAGTGATGTGACCAATCAGAAAAACAGGAACATTCGATTCTTTCGCATAACGCAACAATTCACCCGCACACTCGCGAACCTGAGAAACACTTCCCGGCGATGACTCAACATGAGCGGTGTGCAATGTTTGAATGGAATCGACAATAAGGAGTTGCGGTTCAATCTGCGCAATTTGCTGAAAGATGTTTTGCGTATTCGTTTCGGTCAGCACAAAGCAATTTTCATTCGCAATACCGATTCGTTCTGCACGCATTTTTATTTGTTGCTCACTTTCTTCTCCTGAAACATACAACACACGAAGATTTTTTTCCTGCGTGGCGAGCTGCAACATTAAAGTTGATTTACCAATGCCCGGTTCGCCGCCAAACAAAATCAACGATCCCGGAACCAAACCTCCACCAAGCACGCGGTTAAGCTCCTGATCAATGAGCGGAATACGGTGTTCTTCCGTGCCGCTGATTTCATTCAACTTCAACGGCTTCGGTGCACGACCTGTATTTTTTGAAGAGAATGGGGAAGAGCGCGGATCATTCGATTTGGCTACAATTTCTTCAACGTAAGTATTCCATTCACCGCAGGATGGACATTTACCAATCCACTTGGGTGATGATGTGCCGCAGTTTTGGCAGAAGAACTGTGTTTTTGTTTTAGCCATGTGGCGTATCGATTTACGCTTCTTTAATTTTTTTCTCGATGGCGCTGGTTGAATAACCTTGCACCAACTCAACCAACTTTACTTCACCTCCATGTTGCAATACAACATCATGTCCTGCAATTTGTTCTACGCGATAATCCGCACCTTTTACCAGTACGTCCGGAACAAGTGCTGAAATTAATTCGTAAGGAGTTTCTTCGTTGAAAATCACAACTGCATCAACTACATGAAGACTCGCAATGATTATGGCACGGGAATGCTCGTTCTGTATCGGTCGGCTATCGCCTTTATTCAGGCGTTTTACGGACTCATCCGCATTTACTGCTACAATCAAAAAGTCGCCACAATCTTTCGCTTTCGCTAAGTAATCCACGTGACCAAGGTGCAGCAAATCGAAACATCCGTTGGTGAAAACGACCTTCTTTCCGAAGTACTGCAAACGTTGCACTTTACGCACGAGTTCTTCGCGTGAGAATATTTTGGCGCTGATAATTTCGCTGTAGGTCATGCTTTAATTTTATTAAGGAGCGGTTGAATCAGAAATGCGACACCCGTGAAAATCACAACTGTAGCCACTTGCGATCCCCAGCACAACCAGGAAAAAGAAGCTGCGGCAGGTTCTGTTTCCGGCGTTAAACGAATCATAAGCGCGGTTACGATAAGCTGATATGCGCCAATTCCACCCGGTGTAAATGCCACACCAAACGTGCCGAATAACAACAAGATTAAAGCCATGTTCATGGTTAAATGTTGTGTTTCAGGAAAGCAGAAAAAGCAAACATACAAGCTCAGTAAATATCCGCCCCAAATACCAAGCGAGTACAGAATAAACAGCACAGGCTGTTTTACTTGTTTAACGGATAATACGCCATCACGAATTCCTTTGAGAAAAGCGAGAGCCTTGGTGGAAAACAAACCGATAATTTTTTTACGAAACCAATAAATTGCACTTACAATGGCAATTATACTTCCAACAGCAATATAGAATTTAACAGGCTGTGCATACAACGCACTGAGTTTTATCGCCGCGGGATTCCACATGTATTCCAGCCACAAGCTTTTTAGTCCGGCGAATTGGAACAATAGCACCAAAACGAAAATCAACCCGAGACACAATACGTCAATAATGCGCTCGACTACCACCGTGCCAAATGCTTCGCTGAACGGAATGTTATCGGTACGTTTAATTAAACCGCAACGCGATACTTCACCGAGTCGTGGAAAAGCATAATTAGCCAGATACGCGACCATTACAGCCGTGAACCGGTTGCCCAATCCGGATTTGTGCCCGAGTGGCTGTAACAGCATCTCCCATCGTAAGGCACGGAATAAGTGTGACAACGCGCCAATTCCCATTGCCACCGCAAACCAATAATAGTCGGCGTTGCGGATGCCATTTAAGAACTGTTCACGTTGTGTGTCTGTGAAACGGCTGTATTGCCACCACAGCAAACCCGCTCCAAGTCCGAAAAACAGGACAAACTGTATGATCTGACCCGCGCGTCCCTTCAACGTATTAGGATTTTAATTGATTGGTGTTTTCGTCCGGAAAGATAACCGTTGGATTGAATGACTTCGCAGCCTCAGCATCCATTAACGCATACGATATAACGAGGACGATATCACCAACTGCCACCTTACGTGCTGCAGGGCCGTTCAAACAAATTGTTCCTGTTCCTCTGCCGCCTTTAATAACGTATGTTTCCAACCGCTCACCGTTATTGATATTAACGACTTGTACCTTTTCGTTCTCGATCAGATTAGCAGCGTCCATCAGATTTTCGTCAATGGTAATACTGCCAATGTAATTCAGATCCGCCTGCGTTACTTTCACGCGGTGAATCTTTGATTTCATAACTTGAATTTGCATCGGCGCAAAGGTAGGGGAAATATCCACAGGGGCATTGTTATACCAAGGTGCTGTAAATGAAAAAAGCCACCGTTGAGGTGGCTTTGTTGCCCGAGCTGGATTCGAACCAACACAGTCAGAACCAAAATCTGAAGTCCTGCCATTAGACGATCGGGCATCAATTGCATTTCAGCAATGGGCGACAAAAGTAAAAAGTTATTTCATTTTCACAAAATTTTAGTTGGGAATCTGCTTATTTAACACTGCGACTCCCCCGCAATTTCATATCTTCGCCCGCATATCATTCACAAAATTCAGGCATGGTTTCCAAATACAAACTGCTCAATAACATTATTGGCTGGGTGGTGTTCGCAATTGCGGCATTTACCTACGTTTCAACTATTGAACCAACCACAAGCTTCTGGGACTGTGGCGAATACATACTTTCTTGTTTGAAGTTAGAAGTGGGACACCCGCCGGGAGCACCAACTTTCTTGTTGTTTGGACGCTTTTTCTCTCTCTTTGGATCGGGAGCTGATGGCGGCGCGGCGATGATTAATATTATGTCCGGATTGTCCAGCGCATTTACCATTTTATTCATGTTCTGGTCGTTAACGCTGTTAGGTCGCAAGTTGGTGGCTTCAATGGGTCAGGAACTGAATGACGCCAGAATGTGGGCGGTTTTTGCAAGTGCGGCTGTAGGTTCACTGGCCTATACATTCTCTGATTCTTTCTGGTTTTCTGCTGTAGAAGGCGAAGTGTACGCAATGTCTTCTTTCTTTACTGCGTTAGTTTTTTGGGCGATTTTACGTTGGGATGCGGACGATACACCTCGCGCTGACAAGTGGATCGTCTTCATCGCATTCATGATGGGATTGTCTATCGGTGTTCACTTGTTGAACTTGCTGGCAATTCCTGCTATCGTTATGATCGTGTATTTCAAGAAGTACGAATACACGTTCAAAGGACTTATTATCTCTTTATTGGTTGCAGTCGGTTTATTAGGTGTAATTCAGAACGGAATTATTCCGGGTGTTGTAAGCGCTGCAGCGAATTACGAGTTGTTCTTCGTCAATACAATCGGATTACCATTCAACTTCGGAACAATTATTTATTTCCTCTTGCTGATTGGAATGATTGTAACCGGTATGCAATACACATCGGCAGGTGGTGAAAAGTTATATAAGCGCTTTATTTATGTTACGGGTGCATTTTTCGGTATAACTGTTATTGCTGCTTTGATGTACTCTTCAGTTACATTGCCGTTCATTACTGCCAGTGGTGTTGCAGCGTTGATTTATTATTTCAAGGACAATCGCCACTTACTAAATACCATTTTGTTGTCGTTTAGCGTGATGCTGATTGGATATTCAACATTCTTCGTCTTGGTTATTCGTTCTCAGGCGAATACTCCGATGGATGAAAACAATCCTGAAAATGCGATCAGCTTATTGTCTTATTTGCAACGTGAACAATACGGTGACTGGCCGTTGCTGTACGGACCTTATTACAATGCTACATTGGATTACAGCAATCCTGCGGATGACGGAAATCCGGTGTATGCGAAGAGTGCAGATGCCGGCGATTATCAAATTATCGATCATCGTAAACAAACCAAGTACAACTGGGCGCCTGAAATGAGCACCATTTTACCTCGTATGTGGGAAATGAACCAGTCTAGCCACAAACGTGAGTACGAACACTGGGGTGATGTGAAGAAAAACAATGTTCGTGTTAAAGTACAAGTGCGTACTGCAGAAGGTATGCAGACAACAACTTTGACGCGTCCAAGTTTTGGTGCGAATCTGAAGTATTTCTTCAACTACCAAATCGGGTGGATGTACATGCGTTATTTCATGTGGAATTTCGCCGGGAAACAAAATGACATTCAAGGTCACGGAAATATCACAGACGGAAACTGGCAATCGGGTTTGTCCGCAACTGATAAAATTGATATGGGCAAAGCGCCGAAGCGTCTTCGTGAAAACGCTGCGAACAACAAGTTCTTCATGTTGCCATTAATTCTTGGTTTAATAGGTTTGTTCTTCCAGGTTTCTAAAGATTGGAAGAATGGTTTGGTGGTAACCTTGATGTTCTTATTTACAGGATTAGCCATCGTATTCTACCTCAACCAATATCCATTGCAGCCTCGCGAACGTGACTACGCTTACGCAGGTTCGTTTTATGCATTTGCTATGTGGATTGGTTTTGGTGTATACGCTATATATGATTTCCTTGCGCGATACGCGAAAATGGCGGGCGTTGCCGGTGTAGGAATTGCAACAGTTGCAAGTTGTACAGTGCCATACATCATGGCTGCTCAAGGTTGGGATGATCATAATCGTTCATACCGCTATACCGCTCGCGACTTTGCTAAAAATTATCTGTCAACCGTTGATAAGAACGGCGTAATATTTACCAATGGTGATAACGACACCTTCCCATTGTGGTATGCACAAGAAGCAGAAGGTTATCGCACAGATGTTCGTGTGTTAAACTTGTCGCTGTTAAATACAGACTGGTACATTGAACAATCCGTTCGTAAGGCTTACGATTCGGATCCAGTGCCGTTCTCGTTACCGGCGCATAAATATCGTCAGGGTTCTGCAGAGCAGGTGTTTTTCCCGGAAGTTCCGGAAGGCACAGCATTACCTGCGATGAGCGCGCGTCAGTTGATTGATATGATCATCAACAACGATCCTCAGGTTACGGAAGTGAGAACCGGGCAGGATGACAACAATGAAATGTATACCGATACTGTATATACATTACCGACAAATCGTGTTTGGATTCCGGTGGACAAGAAGTTGGTAAAAGCCAATGGAACTGTTACTGCCAACACACCTGATAGTTTGATTTTGGATCGTATCGAATGGACGATTAACAAACGTTATCTGTTGAAAGCAGATTTAATGATGTTGGATTTGTTGGCGACTAACAACTGGAAGCGTCCGATTTACTTTGCAGTTACTGCGGGTTCAGGAGCGTATTTGGATCTTGAAGATTTCTTCCGCCTCGAAGGACTGGCGTATCGCTTGGTGCCGTTGAAAGCCTCGCAAGAAGGTATGTTCGGTGAACCTGTTGGATGTGATACCGACATCATGTATAATAAGATCATGAATCAATTTGTTTGGGGTGGTTTAGATGATACGACAAAGAACATCTACATGGATGAAAATAACTTGCGTTTCACCACCAATCAACGCTTGCAAATGATGACATTGGCGAAGTTGTTGAATGATGAAGGCAAAGGTCAAAAGGCAGTGCAGGTATTGGATAAGTGTTTAGCAGTAATGCCGGAGAAACATGTACCATATGAGCCAGCAATGGTCTACATGGTTCAGGGTTATTTCACTGCGGGAGCAACTGATAAAGGCAAGAAGTTGTCTCGTCAGTTATTCGATATGTGCGAAGAAGAATATGTGTTCTATAAAGGACTCAACGATAAACGTGGCGATTACAAATCCGATGTGAATCGTTTGCAGTCTGCAATGCAAATGTTAGCGCAGTATGCCGGTGATTATGGACACACGGATATGATGACGGAGTACGACGGACGTTTAGGAAAACTGGGTATTCAGTCACCAAACCAATTCCGTCAACAGAAGCCGAAGTTGCCGTTTGATACTTTATTAGAGAAGTTGCGCACGGAAACGATTCCGCCAACGCCTGAAAGTTTACCTCCAACCAAGCGCTAAATTGTAGCGAATGATTCGCATCACACGCCCTCCACAGATCATCAGGAAATATTATTCCGGTGCTCAGTGGAGGGTTTCTGTTTCTAACAAATCGGTTTATCTAACTTTCGATGACGGACCACATCCGGAGATTACTCTTGCCGTGTTGCAAATTCTGAAACAGCATGATGTAAAAGCGAATTTCTTTTGTGTCGGAGCAAACGTTGAGAAATATCGAAGTTGCTACGATCTCATTTTACAAGAAGGACATCACGTCGGTAATCACACCATGACACACAAGGACGGTTGGAAAACACCGTTGCGCGATTATCTTAAAGAGGTTGTTGCGTGTCAGCAATTAGTTGCGTCTGATATGTTTCGCCCGCCTTACGGTAGAATTACACGCCAGCAATTTAATGTACTGAAGCAACATTATCGGATCATTATGTGGGATGTGTTGTCGTACGATTTTGATCAAACTCTAACTGCAGACGACTGCTTGAAGCTGGCATGTAAAGCGACACGACCGGGCTCTGTTGTGGTATGGCACGACAGTTTAAAAGCAGCCGAACGCATGTTGCCGGCATTGCCCGAATACATCACCTATTGCAAGCAACAAGGTTTTAGCTTCGAGTTACTTTAGGCTGTTACCGGAATTACTTTCGGTAGATCTTCGTTCTTAATACCGCTCCATCCTTTACGAACGTTAATTATGTCCGTAAAGCCATGTTGCTTCAAAATAGAAGTAGCAATCATGGAACGATATCCGCCTGCGCAATGAATATAGATTGGCTCGTTAGGTTGAAGAGCCTGTAAGTTCTCGGCATTACCAAATTGTGTCAGACACATCAGTTGCGCGCCTTCCACATGTCCTGATTCAAATTCTCCCGGGCGACGCACATCCAAGATCTTACGATGTTTTCCTGAACGTACATCAGCAGCAAATTCTGCCGGATTAATCGAATCTACCTGGTCCGCTTGCATTCCGGATGCGATCCACTGTGGCATTCCACCTTCCACGTAGCCAACAACATTTTCATATCCCACACGCGCTAAACGCAATACAGCTTCACGTTCTTTACCGGGAACAGCAACAACAATTAATGGCTTTGTAATATCAATTAATGTTCCTACCCAAACCGCATACGTGCCATCAAGACCGATATTCAAAGCGCCGGGAATGAATCCCGATTCGAATTCATCGGGAGTGCGTGTGTCCAAAACAAGCGCACCTTTATGCATCGCAGCCTTTACTTCTTCCGGTTTTAACGCTTTGGAATTGCGCTCCAATACAGTTTCGATATTTTCATAACCGCGCTTATTAATCATCGCATCTTCAAAAAAGTATTGGGGTGGTACAGAAAGTCCATCGGTAACTGTGCGGATAAATTCAGCTTTGTCATTGATCAGCATCGCGTAGTTGCTTTGCTTTTGCTGTCCAATCGTCGACCAGGTTTCTTTCCCAATATTCTTCCCGCATGCAGAACCAGGGCCGTGCGCGGGATAAACGGTTACGTGATCCGGCAACGCTTTCAATTTTTTCAAAGACTCGAACATCATGCCGGCTAAATCTTCTTTAGTCATTTTGCCGTCGAGTAAATCGGGCCTTCCTACATCACCAACAAAAAGCGTATCTCCCGTAAATATTGCGTGGGGCTGCTCTCGCTCATCCAACAATAAGTAACATGTTGATTCAGGCGTATGCCCGGGCGTGTGCAATACTTTGATTTTAATTTTCCCTAATTCCAATATTTCGTTATCCGCTGCAATATGTGTTGCATAATTAGTTTCAGCGGTTGGACCGTAAACAATCGTTGCTCCGGTTGCTTTTGCTAAATCAATATGTCCGCTAACGAAGTCGGCATGAAAGTGAGTTTCAAGTACATATTTGATTTTTACACCACGTTCTTTGGCTTTTGCCAAGTACGGTTCTGTTTCACGAAGCGGATCAATAACAATTGCTTCGCCATTAGATTCAATCCAATACGCAGCTTCCGCAAGACAGTTGGTATATAATTGTTCAATATGCATGTTCTGATTTTTTTGATAAAGTTAGTGAGAACGTAGCTAATTATTGAAAGGGGCATTCCGTATCTCGGGACTTTGTTCCTATAAAAAGTTAAAAGGAACACGTATCTTTCCTTATGCAACACTTCGTGCAATATATTCCGCGAATCGTAACATCGAGATTGACTTTGCGTGAAATCATGAGCAATGAATCTGCTGTGATTTACCGACTCAATAGTGATCCGGACGTTATTTTGTGGCGTGGAGTTGCACCCATAGAGGATCAGAGTGAAGCGGAGCAGTTGATTTTTGGATGGAGACAGGCTTTCGCTCTGAATCGTGGTGTGCGCTGGGGTATTGAGATGGATGGGAGATTAATAGGTACGTGTGGAGCCAAGCAGATTTCAGTACAGCATAAACGAGCGGAGATCAGTTATGATTTACTTCCGGAATACTGGAATCGTGGAATCATGACGGAAGCACTTACAGCGATGACTCAGCTCTTGCTCACTGGATTTAATTTGCAAAGTATCGAGGCTAATATCGACCCTTCTCATCTCGCCTCTGCAAAAGTATTAACCAAATTGGGCTTCACTCCCGAGGCATTGTTTAAAAACAACTATTATCACGAACGTTGGTGGGACTCGCAGATATGGAGCAAACACGGGACTAGTTAAATTGTGGAGCCGAAGAGCCCGACGTAAGTCCGTTTTTATTAAAGCGAATTGCTAGAATTAATTCGTGTGTGCCGCTGCTGTAATTGCGAAGATTGGTGGATGTAAAATCAAACGCATAACCAATTTGCAAATTCTCGCGAATGACAAATCCGGTATACGCTGTTATCGCATCCAGATGACGATAAGCGCCACCCAACCAAATTTTGTCTTTGTAAATGATACGCGCACCTGCATCAAATTGGAAAGGCACAGGAGTTACATACTTTGTTAAGATGCTGGGCTCTAAAATAAAATCATCACCTAAGTTGAAACGATAACCGGCCATTCCGTAGTAATGACGGTTCAGTACGCTGGTTGTGTTCGACATGTAATCGAAGAACTTCAATTTGCTTTGCTGAATCTGTAACGCAGAAAAACCAACCCAGAATTTATCGTTGTACAAGTAAAATCCTGCAGAAAAATCAGGAGTTAGAACAGACTGCACAGAGTTGGTAATAACAAGATCTCCGGGATCATGCAAATTGATTTTGTGTCCGTCAATCATAAATTGCAAAATCCCTGCAGACAAACCCATTGAAAGCTTTAGCTTTTCTGTTAACGGTGCGTGATACGCGTAAGACAAATAAAATCCGGTACGACGAGTGGGGCCAACGTTATCTGTGAATAATTGACCACCAACTCCCATGTGATCATATTTCAATGGACCATTAACGCTGAGCATATAAGTACGTGGCGCATCAGTAATTCCTTTCCATTGATAACGATTCGCAGACATGCCCATGAAGTAATCCTGTTTGCCACCAATCGCCGGATTTAATACATAATCGTTGATCATGTATTGCGAGAAATGCGGCAACTGTTGTGCGTTTCCTTCAACACTCCAGAGGAAGATAACAACCGGTATAAGTGTAAGCAGCTTCTTCATGTTAGCGTAAAATGGTTACTGGTCCGGTGTATGTATCAGGGAACAACGGATCGTTAAGCTTAATAATGTAGTAGTACGTACCAACCGGTAATGGTTCACCCTTAAAGCGCCCATCGAATGGAGTCACATAACCTCTGGAGTAGAACAAACGTTCACCCCAACGATTGAAAACTTCTACTTCGCAGTTTTCAAACAATTGAATATTGTCAATCTGCCAGTAGTCGTTGATGCCGTCTCCATTCGGCGTAAAGCCGTTCGGGAAATCGATCATCGGCACCACTGATACTACCACGGTGTCCGTGCTTGCACATCCTGCAGTATCAGTTACTTGAACAACATACGTTGTAGTTCCGGCAGGTGAAGCAACAGGGTTGGATGAGTTAGGATCTCCTAATCCAACAGTTGGTCCCCACACATAAGTTGAACCTGAAGGTCCGGTTGGAGAACCGCCAATTGTTGTAGTCATGCCGGAGATGATAGTTTGATCTGCTCCTGCATCAGCAGTTGGTCCGGGAAGTGAAACCACCTGAACAGTATCCGCATCAGTACAACCTCCATTGGTGATAACAACAACATACGAAGTAGTTCCAAGAGGAACAGAAATGTTAACAGATGATTGATTGCCGATTTGCGTATTAGCAGGAAGTATAAACCATGCAAAGGTTGTTGCATTTGTGCTTGCACTTGCATCGAGCACTAATGATCCGGAAGCACATAATGATGTGTCGCTTCCGGCGTTAGCGTTTAACGTAATTAACGGACTCACAACAAATGTTGAGGTGATGCTGCAACCGTTAGCATCTGTAGCAATCAAAGTGTAAGAGCCAAAGAATAATCCTGATGGATCTTCAGTGGTGGAAGTGTAGCCGTTTGGTCCGGACCAAGCATACGTATATGGTGTAGTTCCACCGGTAACTGTTACGTCTATTGCACCGTCTGCAACATTGTTGCAACTTGCATCAGTAACAGCGCTGTTACTCAACACAAGTACAACGGGCGACACAATAGTTGCATTTTGTGTTGCCGTACATCCGTTAGCATCAGTAACGGTAACAGTATATGTTCCTGCACACAATCCGCTTGCAGTTGACCCTGTTTGGGAATTACTCCAGCTGTACGTGTAAGGCAAAGTTCCACCGGATATAATGGCGCTTATAAATCCATCGCACGTGTTTGCACATAACTCATCTTGTACGAATAAATTGGAAGTGCTTAACGGCGCAGGTTGAGTTAAGTTGACAATTCCGGACGAAACACAACCGATCACATCTGTTACTTGGACAACATATGTTCCTGCGCATAATCCCGTTGATGTAGAAGTTGTAGCGCCATTACTCCATACATAACTAAATGGTCCGCTTCCCGAAACGACATTGGCTGTTGCAGACCCATCACAGCTGCTATTGCAGCTAATAGGTGTTGAAGTTGTATTTAGAACAATGGTGCTGTTAATGTTGCTCACCGGAATGGCTTGTGTTAATGAACAGCCTGAGGCGTCAGTGACTGTAACAGTATAAAGTCCTGCACACAAATTTGTAATGGTTGAAGTTGTTAAGTTGCCCGGCAACCAATTGTACGTGTATGGACCATTACCACCGGTAACATTCAATGCAATTGTTCCCGAACAGAAACCGCAGTCGGTGTTAGTGATTTGTTGATTGAGTTGAAGCCCAGGTGGAGCTGTAATTGAGAATGTATCAATAAATACACATCCATTCGCATCGGTAATTTGTACCGTATAATTTCCGGCACATTGTCCATTGATGGATGCGGTAGTTTGTCCGCCCGGTAACCAGTTAAACGTATATGGTGCAGTACCTCCGGATGGACTTAAACTGATTGAGCCGTTGCATGTAGATGCGCAACTTGCATTGGTAATAGTTGCGTTAGAAGCTGTTGGTCCACCGTTACTGTTCATGATTACGTTAAACTGTTGCGAACAGCCGGAAGCGTCTGTAATCAAAACACTGTATACTCCGTTACATAGTGCGTTAAGTGAAGATGTTGTTGCACCTGTGTTCCACAAGTACGAGTATGGTGCTACACCTCCTGATGGATTCAGGAATATGGATCCGTCACACTGTCCGCAAGCAGTGTTGTTGACTGTAGCATTAGGTGCAATACTAGTTGGTGCAGTGATGTTACCCGTTGCGGTGGTTGTGCATCCTTGTGCATCTGTAATAATTACGCTGTACGTTCCCGCACATAGTCCTGATGCAGATGCATTATTCTGTCCCAAAGGATCATTCCATTGATATACGAAAGGCGCGGTTCCGCCGCTTGCGCTTACGGTTAATGTCCCGTCACAATTGCCATTGCACGAGGCAGGAGTAGAGGCAACCGTTGCTGCGATAATATTCCACGCATTGATCGTAGCGACAACTTGTTCTGTACAACCATTAGCATCGGTAATGGTGCAAGTGTAAGTTCCAACACATTGTCCCGTAATGGATGATGTCGTTTGTCCTGCGGGAGCCCATAAGTAGGAGTAAGGCCCTGTTCCGCCGGTAGGAGCCAGGCTTATTGCGCCATCGCAACTGTTTACACAGTTCGCGTTGGTAACAAACGGATTCCCATTAATTGGTTGAGGGCCATTAATAATAACCGGAGAATAACGAATACAACCGTTAGCATCTGTAACTTCAAGATTGTAATTGCCGGCGCACAAGTTGGTTAAGCTGTTCACGGTTTGCCCCCCCGGTATCCATAAGAACGTGTAAGGCGCTGTTCCGCCGATTGGAGTAACAGTAGCACTTCCATCGCATGTGTTCGGGCAAGTTGCATCGGCTGAAGTTATTGTCTCACCGGTTGGACCGCCATTATTATTTAATGTAACAGTGAATGTGCTTTGACATCCTGATGCATCTGTTACAAGAACTGTGTAAAGACCGGCGCAAACATTGCTCTGGTTAGGTTGTGGCGGCAATCCACCTGACCAAGCATACGTATATGGTGCTGTGCCGCCTGAAGGAGTTACGTTAATCGTTCCGTTGCACACGCCACAGTTAGCGGGAGCAGAAGCTACAGACAGGTTTAGATTTTGTGCAGGCAGAATTGTAACTGTTTGAATGTCGATGCAGCCTCGACTGTCGCGCACTGTTACTGTATATGTTCCAACACACTGATTGGTAATGGTTGCAGTAGTTTGTCCTCCGGGTGCCCACAAGAACGTGTACGGACCTGTTCCTCCAATAGGGTTAGCCGTTGCACTGCCGTCGCAAGTATTTCCACAAGACGGAGAAGTAAAGCTCGTGTTAGCCAGCAACTGTGCCGGTTGAGTAATAGTTGAGTTAATCTGAATATCACATCCGTTCGCATCTGTAATTGTTACGGTATATATTCCTGCACACAAACCGGTTACGACAGGTGTTGTTTGACCTCCCGGAGCCCAGCTGTAGGTATAAGTTGGTGTACCTCCATTAACCGTTAACGATGATGTTGCATCACAATCGCCGAAACAAGTCGGACTGGTAGAAGTGGCCGATGCAACAATAGCAGGTGGTTCTGTAATGGTTACCGATTGAATATTTTCGCAACCGTTCGCATCTGTTGTTGAGATGCTGTATGCACCTGCGCAAAGCCCATTTACATTTGGCGTTGTTTGTCCGCCCGGCGACCACAAATAGGTGTAACCGGGGATACCACCCGATGCAACAACTGCAGCTGTTCCGTCACAATCGCCATTACAAGAAGCATTTGTTGAGGTTAAATTCACAACAATAGGAGGTGGTTGTGTAATTATAACTGAATCAACAACAGAGCATCCTGAAGCATCAGTAACGGTCACGGTGTAGGTACCAGGGCAGAGGTTAACTGTGCTTGGGACAATTGGTCCGGATGACCACACATAAGAATAAGGTGTTGTACCACCTGTTACAGTTGCATTAGCCGTTCCGTCACAGAAGCTGTTGCACGTAATATTTGTCGATGTAACAGTAAGTCCGATTGCGCCGGGTTGCGTCAAGTTGAATGTAAATGTTCCGGTACAACCATTGGCATCTGTAATATCAACGCTATAATTGCCTGCACATAAACCCGATTCCGTTGGTCCGTTACCACCACTGCTCCACGAGTATGTATACGGTGCTGTACCGCCTGATGGAGTAACAGTTATTGAACCGTCGCACGTTGCGTTACATGAGGGAACTACAAGTGTTGCAGGAGCAGTTAAAATATTCGGCTCTGTTATCGTTACGTTTTGGAAAGTAATACAGCCAACAGCATCTGTAATTTGAACAAAATATAATCCTGCACATAGTCCGCTTACTGCAGGTGTTCCGTCACCTGTTGGTGATCCCGGTGTCCAGTCGAAGGTAAATGGTCCTGTCCCTCCGGTTACGGTTGTTGTTGCAGTTCCATCACATACTCCTTGACACGATGCATCTGTAAATGCCATCGTAGCAGTTGGTCCGTTAATATTGCCTACAGCAATCGGAATATTTTCAGAACATCCTGACGCATCTGTAATGGTTACTGTGTATATGCCAGGGCATAACGAAGTTAAATTCGGTGTGGTTTGTCCACCCGGTGCCCACAAGTACGTGTATGGTCCAACGCCGCCACTTGCTGCAGTGACAATGCCTCCATCGCATAATGTACAGTTGGCATCAGATACAATTGCATTCGCAAGAATGAGTGGTGGTTCAGTAATGTTGAACACAATG
>Ga0068876_10000610_pt1 | contig 29140 bp, 22 predicted proteins | sample NOAtaG_6_FD_66442 | JGI IMG/M metagenome (GOLD analysis project Ga0068876, IMG submission 66442) | Freshwater lake microbial communities from Lake Erie, under a cyanobacterial bloom - NOAA_Erie_Diel5S_2200h metaG | ecosystem: Environmental > Aquatic > Freshwater > Lake | place: USA: Ohio, Lake...
TGACAAATATTTTAATTCCGCTCCAGTTGCAGATATTTTTGCTTTTAACAGTGTGGATTCAATTTCTAACATTAATCAACAGACTTTTGACCTACAAATATAGTAAGGGTAGTAATTGCTCTTTTGATTTAAATAAACTTTGGGAAATTTAATTTTCATTTTTATGAAGAAGCTTCAGTAGCCAGTCATTATTATTTTTATATTTAGTCCAACTACTCTGTTAATATGAAAAATTCTTTACTCATTTATTCTCTTTTCATAACCTTTATCTCAAGTGCTCAATTCATCAAGTACCCAAATCAATTAGGTGCTTTTTCTAAATTAGAACCTCTGCAATCTTCATCAAATGAATCTTTTTCATATTCAAATTTCGATGAAATCGTTGAAAAAAGAAGTGTTTTTTCTGCACATTTCAAAGACCAAAAAGGATCTATAAAATCAGTTTTCAGTACAGTTCCCATTAATTACCTAAATGATAAAAATATACTCGTTCCCATCATACCAACATTAAGTAAACTTAATGATACCCTGTGGGGTGCCGAGCAGCAACCATACCCAACATATTTAACAGCTTCAGGTAACTATGGTATCTCCATTGGAAAAGGTGATAAGATTTATTTTGGAGCGATTGAATCAATTAGTGGATTAACCATTCTAAATCCTGAAATTAACATTGATGCTAAGGGCATGGAATTACTGTCATTAGCTAACGGTATCGACAAACAGCTTTATTTCAAAGAAAATGGTGTTAGTTTTTCCTACATTTTAACAGATGAGTACCAACAAAATAGTAATGATCTGGTAATAACTGAAAGAATTAATGCGCCTTCCTATGTAACTTTTGAAAGGCTAACTAATGAAAACAAAACGTCTGGAATTTTAATCAAGAATAAGTACAGTGGTGAAATATTAGGAAGCATTTCAGCACCTTATTGCTATGACTTAAACAATGAGGCAATTATAGCTGAAATTAACGTGATTGAGAGAAAAGGGAATCATTACCTGAAGATATCATTACCATCAACTTGGTTAAACAACGCTGAAAGAACTTTTCCGATAATCATCGACCCACTTGTTAGCGGGCCTCCTACACAATGGAATGGTGGTAATATGCCATCTTGTTTTATGCCTGCATTTAATAAAGACAGCATATTAGTAACGGTACCAGGTGGCGTTACAATAACTAATTTAATTGTTCAAGCAAGTTTTTATGCGGATCCATTCTCTGGTGCCACTATGAGTCAAGGTAACATGTATTTCAGCACGAATTGCGGTAATTCGACAAATTTTACAGTTACTGGTGCCAATGCTAATTTAGCGGGAACAGCATTTTTAGACAGCTTCAATCTTCTTAATCCACTGGCCTGCTGTATTCCGAGATTATGCACTGACACAAATATTTATGTAAGAATGCATTTAGGAAGGAATGCTTTAGGAGCAGGATGTAACCAAACTTATATCAGATATGACCAATTGAATACGCAATGGCCATTTAAAGTAACCATGTATGGAAGAACACCCGAAGCATATGGTAGTGAATGGAATGTACCTCAAACACCTATTTGTTCGAATACTTGCACATTCACAGCTACAGGTTACGCAAGATATGGTGTACCGCCTTACACTTTCACTCACCCATGGTCAGGAGAAATTGTAACTGCTGGTGAAGGTGTAGGTTGTAGTTCAGGAGCCACAAATCATATTTTTACGTTGACCAACCCAAATTGTCCGATATACTGTGACAGCACATTTACCAGTTTAAGTGTTCCACCTCCGGTAATTATAGATGCCTGTGGAACTGAAATTATAAACATCCCATTCAAACTAAAACCAATTATTCCGGCTACAAATGTTATTGCTGATTATGATTCCGTTATATGTAGCGGAAATCCTATTGATATTTCTTTAAGCTCGTGCTTAGCTGGTGGTGTTGTGACTTATTTTGGAAATGGAATTTCCGGTCAAGGTTCTATTTATCAAGAAATTCAAGCTTCCAATGAACCGATAAATATAAGTTATAACACTTTTGCAAGTATAAACAACTGCATATCTGATACGATACAATTGAATCTTTCTTTCGTTCCACCGCCTTCCGCTGCATTCAGCATCGTTTCAAATCCCACTATTGTAGAAACGCCATTTAGTTTAGTGGATAATTCAACCGGACAGGAAATAAACAATTGGGAATGGACGATTGCTGACAGTTCAGTTAGTATTTCCAATTCCTTCAGCGGAGTTATTAATGAAGTGGGGAATTATTCTGTTTGTTTATATATTGAGGATCAAAATGGTTGCACTGATAGTATTTGTAAAATTCTTGAAATCGCTCCGGCATCTATAAATAATATCAATATCATTACTCCAAACGGAGATGGCGTAAATGATATGTTGTATTTCGAATATTTAAATTTCTACCCTGAAAATGAACTTTTCATTTTTAATAGATGGGGTAATGAATTGTTTAGGCAAAAGAATTATCAGAATAATTGGTCAGGAACGGAATATGATGAAGGCACTTACTTTTATCTTTTAAAAATTTATGAAACCGGTGATGAATATTCCAGTTTTTTCTTCTTGGATAAAAAAAATGATTAATTTTTATCTGATATGAAATTTTTCGTTGCTCCGATATTGTTGATTTTATTTGCGTTAGCATACTTTTTATATCTTTTCTACAAAAAGTCTGAAAAGAAAAAAATTAAAAAACAGTTTTACCTGACGCTTACTTTGTTAGGTTTGTATTTCTTTGTTTTAGTTTTAATTTTTTTGAGCCGTTATTGATTCGAGAAAGAATTTAAGTAATCTCAAATTAAGATTATTAAATAAAGCTGATTAATTATTTTTAGGTCAGCGGACGACAATTATTGTTGTTATAATTAAAATCAATCAAAACTAAGCTATTCATTATGCGCGTCGTTTTAATTAGTTTTTTCAGTCTTATTTCCATCCATATTTTGAGCCAAAACCAGCTTTCAGTTGTCTCTGGAAAAATTGAACATGTTTCAGTTTTTCCATCAAAATATACTGACCCTCGAACCATTGATATTTGGTTACCTGATGGTTATTCCGAAGAAAAAAAGTATTCAGTCATTTACATGCATGATGGTCAAATGCTTTTTGATTCGTCAACTACCTGGAATAAGCAATCTTGGGATGTTGATGACAAACTGACACAACTGTTAAAGGATAAAGAGATAAAAAATACCATTGTTGTTGGTATTTGGAACAATGGTGTTAATCGACATGCTGAGTATTTCCCTCAAAAACCTTTCGAATCATTTTCAAAGCAAGAAAAAGATAGTATTTCAATTGAACTTCAGCGAATAGGGCGTACAGATAGTTTTTTTATGCCTATTTCGGATAATTATTTGAAATGTATTGTTGAAGAAATAAAACCGATGATTGATGAGACTTTTGCTGTTAGAAAAGGGAGAAAACATACCTTTATCATGGGAAGTAGCATGGGAGGATTAATCTCCCTTTATGCCATTTGTGAATATCCAAAAGTATTTGGTGGTGCAGCCTGTTTATCTACGCATTGGCCAGGAATTTTTAAACTTGAGAACAATCCTATTCCAAATGCATTTATTAATTACCTGAAACATAACCTTCCATCTCCTCGTTTACATAAATTGTATTTCGATTGTGGTGATCAGACACTTGATTCACTTTACCCAGAGATTCAAATGCAAGTTAATAGGGTTCTTATCGAAGCGGGTTATAGTTCAAAGAACTGTTTGACGAAATATTTTCCCGGTAATGATCACAGTGAAGCATCCTGGAAAAAGCGTCTGAACTTTCCTCTAATTTTCCTGTTAAAGAATTAAAACACTACTGAACACCTTATTTCAGCATTCAATATTTCTTTCAATTAATAAAATTGATTATTTTTTAATCTTTTTTTTGATTATTAAATAATCATAATTGGATTTTTTTAATAATTTTGTACAGAAGAAAAACAAAAGTTATTTCTGCTTTTAATCTTCCTAAACTTTACGATATGCAGCCTTTAATGAATTTTAAATGTATTCAGTATGGCTGGTTTACGCTCAATAGTGCACATGGATTTGGACACATTTTTTGTGTCTTGTGAACGACTTCTCGATAGTCGTCTAATTGGGAGACCTATACTAATAGGTGGTACAAGCGACCGTGGTGTTGTAGCTTCCTGTAGTTATGAAGCTCGAAAATTTGGTATTCATTCCGCTATGTCAATGAAAATGGCCAAAGAAAGATGTCCTGAGGCCATTATTATTAAAGGAAACTCGAGTACTTATTCCAATTACTCAAAAATGGTAACGACTATCATTAAAGAAGCTGCTCCTGTTTATGAGAAGTCTTCAATTGATGAGTTTTACTTGGATCTTTCGGGAATGGATAAGTTTTTTGGAACGATGAAATATGCCAGTGAACTTAGGCGTAAAATCATCAAGGAAACAGGCTTACCTATATCATTTGGATTATCTGAAAACAAAACGGTTTCAAAAATTGCAACAGGAGAAGCTAAGCCAAACAACCAGCTAATGATTGAATATGGAAGGGAAAGGGAATTTCTCGGGCCATTATCTGTACAAAAAATACCTATGGTAGGAATGAAAACCTATCAAATACTGTGTAATCTAGGCATAAAAAAAATACAAACCATACAAGAAATGCCTATCGAAATGATGGAAAGTGTATTTGGGCAAAACGGAATTGTTATTTGGAAAAAAGCACAAGGAATAGATCCTTCTCAAGTTGAACAATACAACGAAAGAAAATCAATATCCACAGAACGAACATTTGACTACGACACTATCGATTTACAGAAACTCAAAGGTATTATGGCTGCAATGGCAGAGAACTTAGCTTTTCAATTGCGGAGAGGTAATAAATTAACTGGATGCGTAACTGTTAAAATACGTTATGCCGATTTTCAAACGCAAACATTACAAAAACAAATAGCCTACACTGCCGCAGATCATGAGTTAATGCCTGTTGTAGCAGAATTGTTTGGTCGACTGTACAATCGGAGAATGCTTGTAAGATTAATAGGTGTTCGCTACAGTGCTCTTGTAGGCGGTAATCACCAACTTTGTTTATTTGAAGATGGGCACCGTTATTCCGCATTGTATGGTGCAATGGATAAAATACGTCAAAGATTTGGTGACCGTGCAGTAATTCGAGCTATTGGGATGGAGGCTCGAACAATCGGAAGATGGAATCCATTCAGTGGTGAGCCACCTCCTTTACTTGCGAATAGAAGAATTTGAAATATCCAATATCTAGAAAATCCAAAAAAATGTTTTGTAAATCTTGCTATAGTATTAAATATGGTATTCTTAATATCCCTGAATTGGTAGAATTGATTGCTTCCATGGGATATAACTATCCTATTATATGTGATATAAATACAACATCGGCAGTATTAAGCTACACGAGAGAGGCATCAAGAAAAAAAATACAAGCAATAGCAGGCATAGATTTTAGAAATGGAATGGAATGCTGCTACGTTGTCGTTGCTAAAAATAATCGAGGGCTACATGAAGCCAATGATTTTCTATCCACGCATCTACATCAAAAAGTCCCTTTTCCTCAACAAGCTCCTTACCTAGCCAATTGCTTCATTATTTATCCCTGGGGAAAAGAACCCATCCAACTTAAAGAAAATGAATGGATTGGAATTTCTTCGCTACAACTTAATCGATTTAGCATAAATAAAACAGCATTACTTGAAAAACGTGCTATAGCATTAGAACATATGACATTCAGAAACAAACGTGACTTCAATACACATCGTTTACTTCGTGCTATTGACAACAACACTTTATTATCTAAGTTACCTAAAAATGAACAAGCTTCCGAAGAGGAAAAATATTGTACTTTGGATGAGTTAAAGCAACGTTTTAAAAATCATCCTGAACTTCTGGAAAGAACCGAAAAACTTATACATTCCTGCAACATACACTATTCATTTGGAGATGAAGCGAGCCCTCAAAATTTAGCTACCTATACCGGAAGTAAAGAAGAAGATCTTGAACTATTGAAACAACTATGTTCAGAAGGATTTGATTACCGCTACAAAAAAATGACAGAAGAAATTGCTTCCAGAATAGAAAAAGAAATAGCCATTATCACAGAAAAAGACTACTTATCCTATTTTCTTATTACCTGGGATTTAATTTCTTACGCCAGATCAAAAGGTTATTTTTATGTAGGTAGGGGAAGTGGGGCCAATAGCATTGTAGCCTATTTATTGCGAATAACAGACGTTGATCCATTAGAATTAGACCTTTATTTCGAACGTTTCATCAATCTTTACAGAAAAAACCCACCGGATTTTGATCTTGATTTTTCTTGGAAGGACCGAGACGATATTACCCGCTACCTTTTTCAACGTTATCCAAATACCGCATTATTATGTACTTACAATACCTTTCAATACCGGGCAACATTGAGAGAAGTTGGCAAAGTATTCGGGCTTCCCAAAACAGAAATAGACTTACTCTGCAATGGTAAGTTTCAATTTGAGCAACTCGATCACCTATCACAATTGGTTGTTAAATACAGTACTTACATAAAAGGCCTCCCGTCTCACCTCAGTGTGCATTCCGGAGGAATAATAATAAGTGAAAAACCTATAAGCTGGTATTCAGCGACATTTTTACCTCCAAAAGGTTATCCTACTACCCAATTTTCAATGTTAGAAGCAGAAGATGTTGGTCTATTTAAGTTTGATATCCTTAGCCAACGTGGACTAGGAAAAATAGAAGAGACGCTTAGCATTATCGCTTACAATCAACCAAAAAATACACCCCATGATATTCATGATATTGTATTTTTTAAAGAAGACATAAAAATAAAAGAACTGCTTCGGCAAGGAAAAGCCATGGGATGCTTTTACGTTGAATCTCCTGCAATGCGAATGTTAATGGTTAAACTACAAGTTGATACCTATTTAGGACTAGTTACTGCAAGTTCCATTATTAGACCAGGAGTATCACAATCGGGCATGATGCGAGAATACATTTTAAGACACCGTTATCCTGAAAAAAGAAAAGAAGCGCACCCCATTCTCCAAGACATCATGCCAGATACCTATGGCGTAATGGTCTATCAAGAAGATGTTATTAAAGTAGCTCATTACTTTGCAGACCTATCATTGGCAGAGGCAGATGTTTTACGCAGAGGCATGTCCGGTAAATTTCGCTCTAGAGAAGAGTTTGACAAAGTACGCCATCAATTCTTTTTTAACTGTTCTAAAAAAGGAGTAACTCATGAACAAATTAGAACTATTTGGCATCAAATTGAAAGTTTTGCAGGATATGCTTTTTCAAAAGGACATTCAGCTTCCTATGCAGTTGAAAGTTATCAGAGTTTATACCTTAAAGCGCATTACCCCCTCGAGTATATGACTGCATGTATTAATAATTTTGGTGGGTATTACCGGACGGAAGTATACGTACATGAAGCTAGAAATTGGGGCGCAGAAATTCTTGCACCCTCATTAAATGAAGGAGATTTCGTTTGTAAACTTGTAGGTGAAAAACTGTTTTTGGGTTTCCTATTGGTAAATGGCATTGAAGAGGTGGCTATTAAAAAAGTACTGAAAGAAAGAGCTAACAATGGGAAATTTAAAAACTTCGATGACTTGGTTAACAGGACGCAAATACCTTTAGAGCAATTAACATTAATCATACGCATTGGTGGACTACGCGATTTTCCTGAAAAACGAAAAGAATTATTATGGAAAGCCTATTTGTATCACAACAAAGATAAAAAAAGCGCCGATTTACCTTCTTTATTCTCCACAGAAAGAAAAAATATAAGTTTTCCTCAACTAACTGAAGAAAAATTAGAGTTAGCATTCGAACAAATGGAACTACTGGGATTTCCTTTATGTAATCCTTTTTTACTTTTAAAACACCCACTAGAAAAGCATGTTTTGGCAAAAAAAATACCTCTTCATCTCGGACTACGGATAACCACATACGGGTATTTAATCGCCTTAAAAGTATCCAAAACTACAAAAGGAGAATCCATGTGTTTCGGTACTTTCATTGACTTAGAAGGTACTGTAATTGACACTGTTCATTTCCCTGAATTTACACGAAAATATCCCTTTCATGGAAAGGGTATTTACAAATTAAGCGGTATTATAACAGAAGAATTTAATTACTATTGTCTGGAAGTTAGTCAGATGACTAAACAAATTTTTCTTGATGATATACGCTATAGTGATGAAACAAAAGGCACGAAATTAACAAATCTCGATAAGCAATAAGCAAACATCATCAACTTGCGATTGATCTCCCTTCCAATCGAAGAATTTTTTCTTTAGATATTCGTTTTGGTCTGTTAAAGAAAGATGAGCAGATTGAAGAATAAAATTTAAAAGTTGAGATTTTTTTAACTTTTTGTCTTTAACACCACCGAGTTGATCAGCATATCCATCCGAAAATAAAATAACTCGATCCCCTTTAATCAGTTGAATTTCTTTTGAAGAAAATGGTACTGTAACGTAAGACTTACCGATCGGTCTCCTTATGCCATCTAGACTCAAGAGCTCGATCTGTTCATTGTCAGATAATTGCTTAAGGTCTTTGTCAATTCCATTTGAATCAAATGTATCTTTCGAGCGAAGAAGATAAAAATTATGATTGGCTCCAACAAACTGAATTCGCTTTTCTGCAATATCAAATTTACAAAAGCTCAAATCCATACCATCATTAAGTGTTGCATTTCCTTGCTCCAAACTCAATTTCATTACCTCATTTATCCTTGAAACAGTTTGTTCAGCATTTAAAGATTCATCCTCAGAAATGACCTTATCAATGGCATTCATTCCGATAAGTGATACCATTCCTCCTGGCACACCATGTCCAGTACAATCTGCTACACCAAAAATTAGATAATTGTTAAGTTGGTGAAAAAAATAAAAATCACCACTAACCAAGTCTTTTGGTTGATAAAAACAAGCAAACTGGATATGACTATTACTTACTGAAGACAAGTCGGGTAAAGAAGCTTTCTGAATGTAAGTTGCATATTGGATGCTATCCAATATCTCAGCATTTTTATCTGATAATTCTTCAAGAACCTCGGTCAGATTTGTGTTAGCCTCCTCAACTTCCCTATTCTTTATATGTAGTAAGGCATTCGTTTTCTTTCTGGCAGCATTTGATCTCCACAAGACAAAAATCCCGAGAATAGCAACTAGAACAACCAATAAGACCAGAATTAAAATGTACTTACTGCGTTCATTCTTTTGTTCTAAAGACTCATTTTTTAATTCCTGAAGCTCTTTACTGGTCTTTAAATGTTTGATTTCTGCTTCTTTTTTTTCTGTTTCAAATTTCGCTTCAAGTCCTTTCAATTCTATAGCTTGCTGCGTCAAATTCAATTTTTCATTCAGGTTCGTATATTTCAAAAGATAATTATAAGCCTTTGGATAATCATTTATTGACGCATAAGCATCACTTAAAGCTTTATATCCCGTTAACAATGACAGTGAATCATTAATCTTTTCCTTGATATCATTAGATTTTATAAAGTAATCGATCGCTTGATTATATTTTTTCTGATCAACCAAAGTATTGGCAATATTGTGGTAATTAAAAGACTGCCATAGCTCATTCTTACTCTTGATGTTCATTTCTAAAGCAAGAAAAAAATATTTTAATGCTTTTTGTTTATCTCCTTTTCGTCTTTCTACATTGCCTAGATTGTTATAATTTCCAGCTATCAATCTTTGATTACCTATTTTCTTAGCAAAATTCAAACTCATCTCGTAATAGACTAGGCTTTCGTCAAGTTTATCTTGTTCTTTCAATGCATTACCAAGACTTATAGCAGCATTGGCCATACCTAAAGTATCTTGAATTGCTTTGCTATTTTCCAATGAAGATCGTAAATAACCCTCGGCTGTTTTATGCTGATCTAACTTTAAATAAGTTGTACCAATCAACTTTTGAAAATTTGCAAATCTTTTTTTGTCTGAATAACTTTCTGCAATTTGAAGGCCTTTATGATAATAATCTATAGCCTTTTCAAAATTATTTTTATCTACTGATGCATCACCCAGTCGTTTGTAAATGATTGATTTTGAAGAATGTTTAATTGAAGAAATGTCATTCTCAAGGCTTGTAGCCAAATTTTTCGCCTGTTCTTTAAATTCCAATGAATCTAAAACGGTCAACTTCCAGAGTTTTAAAAGTCCTGGATCGTATTTCGCTGCTCGTACATTAGTTTTATAAATACTTTCAATTTGATTAAGAATGTAGAGCGAATCCCCTTTTCCAATTTGTTTGCTCAAAGCTGGATACAAACTCTGAGCAGAAGATAATGATGTTACTAAAATTAGGATTAGAAAAATAATAAACCGCATACACGAAGGTACAATATTTTTAATTTTCTCGGTACAAATAAATAAAGCTTCATCTCAAGTTGATTTAACTGAATTGAATTATATTTGTAGTCGTAAGCCCACGTGGTGAAATTGGTAGACACGCCATCTTGAGGGGGTGGTGCCAACAGGTGTGCTGGTTCGAATCCAGTCGTGGGCACAATGAGAAAGTTTAGCGAGGCGCTAGACTTTTTTTGATTTAGATCCTTGAAACGTTTTTTCAAAGGAGCTAAAAGAAAAAAGGCTGAACCATCGAAAATGGCAACTTTCGAATTGTGGGAAATAAAACCTTCAAGGTTCATGGAAATATCCAATCGCGAGTGCCATTTGAAGTATCAAAAAGAATAGGCTTGCCAAAAGGAATACCAATAAAATAATAACTGAAACTTCTGTGTATTGAATAAAATACGCTTAACAAAAAATGTTATTGCACTAAAATAGGTAATGTCTTCTGGTCGGATTTTTTACCATTTTTAACAGTTAAACTCACCTTATATTCTCCTGGATCAGTGAAAGTGTATTTTTCAACGACTGTATTTCCATTACCAAAAATATATCCGCCAAGTCCTACACTTGACCAATTGTATGATTCGGCATCACCAGTACAAGCAGCATTTACGGTAATCGTATCACCAACAAAAAGTTGTAAGGTATCTCCTTCATCCCAAGTTAAATTGTTTACGGAAAAACAAGCTACCGGTTCTTTTTTACATGATGAAACGACAAAAGCTACTAACAAAAGGGCTGAAAAAATTCTAATAATTTTCATATTCTTTTCTATTTAATGGTCGAAATTCTATTCAATAATACGAAATATTTATAAAAAATCAATATATCGTAACTAGCTGTTGATAAACCTTTGTATTGTATTCATTAGAAATGAATAATAAGTATACACCATTTGTAACTTCACCGCGCATTAAGATTTTAGTTGTAGTTTGTACAATTTTATTTTCTAAAACAAATGCCCCATTAAGACTGTACATTAATATTTTTAAATTCTGATTAACCATTTCATCGAGAATATGAACTGTGATTTCACCATTTAATTGATTGGAACTAACGCATACAGGTATTGCTGTATTTGCAACCTCATTAAGACCCAGTGGAGCATTGTAATTAACCATTATTTTCGAGCAAGAATCGTTGGATGCGCATTCGTATTCATTCAAATGAATCTGCACAATCCCGTCGAAATTTGCCAACCAAGTCAGGCTTGATTGTAAATCGTTGGCCGCGGCATCATCATTATAAGCCAGAACTTCACCAAGTTCATTTCTTAATGTAAGTTGTGAATCATAATTGACGTTTGAACCATCACTTGCTCTTGTAGAAAAAGTGTATAACCCACCATTTACCACATTTATATTGGCAAATTCTCCAGCTTTACTGCAGCTATCAATTGATGACCAACCTTGAACCGGAGAAAAAGTGGTTACAGGATTCATAGTTACATTCAGACAGCCTTGGGATATTGAAAAACCACTAATTAAAAGATTGAAAACCAGAACAAAAGAACTATATATTTTATTTTCTGACATATTTAATGGGATAATTATAAGTTATTCATTTGGCTAAAATTAAATATTAATTGGTAAGTATATCACTTATATTCCAAACAATAATATTCTTGTCATCGGACGATGAAGCAAACGCATTAGAATTTAACGCAACCATTGCATTAACCGAATGAAAATGTCCAGCTTCTTTCTTGGTTATTTTCTCTTCAAATGTAAAATTATTAGCATTCCAAATTTTAATTGATTTATCTCTACTACAACTGATTAAAAGATCCTTATTTTTCATATAAATCAAATCATAAACAGCAAAGTTATGAGCTGGAAAACGGAGCAAATTGACGCCCGATTTTGCATCCCAAACTGAAATGTATCCATCTTTACCTCCACTTATAATTTTCTCTCCATACCTATCAAAAAGTACAGCTGACACTCCTCCATTGTGCGCATTCCATAATAAGATTTCATTATAAAAAAGTGTTTCAAAACATCTAATGTAACCATCCTGGCAAGCCAAAACAATTGCCTCTCCATCATCGGATACATGAATTCTTCTTATTTTTCCGCAACCGATAGGCACAAACATCAATAAATTCAAGGAATTCATATCCCAAACAGCCAAATTTCCGTCGGCATCCGTGGAATAAATATGTTCCTTAAGTTTATTTTCTGTAATTGTGAAAATAGCGGATTTATGTTGTTGATAGAACTTGATTTCTTTCCTGTTTATCAGATCAATAACGTGCATATTACCATTGGAAAGACCAATCCACAACAGCGATTTTTGACGAACTAAAGAGATGGCATAAACGGGGAAATCAGTTTTAACAGTAAAGTCATCTTGAATTCCTTTGGAAATATTCCAACGTGCTATTCTACAATCGGCACTTCCAGAAAATAAATAATTACCATCGAAGGCAAGAGAATAAACTGCAGAGCCGTGCTTATTGAACTCAATTGATTTGGAGAATATCATTCTTCACCATCATCTTCAATTAAATCACCATCATTTACTTGTTTTAATCTTTCCGCGTAATTTGCAGGCATAAAATCAAAAAAAGTATCGCCTCTCAAACCTAACCTCAGGCATTCAAGGGGGATCATTTCATGCGGACCAATATTTCCAAGATTTACTTCAGCACCGAATAACTTTATAAACCAAACTTGTTGATTTTTCTGAGGTGCTTCCCAGAGGATTTTTTCAGGTGCTACTTTAGCAATAATTCTGTTAATCAACAATGTATGAGCAGTTCCGTTTGGTCGAAAAACTCCGACATTTCCAGCTTCACGTCCTTCAGCAATTACCTTCCAACTTCCAGCCTCCAACTCGGTACTCATCATTTTTATCCATTTAGCTGGTGAAATTAAGATTCCAGCATCTTTTGATCCTACCTCAGAAAGCACTTTTCTATCCTTAGATAATCTTCGAATAAGCTTACATTTTTCGTCGTGATTGATTATAATTGAACCGTCAGATATTTCAGCCGTATCTAATTTATACTTATCCAAAACACGTATATAGTCCTCAAATTTTCCGCGAGCATAAAATGCTTCAAATAAAGTTCCACCGAAATAAGGTTCAATACCTGCCTCTCTGTACTGGTCAATTTTTTTCTGAAGATCTCTGGTAACGTAAGAAGTTCCAAAACCAAACTTTACTAAATCCGTCAAATGGCCGGATGCTTCTATAAAATTATTTACCTCTGTTAAGCTAAGTCCCTTATCCATCATCATGGTCACCCCTTTCTCTCTAGGTTTTTCACTTCTCAAGGGAACAAATGGTAATTCGAAATTCATCATCTAAACTTAATTAATCTGTCAAATTTAAGAATTCTTGGACATTTAATAAAGATGGATTAATCTCAAATATTTCCTTTGCCTTTTCTTTATCAATTTGCACACAAGATTCAAACTTTTTCAAAGCCTCTGAATGTCTTCCTAATTGCCATAAAAGATTAACCTCTAAAACTGGACCAATGGCATTTTCACCAATTTTCATATTGAATTCCACTAAATAATGATAAGCTTCTAACAAAGAATTTTCAGAGAGCAATTGAATAAAACTTGTCAAGCATTCTTCATCTGTAGCATCTAAAGCAAGTGATAACTGATAATATTCTTCAGCCTGATCAAAATCCTCTAACTTTTCATAAGCACCAGCCATAACATGATAGATTCCAGCATTTTCAGGATCTAGTTTAGCAGCTTTAATTAACAATGGAATAGCATCTTGAGTTTTACCTTCCAAATCCATAACGATACCTAATCCAAGCCAAGCATCAGGCAATAAAGGAGCCAACTCCAAGCTTTTCAAATAATATGACTTTGCTGTTTCCAGATTATTTAATTGTTCATGAGCTTCACCCAAATAACATAAAGCCATGGCATCTTCCCCATCCAATTCTATACATTTCAAAAAGCAATCAATTGATTCTTGGTATTTTTCTAACGAGAGAAGTGTAGAGCCTAGATTAAAATATGCTGGACCGAATTGTTCATTGATAACCATACAATATTCATAGGCCCAAACAGCTTTTTCAAAATTCTCTAATTTGGAATAGGCATTACCCAAATTGTACCATCCAGTAAAGGAATATGGATTCTCATCAATAAAATCAGAATAACATTTTATGGCATTTTCATATTCTCCCAATTGATCATAACAATAAGCAATTTCATAAATAGCTCCTTCATTGTAAGAATTAGCATTAATTGCCTCTTGTAAAACTATCACCGCATTTTTGTAATCTCCGGCATTCTCGTATTCCATGGCCAAATCCAAGTAAATCTCATCGCGATCTTCCGAGTCTGAAAGCGCAAGCGCTTCCTTAAAATACTTGATAGCATTTTTGGAATCTTTCAACTGACTAAATATTGAAGCCTTTGTTAACAGAAATTCAGCTGTGGGATTATCCCACTTTTCTATAAAAGATAAAATATGTAAAGCTTCTTTTAATTGACCCATTGCTGAAACAGCCTGAGCTTTTCGCAAATAAAAAAGTGGGTTATAACTAAAGTGAGTAATGGCTAATTCAGCCCCAACTTTTGCCTTGGAATATTGACCATTAATCAAATAATGATCTATCATTTGCTCTAACCGATCGCTATCGATAAAACCAATGGTTTCACCTTTTAAATGTGCTTCAAAACGCTCTAAATCTTCATTTAGACTACCATCGAAATATTCCTCCTCTTCGTCGTCGAACATGTGATAAACTTTTTAGGAAGTTACAAATTTTATTACATCAAATCGAAAAATGTAACGATTGTTTTTAACAAATCTTACAGCTTCCTCCTGTATCTTTTATTTACCGGATCTTTTACGATCTGTTTCTTTGAGGAGAATTTTTCTAATTCTTAAATTTTCGGGAGTAACCTCCACATATTCATCACTTTGAATATATTCCAGACACTCTTCAAGGCTAAATACTTTTGGGGGAGCCAACCTAACCTTATCATCTGCTCCGGAAGAACGCATGTTGGTTAATTTTTTTGTTTTAGTGACATTCACACATAAATCTCCTGCCCGAGAATTTTCGCCAATAACTTGTCCTTCGTATATATTTTCATTTGGATGAATAAAAAATTTACCACGTTCTTGAAGATTATTTAAGGAAAATGGGATTGAAATACCTTGTTCAAGTGAAATCAACGAACCATTTTGGCGACCTGGGATTTCTCCCTTGTAAGGCTGATATTCAAGGAACCTATGAGTCATAATTGCCTCTCCTGCCGTTTGTGTCAACAAATAATTCCTTAAACCAATTATTCCTCTTGAGGGAATCAAAAACTGAATAATCATTCGCTCACCCTTAGGCTCCATATTAGTCATTTCGCCTTTCCTTTTAGTAACCGCCTCAACAGCTGTACCGCTAAATTCTTCAGGTAAGTCAATGGTTAATTCTTCAACTGGTTCGCACTTCACACCGTTAACTTCTTTAATAATCACCTGAGGTTGACCAACTTGCATTTCATAACCTTCTCTTCGCATGGTTTCGATTAGTACAGATAAATGCAACACACCACGACCATAAACGATCCATTTATCGGCTTTATCTGTATCAGCTACACGCATAGCTAGGTTTTTTTCCAACTCTTTCTGTAGTCTTTCTTGAATATGCCTGGAGGTAACAAATTTGCCCTCCTTTCCGAAAAAAGGTGAGTCATTTATTGAAAATAACATGGACATTGTTGGCTCATCAAGTTCAATAGTGGGCAATGGTTCCGGCATTTCAGCATCGCAAATGCAATCCCCAATTTCAAAACCTTCAATCCCTGTAATTGCACAAATGTCACCAGCCATTACCTCACTTACTTTTTTTCTCTCCAAACCTTCAAAAACAAATACTTCACGAATCTTATGTTTTTCGTTTGAACCATTTCTTTTGACCAAAATAACCGGTTGATTTTCTTTAATTGTTCCTCTGGTCAATCTACCGATTGCAATTCGTCCAACATAACTGGAATAATCCAAAGAAGTAATCAACATTTGTGTGTTTCCCTCTTCAATTTTTCTAGGAGGAAAATACTCGAGTATTCTATCCAATAGTGGTGCAATACTATTCGTTGGTGCTTTCCAATCCTCAGACATCCAGCCATTTTTAGCAGAACCATAAATGGTGGGAAACTCTAGTTGATCTTCGTTAGCATCCAATTCAAACATAAGGTCGAAAACTTTCTCATGTACCTCATCCGGCGTACAATTTTCTTTGTCAACTTTATTGATTACCAATAAAGGTTTAATACCCATAGATAGCGCTTTTCCCAAAACAAATCGAGTTTGAGGCATAGGTCCTTCAAAAGCATCAACTAACAAACATACACCATCAGCCATGTTCAATACGCGCTCTACTTCACCACCGAAATCGGCGTGTCCCGGGGTATCAATGATATTGATTTTCGTATTTTTGTATGAAACGGAAACATTTTTAGAAACGATAGTAATTCCTCGTTCTCTTTCCAAATCATTGTTATCCATAATCAATTCCCCTGTTGGGCGATCGCGCTCATTTAATACATTCCCTGCCTCAATCATTTTATCTACCAAGGTTGTTTTTCCATGGTCTACGTGGGCAATAATTGCAATATTTCTAATTTCCATTTTGTTTAACTAATGCTTATTTATTTCTTTTTGAAAATGGTTTTCCAAATGGTTTATTCTTGGATGAAAATCTATTCTCGTCTCTACCTCCTCGTCCTCTTTCCTCAGCATTAGTTGTTCTTTCTTTCCTAAATCCCCCACTGTTTCTATCTCCTCTGAATTTACCTCCAAATGATCCACCATCTTTCTTTCCGCTATTCCTTCCTCCTGTTTGTCTTGACTTGGTAATCTCAACGTTTATGCGATGTCCTTCGTAAACGCTACCATTTACATTTTTTAATATGTTGTCTGAATGTTCATCATCTGCCTCGAAAAAAGAAAAGGAGGCCATAATATCAATCCGTCCGATTTTTGCGGAGGTCAAACCTGTTGCATCACAAATCAACCTTAATAACCCTCCTGGATTCAGACCATCTCTTCTTCCAATACTAACAAAAAACCTCGTTTTACCACTTTCAACGCCATCCTTCTGACGCTCTCTTCTATTTGATCTTTCTTCACTTCTATCGTCATTTTTTCCAGCAACAGCATTCAAATCACCTGACCTTTCATAATAATCGATGAATCTATTAAACTCGGCTGATACAAAATGTTTGATCACATCATCTTTGGACATATCAGCAAAGCCGGACAATATAGTTGTCATAAAGGGTTTAATATCCTGCTCCCTAACTTCGGTAGAAATTACTTTGTTTATCAACTTCAGCAACTGAATTTCACAAATTTCCTTGGCATTAGGAATATTCCCGAGCGTAAAAGTTGTACGCATTTGTTTTTCAATAGCTCTAATTTTGCCATTTTCTCTGGTGTTAATTAGCACTAAGGATTCTCCTTTTCTTCCTGCTCTTGCAGTCCTACCGCTCCTATGCGTATAGTTCTCAATATCATCAGGCAGATTGTAATTGATAACATGTGTAATATTATCTATGTCTAATCCTCTAGCGGCAACATCGGTGGCAACTAATATTTGAAGATCTTTATTCCTAAATCTTTCCATTACGCGGTCCCGTTGAGCTTGAGACAAATCGCCATGCAAGGGTTCAGCATTATAACCCTCTTTACCTAGTTTATCGGCAACATTAGCCGTTTCTTGTCTGGTACGACAAAAAATTAGTCCGTAAATATCCGGATTAAAATCTATTAGCCTTTTGACAGCTGCATAACGATCTTTTTCTTTGACCACATAATAAATATGATCAATGTTCTCATTACTTTGGTTTTTATGTCCTATTGAAACTTCAAGTGGATCGGTCATGTAATTTTTCGCAATCCTTGCAACTTCAGTAGGCATCGTAGCGGAGAAAAGCCATACATTTTTGTAGTCCGGTGTTGTTTCAAGTATGGCATCTATATCCTCTTTGAAACCCATATTCAGCATTTCATCTGCTTCATCCAATACGACGTACTCAACTTCCGAGAGACTAACAACTTTTCGATTAATTAGATCCATTAACCTTCCCGGCGTAGCAACAATAATAGACACACCTTTTTTGATGTCTGTTATTTGCCTTCTGATATCTGTACCACCATAAACCGAAACAATTTTAATGTCTAGGTATTTAGAAAATACTTCAAGATCTTTTGTAATTTGTAAGCAGAGTTCCCTTGTTGGGCAAATCACTAATCCCTGAGGATTTCGAGCGTAATTTTCAATGTTTGTTATTAAAGGAAGACCAAACGCTGCTGTCTTTCCTGTTCCTGTTTGAGCTAAACCAACGAAATCACTATTCTCACCAAGTAAATGTGGAATGGCTTTTTGTTGGATGGGAGTAGGTGCTTCAAAACCCAATTCTTTTAACGACTTCAGCACCTCACTCTTAAGCCCGAGTTCCTCAAATGTCATTCGATATATTTAAAATTGGGTGCAAAGTTACGTATAATATAGCGAAAACTAGCATTTTAATTTATTTAAAGGGTAAACACCATTAAAATTTGGACAGGTATTGCTGCATTCAAAAGAATAAATCAGCTTACCTTTTCAGGGTCATTATCCAATTCTTTTTCATTTTCGATGGTATCTTTTTGATCCGAAATTATTTCTTTAGATGCAATATTTTGAGTTGAAGAATGATTTGAATTGTCATAACTAATTACATTTTCAACATCCACATAGACTTGATCAAAAGGTTTTTGTATTTCCTCCGTTTTTTGCTCTATCAATTGATTAATGTTGAGTTCATTTTTCCATTCACTTCCAGTTTTTTTGATTTCTCTTTGTAAATCACTGGAGGCATCTTTAATCTCACGAATTGTTTTCCCAAACGTGCGAGCAATACCCGGAATACTTTTGGAACCGAAAAATATCAGAATAAAAAAAAGAATCAGAAGAACCTCCGAACCGGCAATATCATTCAGAAATAATATCATTCAAATAAACCTTTTCACAAAGGTAACAATTAAAGACTAGTTTCTGAGATATACAATGAAATTTAGCTGAATTTCAAAGAGACATTAGCGTATGACTTTCAGTCAATTTTCTGCATTTTCATGACCACAGATGCCAATACCTTTCTTGGAATTAATGGCGCAATCCAGTTTATTAAAAACCGATAAGACCACTGATTGAAAACGATTAATCGACCACTTGTCATCGCTTCATATCCAATTTTAGCTGTTTTTTCTGGATTTGCGGCGCCTCGAAATAAATTTCCACCTTCTAAACCAGCAGTTTTTTCGAATCCCGTAACCACGGGTCCTGGACACAATGCTGTTACCGAAACACCTGTTCCTGAAAGTTCTCTCGCCAAACCTTGGGTAAATGATACAACGAACGATTTTGTCGCAAAATAGACTGATTGCAAAGGGCCTGGCATAAATCCGGCAACACTCGCAATATTCAGAATATAACCACTTTTTCTTTGAATCATCTTAGGTAATAAACGATGTGTCAATTTAGTTAATGCTACAATATTTAAATTGATCATTTCCATTTCTTTTGTTAAATCTCTTTCATGAAATTTTCCATAACCACCAAAACCAGCGTTATTAATCAAATAATCAACCTCAATTTCTTTATCATTTAAAAAATTTACAATTGTGTCAATAGCTTCATTTTGTGTTAAATCCACTGCCAAAATTTCAACAGATACGCCAAATTCATGGTTCAATTCCGATTTTATTTTTTCCAAAAGTTCTCCTCTTCTGGCAATCAACACTAAATCTCCCCTATTTCTAGCATGAATACGAGAAAATTCGTATCCTAAACCACTGGAAGCCCCTGTAATTAAAGCGACATTTTTCATTTTTTATCTTTTAGAAATAGCATCCCAAGCCAATTCGAACAATCTGTTTTTGTACTCAAAATCATCAATCAAATTCTGATTTTGACGCAAATATTTTACAGTTGTTTCAACCAAAGATGCAAGTATTCGTACAACAAAGAGTGCACTAAAATGTTTAAAGATTCCTTGTTCCAATCCTTGTTCTATTAATTCCAAATTCATTTGGACATAGCGATGAGATTTTTCGATTTCAACGGAATAGTATGGAGAATTCTCGAACTGAAGCATGAACTCAAAATCTTCGGGATTTTCTAGGTTCCATTCAACCGATGCTAACCAAAGCGTATATATGGATTCTTTCAATGTGGCACCGTGGTAAATTTGCGTTAATGCGTAATTAAAAAGCCTTTCTTTTATGTCTTGGTAAAGGGCCTTTATAAGTATATCTTTTGAAGGGAAATAGTGAAATAATATTCCATTGCTTACGCCTGCAATTTCGGCTATTTTCGCTGTAGGTGTGCCATAAAATCCTTTTTCAGCAAAAAGTCTTCTAGCTGTAAGCATCAACAATTGTTTTTTAGTCATTTAAAACTTTTTGCACAAACTTAAAGCAATTGACTATTCAGTCAATTCAGCAATAAAAAAATTAAGAACATGTGTTTGTTAGTGCTCATGAATAACCGGCAAATTCCTTTGGAAAGGCATTTAAAGTTGCGGATGCCTTGGCGATATTAATTCCTTCAGCATTAATTACCTCAGCTTCCATAAAAACTAGTTTAGTACCTTTTTTTAAGACTTGAGATTTAGCGATTAATTTATCCCCAATTTTTGCAGCATTCAAAAAAGCAACTTTCATCTCTAGTGTAGAAACCACCTTTTCCTCTTCACAGAAGAGAGTTAAAGCCCCAACTCCAAGAGTTGCGTCTAAAAGTGCAGCTATACATCCACCGTGTGCTGCATTCGGAGTGGCGAGATGTTTTTCTTCTAGAACGAGATAATATTCAACAACTCCTTTGTCAAGAATGGTAAACGTAATTCCTAATAAATCACCAAAATGATTTTTTTGGATATAATCTATTATAAGCGAATGTTTATTCAATTCATGCATATCCATTAACTTTGAGGAGAAGGAAATTGAATGCCAATTCTACCGAATTCTTCGTAAATTCTTCTGTTTATTTCATGTTGAACAGCGGTTACATCTGAAGTTTTAACCCATCCCCATACTAGAATTTCCATTGAATTAGCGGAAAGAGAGGAGATGCCCACAAACAACCCTTTATCTTTAAGCATTCTTTCTTCGCTGGATAGGATTTGATCAACCAAAGTTTTAATTTGTTGGAAATCTTGTCCGTAGGCCACATGAATGATCCAATCAATTCTTCTCTTCTTTTCTCTGGTATAGTTGATAATTGTTCCATTTGCAACTGGACCGTTTGGCAGCACAATTACTTTATTATCAGCAGAATATAAATAAGTATTAAAAATCTGTATTTCTTTTACTACGCCTTTTTGTGTTTGAATCAGCACAGTATCGCCTATTTTAAATGGTTTTAAAACAAGAATCATTATCCCACCGGCAAAATTTGATAAGGTACCTGAAAAGGCCATACCAACAGCTAAACCTGCAGCACCTAAAATTGCAACAAATGAGGTCATTTCTATACCCAATTGGGTAATTGCGGTTATAATGACCAGGATTCTCAAAACAAGCGAGATAAAGCTGGTAGAAAATGTGATTAATCCTTCATCAGTATTGCTTTTTCTGAGCACCCTCTGAATTCCTTTTGTTATAAATTTTGATAACCAAAATCCGACAATTACTATTAATATTGCCAAAAGGATATTGATTCCAATTCTTAACAGAAACTCATTGATTTCGCCATAGTTCATGCCCAAAACATCATCCACGCCTTTCATCATTTTACCATTTATTCTAGAATAGAATTTGAAACTTTAACTCAAAAGTATGTTATTAATTTAAATTAATCATCGTATTTTTAAACATGTTTTTTATTCTTTCGAAAGCTTTATTATTCCTTTTGTCGCCATTAACATGGATTACGCTTTCTATCGCATTGGCTCTTTTTTTAAAATCATCAAGATCAAAGAAAATTGCCTTATGGACAACAGTCGGATTATTTATTTTTTTTTCCAACACCTTTATTTTTTTGGAATTCACTCGTTTGTGGGAAGTTCCTGGTAAAAAAGTAGACACCTTGGATGAATGTTATGATGCAGGAATTGTTCTGACAGGAATGGCAGAGTATGATGCCGACTTAGAAGTTTTAAGCATCAGAAGAGGAGCTGATAGAATTTGGCAAGCTGTTACCTTGTACCACAAAGATATTATACGGAAAATTTTAATAACTGGCGATCATGGATACGTCGTTGACAGGGGATTACATGAAGCTCGTCAAATGAAAGAAGTTTTGGTGAGCTGGGGCATTCCTGAATCCGACATAATTATAGAAGAAACTTCCAGAAACACCTATGAAAATGCACTCGAAACAAAAAAATTAATTGACACCAAATATCCGCACCTGAAAAATAATTTATTGATAACATCAGGCAGGCACATGAAAAGGGCAAAAGCATGTTTTGATAATGTAGGATTGGAATGTGAGACCTACTCGACCGATTTATATACCGGTAATTCGAGACATTATCATTGGGATCAATTCATCATTCCAGATTACAGTACACTTCTTGAATGGAATTTTTTGTTTAAAGAAATTGTCGGATACATGATATATGATATGCAGGGTTACTTGTAAATATTATATAAATATTAGCCAAATAAATTGTTGGCTTATTAATTTTGCAACCATGAATTTTCGGCTATTACTTTTGTTCTTCGTTGTTTTCGCATCCATTCAAGGATACAGTCAGAAAATCATAGAAGCCAACAGAATTACTGAAAAAATCGACATTGATGGCGAGGCAACTGAAAATGTATGGGAACAGGCATCAACAGCTAAAGATTTCATCCAATTTAACCCTAAACCTAATTCAAAACCTAGCCAGGAAACACAAGTTAAGATTTTATACGATGACCAAGCTTTATACATTTTCGCAATTTGCTTTGATCATAAGGACTCGGTATCTGCCGTATTGTCTGAAAGAGATGACTTCAATGCCAATACGGATAATTTTCAAGTAATAATCGATACTTATAACGATGATATCAATGCATTTTTGTTTGGTGTCAGTAGTGTTGGCGTGCAATACGATGCAAAAATCACTTCTTCAACAAGGGATTTATCGCTCAACATGGTTTGGTCGAGTAAAGTAATCCAAACGGATACAGGCTGGCAGCTTGAGATGCGTATTCCGTACGCTGCTATTCGTTTCTCAAAAGAACAATTTCAAGATTGGGGAATTAACTTTTACAGGTATATCAGTCGATTTAGAGAGGAATCCACTTGGAATCCAACTCAACCTGATTTTGACAATTGGCCTGCTCAAGCTGGTTCCATTACTGGAATTTCAAATATAAAACCTCCGGTTAGACTAGCTCTCTTACCATATGTTTCAGGATATTTAAATAACGATGGGAAAAATTGGATGAATAGTTTCAACGGTGGGATGGATTTTAAGTTTGGCTTAAATGAAGCTTTCACACTTGACATGACCTTAGTTCCTGATTTTGGACAGGTTATTTTTGATAATCAAGTATTGAATTTAAGTCCTTTTGAAATACAATTTAATGAAAACCGACAATTCTTTACTGAAGGAACAGAATTGTTTAATAAAGCAGGGATTTTTTACTCGCGAAGAATAGGAGTACAAGCACCTTATGAAGTCTTAACGACCAATTTGGACTCCAATGAATATTTAAATAGTTATGCTAGTACCTCTAAACTTTTCAATGCCGCGAAGTTTTCAGGCAGGACCAAAAAAGGGCTTGGAATTGGAATTTTCAATGCCGTTACAGATGACCAATTTGGTACCGCCATTAATGCTGAAACAGGAGTTCAGCGGGAAATAATGATTTCACCAATCACCAATTTTAATGTATTTGTTTTAGATCAAAATCTTAGAAACAACAGTTCAATTACGCTAACAAACGCGAATGTTACGAGATCGGGAAACTTCTACGATGCTAACGTAACTGCTTTACAAACAAAACTCAACACCTCCTCTAACAACTATTTTTTATCCGCAAAAACCGTCGTATCCAACAAATTTGTTGATCATGCAATTTCAAGTGGATTTAACGCTGGCGCAACAATAGGAAAACAAACGGGGAATTTAATTTATAGTGGTGCATATTTTATTGAATCCGACACCTATAATCCCAACGATTTAGGATTTAATTCCAACAATAACAAACGCATTATTGATGCTTCAATCGCTTACCGAATTTTCAAACCATTCTGGCGTTTGAACTATTTCTCCAGCTCATTGAATTTCACATACAGGAGATTATATCGGCCAAATACATTTAATTCAGCAGCCCTTTCGCATTCAACTATTGTTAAAAATAAAAAATTTAACGCCTACGGAGCTAGGACTTATTACTCATTTGTCGAATCCTATGATTACTTTGAACCTCGTGTTGCGAACAGATTCTTTATTCGTCCAAAATGGGTTGATTTAAATTTATGGTTCTCTTCCAATTATCAAAAAAAGTTTGCCTTGGACCTTTCAATAGGATACATTTTTGTGGATCGGGAAGATTGGAAGGAAAGCAATTATAAGATTAGCCCTAGATGGCGAATAAATGACCATTTATTTTTAATTTATTCTTTCGATCAAGTTTATTCGTTTAATAGTCAAGGATTTGCGCTTTCGTTCGGAATACCAGAGACCCAATGGACAGGAATATTATTTGGTAAACGTGACAGAATTAATACAACAAACAGTCTTCAATTGCAATATACGATTACTAACCGAATGGGTATAACTTTCCGCATGAGGCATTATCGTTCTTCAGTGTCTTATGAAGAATTCTTAAATTTAGAAGAAGATGGTACACTCACACCAATCAATTATTCGGGATTGACCGTTGATGGAATTTCTGCCTATAACGCCAATTATAATGCTTTCACCATTGATTTCACCTACAGGTGGGTATTTTTACCAGGAAGCGAATTGAATTTCACGTGGAAAAATTCCATTTTTGCTACCGATAAAATGGTTGACGAATCCTACTTGCAGAATACTTGGAATTTATTCGACTACCTACCTAGCAATAGTTTTTCACTCAAAATTTTATATTGGTTGGATTATCAATCGTTATTTAAAAAGAAGCATGAAAAGAAATAAAATATGCTTTTAATCGTGATTCCATCCGCCCCATTCATCATGATCTCCCTTTTTTAGATCTCTCCATATTTTCAGAGCAAAATATCCAGCGAAAAACAACCCAAGAAGGCCAAAGAATGAAATATTACCCCAATGGGGTCCAATATCATAAATGATGAACAAACTGGATCCAATAGATAGCCCTAAAAATGTCAGCGACATTACCACCTGTTTAGTTACTCTATTTATTGTGTGAACCATTGGATCAATTCCCCTATGCGTTAAGTCAACCTGAACATTTCCTGAGTTAATTTTTCGAATGGCATTTTTAAGATCCAAAGGAAATTCTTCTAAATAAGAACCTAAATCGTATAAACCAATAAGCATTTTTTTTCCTAAGCGAAAAAGATTAAATTCTTTTCTAATTGCTCTCGTTAAATATGGCTTTGCCAATTCCAACAAATCAAGATCGGGATCCAAATAATGAATAACACCTTCAATTGTTACCAATGATCTAGCCAATAGGAAAAAATGAGAGGGTACTTTTAATCCATGCATAACAATAACATCTTTTAACTCGATTAATATAGTACTCATTTCATTTTGATGATAATCGCTAAAACTATAGCTTTGGACGAATTCATTTACAGCAAATTCTAATCCTCTTAAATCTTTAACAACCGCATTATCGGACATCATTTGTAAAGCTTTTATGATGGCGCGAATGTCTTTCTCTTTGACTGCAATGAAAAGAAGACCAAACATTTTTATATCGTGATTCATAATACTGCCCATCATACCAAAATCCAAGAAGCAGACTTCTCCATTGGGCATAACTAAAATATTTCCAGGATGTGGATCAGCATGGAAAAAACCATATTCAAAAACTTGTTTAATATACGAAACCGCTAATTTCCTCGCTATTGATTTCTGATCAATACCCCTGGCTTTCATGTTTCCCAAATCTGTTACTTTAATGCCACTAACATATTCAAGTGCCAATACCTTTTTCGTAGTGAATTTTTTATAAACCTTTATGGTATGGGTAGTATGATCTTCATCATCATTTTCAATATTTTTTGCGAATCGATTGACATTGACTGACTCGTGAATAAAATCAAGCTCTTTTATTATGCTTTCTTCAAAATTCATCACCAACCCTCTCGGATCGAAGCTTTTAAGTGTAGGAATACGTTTAGTAAAAACATCCGCAAGGGTATACATCACCTTAATATCCTCCACTATAATATTACGTATGTTAGGGCGTTGAATCTTGAGCACAATTTTATCACCATTTTTCAAAATAACCTTGTGAACCTGAGCCATAGATGCTGATGCAAAAGCCTCAGGTTCAAAATAGGCAAATAACTTCTCAATCGAGCTATTTAATTCTGACTCTACAACTTGTTTGGCTATTTCACCGGAAATTGGAGGGACATTATCCTGTAATTTCTCTAATTGTTCGATCAATTCCTTTGGTAATAAATCAGGGCGATTGCTCAATATTTGTCCAAATTTCACGAAAGTTGGTCCCAATTCTTCACATATAAGTCGCATTTTTTCCCATTTAGAATATTTCTGCGCATTTTTCTTCGTTGTTGAAGGAATCAACTTTCTGATAAACCGGTACCTGCCTGTTGATATCATGTATGAAACCATTTCTTCAAAACCATACCGCACAAATACCCGAAGGATTTGATTGTATCTTATGAATGACTTATACCGGTTTTGCAACCGAGCAATCAACCCCATATTTTAAACTGGTTTTTTTTCTAGATCATTGATTCTGGATTCCGCTTCAAGGATAGTTTTACTTAACTCACTTATTTTTCCTTCCAATATTTCAACTTGATTAACATGTGCTACTTTTATTTTTTCATAAAAATCCTCGATGAGACCTGTGATCTTCTCATCTAATTCTATTTTAGCCTCTCTGGCTTTTTTTAGCATTTTTTCAACGAATTCTATTTCATTTCCTTTTTCGTCAAGCACTTTTTCTTTGGCAAAAGCGTTTAGTTTTCGCTTTCCTTTTTCGCCTAGTTCGCCTAGTTTTTCAAGTACTTGTGTTTCTTTTGAGATTGTGTACAGTGTTGTTGACAATGTCACCAATTCTAATAAGGTTCTTGCTTTCATATTTTAAAATTTTGAGAAAAAGTACTATATTTCGTACTGGGCAATGAACAGAAATCTATTAATCCCCTGAATTATTCAATACAACTAAACAATTATGGACCTAACTATTCCTGTTTCGACAGTTATGTCGACCAATGTAACAGCTGTTGCACCTCATCAAAAACTTGTTGACTTAAAACATATTTTTGAACGTAAAATATTCTATCATCACATTCCTGTTATCGAAAACAATTCGCTTGTAGGCATTGTAAGCCTCGTCGACTTTATGCGAGGAATTGGTTTTGCCGGTTTAGAAGATGAAGATCCTACTTATCAAGAAAAATACGTGAAGGAAATAATGACAATTAATCCAGAATGGATTGACGCCCATGAGCCTTTAGTTAAGGCTGTAAAAATTTTAGCTGAAGGAAAGGTACATGCATTAATTGTTTTGGATAATCAAAAAGTAGTTGGCATTATTTCCACTAGTGATCTTTTAAAATTTATGCTTAAAAATGCTTTAAATTAAGCTAAACCAATATGTTTTCCGGCAATAAAGGCAGTTGTCCATGCAGCCTGAAAATTAAATCCTCCTGTTAAACCATCGATATCTAAAATTTCTCCTGCAAAGGCCAAACCAGGGTGTTTTTTAGCTTGCATATTGTTATGATCTATTTCCGTTAAATTTACTCCACCAGCAGTTACAAATTCTTCTTTGAAGGTAGTCTTACCTTTTACCTCATACCTGTCATTCATTAAGGTATTGATTAACTTATTTATTGTTTTTTTACCCAAATCCCCCCAAAGAGATTCTGATGAAATTCCAGATTTCGAGAGCAAATGTGTCCAAATTTTTAAAGTAATGGGAAATGGATTAACATTTACGATTTTTTTAAGAGGGTTGTTCAAAATTGTTTCCGAAAGAACCTCTCGAATTTGAACCTCAGTCGCGTCATTTAACCAATTAATTAAAATGTAAAAGCAATAACTTTTTTCCTCCATCCATCTTGCACCCCAAGAAGATAGTTGTAAAACTGCTGGACCACTCATTCCCCAATGAGTAATTAGCAAAGGCCCTCTGCCAACAAGTTTTAACCCTTCGATTCTGACCATGGTTCTCTCCACAACATTACCCATCAGAGCAGTAATTCCCTCATTCGGCATATTAAAGGTGAACAAAGAAGGAACGGGTTCGACAACTGATAAACCCAAATTTTTAATCCATAACATTCCGGAAGCTTTTGGTTGACCTCCAGTAGTAACTATAACCTTATCGACCAATATTTTTTCAGTTAACATTTGCAAACCGAAACCAGTATCTAACGGAAGAATAGATTGAACATGCGCATTCAGCAAAATTTGAATTCCTAGCTTATTACATTCAGCTAAGAAACAATCAATTATGGTTTGTGAATTATTAGAAATAGGAAAAATGCAACCATCAGGATAAGTTTTCAATTGGACTCCACGATCTTGAAACCAATCAACAGTTGATTTCGCATCAAATTGATAAAAAGCACGATATAAAAATTTAGATCCTCTTGGGTAGTAATTT
>Ga0068876_10000611_pt1 | contig 29085 bp, 24 predicted proteins | sample NOAtaG_6_FD_66442 | JGI IMG/M metagenome (GOLD analysis project Ga0068876, IMG submission 66442) | Freshwater lake microbial communities from Lake Erie, under a cyanobacterial bloom - NOAA_Erie_Diel5S_2200h metaG | ecosystem: Environmental > Aquatic > Freshwater > Lake | place: USA: Ohio, Lake...
GTCGCAACAGTGAATATGACAAATTGGCTAAACTGAGCAATAAATTAAAGAACATATTGACGTCGTCGACGATTGAAAATGAAATGATAAGGGGAGAGGGAAACTTGGTAATGAATGCAGCGGATTGGGATGAATTGCTGAAAATTGTGAAGTCCAAAAAATTGTTTAATCAGAAAGAAAAAACACCACTGAATGGGGCGCCTAGTACTAGTTTGACATTATATGCCGGAGATGACATTATCTATTCAGGAAGTGTAGGAACGAGTAGTTTAAGTGAAAATGCATCATCAATCTTGCAACAGGTTTTATCTTGGGGTAATGAATTTATCGAAAAATATGAGGTTAAATAATTTTTCAATTTTAAATCCCGCTCAACTTTTTTATTTCGTTTAATTTCATTAGAGCCTCCACTGGAGTTAGTGCATTAATGTCGATCGCAGCGAGTTCTTCACGAATACTTTCCAAAACAGGATCATCAAGTTGAAAAAAACTGAGTTGAACATTGTCAATCCCCAATTTTTTACTGGCTTTGCTTTGGGAACCTTTATTCATTCCTTTGGCATGAGAACTTTCTAAATCTTTCAAAATTAAATTTGCTCGCTGAAGCACCTGATTTGGCATTCCTGCTAATTTGGCAACATGAATACCAAAGGAATGTTCGCTTCCACCTTCTGCAAGTTTCCTGAGAAAGAGAATTTTTGAGCCAACTTCCTTCACCGATACGTTAAAGTTTTTAATTCTTTCAAAAGCGTGAGTCATTTCATTTAATTCATGATAATGCGTCGCAAAAAGTGTTTTGGCTTTAAATTGAGGATGTTCATGAATGTATTCAGCAATTGCCCAAGCGATGGATATTCCATCATAAGTGCTTGTCCCTCTTCCAATTTCATCCAGAAGGATGAGACTTCTATTGGAAAGATTATTGAGAATACTTGCGGTTTCATTCATTTCTACCATGAATGTTGATTCGCCGGAAGAAATATTATCAGTAGCTCCAACTCTTGTGAAAACCTTATCGACTATGCCAATATCTGCAGCATTTGCTGGCACGAAACTTCCCATTTGAGCCATTAAACAAATCAATGCTGTCTGACGTAGTAAAGCACTTTTCCCACTCATATTAGGCCCTGTAATCATCATGATCTGCTGAGTCGTATGGTCAAGGTAAACATCATTGCTAATATATTCTTCACCAACCCTCAGTTGCTGTTCAATTACCGGATGCCTTCCTTGCAGAATTCGAATGGAAAAACCGCTGTTTATTTCCGGCTCATTGTAGTTGTATTTATTAGCAATAGTTGCAAATGAAAGCAAACAGTCCAACTGAGCAATTAATTGTGCGTTTTTTTGAATTGGTAAAATGAAATCCGCCATTTTTAGTACCATTTCTTGAAAAAGTCGACTTTCAATAGAAAGTATTTTTTCTTCTGCTCCTAGGATTTTAGATTCATACACTTTTAATTCTTGGGTGATATATCGTTCCGCATTTACTAACGTTTGCTTTCTGATCCAATCTTCGGGAACTTTTTCTTTATGGGTATTACGAACCTCAAGATAATAACCAAATACGTTATTAAATGAAACTTTTAAACTCGGAATGCCGGTTCTTTGTGATTCGTTAATCTGCAATTGTTCTAAAAAATCCTTACCGCTAACTGAGATATTTCTTAGCTCATCTAATTCCATGTTAACACCATCTTTAATCACTTTACCTTTTCCAATTTGAATCGAAGGGTCTTCTTCAATGTTTAGGGTAATTTCTTGTATGAGAGATTCACAGTTATCTAAGTTTTCAGCGATTTTCTTTAAAAAATTGGAATCTAGCGTTGTTAAAAGCGATTGAATTGGATGTATTTGTTCTAAAGTTCTTTTTAATTGAACTACCTCTTTTGGGTTTATTTTGCCGACCGCGACTTTAGAAATCAATCTTTCTAAGTCACCAATCTTACTTAACCGTTCGACAAGTTCATCAACTTTAAATGCTTTGTTTTTTAAAACTCGGACAGCTTCCAGCCGTTTTTTAATGGTGTTTTCCTCTTTTAGGGGCATTAAAATCCAGCGTTTCATTAACCTTCCGCCCATTGGCGTAAGCGTTTCATCGATTATTTCCGCTAAGGTTCTGCCGTTTTCGTTAGGGGAATTGACTAATTCTAAATTACGGATGGTGAATTTATCCAACCAAACAAATTTATCGTCTTCAATTCTTGAAACTGTGGTAATGTGTCCGATTTTATTTTGTTGGTTTTCTGATAAGTAGTGCAATGCAGCTCCTGCTGAGATTATGCCTAAAGGTAAATTGGCGATACCAAATCCTTTGAGGGAAGCAGTTTCAAAATGTTTATTCAGAATGTCGTTTCCAAATTCATGCGTAAACACCCAATCCTCTAATCTAAAATTGTGATATTGATTTCCAATTAAATCCTGATAAAGCGAGTTTTTATTCTTTTGATAAACAATTTCAGTGGGTTGAAAACTTTGTAGGAGTTTATCAATATGGTTTTTATCTCCTTGTGAAATTAAAAACTCTCCGGTTGAAACATCTAAAAAAGCAATGCCATGTTCGTTTTTATCCAGGTGAATTGCACACAGAAAGTTGTTTTTCTTTTGTTCCAACACTTGATCGTTAAAAGCGACCCCAGGTGTAACTAATTCGGTTACGCCCCTTTTAACAATTGTTTTGGTTAATTTTGGGTCTTCCAATTGATCGCAAATAGCTACACGTTGACCTGCCCTAACCAGTTTAGGTAAGTAAGTATCCAAAGAGTGGTGAGGAAAACCTGCTAATTCAATTTCAGAGGAAGACCCAGCGCCTCTTTTGGTCAATATTATTCCTAATATTTTGGAGGTTTTAATGGCATCTTCGCCAAAAGTTTCGTAAAAATCACCTACACGAAAGAGCAGCAGAGCTTCTGGATGTCTAGCTTTAATTTGATTGTATTGCTTCATCAAAGGGGTTTCAATTCCGCCTTTTTGCTCAGTTACTTTCGACAAGTTGGTGATTTTATAATTTTTGTACCGTAAATTTACAACGCTACACGTTAGCTCTCCAAAATTAAAGCAATCTTCTTTTCAACAATATGAATAAAAAACTAAAGTTATGGGAATTGGAAAGGGTAACCGAGGAAGAGTTCAAGATCCAAGAGAAATTTCCAATTATTGTTGTGTTAGATGATATCAGGAGTTTGAATAATATTGGCTCATTTTTTAGAACTGCGGATGCTTTTAATGTTGAGCAGATTTATTTATGCGGTATTACAGCAGTTCCTCCTCACCGGGACATTCAAAAAACGGCACTCGGAGCCACAGAAACAGTTAATTGGGAATACCGTAAATCTTTGATTGATTTAATTCACGAGTTAAAGGCTAAAGGCTATTTTATATGTGCAATTGAACAAACGGAAAATACTGTTTTACTCCAAAAAACGGATAAAATAAAAGCGGAAAAGTTTGCATTAGTTTTCGGTAATGAGGTAAATGGTGTTGCTCAGGAAGCGGTTGATTTGGCAGATTGTGTAGTTGAAATTCCTCAGTTCGGAACTAAACATAGTTTAAACGTGTCTGTATGTGCTGGAGTGGTGATGTGGGAATTTGCCAAGCGCTACATTTAAATTTTTCGATTTGCTAAACATTTAAACAAAATCACATTGTTTTGTGTTATTCAACTATTCACTAACTTTGTCACTTTATTTCCCAATTTATTTAAATGATTGAAACAGATATTATCATTATTGGTGCCGGTCCGGTTGGTTTGTTTGCCGTATTTGAAGCAGGATTATTAAAGTTAAGATGTCACCTAATAGATTCTTTACCCCAGCCAGGCGGACAATGTTCAGAAATTTATCCTAAAAAGCCAATTTATGATATCCCAGGATTTCCAAGTATTTTGGCAGGCGAATTAATTGATAACTTGATGGAACAAGCAGCTCCGTTTAAACCCGGTTTTACTTTGGGAGAAGCTGCACTTTCAATTGATAAAAATGAAGAAGGAAAATTTATTGTCACTACGGTAAAAGGAACAAAACATGAGGCTCCAATTGTTATGATTGCTGGTGGTCTTGGAGTTTTTGAACCACGCAAACCGCCAATTGACAATATTGAATCATATGAAGATAAAGGAGTTGAATACATCATCAAAGATCCGGAATTTTACAGCAATCAGCGCGTTGTTATTGCTGGAGGTGGGGATTCGGCATTAGATTGGTCTATATTTTTAGCTGAAAATAAAATTGCCAGTGAAGTAGTACTTGTGCATAGAAGCAGTTCATTCAGAGGGCATTTGGATTCGGTGCAAAAAGTTATCGATTTATCAGAAAAGGGAGCAATAAAATTAGTCACGGAAGCAGAAGTTACAGGTATTAATGGAAATGGTAAAGTTGAAAATGTAAGCATTACTCATCAAAAAGAGGGTGAATTTATAATGGAAACTGATCATTTTATTCCTTTGTTTGGTTTGAAACCAAGTTTGGGTCCTATAGCGGATTGGGGATTAGAAATTGAGAAAAATGCAATTAAAGTCGATACTTTGGATTATTCAACTTCCATTCCTGGGATTTACGCTATTGGTGATGTGAATACTTATGAAAACAAACTAAAGTTGATTCTTTGTGGGTTTCACGAAGGAACATTAGCCGTTCAATCTGCTTTTGCAAGAATTCATCCCGAAAAAAAGAACGTGTTAAAGTATACCACGGTAAACGGTATTCAAGGATTTTAGTTCTAATTATCATAGTATCCGTAATGTTCATTTGATTTTTCTTTTCGTATCTTAGAGGTGATGAAACAGCTGATCTTATTTTGTTTTGTTGCTATTGGTTTTTCTCTTTGGGGACAAACATCAGAGAAAGTTAATCCGGAATTCGTCTATGAATTGCCTTTTAAATCTGGTAAAACGAGACTGGTAACTCAGGGCTATATGGGTAAATATTCTCATGAAGGTGAGCATGCTTTGGATTTTCGAATGAGGAAGGGCGAGTCGATTTATGCTTCTAGAGGAGGTGTTGTAACCAACTTATTTGAAGATTCTTATCGAACGTTATTAGATAAAAGCAATGCCTACCATGCTAATTTTTTAGTTATCGAACATGATGACGGTAGTTATTCTAAATACATGCACATGGATTATAAGGGAATATTGGTGGAAAAAGGAGATACGATTAGTACCGGACAACTTATTGCCGTAACAGGTAATACCGGTAATTCAACCATGGCTCATTTACATTTTGTTTGTTATAATATCGATGAAAATGGAGAGGCTATGACTTTTCCAACTGTATTCAGCACTAAAAAGGGTCTAGCTGCGCTTAAGCCCTGGCATTTTTATAGGAAACCTAAAAGTAGAGAATAGCAAATTATTCTTCTAATGTGATATTAAATTGATTATCGAGGACAAATTTCCCTTGTCTTGCGGCTGATGAATCATTCATCATTAAGCCCTTAATAGTTGAAGTTTTGCGTTTGACTATCAAATCCAAAAGTTGATTTTCAGTAAGCTTTTTACCCATTAGTACATAGGGAATTTTAAATCCGCAAATGGAATAATTGGAACATCCTACGGCTGTTTTTCCCCTTATCATTTTTGTTTGCCGGCATTTGGGACAATTGATGGAATCTAAACTTGCTTTTTCTTTTATTGCCTTTTCCGAATTCATTTTTTTGCCCGCATTTTCAATGATTTGAGGAGCCACTTGAATTGATCGATGGGTATTAAAAATTACCTCATCTGTTACTTCCCTAACCATGGTGAAAAGCTCTTTTTTAAAAAGATCAGCTTGGTATTCTCCTTTCTCAATTAAACGTATTTTTCTTTCCCATTGTCCCGTTAATTCGGGACTTTTAAGCAATTCGTTTTTAATGGTATCAATTAAGTCAATTCCTATCTGCGTCGCAACTATATTTTTTTTCACTTTTTCAATATATCTTCTTTTGAAAAGCGTTTCAATTATGTTGGCGCGTGTGGAAGGTCTCCCTATGCCATTATCTTTCATTAATTCTCGCATTTCCTCATCATCAACCTGCTTTCCAGCTGTTTCCATGGCTCTTAACAATGTAGCTTCGGTGTAGGGTTTCGGTGGAGAGGTTTTGCCTTTATGTATAAATGGTTCATGTGGACCACTTTCACCTTCTGTAAAAATTGGAATTTCTTTCTCTTCCGCTGTTTTATCTTCAGAATCTGAAGAAATATTCTTTTGGTTACCATTATTTTTATCTTCATCATAAAGCACTCGCCAACCTGGCTCTAGGATCTGTTTCCCTGAAGTTTTAAATTCCAAGCGGTCTACTTTACCCATTACAGTAGTTGTTGAAATTTTGCATTCAGGATAAAAAACACATATGAAGCGTTTAGCAATCAAATCATAAATTTTATTCTCGGTAGGAGTGATCCCACTCGGAATAATTCCTGTTGGGATTATCGCATGATGGTCCGTAACCTTCTTATCGTTGAAAATGACTTTTGATTTAGGAATAGGTACATTTAATAATGGCGTTGTAAATCTCGAGTAATAGGTAAGACCTTTTAAAATCCCAGGTATTTTTGGGTGAAGATCTTCGGAAAGATAGGTAGTATCGACACGTGGATAGGTAACCAATTTTTTTTCATATAAACTCTGAACATTCTTAAGTGTGTCATCTGCTGAGAGACCAAATTTCTTATTGGCTTCAACTTGAAGTCCTGTCAAATCAAATAGTCTAGGGTTTCCTTCTTTGCCTTCTTTTTGTTCAAAGGAGGTTATTTCAAACGGATGCTCTTTCAAATAGTTTACCCCTTTTAATGCTTTGTCTTCATTTGGTAAACGATCAATTTGGCAATGAAACTCAGTTGAACGATAAACTGTTTTCAATTCCCAATATTCTGAGCTAACAAAAGCGTTTATTTCTTTTTGCCTTTGTACAATCATGGCTAAAGTTGGCGTCTGAACTCTTCCGATAGATAATGTTGCTTTACCACGTCCAAATTTGGAAGTAAAAGCTCTTGTGGCATTTATACCGAGCAACCAATCACCAATTGCCCTTGCGGATCCTGCTGCGTAGAGATTATTATAGGTTGAAGCATCCTTTAATTTTTCGAAACCTTCTTTTATGGCTTCTTCCGTTAAAGAAGAAATCCAAAGTCTTTTAACGGGCTTATCACATTTTGCTTTCAGCAATACCCATCTTTGTATGAGTTCTCCCTCTTGCCCGGCATCACCGCAGTTAATAACCATACTGCAATGCTTCACCAAATTTTCTATACAGCGAAATTGCTTTTGAATTCCGGGTTCATCCACTACCTTAATACCGAAATTTGCGGGAATTATTGGCAAATCTTCAAGTCTCCAAGGCTTCCATTTTGGATCGTAATCCTGAGGTTCTTTTAATGTACACAAATGACCAAATGTCCAGCTTACCCAATATTCATTTCCTTCCCAATAACCATCTTTCCGATTTTTTGCGCCAAGTATTTCGGCTATATCTTTAGCAACAGATGGTTTTTCAGCTATACAAAGAATCATATTTTGGGCAAAAATTAATGCTTTTTGGTATAATGTTTTATGCTGAAACTCGCTTCATGTTTTTCATCAATTTCATGATTAAGAATTTCCTCTACCTTCCAATCATCTTCATTGAAAACAGGGAAGAAAGTGTCAGCGTTGTAGTTTGCTTGAACATGAGTAATATACATTTCGTCAACAACTTGGAGTTTGAATGCTTCTTTATAGATTTCACCACCTCCTATAATAAAAACTTTTGCTGTTTCGCTATTTTTATAATAGGATAAACATTCCTCCAGTCCATGAAAAACTGTACATCCTTCGCCGCTGAAATCCTTATTTCTTGACAACACCACATTCGATCTGTTTACTAACGGACGAAACCTAAGTGGAATGGAATCCCAATTTTTTCTTCCCATAATCACCACATGACCTGATGTAGTATTTTTGAAAAATTTCATATCATTTGGCAGGTGCCACATAAGGTCATTGTTTTTACCAATACCTCTTTCCTGATCCATGGCAACAATTAAAGCAACTTTCACTTTGAGCAAATATCTTAATTAAACCGCAACATCTGCTTTTATATGCGGATGTGGATCGTAATTTAACAATTCAAAATCTTCATATTTAAAACCAAAAATATCTTTAACATCTGGATTTATCCTCATCGTTGGAAGAGGCCTGCAATCTCTCGATAGTTGTAATTGAGCTTGATCAATATGATTCAAATACAAATGTGCATCGCCAAAAGTATGAATGAATTCGCCTGCTTCAAGTTCGCATACTTGTGCCACCATCATCGTAAGTAAAGCATACGATGCAATGTTGAATGGAACTCCAAGAAAAGTATCTGCACTTCTTTGATATAATTGACAGCTCAATTTTCCATTGGCTACATAAAATTGAAAGAGGCTATGGCATGGTGGTAAAGCCATATTGTCAACATCCGCCACGTTCCAAGCAGAAACAATTAACCTGCGAGAATCTGGATTTCGTTTAATTTGAGAAATTAAATTCGAGATTTGATCAATTGTGCCACCATCTCTTGCTGGCCAACTTCTCCATTGGTGACCATATACAGGTCCTAAATTGCCATTTTCATCTGCCCACTCATCCCATATTGAGACATTGTTATCATTTAAAAATTTAATATTGGTATCTCCTCTTAAAAACCAGAGAAGTTCAATAATTATAGAACGCAAATGCAGTTTTTTGGTCGTAACTACCGGAAATCCTTCTGAAAGATTAAATCTCATCTGATAACCAAAAACGCTTTTTGTGCCAGTTCCTGTGCGGTCCTCTTTGGTTACTCCATGATCTAAAATGTGCTGGAGAAGTTCATGATATTGTCGCATAAATTGCTAAATTTTACTTTCCGAAATTAAATAAAAAGCCCTTTTATATTTGTGTTAAGTTATTAAGAAAATCATTGATTTATTAACCAAAAAAATCTAAGATGTATAGGAGCAGAATGTAATTTATGACTTTAATTTTGATATCGATCTTTAATAGATGATATTGGGAACAAATCTCGTTTTAAAAATTGTAAAATATTTCTGATTCTCAAAAATCATTTACATTTGTTTAGATGAAACAAATCATGTTTGTTATCCTATTCTTACCACATCTTTTAATGTCTCAGCAGCAATTGGCATTAAAGAAAAAGTATTTTGGTGAATATTATGGAGAAATTCCTTCCTACAGTTTTCAAACTGAAACAGATATTATTGAAGTTGAGGCTGCATCAATTCATATCTCTATCTCTTCAGATGAGGTAAAGTTTGAGATTGGCTCATTAAGTCATCAGGGCACTTACAAAGTATTGTTTGAAGCCAACAATTACTTTCTTTTGGACTGTGTTGTTCCTAACCAATTGGCGTCTGAAAGGATAATGGTATATAAAAAAGGGAAAAAAATAGCCAGGGATGGATTGTATCCTCAGCCGATAACCTTTCTTTTTAAAAAGAAATAATTAAATCAAAAGCTATTCATTGGCAGGTAACCAAATGCTGAAAGTTGTACCTTCACCGGGTTTACTTTTTACCTCTATTTTTCCATGATGCTCTTCAATGATCAGTTTCACGTAAAAAAGTCCAAGTCCAAATCCTTTGACATTATGGAGATTACCTGTTGGAACCCTGTAAAATTTGTCAAAAATTAATTTGATATCTTCTTTTTTAATTCCAATGCCATTATCTTGTATTTCGATCCAAAGGCCATTGTTTAAGTTCTTTGTGGAAACTTTAATTTTAGGTGAAACATCACAATACTTAATTGCATTGTCGAGTAGGTTATACATTACATTGGTTATATGAACAACGTCAACATTGATCTCTGAATTTTCAGCATTGAGTTGGAGATCAATGTCACCATCTTTCTCCAATTGATTTAGCGTAAAATTTTCTTTTGCTTCCTCGATTAATGAATGAAAATTCACCAACGACTTTTTCAAAGTGATTTTTTCCTGATCTAACTTTGCAACATTTAATACTCTTTCTACTTGATTTTCTAGTCGCTTATTCTCCTTGTGAATAATACTTACATACCGCAATATTTTTTCTTTATCATTCGAATTGTCATCTCGCAGAATCATTTCACTTGACAAGGCAATGGTTGAAATAGGTGTCTTCAACTCATGGGTCATATTATTGATAAAATCGTTTTTGATTTCTGAAAGTCTTTTCTGCCTTAGCATTATAGAAATGGTATATCCAAAAAATAAGAAGATCAAAATTCCTATTATAATCACATACATCCATGGTGAGATTAAATCGGGTGTTTCAATTGTAGAATTGAATTTGACGTTTGGGAATATTACTGTGAAATAATGTCCATCTTGTTTCCAGGATAATTTTTCTGAAGTGGCATTTCCTAAAGAGTCCTTGGCATGCACATACCCTGAAACTTTATCGTATTTAATAAGATTACCGAATACTATAGAGTCTCGAAAACAATCATAAATTCCATATTGAAAATCTTGATGTATGGTTTGGGAATAAAACTCTCTGGTTAACAATGTTTCAAGGTAATAGAGCAAAGTTTCTAATTTGTAAGGATTAATTTCTTCATTGATGTCAACCACAAAATAATTAGAACGAACTTGCTTAACAACATCGGTAAAATCGGAGCTATCACCTTTTTCTTTGTAAACATCCCTAAGCACATTTCGTAGGGCAACATGCACGTCTTTTGAAAATTGCTTTTGATTTAAACTGTCTTCTTTCTCCTGGATAGCAATACTTGTACGTTGGATATCAATGGTTTTTCTAATCCATGTCAATTGTACCACCAGAATACTTACCAATGAAATTATACCTAAAATTACAACTGTATTGATACTTTTAAATTTCATCGATAAAATCTATTGGTTTTTTATGAGAGGCAGTTAAAACTTTCAAACAAAATTAAGGATTTAATTTGTCAATATACTTTAATTCAAAAGGTAAATCTTGAATTAATTTGACTTAAAATTTGTAAAAATTGAGTCGCAAAGTTTGGTCTTGCAACACAGTTAACGAACGATGGTTATGGTTCCATGTTTAATATTTTCATTGCTTTTAAATACATAGAAATAAACCCCTGGTAACAATTCCTCTCCGTTCATATCTTTACCTTCAAAGGGTTGAGAAGAATTCGTCATTTGATACACCATTAGCCCCCATCGATTTAGAATATCTATGCTATATTCATTACAATTGGAGAAAAGTGGATGGACAATAAATTCATCATTTTTCCCATCTTTATTTGCAGTTATTATATTAGGTAACTCAAGATTTTCTATAGAAATAGAAGGGATAACTTCAAAATTAAATGGAGTCTCAAATTCACAATTGTTAGTTGTATAAAGGGTCAATGTTCCTTGATATTCCCCTCCTTCTGAAAACAAAGTAGAAAAGGTATAAGCATTACTTTGAAATTGATTAGCAATTGACCACACTAAAGAATCTATGTTATTGTTTCCGGTATTTACAGAAACTTCAAATGCCACTTTACCGCAACCGTCGTCAATTGTAATAGTCGGTTCTGGTATAGCAAAAACAGTAATTGGCAAATCAGCAGTGTCTACACAGTTAGCATTACTTGTTGCAATTAATGTCACATTATACTGTCCAGGTTCAGGATATAAATGTGTAGCATCGGGATTAGAACTTTGCTGTCCATCACCGAAATTGAGTTGAAAGGTTAGATCATCGTTGCTGCCTGGATTTCCAATCCATGAACTGCTATTGGTAAAGTCTATAGAGGCACCATCACACAAATCATCCCACATTATTGAAGCATTGGGTATAGGATTAAATTGTACATTAAAAGTGTCTGATGCGATACAACCATTGAGTGTAGTGATGGTTACGTAATACGTATCTTGATTGCTCGGTTCAATTGTAGAATTAATATTGTTGAGCAAAATACCGTTTCCAATTGATGTTTGATTGATTGCATTAAACCATTCAACCGAAGAAAAGGGATCTTGTGGATCTGTAAAAATTGTGGCCTCCAAATTTACTTGATTTCCACATACACTATCAGGTCCAATATAGTTGATCGTTGGTAACTCTAAAACAGATGTTTCGAAAGTTGTTGGGGTTGAGATACATTCTCCCAAGGAAGATAAAACATTTATTCCTACTTGCCCAGTTGTGTTAGTGGTAATACTTATAGTATCTAAAACTGGAAGTATATTTCCTTGATCATCTATCCATGTATAAACAAATGGTAGTTCGACATCATTCCAGAATTGTAAAACTTCACCTTCACAAACGGGTCCATTAGAAAATATTTGCGGCGTAGGAGGAACATCAATAACGCTAATTTGAATGGAATCAGCTAACAATTCGCAAGCACCAGGAAGGTTGCCAGATATAATATATTGCCCAGAATTATTAATTTGAACATTTTGAATACTAATAGAATCGCCTACAGCAGAAAATCCAGCTGGACCAGCCCACTCGTATGTCGCACCAGGTAAATTTATAGTCGATAAATTAATAGTATCTCCCACACAAAAAGACTCATCATTCACTTGTATTTCATAGCTTAAAGAGGCAAAGTCACTAAAATAGCCATATCTACAACCTGAGCTTGCTCCCCCGTGTATCAAACCCATATGAAATTTATAATTAGGGTTTTCTATTCTAGCTGATTGAAGTGCAGCTAGTAATCCCGATGCATCAATTTGCGCATACATCCAAGAATTAGCTGTTCCAGGCACAAAATTGAAACTAGAAGCATTAATTATTCCAGGCACACCATTAAATAAAAATTGCCCTTCACCTCCCGAAGGAACTAATAAATTAATGGCAAAAAATTCGTTTGTAGACCTCACAAAGGCTACCGTGTTTGAACCGGTACATACTATTGGAGGTAAAATAGCTTCTCCTACTTCACATCCGAATCCAGATTGATGTAGCAGATATGCAGGTTCTGAGGTTTCAATATAAACAGATGGATTACTCAACGTATGCACATATGTCTGAGAGGCGTTTATAGTGGCAACGAAGTTACCGTCAATGTTAATTTGTGTACCATTGGTTACTCCAACAATGTATAATTTATCTGGACCATTTAGGTAGCCCTTGATCGCAATATATTCTTTACCAATTACATTAGTTGGAATCAGTTGATCTCCCATTAAATCTGCACATCCTCCATAGGGGGTTCCTTGGGCAGTATCGTCAGATAAGGTTATTGCAACAGGTTTGTCAGAGATTATTACTGAACCACTTAAATGTAAATTTGCCGCTGTATTCAATGCTTCAGAACAAAATGTTTGGCCTTCGTTCAATGTAACAGTAAATGGAATATTCGCTGCATGACCAACAATATCTTGAGTTGGTATTATAGTAACCGTTGTGTTATTTTCTGTTGCTACAATATTAAATGCAGATCGCGCATAAGAAGCATTATTTAAAAAATTTTGGAAGGGTGTAATAAAAGATGTTCCCAGCGAATTTTTTCCTTTAAGTGAGAAAATATCTGGATTGCAATTGCATGTTGGTGTTACTTCATAGTAGGCAGTTATGGGGGCCGTGGAAGTTATTTTAAAACCAAAATTTAAGACCGAATTTGCTGGCTTATTTTCAATTATATCAATCCAAGTGGTTAGATCGACAGTTTGGGCAGAATTTGCTGCTAAATTGATTACTTGAATTGGAAATGTTGGGTTTGATGGTTGTGAAATAGTAATTACTGCTGGAGAACCAAGAGAGGCAAAACGAAATACAATTGGTCTGTCACCATGGGTTTGTGCAACCTCAGGTGCAACAAACCAAAAAAGTGTATCTAACTGTGCAAATGAATGGATAGTGAAACCAACAAAAAATAGAATGCAAATTAGTTTTTTCATGTCAAATAGTGATATTCAATGACTTAAATTAAAAATCGTGAAAAGTTATAAAAATTATTGTAAATGAAAACCTTGTAAGAAAATTAAAATTTAATGAAAGTTATACCCTATTCATTGAAAAAAAAACAAGAATTAGTCATACTTCAATTATTTTAGTTACAAATCATCACTTACAATGCAGCGAATTAAAAAATACTCAAGATCTTTTGAGCCGTATGAGGTACTTAGGGGTTCTATTAATGATATTCAATCAAAAGAAAGGCGCCTTCCTGAAAAAAGTAAAATTCATCTGGTTGAAAATAATTCAACTCAAAAGTTCTGGATTGGTAAGGATTTAAAACATAAAATACCTAAATGGGAAATCGATAAAGTATTTATCCCCCATCAAAGATCAATTGATTTTTAAATGAAAAAAGGATATTTCGAAAAACAACCTTGGAACAGTGAGTCACTGTTCTTCGAGAGGATGGATTTTCAAGCTTCGGGTTTGTTTAACACTTCGCAGAGCTCCGTGTCCACAAACCCGTAATCTTACGGAGAGCAGGGTGGAATGAAGCCCTGCTCAATTTAAGAACTAAAATGAATTTTAATAGATATAAAAAACAATTTAAGGAAACGGCAAAAATCAATGGTTTTTCTGATGATCATATCGAAAAATGTTTGAGCTACGCTGCCTTACTTCATGCTAAAAACCTACCAATTATTTTTAATGCTTATCACCTGGCTCGACTTGTCGGATATTCGGAAGCATACCTAAAAAAAGCAATTGTGCATACCGACGGGTTCTATCGAACTTTCTATATAAAGAAAATAAATGGCAAAAAAAGAAGAATTTCTGAACCTTTGCCAAACCTAAAGGATATCCAGTCATGGATACTCCAGAATGTTTTATATGCCAGAAAGACTAGTCCATTTGCCAAAGCATATATTCCGGGTTCAGGTTTGAAGAATAATGTAAAATTTCACGTAAATAGATCTTTGGTAATGACGGTAGACATTAAAGATTTCTTTCCTTCATTGAAGTTGTCTGCTGTGGAAAACACATTTTTGTCGATGGGTTATTCTCCTAAGGTTTCAAACCTTTTGGCTAAACTTTGTTGTAAAAATGGATCTTTACCTCAGGGTGCACCAACAAGCCCCTACCTATCAAATCTTCTCTTTTTGCCAATCGATCAAAGCATTGCCAACTATTGTAAAAAAAACAAAATTTATTACACAAGATATGCCGATGATTTGACTTTTTCTGGTGATTTTTCGTCGAGTGAACTTTTGAATTTTATTCAAATTGAATTGAAGTCGATGAATTTGCTTGTTAATGATGAAAAAAATAAAGTAATGTTGCCTCATATGCAGCAAATTGTTACGGGTATAACTGTAAACAAAGTGCCTCAAGTTGCTCACAAAATAAGAAATGATTTAAGGAAAGAAATCTATTACATTCAAAAATTTGGTATCGAGAGTCACCAATTGAAAGCAGGAATAAGGGATCATAATTACATTAAACAACTTTGGGGGAAAGTCAGTTTCGTTTTGCATATCAACCCATTGGACAAAGAATTCTCAAGTTATAAGCTTTTTTTAAAAGGATGTTATGGTGAATTGATCGGAGATAGCTCAGTTGTCGAATAGAATTGAGTTTTACTTCTTATCTTTGCCTCAAAATGCAATATGTCAGATACACGATATAATCTCAGAGGAGTTTCGGCTGGTAAAGAGGATGTTCACAATGCCATAAAAAAAATTGATAAGGGTATTTTTCCTAAAGCATTCTGTAAAATAGTTCCTGATTTTTTGACAGGTGATGAGGAATATTGTATGGTCATGCATGCAGATGGTGCTGGAACAAAATCTTCACTTGCTTACATGTATTGGAAAAAAACTGGTGATATCTCTGTTTGGAAAGGTATAGCTCAGGATGCAATAATTATGAATGTGGATGATTTATTATGTGTAGGTGCTACAGATAATATTTTACTTTCTTCGACTATAGGAAGAAACAAACGTTTAATACCCGGTGAGGTCATTAGCACAATAATTAATGGAACAGAAGAATTACTTGAATCCCTTCGAAATCTTGGAATTGGAATTTATTCTACAGGAGGTGAAACTGCTGATGTTGGCGATTTGGTAAGAACAATTATTGTTGATTCTACTGTTGTCTGCCGAATGAAGAGAGCAGATGTAATTTCTAATCATAACATTCAGAAGGGTGACGTAATAGTTGGGCTTTCGTCGTTTGGTCAAGCGACCTATGAAGAGGAATACAATGGAGGAATGGGGAGTAATGGATTAACTTCAGCCCGCCATGACGTATTTAATAAAGAAAATGCTTCTGAATTTCCCGAAAGTTATGACCCGGCGTTACCTACTGAATTGGTTTATTCAGGTTCAAAAAAATTGCTCGATGATGTTATAGGGTCTCCACTTAATGCTGGTAAATTAGTGCTCTCTCCAACTAGAACTTATGCTCCAGTAATTAAACAAATCCTAGATAGTTACAGACATGATATTCATGGAATGGTTCATTGTTCTGGTGGCGCACAAACTAAAGTGCTTCATTTCGTTGATGATGTTCATATTATCAAAGATAACCTGTTTGATATACCGCCATTATTCGAGCTTATACAAAAAGAGTCTGGAACAGATTGGAAAGAAATGTATAAGGTATTTAACATGGGACACAGGATGGAAATTTATGTAGATAAAACGATAGCTCCCCATTTAATTGAAATTTCAAAATCTTTTGGAGTTGATGCACAAGTTGTCGGAAGGGTAGAAGAGATGTCAGGTAAAAAGGTTACCCTGCATTCCCCTTACGGAGTCTTTGAGTACGAATAGCAATTTTTTTCGATTAAATGTTTTTTTGGTTTAAGTCTATGATTGGCCGTATCCGCTTCCATAAAATAAAAAAACTAACTTTGTCAAGTTAATATCAAAACATGAGTGATTTACTCTCCAAGCTAGAAGCCATACATATACGATTTGTTGAAGTAGGAACAATGATTGTCGATCCAGAAATAATCTCGAATATGGATCGGTATGTGAAACTCAATAAGGAATATAAAGACCTCGAAGAATTAGATCAGATTTATAAATCCTACAAAAATTTATTAGGTAATTTAAAAAACGCCAAAGAATTACTGGAAACGGAAACTGATCTGGAAATGAGAGAAATGGCCAAAATGGAAATTGATGAATTAGAAAATCAACGTCCGATTGTGGAGGAAGAAATTAAACTCATGTTGATTCCAAAAGATCCGGAAGATGACAAAAATGCTATCGTAGAACTTCGCGCTGGTACCGGAGGAGATGAAGCTTGCATATTTGTCGAGGACTGTTTTCGAATGTATATTATGTTCTTCAAAGAAATGGGTTGGCAATATGAAATTTTAAATTCATCAGAAGGTTCGGTAAAAGGTTACAAAGAAATTTCAATGGAGGTAACCGGTACGGGTATATATGGAATGTTGAAATTTGAATCAGGTGTGCATCGCGTTCAGCGCGTACCTGAAACGGAATCCCAAGGAAGGGTTCATACTTCAGCAATCACTGTGGCTGTTCTTCCTGAAGCAGAAGAGGTTGATTTTGAATTGGACATGAACGATGTACGTAAAGATACATTCAGGGCATCAGGCGCAGGTGGTCAGCACATCAACAAAACGGAATCAGCCATTAGACTTACTCACATTCCGTCAGGTATGGTGGTAGAATGTCAAGATGGACGTTCTCAACATAAAAATTTGGAGAAAGCCATATCGGTTTTAAGGTCGAGATTATACCAAGCAGAACTGGATCGCGTTCACAATGAACGCGCTGCACAAAGAAAGACATTGGTTTCTACGGGTGACCGTTCTGCTAAAATAAGAACTTATAATTATCCACAGGGGCGTATTACTGACCATCGTATTAACAAAACCATTTATAACCTAAGTGCTTTTATGAACGGAGATATTCGTGATATGATTGATTCGCTGAAGTTAGCCGAAAATGCTGAAAAATTAAAAGGTCAAGAAGCTACCATATGAATCGGGAAGAACTTATAGCGCAAATAAAAATTAAACAATCTTTTCTATGCGTGGGGCTTGATCCAGATTTGGAGAAAATTCCAAAGCACCTCTTAGATTGCGAAGATCCTATTTTTGAGTTCAACAAGGCTATAATAGATGCCACGAAAGATTTTACTGTTGCCTATAAACCTAATACGGCGTTTTATGAATGCCATGGTTCCAAAGGATGGGAGTCATTAGCAAAAACGATTGATTACATTCCTTCAGATTGTTTTGTTATTGCCGATGCTAAAAGGGGAGATATCGGAAATACATCAAGTTATTATGCAAAAACCTTTTTTGAAACCATTAATTGTGATGCCATAACTGTTGCCCCATATATGGGTGAGGATAGCGTATCTCCTTTTCTATCCTATGAGAATAAATGGGTGGTACTTTTGGCGCTGACCTCCAATAAAGGAGCGCTCGATTTTCAAATGCTCCAAGATAAAACTGGAATCAGGTTATATGAGCATGTAATTAAGGCTTCGTCAAAATGGGGAAATCCTGATAATTTAATGTACGTGGTTGGCGCAACAAGAGCAGAAGAAATTCAACAAGTAAGAGCATTGGCTCCTGAAAGTTTTTTTCTCGTTCCCGGTATTGGTGCACAAGGTGGATCACTTGAAGAAGTTGCAAAATATGGTTGGGGTAAAGATTGTGCGCTCTTGGTAAATTCTTCCAGAGGCATAATTTACGCTTCCAATGATGTCGATTTTTCGGAAAAGGCTCGCCATGAGGCTAAAAAATTACAACAAGAAATGGCAAATATTCTTGTTATTAAAGGTATGTTTTGAAGTATTACCTTGATGAAATCGCGATATTTATTTTTTCTGTTTTTCGTATTTTACACCAAGGCATCATTCGCTCAAGATACATATTTTGTTCAGGATAGTATTATCCAAGTGAATCGTTTGAATAATAAGATCAGTGAATTGAAGGCTTTTCTTAACGGGCATCCTAATTATAATCAAACTATAGCGATTTTAATAGATTTTAAGCAATTTTCAGGACATAATAGATTGTTTGTGTTTGATTTAAATTCAAATAAAATAATCAAGTCTGCCTTGGTTGCACATGGCGCTGGTTCAGAAACTGGAAATCCTGATAGCTTGGTGTTTAGCAATATTCCAAATTCATACAAAAGTTCAATTGGAAAATATAAAATTGGTGTTTCTTATTACGGAAGCTTCGGTAAATCTTATAAATTACATGGATTGGATAATACCAATAGTAAGGCTTTTGAAAGGTTTATCGTTTTGCATAAATATGATGATGTCCCAGATTTAGAACAAGATGAACCTATTGTCAATAGTTTGGGATGCCCAATGGTTTCACCAGCAACATTTGATTATTTGGATAAAATTATACAGGCAGCAAATAATCCTGTAGTGATGGAAATTTTTTATTAACGCTCTTATATTCGTTGATTATTTCTTCTTGATATTATTTTCTTTTTTAAATTGCAATTTGGAAAATTATTTCAATGAAAAGATTTCACATTTTTCAGCGTATCTTGATCCTTTTGCTAGTTGGACTGAATGTACTTTTGTTTATCCTTCTAAAGGGGTTTTAATTCTCTTGAAATTCTCATCTTAAAGCTGAACGAGTATCAAGATTTTCAGTTCTGTAATGCAACCATTTTTTAAAAAAATGAGTAACCTTATTTTCGTTATTAGAATATTATGAAATATGTACTTCTATTTATTGTGTTTTTCGTCCTAGTTAGTGGGAAAGCACAAAATACTTTGACACCTGAAAAACTTTGGGAAATGAAGAGAATTTCTGGCGGATCTGTATCCCCAGATGGTAGGTTTTTACTTTTCAGTCAACGTGTTTTTGATGTAGCCAATAACAAAGGAAATACTGACTTATTTGTTATTGATTTGAACGACAATTCAATTGTTCAAGTAACGAAAACGTCATTTTCTGAGTTTGAAGCGCAATGGGGGAAAAACAATTTTATTTGGTTTCTTTCTACAGAAAGTGATGGCACTCAAGTCTGGCGAATGAATGTTGATGGTTCAGGTAAAATTCGCTGTTCTAAATTTGAGGACATTGAGATCGAAGGTTTTAAGATTTCACCTGATGAACAAATGATTTTAACTATTGAAACTGTAAGATCTCGCCCCACAGTGAACCAGATATATTCTGATTTACCATTCGCTAATGCGCGAATAGAGGACGATTTAATGTACAGGCATTGGGATCATTATGATGATTTTAAAAAACGACATCTGTTTACGCATTCAATTAAGTATACAAATGACATACCTACAATAGATAATGAAAGTCAAGATATTTTAGATGGTGAACCCTTTGATGGAATTTTACCACCTATGGGCGGAAGTGAACAATTTTGTTTTTCACAGGACAGCAAAAGTATTATTTATACTGCTAAAAAAATGTTGGGAAAAGATTTCGCGTTGCATACGAACAGCGATTTGTATCAATTTGATCTTGCAAATAATTCAACTCAGAATATAACGTCAGAACACAAAGGTTATGACATAAATCCGGCTTTTAGTAATGATGGTCAGCTAGCCTGGTTGAGCATGAAACGCGACGGTTTTGAATCGGATAAAAATAATTTATTGGTTCAGAAAAATGGAAAAGTTCAAAATCTTACAGAATCAATCGATTTATCTGTGACTGATTTTTATTGGCATCCTGATGGTAAAAAATTGTTTTTTTTGGCAGCAATCAATGGCACTGTACAACTCTTTGAAGTGGATAATTCAATTGGAAAATTTGGAGAATTAAAACAACTTACAACAGGACAATTTGACGTAGTCAGTTTGGCTTTCTCTAATAATCAATTATTCTTTGGTCGCCAATCAATGATCCAACCTACCGAATTGTTTGCATTAGATCTAACATCCAAAAAAATCACCCAGTTGACTAATGTTAACGGAGAATTGCTTTCCAAATTGAACATGCCGTCAGTTCAAGAAAAGTGGGTCGAAACTACAGATGGTAAAAAAATGCTAGTTTGGATGGTACTACCACCGAATTTTGATGCATCTAAGAAATATCCCACTTTGCTTTATTGTCAAGGTGGACCTCAAAGTCCAGTTAGTCAGTTTTTTTCCTACCGTTGGAACCTCGCATTAATGGCTTCCAATGGATATATCGTTGTAGCGCCGAACCGAAGAGGATTACCGGGATTTGGTCAAGAATGGAATGATGCTATTTCAAAAGATTGGGGTGGACAGGCAATGCAAGATTATTTATCGGCAATCGATTATGCGACTACATTAAATTACGTGGATGCTGATAAATTAGGCGCAGTAGGAGCTTCCTATGGTGGATATTCTGTTTATATGTTAGCAGGTATTCATCAGAAAAGATTTAAGACTTTTGTTGCGCATTGCGGATTATTTAACCTTGAAAGTTGGTATGGGACAACTGAAGAATTGTTTTTTGCGAATTGGGACCACGGTGGTCCTTATTGGTTGGAAGAAAACAAGGAAAATTATTTGAAGAATAGCCCTCACAAATATGTGCAGAATTGGGATACACCAATTTTAGTAATTCACGGCGGTTTAGATTACAGAGTACCTGAAAGTGAAGGAATGCAAGCTTTTCAAGCTGCACAACTACAAGGATTGAAAAGCCGTTATTTAAATTTCCCAACTGAAGGACATTGGGTTCAAAGTCCTCAAAACAGTTTGCTATGGCAAAGAGAATTCTTCCGTTGGCTGGCTGAAGACTTGAAACCTTAATTTTGGTGATTCGTTTGATTTTATTAACTTTGCTCCCTTGTTTATGAAAACGATACCCTTCTATGTGGAATGCACTAGCTAATTTTATTTTAAAATTTAGGTTCCTAGTTTTAGGGGTTATTACTTTAGTAACAGTTTTTCTAGGTTATTTTGCTGTTACTAACCTAAAGATGGAGAACAAATATGGGATTTTATTACCTAAAGATTCTCCTACTACCAAAAATTATAATGAGTTTAAGTCTCACTTCGGTGAGGATGGAGGAGTGTTCGTTATTGCATTAAAAACAGATTCATTATACACTACTGAGAACTTTAGGAATTGGAAGAAATTAGGTGAAGAAATTTTAAAGGAAGATGGCGTTGAATCTGTAATTTCTGAAGCTACTTTGATGAGTTTTGTAAAAGATAAAAAAAGTAGGAAAAAACAGCCGAAAAAAATAACTGAAGAAACTCTATCGAAACGTAGCATTGAGCAGATTAGAAAGGACATTAAAAACAATCCATTTTATAATAAAATCTTATACAATGATTCAACTCACGTAAGTTTGATGATGGTTAAGATCTCTGAGAATTCTCTTAGTGATATTAAATCGCCAGTTATTTTTGATATTCAAAAGTTAGCAGAAAAGTATGTAGGTAATATTGGAGAGATTCATTACGCTGGTTTACCCTATTTACGTGTCGTTTTAGCCCACAGAATTCAATCAGAAATGTACATTTTTATCGCCCTTTCCATGTTGGTTAGTGCGCTTCTAATGTATTTGTTTTTTAAGTCTTTTCGGGCTGTTTTAATTTGCATGTCTGTAGTGGGAGTATCTGTTGTTCAGGCAATGGGAACAATAGCTATTATGGGTTACCATGTGTCTGTAATGATGGCTTTGATTCCCCCATTGATGATTGTCATTGGAATCCCCAATTGTATTTATCTGTATAACAAATACCATCAGGAGCTCGCTTTACATGGGAATAGAGCTAAAGCCCTCAATCGCGTAGTTAGTAAAACAGGAATCGCTATGTTTTTAACTAATGTTACAACTGCACTTGGGTTCTTTACTTTCTTGTTTACCAATTCAGATAAGTTCTTTGAATTTGGCGTAATTTCTACGCTGAACATCATGATGTGTTATGTTGTTTCGCTCTGTTTAATTCCAATTTTTGCTTCATTTTTGAGATCTACGCCTCAAAGACATTTGAAACATTTGGATCGCAAATTAGCTGTCGGACTGCTCAACAAACTGGTTTATATTACAGCTAAAAAAAGACCTTGGGTTTATGTTGTTACTATCATTCTTACTGTAATCTTTAGTATTGGAATGTTTAAAATGAAGGTTACCGGTAACATTACAGGAGATATTCCTGAGAGCGATCCAATCTCCAAAGACATTAAATTCATGGAAGCCAGTTTCGGAGGGGCCGTCCCTTTCGAAATAATGATTGACTACAAAGAAAAGAATCGATGGCATAAAATTAAAACACTTGAAAAGATAGAAGAAGTTCAGAAACAATTAGCTAAAGATCCTGATTTCTCCAAAAGTGTTTCTATTGTGGATGTAGTGAAGTTCCTGAATATGTCCTACTACAACAATGACCCAAAGAAATTTAAAATTTACTCGGCGCGTGATAGAAAAAAATTGGATGATTATCGCAAAGAATTGGAATTGCAAAAGGAAATTTCAGACAATGGTACATTTTCTATTAAGGACCTAGTCGATACTAGCCAACACATATTAAGGGTTAGATTACAAGTGAAAGATTTGGTAGCCTATGAAATTTCAGAAAAAGTAAATAAGGCAAAAGCTATTATAGACAGTGTAATGAACCCTAGAAGAAATGAAATAGAAAAATTTTATGCTAAGGTTATCGGAGGTGAGACTGCGTATATTGATTCAATAATTTCTAATAATCCAAAAATATACAACGCACTTACAGCTGAAATAGCTCAAAAAAATCGTCAACTTCAAGATAAATTGGATAGTATACCTAAATTATTAAAAACCTATTACAATAAACCTGATTTTAACAATAAACTCCGCAAGGCGATAGATCTTGAATATTTTGACACCACCATTACCGGTACATCGGTTGTTGTTTCTGAAGGTACACAGTACTTGGTGTGGAATTTAATTTATAGTATTTTGTTTGCTGTAGTGTCTATTGCCGCATTGATGAGTTTATTGTTTTCATCTATTCGAATGGTGATCATTTCCATGATTCCCAACTTAATACCAATGATAATTACAGCTGGTATTATGGGTTGGTTTAATATTCCATTAAAGCCATCAACATTATTAATATTCTCTATTGCATTAGGAATTACTGTAGATAATACCATACATTTTTTAGCAAGATACCGACAAGAGTTAAGCTATAAAAGGTGGGATTTGAAGGATTGCATTGCAATATCAATTCAAGAAACGGGATTGAGTATTATCTACACTTCAGTTATTTTATTTTTTGGTTTTATTGTTTTCGTTTTCTCTGATTTCGGAGGAACTCAGGCATTGGGTTACTTATCAGCAATTACATACTTTGTTGCTTTATTTACCAATTTGGTTTTGCTACCATGTTTGTTAATGACTTTGGAAAGACGAATTACCACTAAGTCATTCGAAGAACCTTTCTTTGAGTTGTATGATGAAGAGCTAGATTTTGATTTGTTTCAACTTGAAGTTAAAGAAGAGGAAAATCCCAAAATCGATAATTCAGATATTAATAAACCTGACATTACTAAAGAATAATGAAAGGCATCATCTTAGCAGGAGGCTCAGGAACCCGATTGCACCCACTCACCCTAGCTGTTTCCAAACAACTCATGCCGGTTTACGACAAACCGATGATATATTATCCGCTTTCAATTTTGATGAGTGCTGGAATAAGGGAAATTCTAATCATATCTACTCCTCACGATTTACCTCATTTTCAGAAATTGCTAGGCACCGGAAATGATCTCGGTTGTTCCTTTTCTTATGCTGTACAAGAAATTCCTAATGGTCTAGCTCAAGCATTTGTAATTGGGGAACAATTTATCGGAAATGATAAAGTGGCTTTAATTCTTGGTGATAATATTTTTTATGGCGTTGGAATGGATAGCTTGCTCAAACAAAATAATGATCCTGATGGTGCTGTAGTTTACGCCTATCACGTTAGTGACCCAGAACGCTATGGCGTTGTTGAATTTGATGAAAATATGAAAGCGATTTCAATTGAAGAAAAACCTTCTGTTCCAAAATCAAATTACGCTGTGCCAGGTTTGTATTTTTATGACAACAGTGTAGTTGATATTGCAAAGAACTTAAAGCCATCTTCCAGAGGTGAATATGAAATAACTGATGTCAACGCTGAATACCTAAGACGTGGTAAACTAAAAGTAGCAGTATTGGATAGAGGAACAGCATGGTTGGATACAGGGACATTTCATTCGCTTATGCAAGCTGGTCAATTTGTTCAAGTTATAGAAGAAAGACAAGGTCTTAAAATTGGTTGTATCGAGGAAATAGCTTATACCAATGGGTTTATTTCTGCAGAGCAATTGCAACAAATTGCTGAACCACTTGTTAAAAGCGGATATGGAAATTACTTAATCAATTTGATCAAAAAATAATGCAAGAATTAATCGCTTACGCTGAATATTTAGAGGAAAAAATTGAGCAAATAGATTTACCAAATTCACCAAGTAACTTATACGATCCACTTCGCTATTTTTTAAAATTAGGTGGTAAAAGAATAAGGCCTATATTAACATTGCTTTCTGCTGAGATGTTTGGAAAAGACAAGGATTATGCTCTAGATGCTGCCCTTGCAATCGAGCTTTTTCATAATTTCACATTGATTCATGATGACATTATGGATCAGGCACCATTAAGAAGAAATAAAGAAACCGTCCATGTAAAGTGGAACACTAATATTGCAATTTTATCAGGTGATGTTTTATTTGTTAAAGCATACGAAATGCTTACCAATTATCAAAATGATCAACTAAAAGAACTTTTCAACTTGTTTAATAAAACCGCAAGTGAAGTTTGTGAAGGTCAACAGTTGGATATGGATTTTGAGAAATCTGAGAATGTTTCTATTGATGAATACATTGAGATGATACGCTTAAAAACTTCAGTCTTACTTGGTTGCGCACTGAAATTCGGAGGAATTATAGGCGGCACTAACGAGTCAAACAAAAATCACATTTATACATTCGGCCAGCACGTTGGAATCGCCTTTCAAATACAAGATGATATACTGGATCTCTTTGCTGATCCTGATAAATTCGGTAAACAGATTGGAGGGGATGTTATTGCCAACAAAAAAACTTTATTGAATTTAAAAGCTAAAGAATTGGCTAATGAGGAACAGCATAAAGAATTAATAAGGCTTTCCAATGAAGAAAATGTAAAAATAAAAGTGGAACAAACACTTAAACTATATTTAGAATTAGGGGTTAGAGAAGCTTGTGAAAATATAATGAGAGAGCACTACAATACAGCAATTAATGCATTAAGTCAAATTCAGGCTCCCGAAAAACATAAAAATAATATGCTTGCATTGGCAGATTACCTTATGGTAAGAAATTCCTAATTTAAAATTTAGCACAAGAAATATTTGTTAATGGCATCTGTATCAGTTGGAACGTATGCATACAATTGAATCCATTGATATTGAACTGTTGAAACAAGGAAATCAAAAGGAATTTACCTTATTAGTTGATGTATTTGCCAACAAAATATATCATTTTTTATTCTTGTCAATTGGAAATCAAAAAGATGCAGAAGATCTAACTCAGGAGGTTTTTACCGCCGTATTTTTAAATATCAACGGTTTTAAAAATGAAGCTAAATTAAGTACATGGATTTACAAAATTGCGATTAATAAATACAAAGAATTTTTACGAAAAAAAAATAGAAAAAAAAGGTTAGCATTTATCTTTTCTATTGAACAAATTAAAGCAGATGATAGGGTGAAAATTAATGATGTAACTCCCGAAAAAATTCTAGAAGAACACGAAAGAATAGAAATTTTCCAAAAAGCAATTTTACTTTTACCTTATAACCAACAACTGGCATTCAGTCTGCATAAAATCGATGGATTAAACCACCATGAAATTGCTGAATTGTTAAACCTTAGTATCTCAGCGGTTGAATCTTTAATTTTTAGAGCAAAAAATAATCTGAAAGATTCTTTGGCTGCTTATTATAGAAATGATATTTTATGAAAATAATTATATGAAAAAGACCAGCTTCTCATCTTGGATTGAAAATCAATTGGAAAATAGAGATTCTTCCGAAAATTATGTTCTTTCTGAACAACTAAGACACAATTTAATACAAATTCCTTTGGTACATAATCAGAAGGACAATGTCTCGCAAAACATTTCAAAAACGAATATGTTTTTAATCGCTGCGACGGTGCTTCTTATATTAGGATTAAATGTATTTGCGATTAATAAAACTATAAAAACTTCGGAAGAACAAAATTTTTACGCTCCATATGAAATTTATTTCGCTCACTATAACTCATTGTAATGAAAGCAATCAAAATATATAAAATTCTAATTGTACTGCTCGTATTAATAAACTTAGTATTGTTGTATTTTATGCTCAGACATCAAGATCATAGGCCAATGGATCCAGCAAAAGTTAACCTTGCAAATGATATAGGACTAACGGGTAAAAATGCTGAAGAGGTAAATATATTGCAAGAAAATCATCATAAGGAAATGAGACGATTAATGGAATTAAATAAAAACTTGCACATCAAATTGTTTGATCAGTTTGTTATGAATAATACAGATAGTGTAAAGGCAAACATGGTTATTGATAGTATTGTTAGGACTCATAGAAGTGTTGAATATTTACTTTTTAATTATTTTAAAGATATTAGTAAATTTTGCAATCAAAATCAGAGGCAAAAACTTAATGTCAGATTTCATGAATTAATGGTTAACGGTCCCGGGAACCGCCCTAAAAAATAAGGTGCATTGTACAAAAAAGTATTAATAATTTCACTTCTTTTCTTGCTTTCCTTATCAGGAAGAGCACAAAATGATCTTATTTTTCTTCCTTGTATCAAAAATGAGGCAATTGTGCTGAATCATCCAATTTCTGATGGAGTAAATACCTATACATTTAATGTCTTGAAATTATATTTAAGTAATTTCCAAGGAAAAAATTCATCAGGAGAAACAAGTTTGTTAATGCCATTAGCTTTAGTTGATTTAGAGCATCCTGACACAAGAAATTTGGGAACAATTCAACAACCACTATCATCAATATCATTTAATTTTGGCACAGATAGTCTTACCAATGTTTCGGGAGTTTTAGACGGCCCTTTAGATCCCATTAATGGAATGTATTGGGCCTGGAATAGCGGGTATATCAACTTGAAAGCTGAAGGCTTTTTTACGGATTCATTGAATAATACTATTCCTTTCGAATTTCATATTGGAGGATATCTCCCTCCTTTTCCAACTGCACAAAACATTACCTTTGATTCATTGGAAAACTCAAAAATACCATCAGTTATTTTGAATATGAATGAATGGTTGGCAATAGTAATTAAGGAAGGGCATACGAATGTTATGGTTCCAGGAAAAATTGCAACAGAAATCTCAAAACGGATAAAGGAATCCATTCTTTTAAGCCATACAAATGAATAGGTTTGTCTTTATTTTTATTGGAATAGCTTCAGCTTTTATAACTTATCGTTGTTCAATTTTAAAAACAAATCGGCACGATATTCAAGAGATAAAATGGCCGAAACCAGTATACGATTTCTCATCTAATTCGATTTCCCAAGTTGGATTCGAATTGGGAAGAAAATTGTTTTATGATCCAATCCTTTCAAGAGACAGTTCTGTATCTTGTGCTACTTGTCATTTACAATATACCGGATTCGCACATGTGGATCACGCCGTAAGCCACGGTATCGATGGAAGAAAAGGGACAAGAAACGCCCCTGCTCTAATCAATTTATCATGGAAAAAATTTTTTCATTGGGATGGAGGGGTTAATCACATTGACGTTCAAGCAATTAATCCAATTACTAGCTCATTAGAAATGGATAATACGTTAGAGGAAGTTATCCGGCGTTTGTCATCAAATGAGGAATACAAGTATCTGTTCCAAAATGTTTTTAGTTCCAAGGAAATAACAACCGCTCAAATTATGTCTGCGATTACCCAATTTACTCGTTCATTAATTTCTCAAAATAGTAAATATGATAAGGTAATGCGAAAAGAGGAAGGTTATACATTCACAGAACAAGAAAAAAATGGATTACAACTTTTTCGAAATCATTGCGCATCGTGCCATCAAGAACCCTTATTTACGGTAAATAAGTTTAAATGCAATGGCCTCCCAATGAATCCGTTATTTAATGATGTAGGACGATATGCGATAACAGGAAACCCTGAAGATTCATTGATGTTTATGATACCAACATTAAGAAATATTGAATATACCTTTCCTTACATGCATGATGGAAGATTCAAAAAACTCAAAGAAGTTATA
>Ga0068876_10000614_pt1 | contig 29062 bp, 27 predicted proteins | sample NOAtaG_6_FD_66442 | JGI IMG/M metagenome (GOLD analysis project Ga0068876, IMG submission 66442) | Freshwater lake microbial communities from Lake Erie, under a cyanobacterial bloom - NOAA_Erie_Diel5S_2200h metaG | ecosystem: Environmental > Aquatic > Freshwater > Lake | place: USA: Ohio, Lake...
ATACATTCTATTGCCTTACTTTACCCCTTAGTGCGACAAAATACAAATTTTATGGGCGCAGTGAATTGAAAATCAACGACTTAAATTTTTGAAAAATTTACCGCGGACAAGTCAGGAAAAGCACCGGATGCATACGAGATAGACACCACGCACGTCACCATTGATGAGCAGGTGGATGAGGTGGTGAGGTTATCACTTTCAGCCATGATGGCCGGCCCCCCGGCTGCCCCATAAATGCAGTTTAAAAAGGCGTTAAACAAGGTTTTTTCTTTGATTATCGGCCCTTTGCCGGACAGATAATATTGCTAATTTTGCCACCGGCCAAAATCCACTGTGGCACGCATAGACATGGGCAAAAACATTCGACTCTCAAAAGGTTTTGACATCAATTTAGCCGGTAAAGCCGCCCCCAAAATTGCAGACGTTGAACTGGCCGAAACCTTTGTAGTAAAACCAACCGACTTCCACGGGCTGTATATGCCTAAACCGGTAGTTACGGAAGGTGACACCGTTAAAGCCGGTACTCCACTCTTTCACGCCAAAAACCACGAAGACATCCAGTTTACATCGCCCGTTAGTGGCGAAGTGGTAGAGGTAAAACGCGGAGAGAAGCGTAAACTGCTGGAGATAAAGATATTAGCCGACCGTCAGGTTGAGCATGTCAACTTCAAGAAATACTCGCTGTCAGAAATGGCATCGCTGCCCGTTGCCGAAATCAAAGAACAGATGCTGAAGTCTGGCGTGTGGGCCAACCTGGTGCATCGCCCGTTTGGCATTGTGGCTGAACCCACGGTTGTTCCCAAATCCATTCACATCTCCGGCTTTGATACCGCGCCCCTGGCCCCTGACTACAGCTTCTTGTTTAGAGCGCAGGATCAGTTTTTCCAGGCTGGCGTTGATGTGCTGAAGAAACTCACCAGCGGAGCCGTTCACGTGAACATCCACACCCAAAGCGACCTGAGCACCGTGTTTTCGCAGGTGAAAGGTGCTGAGGTAAATAAATTCACCGGTAAACATCCGGCCGGTTGCGTTGGTGTACAAATTCACCATGTAGACCCCATCAACAAAGGCGATGTGGTTTGGACGATCAGTCCGCTTGGGGTTATTCAAGTCGGTAAATTATTTCTCCAGGGTATCTACGATGCTTCGCGCCTGGTGGCGGTTACGGGCTCGGAAGTTAAAAACCCACAGTACTACCGTACGTACACCGGTGCTTCGGTAAAAAAGTTTTTGAGCAACAATTTGAAACAGGAAAACGTCCGGGTTATTTCCGGTAATGTGCTCACGGGCGCATCAATTGGTAAAGATGGCCATCTTGGCTTTTTCGACAATCAATTGACAGTTATACCGGAAGGTGACTATCACGAGTTTCTCGGTTGGATTACGCCTTCCAACAAAAGCAAATTGAGTTTCCACCGGGCATTTGGTCTGCTGTCATTCCTCACACCATCGAAGGAGTATGTGCTGGATAGCAATACCCATGGTGAAGAGCGCGCCTTTGTGCAAACCGGTGTTTTCGAGCAGGTGCTGCCGATGGATGTTTTGCCTACCCAGCTGCTGAAGTCAATCCTCGCGGAGGATATTGATGAGATGGAAGCGCTGGGAATCTACGAGGTGATCGAAGAAGATTTGGCACTCTGTGAATTTGTGGATGTGTCGAAGCATAATGTGCAGGAAATACTGCGCGATGGAATTGAATTAGTTCGTAACAGTTAAGGTACAGTAATGAAGTTTTTGCGAAAAACGCTGGACGGAGTCAAACCGAATTTTGAGAAAGGCGGGAAGTGGGAAAAAATGTACTTCGCCTTCGAAGCGATTGAGACTTTTTTATTCGCCCCCAACACCACTACGGCTGCTAAAGGCGTGCAGGTACGCGATGCCGTTGATTTAAAACGTTTGATGATGACCGTCATCATCGCCATGGTGCCTTGCCTGTTGTTTGGCATGTGGAATATCGGTCATCAGCATTTTTTGGCTATTGGTCAGACCGGCACGCTGGGTGAGAAATTCTGGATTGGTATTGTTCAAACCTTGCCCATCATCGTAGTCAGCTACGGAGTTGGTCTCGGAATCGAATTTGTATTTGCCACCATACGCAGACACCCGGTCAACGAAGGATTCCTCGTTACCGGTATGCTCATTCCGTTGGTGATGCCTCCGGATGTGCCGCTGTGGCAGGTGGCGGTAGCAACCGCCTTTGCCGTGGTTATCGGTAAAGAGGCGTTTGGCGGCACGGGTATGAACGTGGTGAACATTGCCCTCACCGCCCGCGCTTTCCTCTACTTCGCTTACCCCACGGATATATCGGGTGAAGTATGGACTTACCTCGGAGAGGGCGCAACAGCCGTGGCCGGGTATTCCGGGGCCACTCCGCTGGCAGTTGCTGCAGCGGCAGCCAAAGGCACACAGGTGGTAAACGAGTTTAACAGCTTTGGCTCAACCTGGGCCCCGGGCATCTATAGTTTTCAGTCATTGTTTCTGGGTACTCAACCGGGCTCCATTGGCGAAACCTCAACCCTGATGTGCCTGATTGGCGCGTTGATCTTGATTGTAACGGGCACCGGGAGCTGGAAAATTATTGTGGGTGTTTTTGGCGGGGCCTATGGAATGGGCCTGTTGTTAAACATTCTGGCTGGCAACAATGCTTTTATGGCGATGCCGGCTTATTATCATCTGGTCATTGGCGGGCTTGCGTTTGGCGCGGTGTTTATGGCTACTGACCCGGTAACGGCCGCTCAAACAGAAACCGGAAAGTGGTTCTACGGTATCCTGATCGGCATGTTTACCGTGCTGATCCGGGTGTTCAATCCGGCATACCCGGAGGGCATCATGCTGGCGATTTTGTTGATGAACGTATTCGCCCCGCTGATCGATTACTTTGTAGTAAGTGCAAACAAAAACAGGAGATTGAAACGTGCGACAGTCTAATTTGTACATCATTGTTTATGCAGCCATCCTCACCGCAGTGTGTGGTGGTTTGCTGGCGTTTGCGTCCATTAGCTTGAAAGACAAACAAGAGGCGAATGTGGCGCTGGAACAGAAGTCGAACATTTTGGCTACGGTGATCGAGGTGCCCGAGGGCACTAAGGTGGAGGCGTTATACGCGAAGCGAATCCGGGGTTTTGTTATTGACTTTAAGGGCGATGTAGTTCCTAATCTTGATCCTGCGAAAGTGGTGGCTGCCCTTGAGTATAAAAAGCAACCGGATCAACGCCTGTTGCCCGTGTATGAATTCATTAGCGATACTGACCCGAACAAAGTGGAGGCCGTTGTGTTGCCGGTTTTCGGTTTTGGTCTATGGAATAACATATGGGGTTTTGTAGCCCTCGACTCGGACTTTAATACCGTGCGTGGGGTTAAGTTTGCCCATACTGGCGAAACTCCTGGTTTGGGTGCCCGGATCGAATCGGCCGAAATTCAGGATCGGTACAAAGGCAAGAAGATTTTTGACCCGAATGATGTTTTGGTCTCTATCATCATGATGAAGGGTGAAGGAACCAATTACTCCGGAGAGCACCACAAAGTGGATGGCATGTCGGGCGCAACCCTTACGGCCAAGGGAGTTAATAATATGTTGCAAGATTATTTCTCTTGCTACAAAACCTATTTGGAGAAGAACAGGAAAAACTTAGCCCAGGTAAATTTATGAGCACCGCAGTAGCAGAAGTTGTTGAGAAGAAGTCGGAACCGCTCTTTTCGAAAAAGAACCGGAAATTAGTGTCTAACCCGTTAGACATTGATAACCCGATCACGGTTCAGGTGCTCGGTATTTGTTCGGCTTTAGCCGTTACGACTCAAATGAAACCAGCACTGGTAATGGCTATTGCGCTTACGGTGGTTACCGCGAGTTCCAATGTTATTATTTCGATCATGCGCAATACGATTCCATCCCGGATTCGGATCATTGTTCAGCTGGCCGTGGTGTCGCTTTGGGTGATTTTGGTCGATCAGTTGCTGAAGGCTTATGTATACGATGTTTGGAAGCAGCTTTCTGTTTTTGTTGGACTGATCATAACCAACTGCATTGTGATGGGCCGCCTGGAGGCATTCGCTATGGGCAACAAACCTTTCCCGTCTCTGCTGGACGGTTTGGGCAATGGATTTGGATACGGCATAATCCTGCTGATCGTAGCGTTCTTCCGCGAGTTGTTCGGAGGCGGTGCTATTTTCGGATTCAAAGTTTTTGAAGCCATCGGGTTCCACTATAAGGGCAATGGCCTCATGTTGTTGCCGGCCGGGGCCTGCATCATTGTTGGCGTTATTATTTGGGTGCAACGCACCTTGAACGGTTATCGGGAAACCCACTAATTGAAGTTAGCTATGGAGAGTCTTATCAGCATTGGTGTTCGGTCGATTTTTATCGACAACATGATTTTCGCCTACTTTCTTGGCATGTGTTCATACTTGGCTATTTCGAAGAAAGTAAAGACGGCATTTGGTCTGGGTGTAGCCGTGATCTTTGTGCTGGGTGTAACCATCCCGATCAATTGGCTTATTCAAAATTATGTCCTTAAGGAAGGTGCCATGGCCTGGCTGGGGGCCGACTTCAGTTCGGTTGATCTCAATTTCCTTCAGTTTATTGTGTTTATTTCGGTTATTGCGGCTGTGGTGCAGCTTACGGAAATGGCTATTGAAAAGTTTTCACCTGCCTTATATGGTACACTGGGTATCTTCTTGCCGTTGATTGCGGTGAATTGTTCAATTCTCGGTGGTGCTTTGTTTATGGTGGGTCGCCCCTATAACCTGGCCGAGGCTACCATGTATGGTTTTGGGTCGGGCATTGGCTGGATGTTGGCGATCGTAGCCTTGGCCGGTGTGCGGGAAAAAATGAAGTACTCTAACGTGCCCGCCCCACTACGCGGCTTAGGCATCACGTTTATTCTCGTGGGCCTCATGTCACTCGGCTTCCTGAGTTTCATGGGCTTCGCGTTGTAAGCGACATAAAAAGATAATCAAAAGGCTTCTGCACTTGACGGAAGCCTTTTTAGTTTTGTATCAAACAATAGTATGAAGGCGATTGCCACCCAAATTGCACGCTATTTTTTTAACGGTACGCTGTTTATTGTACCACTGGTAGCCACCGTCTATTTTATCGTGGCTGCGTTTCAGTGGCTGGATACACGTATCGAGCTGCCCTACCCGGGTGTTGGCTTTGCTATCATTTTTACCGCGATTACCCTGTTTGGCTATCTCACGTCTAACTTTGCCTTTCGCACATTCTCCACCTGGTTCGATCAACTGATCAACAAAATTCCGTTGGTTAAGCTGGTCTATTCGTCTATCAAAGATCTGATGGCGGCATTTGTGGGGGAAAAAAAGAAGTTTGATAAACCGGTGCTCGTCACCATCAACAAAGAAAATACGCTTCACCGCATCGGGTTTGTAACACAGTCCGACCTCAGTGAGTTAGGCTTACACGACATGGTGGTGGTGTACTTTCCGCAGTCGTATGCAGTGGCGGGCGATCATTTCCTCGTTTCGAAAGACAATGTGAAGCCGTTGAATATCTCAGGGCCCGTGGCCATGAAGTTCATTGTGTCCGGAGGTGTTTCGGGATTTAAGGAGGCCGTCAGCTGATCACGCCAGAGCCGATCAGTTCTTCGCCTTCATACCAGGCGGCAAACTGGCCCGGAGTGACTCCCCTCTGCGGCCGCTCAAATACCACATAAAGTCCTTCACTGCGCATGTGCAATGTGCAGGCCTCCAGCGGTTGGCGGTATCGAATGCGGGCCTGGTATTTTTTCGACTCACCAACGGCCAGCCCGAAATCCGGACGCACCCAATGCACCTCGGGTGCCGGAATAAAAAGTCCTTTCCGGTACAGGCCGGGGTGGTCTTCGCCCATGCCGGTGTAAATCACATTTCGCTTCGTGTCAGTCCCAATGACAAACAACGGCTTTTCGAAACCTCCGAGGTTGAGCCCCCTGCGTTGGCCAATCGTGTAGAAATGAGCGCCCGAATGCTCGCCCACTACTTTGCCAGCCTCGGGCGACAGCGAATAGGGTTGGGTGAGGCGCACCAGCTCATCCCCGGCATACCCGTTTTGGAATGCCGGAGCAGACGCGGGCACTTCAATCACTTCTCCTTTTTTGGGTTCCAGCCGTTGCTGCAGAAATTCAGGCAGGTGAACCTTGCCGATGAAACAAAGCCCTTGCGAATCTTTCTTCTCGGCTGTGGCCAGTCCGGCTTTTTTGGCGATGGCACGCACCTCGGGCTTCAGCAATTCACCAACAGGGAAAAGTGCCTTGGCAAGTTGAGCCTGGGTAAGCTGGCACAAGAAATAACTTTGGTCTTTGTTCGGATCTTTTCCAGCCAGCAGCCGGTAAACGGGTTTCCCGTCTACGATGATTTCTGCCCGCCTGGCGTAATGCCCGGTCGCTACGTAGTCTGCCCCCAGCTTGAGTGCGGTATGTAGAAATATGTCAAATTTGATTTCACGGTTACACAGCACATCCGGGTTGGGTGTGCGGCCGGCCTGGTATTCGGCAAACATGTAATTGACAATTCGCTCTTTATACTCGGCACTGAGATCAATCGCCTGAAAGGGTATGCCCAGGTGCTGTGCCACAATCATCGCATCGTTGCTGTCGTCCAGCCAGGGGCATTCGTTGCTGATGGTCACGCTGTCATCGTGCCAGTTTTTCATGAACATGCCAATAACCTCGTAGCCCTGGTCTTTCAGCAGGTAAGCGGCCACACTGGAATCCACACCGCCCGATAATCCGACTACGACACGTTTTTTCATCGTCCTCTTAAAAGGAGTCCCGTTCAAAAAAAGTTCACTCCACGAGCTCCAGATTCTTAATTCTTGAAAAATCTTTTCTATTGAGTGTTAAAACCGGCATTTCCCTGGCCAGGGCCGCAGCAGCAATGAATAGATCACGGAATTCAATCAGTCTGTTGAGCTTTTTCAATTGATGATAGATACGGGCAGCTTGCTCAGCTACATCGTGATCAAATGGAAGCACCGGAATGTCCTCGATTAGTCTTCTAACCTCGTTCCATTTTTCGTGGTTACGTCCCCCCATCAATAACTCATACAGTGTAATTGCCGAAATAAAAATCTGAAAATGATCAGGCAACCTTTGCAAAGTTGTTTTGGTTTTATCCTTTGCGCGAAGATATTCGATGAGTACGCTGGTATCGACTACCACTGAACGGGTTTCCATGACCTTAATTTATTTCGGGCCAACGGCTTAACTTCTTCAGCGGTCCAGGTAGAAATTTTCAAAATCTTTTTTTTCCACTTGCGAAGGTCGAACGACTTCCTTTTCTGTTGATTGAGTAAAAAATCAACAAAGTCATTCACCTCCTGACGAGTTGTCGGGTTCAAACTTTGATACTTTTCAAGAAAGTGATCCACGTGCCAAAGATAATAAATTATCGGGCTACGTCCGGCTGAGGGCTTGCCAGCAAATCATTTACGATCTCATTAAAGCGCTGCACAAATTGCTCATAGTACAGGCCGGTGCCGGGGCCTGAAAAGCCCGTATGAATGTGTTTCACCTTGCCGTCCCGGCCGATGAAGATGGTGGTAGGGAACGCCAACACGTTGTTCAGCATTGGCAGGGTGGCGGCAGCCTTTTCTTTGTCATTCACGCCTGCAATCACAAAGTGGTAGGGCACGTTCCATTTAGCTTTCATCTTTTTTACCCGATCGCTGGCATACGCGAAATCATCTTTGCGTTCGTACGCGAGCCCGAGAATCTCTACACCGCGGCTGCTGTTGCTGGCGTACCATTGCGACAGGAATTTCGTTTCATCCATGCAATTGGGGCACCATGTGCCGAAGATTTGAAGAATCAACACCTTATCTTGAAAGCGGGCATCGCCCGGAGTCACCGGCTTGCCTTCCAAATCCGGAAACGTGAAGTCAATTTTATCAAAACCCTCTTTCAGGTAGGTGAGCGATTCGGCATCGGGCATCACGGCATTGGCATTTCGTATGCCCGAAAACGTTTCGTGTGACGCATGACCGGAATAAAAATGCCCGCGAAGGGAATCGCCTGCCAACGTTGCGGTAAACAAAAAGGCATGATTGCCATCGTACGCGCTGAGGCGCAACTCATCGTTTACTACGTTCCCTTCCAGGTAGCGATAGTCCCCGGTGGGGGTGAGGAATGTGCCCGTTACGGTATTGCCCTGCTGTTCGAATATGCCCACCGAAGGGTAGGAGTCTTTTGATGTTTGGAAGGTGAGCTGGTACTTGCCGGCAAAGTTCACCGCAGCGTCTGGCGACTTGGGGATGAAGCGGTAATCGTCACCGAAGGTAGCGCGGAACGGCAGGTTACCGCCCGGAGCGTAGTTCTTTACAAATGTTCCATCGAGTACGTTGCCTTCGATCCGCGCCCGCAATTCAGCATCAAAAACATGCAACACGATTTTCACGGAATCGCCCGCTACCGACACTTCATCAAGTAACAATCGCTCGCTGGCATTCTTCAGATACACCCGGTAATCCTCGTTCGTCTTCTCCACGTCAAACGTAAAGGGCAGGTCTTGCTCCTGCATACGGATAACCCCGCGCCAGGTGCCGGTTTTAAGGTCGGCCGTTTGAGAACAGGAAATGATCATAGGGATGAAGAGGAAGAACAGTAAAACACGCATTTTTAGGGTCAATTAGGGTCGAGCTTTTTCAACGATGCAAAATAAAGAAATGTTCAGCGGACTGCGGGTTTTGGAGCTGGCTTCCGTGCTGGCCGGCCCCAGTGTGTGTCAGTTTTTTGCCGAACTGGGGGCCGAAGTGATTAAGGTGGAAAACCCCGCTACCGGTGGTGATGTCACGCGATCGTGGAAAGGCGCTGGCGAACAAACCGATGACCGATCCGCCTATTTTTGTGCGTGTAACTGGGGTAAGCAATCGGTAACCCTCGATCTGACACAGGCGGACGATCGCAGCCGCCTGCATCGGATGGTGGGAAAGATGGATGTAGTGATTGCCAGCTACAAACCGGGCGATGCGGAAAAGCTGGGCGTGGCGTATGATCAATTGCGGGCCATCAATCCGAAGCTCATCTACGGGCAGATCACCGGGTATGGTTCGCAGGATGATCGCGTGGGCTACGATGCCGTAATCCAGGCCGAGGCCGGGTTCATGGACTTGAATGGCGAACCGGACGGCCCGCCCACGAAAATGCCGGTAGCGCTTATTGATCTGCTGGCCGCCCATCAACTGAAGGAGGCGTTGCTGTTGGCGTTGTTGCATCGCGAGCGAACGGGCGAGGGAGCTTTTGTCGAGGTCAGTTTGCTTCAGGCGGCCGTTGCTTCGCTGGCGAACCAGGCCACCAATTGGCTGGTGGCGGGCAAGTTGCCCACACGCCAGGGCTCGGCACATCCCAACATTGCGCCTTATGGCGATTTGTTTGTGACCGGTGATGGCAAAAGAATTTTGCTGGCCGTGGGTAGCGATCGACAGTTTGGTGAATTGCTGAACGTGCTGCACGTGGCCGCGGATGAGCGGCTGCCGGAGTTCGCCACAAATGCGCAGCGCGTGCAGCACCGGGCGAGATTAAACCCGATACTTCAAAAATACATGGCGGGCCTTGCCGCAGATGAGTTATTAGCCCGGTTACAGGCGCGAAAAATTCCGGCCGGGTTGGTGCAGAACGTGCGCGAAGCACTGGCAGCCGATGAGGCCCGGAAGACGTTGCTGGGTGAGCGCGGACTGCAAGCCGTGCGGCAGTTGGTGGCGCAGTTGTCGTTTCATGAGTCTTCCAAACCGCTGAGCCCGCCTCCGCATTTGGGGGAACATAATCAGGTGGTTGGCCTTTGAGTAACCGTAACTGGTCTGACCGCTCACCGCGGTCTGACCGGTGTCAATGCTTCCGCGCTGTTTGTATTCTGATGAGCACTTAGCCCCTGTGAGATTATGAACTGCCCCGAACTTGAAGATGTTGGCTTAACGAAGTAAATTGAATCAACAAAGCGCAGACTTCCTGAAACGGGTAGCTCTGGGAAGGATGAAATAGTGAAAAAGATTAGCAGTTCACTCATCGTGATATTTGGCTCTGTTGTGTTTCTCGGAGTGCTTTTTATTGCTGTCGCGTCAAGCTATTTTCATAGAAGAAATGTTGTGGCAAATTCTGAGTACAGATATACTGTTGTAACACTGGCAGACTATTACTCGAAAGGAAAGGTTAGCGGCAAGGTGATAACGTATTAATTAAACGGGGTTCATTACATGGATCACTGTGGAGATCGAGATTGTAGGGACGCAAATATTAGAGATCAGTTTTTCATTAAGGTTTACATTAGTGATCCTGAAATTTGGGAGATTCTTTATTCCAATAAGATTATGAGAATTGACTCCATACCTGTAGCGGGATGGAAAGTTTTTCCGAAAGTAGAGTGACAACGTTCGTTTAGTTGATCGTGGTTGCCTGAGCAACAGATTTAAGTAAACGGGGTCATGCAGCTGTTGTTTGGCCAACCAACAGCCGTACCCATGAGGTTATGCTTCTGCGCGAGACGATAAAGGCTGGAAGTGAGACGTTCGGATTTTTGGTGCATATTAGCAACTTACAATGCTTGCCCGGTCAGGCGACCGGTAAGAACGTGGGTAACCGTAACCGGTCTGACCGCTCACAGCGGTCTGACCGGTGAAGTTTACCGCGAAATGTCTTTCATGAGCGTAATTCAAATGATTCGGGTGATCTGAATGATGGATGAGAGAACCTATTTGCTTAGAAAAGCCTCGGGGGTCAGTACCGTGATCTGTGCGCTTTTGTAGTCTTTGATGTTTCGGGTCAGCAAGGTATCAACACCATGTCGTAATGCCGTGTAGTATTGAATGGCATCCTCAAAATCTTTGAAGTCGGATTGCAACGCCATTTCAATCACCTTATCATCAACTGCTAATACGCTTACGAGCGTTTTGAACTGAGTAAGCTTTTTTCGTGCCTGATCGCGGGAATACGTTTTTGACAAAAGATAGTGAAGATGAGAGAAGGTAAGTGAGCTTATGGTAATGATAAGCTCCCTGCGGTCTGCTAGAGAAAACAGATTGGCGGCAGCCAGGGCAAACGGCTGTCGATTGGCCAACAGGTCCAGGCAAACATCCGTATCGACCAAAACGCGGATCACTTGTATTTCTTTTTGAGGTAGTTTCGATATGCCTCTTTTGTACTCTTAGTCGGTTGTGGAATAATGCCCAAAAGGCTTTTCACAAATGGAGTAACTTTTAAATCCCCCGGCTTTTCTGTGATGTGGTCAATGTAGCGTTCGATCAGTTTTGATAAGCTGGTCTTCTTTTTCTTGGCGTACTGCTTACCCCTCTCCACCGAGGTTTTTTTGAGCTTTAAGGTTAGCTTGGTCGTCATACGTACAAAGTTGTTGAATTCATACGTATTGGGCAAACGGAAAGTTTTCTCGCGCCCCGTTGCTGTAGGTCGCCCGACCATCAGCCAAACGAACACGGCAGATTTATGGTTCATATTAACAACTTGCAATGCTTGCCGGTCAGGCGATCGGCAAGAGTTGGGGAGGTATAATTAGGTGGTTGGCCTTTGAGTAACCGTAACCGGTCTGACCGCTCATAGCGGTCTGATCGGTGTCAATACTTCCGCGCTGTTTGTATTCTGATGAGTATTTAGCCCTTGTGAGATTACGAACCGCCCCGAACTTGAAGATGTTGACTTAACGAAGTAAATTGAGGCATCGGAGCGCAGAGTTCCCGAGACGGGTAACTCAGGGAAGAACGAACGGAAAAGACGGGAATTGCCTAGCAAGGTGTCCAATACTCAAATCTTAAAAGTCTACCGTCCTTAAATGTAAAAATTGCCCCAGCGTCACTACCCTTTGAATATAGGAGCACTGAATCAAACACCGGCTTCCTAAAAACATCATGACATGAATCACCTACCATCCGGCAAAACTCTTCTACCGTTGTTTCCGCACTTAATTTCATGTCGCGGTAACTTAAGATAAGTTGTCCCCCGGTATTAAAGTCAACTTGCTGTAGATAAAAATCTTCCTGGTCACTACCAATGTACTTGAACCCAGTATATACCATTTGGTAGTATGGCCCGCCAGGCTGGTCATTTGTGAAGAATCCGCATGGATAATCCGTGTGGATGATTTCAGCTTGCCCAAAGATTTCAACAATGGCCTGCTTAGGCGTACTGAAGTTTAGTCCCCCGAATGTAATATGCATGAGGTCGAAGTCGCTTACTTGTCCAAAAGATAAGGTGGTTAAAAAACTCAGGAATATTGCAAGTACTTTCTTTTTCATCGTTGCGTCCTTGGTCTTGATCAGTCAGTAAGTCTGAGGTTTTTTCATTGTGCGAAGGGCTTGCACACCGTTTGGTAATCTTCAATAGTGAAGATATTTCTTCTCTTCCGAAAAGCGAAATCTGGATGGCAAAGTCTGACTCAACACCAAGCGGCCCGGATGTGGAGGGCAAGGTGCGAATAAAGTGAGCACGGGAGCGAAGCGCACCCCGGAACAGCCGGTTAAGCCGCCCAATGGAGGCCCCGAAGCCTGGCTGCGGGTTGTATTTCGCTTTTTTTACCATTTCCATTTTTGCCACATGGGCAATCGCCCCACTTTAAAATGCCCGTTTCATAAACAACTGATTTACAAATATTTACAAATAAGCCTTGATGGGCTGAATTAGCCATTTGGTAGTCCAAAAAGCCTTGAAATAGCCCTAAAATCAAAGATTTTTGTAAAAAAGTGGTGTAAAGTGGTTGAAAGTGGTTCAAATTTCCCTACGTTTGCTTAGGAGAAAAAGACAACCACTACGTCAATGACTTTCTTCACCAGTCAGTATGAGTGCAAACTTGACGCAAAGGGGCGCCTGGTGCTGCCCGCGCGCGTGAAGGCTCAGTTGCCCGAAGGCGAGCAGGAGCTTGTCGTGCGCAAGGGCTTCGAGCAGTGCCTCATTCTGTACCCGATGGTGGAGTTCAAAAAGGTCTTCTCAAAAATTTCGGGTCTCAACGAGTTCAACGAAGAGTACCGCCAACTGCAGCGGAGCTTTTTGTCGGGCGTAGTCACCGTGGAGTTGGACGGTAACGGGCGAATCCTGTTACCGAAAAACATGCTGGCCTACGCGCAAATCGACAAAGACGCCATGCTGGTGGGCACGGGGAACAAAGTGGAGATCTGGAGTCCAACGATCTATGAGAAGTTCCTCATTCAAGACCCCGGTGAGTTGTCGAAACTGGCAGAACGCTACCTGAATAACTGAGGGATGAAGGCCGGGAACAGTAACACGAACACCGGCTCCAAGCTTCAGGCCATAGGCTGCATGCGTCAGGCTGCATACTTCAGGTTGCTCGATGCCGGATGCAGGATACTGGATGTCCGGAGACCGAGATGGATTGGCGATGCAAGAGACCAGTAGCGGGCAACCCGAAACCAGGAGCTACCATAAACCGGTAATGCTCCGCGAATGTCTTGAGGGCCTACGCATTGACCCGCAAGGCACTTACGTAGATGTAACGTTTGGCGGTGGCGGACACAGCCTGGCGATACTCGAGCAGATCAAGGGAGGAAGGTTGATTGCCTTTGATCAGGATGCCGATGCACAGCGTGAAGCTGAAAAAATCAACCACCGTTCTTTCACATTCTGTCCCTCCAACTTCCGGTACCTGAAAAAGTACCTGAAGATGCACGGGGTGAGCCGCGTGAACGGCATATTGGCTGATCTGGGTGTTTCCTCCCATCAGATCGACTCCGCTCAACGCGGCTTCTCAACCCGGTTTGCCGGGCCGCTCGATATGCGCATGGATGCGCGGGCGACTCTCACAGCCGCTACGCTGCTCGCAACCTATACCGAGGCGCAGCTCCACCGGGTGCTGGGTATGTATGGGGAGGTTCGCAATGCGCGCACGGTGGCTCAACGAATAGTGGAAGCCAGGGCGCGCCAACCCCTCACCACTACCCAACAACTGACGGATTTGCTCAAACCGCTGGCCCCCCGTGGAAAGGAGTTCAAATATTTCGCCCAGGTGTTTCAGGCTCTGCGCCTGGAAGTAAACCAGGAGATGCAGGCGCTTGAAGATTTTTTGCACCAATGTGGCGAAGTAATGGCAACCGGAGGCCGACTGGTGGTGATGAGTTACCACTCGCTGGAAGACCGGCTGGTGAAGAACTACATCAACACCGGTAACGTGGAGGGAAGGTTGGAAAAGGATTTTTATGGAAACATCCTTCGGCCTTTTGAGGCGGTGAACCGAAAACCGATCGAAGCAACCGAAGAGGAAATAGAAAACAACAACCGCGCGCGCAGCGCCAAACTGCGCATAGCGGAACGAAACGAAAGTAAGGTAAAGGAACATGAGTGAGAATCGTATGCGGGTGGAACCCGACCGGACGAATGAAGCGCGCCTCAAGCCTTCGCAGGCGGGCGGGCCCAGTTTGTTCTCGGGGCTGGAGAAGCGCCTGAAGCTGGAATCCTATTTTGAAGAAGGATTCCCGGTGCAGTACCTGCCCAAGATTTTGTTTGTGATGGTGCTGGGCTTGCTGTACATCAGCAATACGCATCATGCCGAGCGGACCACGCGCGCGATCAACCGGGCACAAACGGAAGTGGAGGATTTGCGCGCAGACTACACGACACTGAAATCGGATGTGATGTTTGCCAGCAAGCAGAGTGAAGTAGCCCGAAGAGTAAAAGAAATCGGATTGAAAGAGAGTTTACGCCCACCCTATAAAATTGTAGTGAACGATTGAATATTAAGAGGTCCATATTAATACGTGTCCGCGTGGCCTTTTTGGGCGTGCTGCTGTTTGCGGTTTGTGTAGCTGCTAAGATCGGCCATATTCAAGTGGCTGAGGGCGACAAATGGGCGAAGATGGCCGAGGAGATTATGTTTGACTACAGACGCGTGAAGGCCACCCGCGGTAACATCTACTCGGACAATGGCAGTCTGTTGGCCACTTCCTTGCCGTTTTACAAAGTGGCCATGGACCCCACGCTGGCCCGCAAAGAAGTGTTCGATAAGGGACTTGATTCGTTGGCCATGCTGTTGTCGCGGTACTACCGCGATCGGTCGGAATCGGATTACAAGCAGATGCTTCGCGATGCCCGCGCCACGGGCAAGCAGTACCTCGTGCTCAACCGCAGGCAAATCAACTACCAGACGAAAAAAGAGATGTCTTCGTGGCCCATCTTCCGCGAAGGACGCTACAAGGGAGGCGTGATTTTTGAGAAAATGGACGTGCGCTACCGGCCGTTCAATAACCTGAGCCGCAGAACCATCGGTTATGTCAACGAAGATGGGCAAGGTGCCGGGCTGGAGTTCAGCTTTGACGAGTCTCTCGGGGGCCAGGATGGTCAGGCGCTCTTTCAAAAAATTGCCGGCAGCACCTGGAAGCCCGTGTTTGACGGCAACGAAGTGAAAGCCGTTGACGGCCTCGACATTCAGACTACCATTGACATCAATTTACAGGACGTTGCCGAAACCTCGCTGCACCGGCACATGGCGCTGCACGATGCAGACGAAGGAACGGTAGTGGTTATGGAGGTGGCTACCGGCCATGTGAAAGCGATCTCGAACCTGACCCGTGATGGAAAGGGAAATTATCTTGAGAAGTTCAACCACGCGGTGGGTGGGTCACTGGAGCCGGGCTCTACATTTAAGCTCGTGACCATGATTGCCCTGCTTGAGGATACGAACATTGAGTTGAGTGACAGCATCAAGACGGGTAATGGCGAGGTGACCTTCTACAACCGCAAAGTGCGCGATCACCACGAGGGCGGTTTCGGCACACTGTCCATCCAGGCATCCTTCGAGCAGTCTTCGAACGTGGCGATGGCCAAGTTGGTAGACAAGCATTTTGGTTTGAAGCCGGAAAAATACCTGGATCACGTAGATCGCCTGAAGCTCTCCAGACCGTTGGGGCTACAGATTACAGGCGAAGTTTTTCCAAAAATCACGCGCCCGCAGGATAAAGCCTGGAGCGGCATTACCCTGCCCTGGATGTCGCACGGCTATGGCCTTGAGATATCTCCGCTGCACACGCTCACCCTTTACAATGCGGTAGCCAATGACGGCAAAATGATCAAGCCTGTTTTTGTTACCTCCGTGTTGCAGGCCGACCGCGTGATTCGGGAGTTTGAGACGGAGACGCTCAACAGCAAGATTTGCTCCAACAGTACATTGAAACAACTTCGCTTGTTGTTGGAAGGTGTAGTGGAGAATGGTACGGCTAAGAATCTGAAAGATGCTCACTACCGCATTGCCGGCAAAACCGGCACGGCACAGATACTGGAAGACGGCCGGTACACGAAGAAATACATCACCTCGTTTGTCGGTTACTTCCCGGCTCATGCACCCAAGTACAGCGCTATTGTGGTGGTTAAAAATCCGAAAGGATGGCAGCAATATGGCAATAATGTGGCGGGCCCTGTTTTCAAGGAAATAGCGGACAACATTTATGCGCGCGATATTGAATTGCACGCACCCATGGAAAAGAAGACGGTGCTGGAAGCAGGCGTACTCCCGGTCATTCGTGGTGGTCGGCAGGAAGAACTGACGATGCTCGCCAATGAACTGGGTGTTTCCACCCATTCGGTAACAGAAGACGAGTGGGTGAAGGCAAGCCGCAACGGAAGTTCCGTAACGTTGAAGAAGAACGAAGTGCTCAAAGACCGGGTGCCGGATGTTACCGGCTTTACCTTTCGCGATGCTTTGTACCTCTGCGAAAAGTCAGGGCTACGCGTGGTGTACCAGGGGCGCGGGCGTGTTGCTGAGCAGTCGCTGGCACCGGGAACGCGCTTTGGCCGCGGGGCAAGAATTTATTTGAAACTGAGTTGATGAAGTCGTTACGCGACATATTATATAGAGTACACATCACCTCGACATCCGGCTTTATGGATGTGGAGGTGGCGGGCGTGGCATTCGACTCGCGAAAAGTAAAATCCGGATTTGCGTTTGTCGCCATACGCGGCACGCTGTCCGATGGGCACCACTTTATGCCCAAGGCCATAGCCGCGGGTGCGTCTGTTGTCGTATGCGAGAAGTTGCCGGAAGCACTTAACGAATCCGTTACCTACGTGGCGGTGAAGAGCAGTGCACAGGCGCTGGGTATCATCGCTTCCAATTTTTACGACAATCCCTCCGGCAAGCTCAAATTGGTAGGTGTTACCGGCACCAACGGCAAGACAACTGTCGCCACCTTGCTGTTCAAATTGTTTTCATCACTGGGTTACAAGTGCGGCATGTTATCCACAGTTGTGAATAAAATTGTGGATAAAGAAATTCCAGCCACACACACCACACCGGATCCTATTCAGATTAATGAGTTGTTGATCGAAATGATAGCGGCCGGCTGCACGCACTGCTTTATGGAGGTGAGCTCGCATGCATTGGATCAGGGCCGCATAGCCGGGTTACATTTTGCGGGGGCTTTGTTCACCAACATCACACACGATCATCTTGACTATCACCGTACGTTTGAAAGTTACATCCGCGCCAAGAAAGGATTCTTTGACGATCTGTCGGGCGATGCCTTTGCGCTGGTGAACATTGACGACAAGCGCGGCATGGTGATGCTTCAAAACTCGAAGGCCAAGAAATACACCTTCGGGTTGAAAAAGATGGCCGACTTCAAAGCCAAGATCATCACCAACTCTATTGAGGGGCTCGAACTGGAGATCGGTGGCCGTACCGTATGGTTCAAACTGATCGGAGACTTTAATGCCTATAATCTATTGACCGTCTTTGGCGCGGCAAGTCTGCTGGGCGAAGATCCGGAAACGGTGCTGATGAAATTGTCCTCCCTAACGGGTGCCAACGGCCGCTTTGATGTGGTCTTGCCAGGCTCGCGCTTTACGGCCATTGTGGATTACGCGCATACGCCTGATGCTTTGAAAAATGTTTTGGAGACGATTACACAATTCCGGTCAGGCAACGAACAGGTGATTTCGGTGGTGGGCTGTGGGGGTAATCGCGATAAGACCAAGCGACCGTTAATGGCAGCTATTGCCTGTAAGTACAGCGATAAGGTTATTCTCACTTCGGATAACCCGCGGGATGAAGATCCTCTCGAAATCATTCGCGAGATGCAAAAAGGTATTGGCCCTACGGAGGCACGCAAAACACTGGTGATGGCGGACCGTGAAGAAGCAATCAAGATGGCCTGCATGATGGCGAAAGAGAAAGACATTGTACTGGTCGCTGGTAAAGGGCATGAAACGTATCAGGAAATTAAAGGCGTGAAGCACCCTTTTGACGATAAAGAGGTAGTAAGTCGGATGCTTAAAATGTTCGCGAACTGATGCTATTTTATTTGTTCGATTATATAGAACAGAACTTTGACTTCCCCGGGGCAGGCTTGTTCCAGTACATTTCGTTCCGGGCGGGTGTTGCGGCTCTATTGTCTCTCCTTATCACGATCACATTTGGCGAAAGGCTTATTGCTTTCCTGAGAAGAAAACAGGTTGGTGAGGATATTCGTGATCTTGGCCTTGAAGGTCAGATGCAGAAAAAAGGCACACCTACCATGGGCGGGCTGATTATCATTGCGGCCATTCTGATTCCTACCTTATTGATGGCGCGGCCCGACAATGTGTATGTGTTGCTGTTGATCATCACTACGGTGTGGCTGGGCCTGATCGGATTCCTGGATGATTACATCAAAGTATTCAAGAAGAACAAAGAGGGATTAGCCGGCCGCTTCAAAATTGTCGGTCAGGTTACTATTGGCCTGGTGGTTGGCCTTACCCTTTACTTCAACGATCATGTGGTCGTTCGGGAAAGACCTGCGGAGGCAACGGCTACTGAAGTCAGCCTATCGGTTGATGCTGTGCCTGCAGTGGCTGGGCAGGTGGATTCGAAATCTACCAAAACAACGGTGCCTTTCATGAAAAACAACGAGTTTGACTACAGCAGCTTGTTGTTCGGGCTTGATGAAAAGTACACGTGGATCATTTATACTCTTTTTGTGATTGTCATCATAACGGCCGTCTCAAACGGGGCTAACATTACGGATGGTATTGACGGCCTGGCGGCCGGCACATCAGCCATTATAGGTCTTACGCTTGCCATTTTTGCTTACCTCTCCGGCCGTGTTGACTTCAGCTCGTATCTCAATATCATGTACATTCCGAACCTGAGCGAGCTGGTTATTTTTTGCACGGCCTTTGTTGGTGCTTGCTTAGGTTTTCTGTGGTACAATGCGTACCCGGCCCAGGTTTTCATGGGCGATACGGGGAGCCTTTCGCTGGGTGGCATTATTGCGGTATTGGCTCTGGCTGTTCGCAAAGAGTTGATGATTCCCCTCTTGTGCGGAATCTTTCTGATTGAAAGCCTCTCGGTGATTCTCCAGGTATCCTACTTCAAGTACACGCGGAGGAAGTACGGAGAAGGCAGACGAATTTTTTTGATGTCGCCCCTTCATCATCACTATCAGAAAAAGAACATCCCCGAAGCCAAAATTGTAACCCGGTTTTGGATCGTGGGAATATTGTTGGCCATTCTCTGCCTGGCAACCCTTAAAGTAAGATGAGCAAGCGTGTAACCATATTGGGTTCAGGTGAGAGTGGCACAGGGGCCGCGTTGTTGGCCAAGGCAAAGGGCTATGACGTATTTGTCTCCGATCAAGGTGCCATCCGGGATGCCTACAAGGCTGATCTGATCAATGCCGGGATTGCTTTTGAAGAGGGCGGGCACTCCGATAGAATTCTTCCGGCCGATCTGATCATTAAGAGCCCCGGTATACCCGACAAGGCAGAGGTGATGAAGCGCGTGCGCGCAGCGGGCATTCCGGTACTGGATGAGATTGAATTTGCCTTCCGCTACCTGAAAGGAAAGGTGATTGCCATCACCGGCACGAATGGTAAAACGACTACCACGCTGCTGACCTATCACCTGTTGAAGTCGGCCGGCTTGAATGTGGCGTTGGCAGGTAACGTAGGGGAGAGCCTGGCGCATAAGGTGGTTGCAGGCGACCATGATTGGTATGTAGTTGAGATCAGCAGTTTTCAGCTGGATGGGACGATATCGTTCAGGCCGCATATTGGCATACTGCTGAATATTACGCCTGATCACCTTGACCGGTACGAATACAAAATGGAGAACTATATCAACTCCAAGTTTCGGCTGGTGCAAAATCTGACTGCCCATGAGCATTTTATTTATTATACCGATGATGCAGTGGCAGGCCACGAGGCGCGCAAAAGAAAAATCACAGCCGATCAGGTGGCTGTCTCATTAACCGATACTAAAACCAAAGCCTACTATGATGGTCAGGAGATGGTGTTCAACGTGGCTGGGCATCATTTTCGGGTTGCACAATCCGACACCACACTGAAAGGCCCACACAATTTGATCAACACCATGTCAGCTGTGTCGGCTGCATTGTTAGCCGGTGTAACCGAACAGGCCGTGCGTGCAGCACTGAAGACTTTCAAGAATGCCCCGCACCGCCTTGAGTCTGTTGCGGTCATCAATGGCGTTGAGTTTGTGAATGACTCAAAGGCCACTAACGTAGACTCTGTGGTGTACGCACTCGGCAGCTATCAACAACCACTGGTGTGGATTGCCGGTGGCATTGATAAGGGTAATGACTACGAGTTGATTAAAGAAGAGGTTCAGAAAAAGGTCCATACCCTCATTTGTTTGGGCCGGGACAATGAAAAGTTAAAGAAGTTTTTTGGTGGGGTAGTGCCTAAAATCCACGAGACCCAAAGCGTGAAAGAGTTGGTTCGGTTGGCCCTGCAGTCGGCACGGCAGGGTGACGTGGTGTTGCTTTCACCGGCCTGCGCCAGTTTTGATTTGTTCAAGAACTACGAGGATCGGGGTACCCAGTTCAGAGAAGCCGTATTGGAACTCAAAGGGGAGGGAATTCAGAATAGGGTATTTGAGAATAGAGAATGAAGATGGAAAGAGAGCCTGCGAAATCGTTTAAGGATTTGATTGTGTGGCAACGGGCCTATGAATTAGTGCTCGCTGTCTACCGGGCAAGTACCGTATTCCCGAAAGAAGAACAGTATGGGCTCACGCAGCAAATCAGGAGATCATCGTCTTCGGTTGCCGCCAACATAGCAGAAGGTTTTAAAAAGAGAGGGGAGAAAGATAAACTGAGAATTTTGAATATCGCGCAGGGTTCACTTTCGGAAACGCACTATCATTTGGTGTTGGCAAATGATCTTCGGTATGGAGAAATGGGTTTGCTGGAGGAGAAAGTTGAAGAGGTAAGCCGGTTGCTGGAGTCGTATATGAAAGCCATTCGAAAATGATTCTGACTACTAAATGCTGAATTCTAAATTCTCGCAAAGAGTAAAGAGATGGAAAAAATAAAGAGTTGGGCCGACAAGAATTTACAAGGTGACCGCGTCATCTGGGCCGTTGTCTTTGCCCTGTCGCTCATCAGTATTCTGGTGGTGTACAGTTCCATCGGTACGCTGGCGTACAAACGCACGGCAAGTCCCGAGTCCTATTTGCTGCGGCACACGTTTATGGTGTTCCTCGGTTTGGCTGCCATGTGGGTAGCGCACAAGATCGACTATCGGTATTATTCCAAGTTGTCGCGGCTGGCGCTCTGGGTTAGCGTGCCTCTGCTGATCTATACGTTCACCAATGGAACAACCATTAACGATGCCGCCCGCTGGATTACGCTCCCGATAATCAACACTTCGTTCCAGCCTTCTGATTTTGCCAGCCTTGCCCTGATCATCAACCTGGCAGCCATGCTGTCGAAGAAGCAGCAAAACATTGATGATATCAAAGAGACGTTGATTCCGATGCTGATCTGGTGCGGAGTTATTTGCGGCTTAATTGCCTTAACCAATCTTTCCACCGCGGTGTTGCTCTTCGCCACCTGTATGCTGGTGATGTTTATCGGCCGTGTGCCGGTAAAGTACCTGGCCATGCTGGTGTTGGTTGGTCTGCTGGTGGGAGCAGCCGCCATCAAATTTGGAACCCGCGGTGCCACCGCGCTCAGCCGCATCGAAGCTTTTGTTAAAGGAAGCGAGTTGCCCTTTCAGGCCAAACATGGACGCATGGCGGTTGCTACGGGTGGCATCATCGGCAAAGGCCCGGGCAACAGCGAACAGCGCAACATTTTGCCACATCCTTACTCTGATTTCATCTACGCCATTCTCATCGAGGAATATGGACTGGTTGGGGGCATCATCGTGCTGGCACTCTATCTCATTCTGCTCCACCGTGGCATGAAGGCCGCTTACAACAGCGAACGTGCCTTTGGCGGGTTACTCTCAGCCGGGCTCAGTTTTGACTTAGTGTGTCAGGCCATGGTGAATATGGGTGTGGTCGTGGGCCTTGGCCCGATTACCGGGCAACCCTTGCCCCTGATCAGTATGGGGGGTACCGCCATGGTGTTCACCGGAATTTCCGTGGGTATCATTCTAAGCGTAAGTCGTGGTGAGCAGGAAGAGAATTGGGGTCAACAGACCAATCTGAAGGATTCAAAAGATAAAGACGTAGAAGCCAAAGCAGCGTGAGTGCATCAACACCATATCGGATAATCATTAGCGGAGGCGGCACGGGCGGGCACATTTTCCCTGCGCTAGCGATTGCCCATGCCTTTCGTGAGCGCCACCCCGATGCGGATATTCTTTTCGTGGGGGCCGAAGGCCGCATGGAAATGACGCGTGTGCCGGAGGCTGGATATCGGATCGTTGGGTTGTGGATCAGTGGTTTACAACGGAAGCTGACGCTAGCCAACCTGCTCTTCCCGGTAAAACTGATCGCGAGCTACCTGAAGGCCAGCCGGATCATCCAGTCATTTAAACCTCATGCCGTGGTGGGCACAGGCGGTTATGCCAGTGGCCCCATCATGATGGCAGCCACGCGCAAACGAATTCCCACCGTCATACAGGAGCAGAACTCGTATGCCGGATTAACCAACAAACAGGTGGCATCCAACGCCAGCGTGATTTGCGTGGCCTACCCGAATATGGAACGTTACTTCCCGGCCGGTAAGATCCGGTTCACCGGCAACCCGGTGCGCAAGGACATTTTGGACGTGGATCAAAAACGTGTTGAAGCCCTTCGCGAATTCAATTTGCAGCAAGGGAAGCGAACGCTTTTGGTTTTGGGCGGAAGTCTGGGGGCTCGCACCATTAATGAAAGTATATCGGCAAATCGCGCATTGTTGGCTGAGGCCGGAGTGCAAGTGATTTGGCAGACCGGTAAGATGTATATCGAGAGTGTAAAAGCGCAGGTTGCCGGCCAAGACCTGGCTCCCTTTCGGATTTACGATTTCATCAAACGTATGGATTTGGCCTATGCCGCCAGCGATGTGGTGATTTCGCGAGCCGGAGCGCTTGCCATTTCGGAGTTGTGCCTGGCCAAACGCCCTGCCGTGCTTGTGCCTTCGCCCAACGTGGCCGAAGATCACCAGACCAAGAATGCGTTGGCACTGGTCAACGAAGGAGCCGCGTTGATGGTCAAAGATGGTGACGCAGCCATGCAGTTGGTGCAGCAGGCGCTTGCCTTGTTGAACAACTCCGATCGGTGCGCCCAGCTGAGCGCAAACATTGCACGACTGGGTAAGCCACGGGCTGCAGATGAAATTGTGGATGAACTGGAAAAACTGATAATCAGGTGACGATCGATCAATACGATAACGTGTACTTCCTCGGCATTGGCGGCATCGGCATGAGTGCGCTGGCGCGTTGGTTCCGCCACAAGGGCATGCGCGTGGCCGGCTACGACCGCACGCCCACAGCCCTTACCCACGAGCTGATCGAAGAAGGAATGGAATTGCACTTTGATGATCGGGTGGAACTCATTCCGGGCTATCTCACGCGGGAGAAGACGCTGGTCATCTTTACACCGGCTATTCCGAAGGATCACAAGGAACACGCGTACCTGCGCGAAAATGGGTTTACTATTCTGAAACGCTCCGAGGTTCTCGGACTGCTCACCCGTAGCTACCGCACCATTGCGGTGGCCGGCACGCATGGCAAAACAACAACCTCGTCCCTGATTGCACACATACTCAAATCTGCGGGCCAGAATATGGTCGCATTTTTGGGCGGCATTACAACCAACTATGAGTCAAACCTGGTGATGCACGGGCAGGTAAATGAAAACACCTGGGTGGTTGCGGAAGCGGATGAGTACGACCGCTCGTTCCTGCGTTTGTTTCCGCATGTGGCCGTGGTTACCTCGGCCGATGCCGACCACCTCGACATTTATGGCGATCATCAATCGATGCTGAAGTCGTATCGCGATTTTATCGGGCAGGTACATCATCATGGCTATCTGTTTATTCATGAGTCCATTGCCGAATTGGCAAAAGGAATAGAAAATATTACGGTTCAGACCTACGGTACGAGCCAGGGACAATTTTTTGCCGACCGGATTGTAGCTCAAGGTGGATTTTTTGAATTCGATCTGAAGGGCTTTGCCCAGACGATTGAGAAGATTCAGCTCGGTGTCCCTGGTTTTCACAACATGGAGAATGCGATTGCGGCAACGCTGGTGGCCAAGCAGATTGGCATTGGCGATGACGTTATCCGGCAGGCGTTGGCCAGTTTCAAAGGCGTGAAACGCAGATTCGAGTTTGTGGTGAAGAACGATCGCTGCGTGTACATTGATGACTACGCGCATCACCCCACCGAGATTGAGGCTTTCCTGCGTTCGCTGAAATCAATGTATGCCGGCCGCAAGCTGACCGTTGTGTTTCAGCCACACCTGTTCACGCGCACGCGCGATTTTGCCGGGGGATTTTCGAAGAGCCTCAGCCTGGCCGATGAAGTGCTGCTGATGGACATCTACCCGGCCCGGGAAGAGCCAATTGCCGGTGTTACAGCCGATATGCTGTTCCCGGCCATTACAAGCCCGGTAAAAATTCGCTGTGGGAAAAAGAACCTGTTGGAGAAACTGGAAGATTTGGATGTGGACGTGCTGGCCACGGTGGGAGCAGGCGACATCGACACCTTGGTTAAGCCGATAAAAGAAATGCTGAAGAAGAAATACGAATGAAGGGCTCGTTTCACATACGGAAGGAAATCAAAGTAGCCGTGGCGCTGGTGATGGTGTCCGGCCTCATTGCCTTTAGTGAACGGCAGCGGGGCGGCCTCGTATGCAAGGACATTACCATTGAACTGGATAATGTACACGAGAACCATTTTATAGACGAGGCCGATGTGATGAAACTCGTGGAGAGCAGCGGTGTGCCGTTGAAAGGTTCACACTTGTCGCGTTTGGATTTGCGTGCCGTAGAAGAAAAAATCAAGTACGATCGCCATATCCGTGATGCGGAGTTGTTTACCGATCTGAAAGGAAACCTGGTAGTTAATGTAGAGTTGCGCAGGCCCATCGCCCGAATTGTTCAGGAAGATGCTCCCGATGCTTACATCGCAGAAGATGGCACTATCATGAGTGTTTCGGAGCGTTACACCTCACGGGTGTTGCTCCTCAGCGGCCCGTATGTAAAAAAACTCATTGACATGGATAACCTGAACACAACCGAGGAAGGCCGGCAGATGATGGAAATGCTGGAGTATGTGCGGGAAGATCGCTTCTGGAACGCGCAGGTGGCGCAACTGGATATCGCAGCGAACGGCAAGATTACGATCTACCCGCAGATTACCGGCCAACGCGTAGAGTTCGGAAAGCCGGAAAACATAGAAATGAAGTTCGATAAACTCATGGTGTTCTACCGCGAAATTCTACCCCAGCGTGGCTGGACGAGATATCAGCGGGTGAACCTTGAATTTGAAGGACAGGTAATAGCCGAATAACCCAAACAACAGAGAACCAAACAACCACTAAAACATAGCATCGTATGGAAAATAGCAAAATAGTAGTCGGCCTCGATATCGGTACAACCAAGATTTGTGCCATCGTAGGCCGCAAAAACGAATTCGGGAAACTCGAAGTACTCGGCATGGGCAAAGCAGAAAGCGAGGGCGTAATCAAAGGCATTGTCGTGAATATTGATAAGACGGTGTTTGCCATTGAAAAGGCCATCAAAGAAGCCAGCGACATGTCGGGCATTGACATTGGCGTGGTGAATGTCGGCATTGCGGGCCAGCACATCCGCAGTTCCATCCACCACAACAGCATGCTGCGCGATTCCAAAGAAGGTGAGATCACCATCGAAGACGTGAGCCGCCTGACGGAGGATATGTACCGCATGGTAGTGCCCAGTGGCAGCGAAATCATCCACGTGATGCCGCAGGATTATACCGTGGACTACGAGGAAGGCATCAAGGATCCGGTGGGTATGAGTGGCGTGCGTCTTGAAGCCGACTTTCATGTGATCACCGCGCAAACCAGCGCCATCAACAACATCAATAAATGCGTGCGCAGGGGAGGGTTGGAGATTGATGATCTGATCCTTGAACCGCTGGCCTCCAGCCTGGCCGTACTCAGCGAGGAAGAGAAAGAAGCCGGTGTCTGCCTCATCGACATTGGCGGAGGCACGACCGACATTGCCATCTTCTACGACAACATCATTCGTCACACGGCTGTCATTCCATTTGGTGGTAACATCCTCACCACCGACATCCAGCACGGATTGCAAGTGATGTCCAAGCAAGCCGAGCAGTTGAAGACGCGCTTTGGCAAGGCCATTGCCGAAGAAGCAAGCCCGAACGAGATTGTGTCCATCCCGGGCATTCGCAATCGCACGGCCAAGGAGATCTCGGTCAAGAACCTGTCGAATATCATTCAGGCCCGCATGGAAGAGATCATTGAAATGGCTCATGCCGAAGTCATCAGCTCGGGTTTTGAAAATCGGTTAGCAGGTGGCATTGTGATTACCGGTGGCGGCTCGCAGTTGGCAAACCTCAAGCAGCTGGTCGAGTATATGACCGGTATGGACACCCGTATCGGTTACCCGAATGAACACCTCGGCAAAGGCAAGATTGAAGCGGTGAAGAGCCCGATGCACGCCACAGCCGTGGGCCTGGTACTGGCCGGTTTTCGCTCGCTGGATGAGCGTGATGAACGCTACAAGGAAGCCAAGGCCGCGGTAAAGCAGCAGCCGGTGAAGCAACGCAAGGGCGCGCTCACGGGCGATTTCTTCACCAACATCCTGAACAAGACGAAAGGACTGCTCATCGATGACCTCGGTGAGAAAAACGAATACTAACCACCATAAATAAACACAGTCATGTTTGATTCATCGTACAAGTTTGATCTGCCGAAGCATCACAAGTCCATTATCAAAGTAGTGGGCGTTGGCGGTGGCGGAAGCAATGCGGTCAACCACATGTTTCGTCAGGGCATCAAGGATGTCGAGTTTGTGGTGGCCAACACGGATTTGCAGGCGCTCAACGGCAGCCCTGTTCCCCACAAACTTCAGTTAGGCGTTAACCTCACCGAAGGGTTGGGGTGTGGCGCCAATCCGGAAGTTGGCCGGGCAGCTGCGCTGGAGAGCAAAGACCAGATTCGCGAAATGCTGTCGGGCACCAAAATGGTGTTCGTTACTGCGGGTATGGGTGGCGGCACCGGAACGGGTGCAGCTCCGGTGATCGCCAAGATTGCCAAGGACATGGACATTCTCACCGTGGGAATCGTGACCGTCCCGTTCTCCTTCGAAGGCAAGAAAAAGACGGGTCAGGCACAGGCCGGCATCGAGGCGCTGCGGTCAAGCTGCGACACGGTACTGGTCATTCTCAACGACAAACTGCGTGAGATCTATGGCAACCTCGCCATTGGCCAGGCGTTTGGCGAAGCCGACACGGTGCTGACCACAGCTGCGAAGGGCATTGCGGAAATCATTACCCTCGCGGGTTATGTCAATGTCGACTTCCAGGACGTGCGCACGGTGATGTTAAATGCCGGTGCTGCGGTGATGGGCTCGGCCGAAACGCGGGGCGAAGGCCGCGCAATCAAGGCTGCGCAGCAGGCGCTTGCCTCTCCGCTGCTCGACAACCGCGATATCATGGGCGCGAAAAAGATTCTGTTGTCCATTATCTCAGGCGAAGAAGCTGAATTGCAGATGGACGAGCTGTCCACCATTACCGAATACATTCAACAGCAGGCGGGTGATGAAGCCGAAGTTATTTTCGGCCACGGTGTGGATTCCACCTTGGGCGACCGCATTCGCGTAACGGTGATTGCGACCGGTTTCCGTGCCGAAGGCAAAACCGTTCGCAAGGACGACAAGAAAGTGATGGAGTTGGACAAAAGCCAAATCTCGCTCTTTGGCGGTGTAGACAACTCGGTGAACCAGCGCACGGACGAGCCTGAATTGCGCGTTGTGGAAATGCCGGTGAACCAGACTCCGGAGATGCCGACCAAACACACGACTACCATCAGCGACAAGCCGATTCTCCAGCCGGAGGACAAGCCCCTGTACATCAAACCGGAGGAGAAGCCGTTTGTGCCCGAAGAACCTCAGGAAGAGCGTTCGTTTACGTTGTTTGAAAGGCCGGTGCCGGTGGCAAAGTGGGACGATGAGGACGAAACCGAGGAGGGCGATGACAGCCTGTTCGGCAGCGATGATGATGAGTTCTCGGTGGGCAAGGAACCCTCGGCCGATCAGATCATTAATGAGGAAGGGCTGATGGAGTATCGCAGAACCAAGGAACGTCTCGCGCAGCAGGCCCGCGAACGCAGAGCTAAACTTAAAGCGGACAAGAAGCCCGAGATGACCAAGGAGGAGTTCAACAACAAGTGGACGGTACCTGCGTACCTGAGAAGGGGCGTGAAGATGGAAAATGTTCCCCACTCGTCAGAAAATTTTGTGTCCCGCTACAACCTGAATGACGACAATCAGGTGCTGGGCAACAATAAGTTCTTACACGATAATGTGGATTAATTACTTCACCCCGTCCGTGGGACACCTATCTCCGGTAGGGAGAAAGGCCTGGGGTGAGGGAGAAGATATGGCATATCCGGCACGACTGGTATTTACTCCATTCGTAGTGGTTGTTGGTGGTAAATAATTTTTTGCCGGTGCCGGAGTGCCTTCTTTTTGATCGGTGAGTGTTGCTTAAAGCAGTTTCGATTTTTTGCTGCGCCCGATCAAAGGTTTTTTAAGCTGGAAAGCCGAACGCTATGGTTCGGCTTTCTTTTTGTGCGTCAGGCATGTTTACTGGCTAAAGGGTGCAAGTCCCGAATGAGTGCTGAAGTGCATATCATTAGCTAAGAGCAAGGGTGTCGCGGGCAACTGCGAATCTGAAGGAAGCTT
>Ga0068876_10000621_pt1 | contig 28966 bp, 33 predicted proteins | sample NOAtaG_6_FD_66442 | JGI IMG/M metagenome (GOLD analysis project Ga0068876, IMG submission 66442) | Freshwater lake microbial communities from Lake Erie, under a cyanobacterial bloom - NOAA_Erie_Diel5S_2200h metaG | ecosystem: Environmental > Aquatic > Freshwater > Lake | place: USA: Ohio, Lake...
ACCCTTGGAGTATGTGGGGCCGGTACAATGGGAAGGGGCATTGCCCTCACGGCTGCCCTTGCCGGATATAACACCCTTCTTTTTGACTTACAGCCCGAAGCGGTCGAAAGAGCAAAAGCACAACTAAAGAAAGATCTCAGCAGGAGTGTAGAGAAAGGAAAGCTGACCGAGGTGCTCGCCGCGCAAGCCCTTGCTCGCATAGAATTTACCACTGATATCGAGCATTGCGTGGCCGAACTGTTTATTGAAGCCATCATAGAGCAGCCTGAGCCCAAGATCGCCCTCTTCAATCAACTGGCAGAACTCAATCATAGTGATTGCATTTTTGCCAGTAACACCTCTTCGCTCTCCATTACCCAAATGGCCAGGGCCATTCAACATCCTGAACGCGTAATTGGACTACACTTTTTTAATCCGGCCACACTGATGAAACTGGTGGAGGTCGTTACTACGCCCTTTACGGCTTCGGCGGTACAACAAAGGGCTTGGCAACTGATGCTGGATCTTAAAAAAACGCCCGTGCTGTGCATAGATTCACCCGGCTTTATCGTCAACAGGGTAGCACGGCCTTTTTACATAGAATCACTGCGACTGGCAGAGGAAGAAAGAGCCACCCTGTTACAGATCGATCGTATTCTCATGGCGGCCGGCTTTAAAATGGGGCCCTTTGCGCTGATGGACCTGATCGGTAACGATATCAACTATGCTGTTAGCTGTTCGGTCTACGAACAATTAGGAAAACCTGAACGACTCAGACCCTCAGCCATTCAACAGAAACTGGTACAAACCGGTAAGTGGGGGCAAAAATCAGGCGAAGGTTATTATCAATACAAATCGGCCTGATGCGAAAAAAAATTCTGGTCACTGGGGCAAGTGGTTTTCTGGGTTCTTACCTGTTAGTGGCCTTACGACAACAGGGCTACCACGTTAGAGCAATGGTACGCCAACAAAAACGTCCGACATGGATCGATCCGGATGCATTGAACGAGGTAGAATGGGTCGAGGGCGATATTCTCGATATTATCTCACTCGAGGAAGCCATGGAGGGAATGGATGCTGTCATTCATAGTGCAGCGATGGTTTCGTTCGCGCCGCAAGACAGTAAGCAACTCTACCAGGTCAATACAGAAGGAACCAATAACGTGGTAAATGCGGCCATCGAAAAAAAGATAAAGCGACTGGTACACATCAGCTCAGTGGCAGCCTTGGGCCGGGTAGCGGGTGGAGGATCGGTAGACGAAAAAGCAAAGTGGAAAGAAGGGCCCCTGCATACCCATTACGCGCGCAGCAAGTTTCAGGCCGAGTTGCATGCTTGGCGAGGGTACAGCGAAGGGCTCGATACGGTCATAGTAAATCCCAGTACGATATTGGGCTATGGCAACTGGGAACAAAGCAGCTGTGCCATCTTTAAACAACTTTACGATGGATTTCGATGGTATACCGGTGGGTTGAACGGCTTTGTGGATGTACGAGACGTAGCACGTGCCACGGTAATGTTATTGGAGAAAGCAAGTGGTGGACAACGCTATATTGTCAATGGAGATACCTGGACCTTTCAGCAGTTGCAGTTTTCCATAGCGGATGGGTTTGGACGCAAACGACCTTCGATGAAAGCTTCAGGCTTCTTACTGGGGCTGGCCTGGCGGCTGGAGGCCATACGCTCTTGGTTAACGAGAAAGCGTCCGTTGCTCACCCGCGAAAGTGCCAGGGTGGCCATGAGCGCCACACGCTTTGACAATCGTAAACTACTGAATGATTTTCCGGAGTTCTCTTACACGCCGCTGCAGCAGACCATCCGGGACGCCTGTGCGAGATACAGCGAGCAGGCACGAGCCGCAACTATAGCCCGTTAAAAAAGCATACCCTTAACCAAGTAGGCCTTTTACCTTTTCCCACAGCGAAGGAATTCGTTTTACCCAAACCAATTCTCTTTTCTTCTCACTGAAATCAATGGCCGGGGTGCCCCAGTAGGTCTTTTTTCCCTCTATGGAACTAACAACCCCGCTTTGCCCAAAGACGATAGCTCCTGCCCCGATCGTCAATGTTTTATTGACGCCCACCTGCCCCCAAAGTATCACCTCATCCTCGACCGTAACAGCACCGGCCAATCCTACCTGCGCTGCAATGAGGCAATTTTTCCCGATCACACAATCATGCCCGATGTGTACCTGGTTGTCTATTTTAGTGCCAGCCCCAATGGTCGTATCGGCCGTTACCCCTCTATCGATGGTACAGCTGGCCCCGATCTCTACGCTATCGCCTATGTATACGCGGCCGCAGCTTTTCATCTTGCGGTATTGATGAACAAGATGTGTTTTTCGATTATAATAGAAGGCATCGCTACCAATGACAGTACCGGCCTGTACGATCACATCATCACCGAGATGACAGTGATCCAAGATCGTAACCTGTGGATGAATGATGCAATTCTTTCCGATAGTAACATGATGCCCGATGTAGGCGCCGGGCATTACCACTGTCCCCTCTCCCAACGCTGCCGTATTACTAATGGAATCCAATGAAGGAGCAAAGGGTCGATACTTGTCTACCAGCGTAAGATAGGCTGCGAATGGATCGGCTACTACCAATAGCGATTTACCTGCGGGAATCGGCACTTCCTTATCGATGATGATACAAACAGCGGCCGAGCGAAGGCAGGTATCATAATATTTTGGATGATCCACAAAGACAAGATCCCCTGCTTGTACTTTGTGAATTTCATTGATGCCTGTTGCAAATGCACTGGCATCTCCAATGAGCGTTGCCTTCAATAAAACGGCCAATTCAGCAAGAGCAACAGGTTTTTCAAATTGCATCAGCTTTAATTTTATACAAAGGTAGCAAGCTACGCGAAGCTTAGATTTATTTGCGTTTATCCACAGCGAATTTTAAAATGTTGATAAAATCAAACGAAAAAAATTTTTTTGTTATATGAAATAAATACTAATATTGTGTAGGGAAATTTATTTCCCAGTACTTACTAACCCATCCATATAGGATCCCTCCGTTTTCGGAGGGATTTTTTCATTTAGTGCTTATCCCTTCTGCGAATCCGCTTTTAAAATACCTTTACGCAAAGTCTCCCACCATGATCAAATCAATGACCGGTTTTGGAAGAGCCGAAGTACGAGCTGGTGATAAACTATTAGCGATCGATCTCAAATCGCTCAATGGAAAACAATTCGATCTGCAATTAAAGTTGCCCGCACTGCTAAAACCCTATGAGTTCGAGATTCGCCGGTGGCTGGCATCTACCCTCGAGCGGGGAACGGTGGATTGTACCATCAGCCTCAAAGAAACGGGTAGTTCACAACCCGTATCGATCAATACGCAACTAGCCAGATCATACTACCAGCCCTTGGCATCACTGGCAGCGGACCTACAACTTGATACCACACAATTACTATCGGCCCTGCTGAAATTACCTGAGGTCATCACCCCTGGGGCCGACGCATTGAACCCGGCAGAGTGGGAGCAATGCAAAACAGGGATCGCGCAAGCCGTCGATCAACTCAACGCCCATCGACTGGCAGAAGGAAAAGCACTCGAGGCCGATCTTTTGGGCCGTATTGACGCTATTGTTACGTTACAAAAAGAAGTAAGCGAACTGGAACCCCTGCGGCGTGAAAAACTGCGCCAAGGGTTGCAAAAAATACTAAACGAAGAGTTGGGTAAAGAAGGGTACGACTCCAACCGACTGGAGCAGGAACTTATCTATTACATAGAGAAAATGGACATTAGCGAAGAACAGGTGCGGCTGCTCAACCACTGTGACTACTTTATACAGCAGCTTCACGAACCAGGGGACAGTAAGGGTAAGAAGCTCTCTTTTATTTTACAAGAGATAGGTCGCGAGATCAACACGACTGGCTCAAAGGCCAATAATGCCGCCATTCAGCAAAAGGTGGTACTTATGAAAGATGAGCTCGAAAAAGCCAAGGAGCAAATTTTAAATGTGATGTAATTTTAGTCTATGAGCAGCACAAGCCGGTGTCCATTGACCGCTTTTTTATGGGTAATTATACTTTGCATGATCGGGGGATGCACTCCCCTTTCGCTGTACGAACGATCGGTATCTCTACCCCAACAACAATGGAAAAGCGACCATGTGCCTGTCTTTGACTTTACGCTCGGCGACACCACTGCCTCCTATAATGTATCACTGATCTTTCGGCACCGTGATCGTTATCATTATAACAATATCTGGCTTCGCATTTCAGTAACGGATCCGCAAACTAAAACCTACACGTTCGACACCGATTTGCTGCTTGGTACCAACGAGAGTGGGTGGCTGGGTACCGGTATGGACGACATTTATGAACATCGCATTTCGCTACAAAAGGAATTGCTGGCAAAAGGTATTTCATTTCGCCAAGCAGGCACCTACCGTTTTAGTATAGAGCAGCTCATGCGAGAGGATCCGCTAGAGGAGGTCATGAACATTGGAATTCGGGTCGAAAAGAAACCCTAACACGCAGCCGTATGCCCGAACGCCTTAAAAAAAAGCTAAGAAGGACCACCCTTATATACTGGGCTCTTCTGTTGTATGTACTGGCCGCCCTGCTTTGGTGGCTCATCTCACTGCAGCAGCAAAATCGACTGATTGCCCAAGAAAAAAGAGAGCTACTCGAGTTACGTGCCACCCTATTATCTCCGCTGGCCTACAAAATCGAACAACAGACCATCGAAGACCTGTATAGGCGTAATCAAACCAAGTATATCAGCGAAGGCATCACTTTTTTACTGGTGATCTTGATTGGAGCCGTCTTTATCTTTCGTGCTGTACGAAGGCAGTTCAAAATGCAACTGCAGCAGCAACATTTTATGATGGCCGTAACCCACGAACTCAAAACGCCCATCGCCGTGGCCAAACTCAATCTCGAGACCTTACAGAAATACCAGCTCGATCCGGATAAACAACAAAAGCTGATTCGTACGACCCTCGATGAGACGGCACGCCTCAACTTTCTGACCAATAATATTCTGGTCTCTGCACAGTTGGAGAACAAAACATTTGTGACCGGTAAAGAGGAATTGGACCTGTCGGCTCTTTTGCAAGATTGTGTGAATGCCGTTCAAAAGCGTTTTCCCGACAGAAACTTGGAGACCTCGATCGAAAAAGAGATCGATATAAGGGGGGATGCGCTGCTACTGCAGATCTTGGTCAACAATTTGCTGGAAAATGCCATTAAATACGCCCCAGGGTTATCTGCGATTCGCACCACGCTCAGGCAGACAGAAAAAGGTATTTTACTGTCGGTGGCCGACCAGGGGCCCGGCATTCCCAACAGCGAAAAATCAAAGGTCTTCGATCGCTTTTACCGAATTGGTAACGAGCAGACCCGCACTACCAAGGGGACCGGACTGGGACTTTATCTCTGCCAGCGTATCGCCAAAGATCATCGAGGCCGCATCGAGATAAAAGATAATGCCCCGCAGGGCACTATTTTCAATGTTATCTTTGCTGCATGAGCGAAGCGAACCGCGCCACGATCTTATTGGTAGAAGACGAAGAGAACCTGCACGAGGCCCTCAAACTGAACCTCGAATTGGAAGGATATGAGGTTAGTTCTGCCTTCGATGGAGCCGCCGCACTCAAGGCCATCGATAATGCCTATTTCGATCTGATCATTCTGGATGTGATGCTTCCGGTCATGGATGGCATACAAGTGGCCGAAACGATCCGGATTCGCAATAACGAGACCCCGATCCTGATGCTGAGTGCCCGCAACAGCAGTGCCGATCGTGTTACGGGGTTAAAAAAAGGGGCCGACGATTACCTTGCTAAACCATTCAACTTAGAGGAATTGTTACTGCGCGTTTCGAAGCTGATTGACAAGAATCTGAAATTACAAGACAAGACGAGCCTGGGCGATCAATACCAGTTCGGCCCCAACAAAATAGACTTTAAGGCGCAAGAGGCGATCGGCCATGACGGCACTACCATACGATTGAGTAAAAAAGAGACCATGCTTTTGAAGTTGCTCATCGAAAACAAAAATGAGGTAGTGCCTCGCGAAAAGATCTTACAGGCCGTGTGGGGGTACCAGGTCTATCCGACCACACGCACCATCGATAATTTTATTCTCAACTTTCGTAAATATTTCGAGGAGGACTCTCGCAATCCTCGTTATTTCTATTCGGTACGAGGGGTGGGCTACAAATACGCGGAATAAATTACAGATCACCTAGACGGGGACGAATCACGATGTCCTCGACACAAGCCTGCGGCGAAAGATGTGCTGCCTGAAAGATCATCTTGGCAATATCGGCAGGCTCCATGATACGTCCGGCACTATTATCGAAATCGCCCCAACTATCGGTGAGTACGGCTCCAGGGTACACTCCTGTTACTTTAACTCCCGTTGGCTTTAGTTCTTCGCGCAGGTTTTGCGTAAAGCCATGTAAGGCGTACTTGCTGATGCTGTACGACCCACCCTGCGCATAAGGTCTAAGGGAGGCGATGGAACAAATGGTAAAAATGTGACCCGAGCCGCGTTGTATCATGTCTGGCAAGAGCGTTCGCGTCAGATGATAGGCACTGTACAAGTTGACAGCCAGTTGTTGTTCAAGTTGCCCTTCCGGCTCTTCGGCCAACGATCCCGGCAAGAACTGACCGGCATTATTGATGAGAATATCAGGTTCTCCATAACTCAAGCACCAGCGTCCAAAACTGATAGCCTCTTGCGATAGGCTCAGATCGGCCGCTTGCCCATGGATCACCGCATTGGGATAAGCCTTGCTAAAGTCATTCATGGTCTGTTGCAAGCGGGTCGCATCCCGCGCCGTTAGCAATAACCGATAACCGGCTTGTGCAAACAACGAAGCGATCTCTTTACCAATACCACGAGAGGCCCCGGTAACTATTACGGTCATGGATTGGGCAGCACGAGAAACGTCGGAAGAAGCCATACTCATCAATTAAATTGTACATTGCAAAGTTATTGACCCAGCCTTACAATTTATACCCTTTGTCAGATTCGCTTCGTTATCGGCATCTTTTTTTTGACTTGGATCACACCTTGTGGGATTTTGAGGCGAATGCACGTGCCACTTTGGTGCAGCTATACGAAGAGCTGAACCTGCAACAACTGGGTATTACCGATTTTGATCTTTTTTACCGGCAGTACCTTGAACACAACGAAAAGCTGTGGGACCGCTACCGAAAAGGATTTATAAAACAAGAAGAGCTGCGTATCAAGCGAATGCGGTTGGCGCTGCTGGATTTTGGAGTGGTGAACGAACCTGTAGCTGCCGCCATGAATGTTCGTTTTTTAGACTTGTTGCCTACCCGCACCATCTTATTTCCGCATACCATCGAGCTGCTCGATTACCTGCAACAAAAAGGATATGAACTGCACCTTATAACCAATGGCTTCGAAAAAACCCAGCATAGCAAGTTGCAGTATTCCGGACTTGCCCCCTATTTTTCTGTGGTGATCACTTCGGAAGGTTCCGGCAGCCTGAAGCCAAGGCCGGAGATCTTTGCCTATGCGTTGCAACAGGCAGGCACCACTCGGGAGCACTCGATCATGATAGGTGACACGCTGGAAGTGGATATCGAGGGGGCTAAAAACGCAGGGCTCGATCAGATACATGTCAATCATCTGAATAAAGAACGGATCGCTTTACCAGACGGGAGCTATCCTACCCATACTGTTTTCTCGCTGCAAGAGATCATGAAGATCTTGTGATCACTAAGGTTGCCGAAAGCATAATCTCCTCTATTACCGCATGTAGCTCGGGGCTTAGTATAGCGACCGTTACCACGTGGCGATCTCTGTGACCCCACCCAGCGGACGATCGCCGATCTTTACTTTAATGACGGCATCGAGCGGAAGCAATAGATCTACCCGCGAACCGAATTTAATGAACCCCATCTCTTCGGTCTGCTTTACCTGTTGACCGGGCTGCAGATAATTGACAATACGCCTTGCAAGGGCTCCCGCGATTTGCTTGACCAGGATCTCACGACCATTTTTTTCGTATACGACGCTATGGCGCTCGTTTTCGGTAGAGGATTTCGGATGCCAGGCCACCAAATATTTACCGGGATGGTATTGGGAGTAACGAACCGTGCCGCTTACCGGATTACGATTGACATGTACGTTGAGTGGGCTCATAAAAATGGAGACCTGAATACGACGATCGGTAAAATATTCGTCGGCCTGCACCTCTTCGATGACGACCACCTCTCCGTCAGCAGGGGCGATCACACTACTCTCTGAAATAGTATGAACACGGGAGGGGACGCGAAAAAAAGAAAGGATAAAGCCCCAAAACAAAAAAGATACGCCCAGTAAGGCCACAAAGCAGCCGGTACAGGTGGCATAGAAGAAATAATAACTGAGGGCATTGCCTGCGGCCAAGAACAATGTTACTATAGCGATCGTAGGAAACCCTTCGCGGTGAATGGTCATGAATAAAAATTAGGAGGCAAATATAATGATTCACTCCGCTGCTCAGAGAAAGAGTCTTGCATAGGCCCAGATAACAGGCGTAGCCCATAGCAGCGAATCGAAGCGGTCGAGCCAGCCCCCATGCCCTGGTAAAATGCGGCCACTGTCTTTTACACCGGCCATCCGTTTTAGTTTTGATTCGAACAGGTCGCCTGCGGTGCCAAACACGGCCGCCAGCAAGGCCATCAAGAACCCATCCATCCACCGCAGGGGCATTGCAGTATCGGGTAACAAATGATCGGACAAAAGGCGAGGCAATAAGGTCCCGGCTATAATTACGGTCAGTACCACACCACCTATGGTACCCTCCCAGGTTTTTTTAGGAGAAACGGAACTCAGTGGTGTGCGTCCGATAAAAGAACCTACCAGATAGGCCATAGTGTCATTGATCCACATACAGGCCAGCACAAAAAGTGCAAGAACTGGCAACGAGGTACCAATAGAAATGGCCAATGTATCATGCGCCTTTAGATCTATATATAGTGCCCAAGACAACGACAAGTAAAGAAAGCCGAGCAATAGATAACGAAGTGGAAAACGAAAAGTAGCGTATAAGCGCTGGTACTCTATCCAACAACCGGAATGTATGACCATAACCAGCAACAAAAAACTCCAGTCGCTCCAACAAAGCGCGGTGAGCATCACGGCTACAAAAAAGAAAGCAGTGACAGCGCGTTGTGAAAAAACCTTTCGGTTAAATGCCATTATTCAAGTTATGAATTATGTTCCGAAGAGTCATTCTCCTTGTCTTGATATTGATCAACCTTGGTATGACGCAACATCCAATGCAGATGCATGGTCACCAGCAAGGCACTCACTAGCCCAGAGACCATCATGGCCTGAGGCCCCACCACGGGCTCATCCTGCAATAAGACCGGATTAAAATAGACTAAAACGATCAGCAGCGCATCGTAAAAGAAATGCCCTAAAATTGCGGTCCATAGGCTGCCGCTGTACCAATACACCGCTCCGAGCAGTATACCTAATACAAACCGGGGTAGAAAGCCAAAGAACTGCATATGCATAGACGAAAATAAAAAAGCGGATAGTATAATGGCCGGCCAAGCTTGTCCAAACTGCCTGAAGAACATTCGCTGCAAGACACCTCGAAATAATAACTCCTCACCTACGGCAGCAAGTCCCGCAATGAAAACAATATTGAGCAGCAGATCTTTTACGGAACGGAGTCCCAGCAAGGCTTTGACCGTGTCGTTGGCATCGTTCTCTTTTTCTTTCATCCAGTCGGCTAGTGCAGGTGGAAATTCGACGGCCCTGTTCAATTCGCCCAACCACTGTACCAAAGGGAGCGAGAACAGCAGTATCGTTATACCGATCATCCAAAATCCCGGATGGACCGGTCGGGTAAGTTTAAGATAGTCACGCGCGGGTTCGACAGCAAATAAGCGAGCGGCTAGCCAAGATGGTACCAGAAACAACCCCAGAAACTGAGCCAATTGCATCCCTCTGATAAAAAAACCAAGCTGGGGATGCGGAGTTTTCATTTTACTGATGGTGGCCAATTGCTCAACGGTAATTCCGGTCATGGCCGACAAAATGAAGGTCCCCAGCAAACCAATAATAAAAAAGCTCATCAAGGAGAGCCCCAGTAATAAAAAAAGCTGTTGCCCTGTTGATCTGTCCTGATAAAATCCTTTTTTAAACACACGCCGATTTTTGAGTGTAAATTCGCCTGCCGGAAGTTCCGACACATTCAACAAATTTAGGTAAAACCCCACGATGGTAAAGATCGGTCCTGTAACCCTTCCTGATTTTCCACTGCTATTGGCTCCAATGGAAGATGTAAGTGACCCTCCATTTCGTGCCGTTTGCAAAGACAAAGGGGCCGATCTGATGTATACGGAGTTTATCTCTTCGGAAGGACTAATCAGAGATGCCATCAAGAGCAAGAAAAAGCTGGATATCTTCGACTATGAAAGACCTGTAGGCATTCAGATCTTTGGAGGCGATGAAGAAAGTTTGGGGCTGGCCGCCAAGATAGTCGAGGTAACACAACCCGACCTGCTCGATATCAACTTCGGGTGCCCTGTCAAAAAAGTAGCCCTCAAAGGTGCGGGCGCTGGCGTATTGCGTGATGTAGATCTGATGGTGCGATTGACCAGTGCTGTGGTACGTTCCACCTCGTTACCGGTAACGGTAAAGACCCGATTAGGGTGGGACGACAACAATAAGAATATTGAAGAAGTAGCCGAGCGGTTGCAAGATGTGGGGATCAAAGCGCTGGCCATTCACGGAAGAACGCGTGTGCAGATGTACAAAGGAGAGGCCGACTGGACCCTGATAGGAAAGATCAAGAACAACCCTCGTATCACGATACCCATTTTTGGCAATGGCGATATTGATTCGCCCGAAAAAGCGTTAGAGTACAAGAATCGCTACGGAGTAGATGGCATCATGATCGGAAGAGCTGCCATTGGCTACCCATGGATCTTTAACGAGATCAAGCATTTTATGAAAACAGGTGGGCATCTGCCCGCCCCCACGATCGAAGACCGACTGGCTGTTTGTCGTAAGCACTTACGTTACTCGATCGAGTGGAAGAATCCGGTGGTGGGGATCAATGAAATGCGGAGACATTACGCAAATTATCTGAAAGGCCTTCCTAACATAAAAGAATACAGGAACAAACTGGTGACGCTCAAGACCGAAGAAGAACTCAATGCCGTGTTCGACGAAATGGCGCGCGTTTACCAGGGATTTACCTTCGAAAAAACGCCCATCTCGCTTATCAACTATCACGAGAAATGTCCGATCAACTAGTAGGCTTCTCTAAAGTGCATCTTTTTGTAGCACGGTAATAATATCATCGCTTAGCGGGGAGACCGAAGGATCGAAATAATGGGTAAGTCGGCCCTGCTCATCAATGAGATACTTTGAGAAATTCCAAGAAGGCGCTTTACGGTTCCACCCGTTTTGCCCACTGTCGGTAAGCCAGCGATATACCGGATGCTGAAGAGGGCCAGGCACCACGGATGTTTTTTTCGTCAGCAAGAAGCGAACCCCGTAGTTGCGTTCACAGAAATTTGCGATGGATGCATCGTCACCTTTCTCTTGCTCCTTAAAATCGTTGGCCGGAAATCCAATAACGACCAAGCGATCGATAAACCGATCTTGCAACTGCTGTAATTCTTTATACTGTGCCGTGTAGCCACAATCGCTAGCCGTATTGACCAGTAAGATTTTTTTACCCCGAAGCAAGGTTCCATCGATGGAATCCCCGGTGATAGACATGACCGGCAGGTCATAAAATGAAACGGGGGGCTTTTGGGGAGCATGACTAAGAACGGTGGTATTCTTATTGCCCAAACGGGTACCCCACATTAGCACAGGATAGGCCAGCTTGAGCAAACGTTGACGAAGGGTCATAGTACTTTCAGTTTGTTGTAACCACAATAGTCCAAGAGCGGCAAAGATCAATAGTCCCGTTAACAGCAATCTTCGTCGCAGTTGATCCTTTCTCATCCAATTAACTTTTTTAAGATGGCCAATTTCCCCTTGAACGGTGGGTATTTGATGGCAGGATCGATCCAGCTGGGTGTACGTAGTACACTCTTTGAATGCGAGAAGGTATCGAAGGAATGCTTCCCATGATAAAAGCCCATTCCACTGTTACCTCTTCCGCCAAAGGGAAGGCGATGATTGAGAAAATGAAAAACAGAATTATTGACACAAGCCCCGCCGGCTGGTACTTGTTCAAGCCATTTTTTTTCTTGCTGCCTGCTCTCTGTATACACATAAAACGAGAGCGGATTAGGATTACGCTCAATGACCGCCCTCGCCTCGTCGAAATGTCCGTAAGTTAGCACAGGCAAAAGCGGACCAAAGATCTCTTCTTGCATAATTGGCGAATCGAGTGAGACATCCGTAAGCACCGTGGGAGCAATATAGCGGGTAGCCTTATCGTGTTGTCCACCGTAAATAACCTTACCATCCTTCAAATAAGACACCAGCCGGTCAAATTGCCGGGTATTGATGATGCGTCCGTAATGATCGCAATGCGTAGGATCGGTGGTATAAAATGTCTCTATCACCTTGCAAAGCGCTTCGATGAACCGGTCGCGCACAGTGCCATGTACCAAAATATAATCGGGGGCTATGCAGGTTTGACCAGCATTGTTCCATTTTGCAAGTGCAATACGTCGGGCCGCAATGTCGATATTGGCGTCGGGCTCTATGACGCAAGGGCTCTTGCCGCCCAGCTCTAGTGTAACGGGTGTCAGTTGCTCAGCTGCCATCTTATAGACGACCTTTCCTACGGCCGTGCTACCCGTATAAAATAAATGATCGAAACGAAACGATTGCATCAGTGATGGCACAACGGTGGCACCGTCACCCTCTATGAGCCAAACATAGCGACTGTCAAATACGCTCTCTATGATCTTCTTCATTACGGCTGATGTGGCGGGCGTGAACTCGCTGGGCTTTAGCACCACGCAATTACCGGCGGCAATGGCTCCGACCAAAGGCCCCAATAACAATTCGAGTGGATAATTCCAGGGAGCTACGATCAAGACCACGCCCAAAGGCTCTGGCAGGATGAAGCTGGCAGAAGGCAAATTAGCCAAATTGGTACGCACGCGCTGGGGGCGCGCCCAGCTATCTAATTTTTTGACGGCCAACTTACATTCGGAAACGACCAACCCGGTCTCTGAAACCCATACTTCTTCGGGACTCTTATGCAGATCTTGATACAGGGCTTCGTTGATAGCCTGCTCGTGCGCCAAAAGACTTTCGTGCAGCGATTGGATCTTTTGTTTTCTAAAGTCGATCGAACGCGTGGCGCCAGATGCAAAATATTCCCTCATCTTTGTTAGCGCTGGCAAATAAGACATGGCAGAAATTTTGGACAAGTTAGTAAAACCACAGGGGATGGATGATCTTCAGTTTATGAAACAAGCGCTGCGGGAGGCCCAACAAGCCATGGACGAGCAAGAAGTACCCGTAGGCGCGGTAGTGGTCATGAACAACAAGATCATCGCCCGTGGGCACAATATGACCGAGCGGCTGCAAGACCCCACGGCACATGCCGAGATGATCGCACTTACTGCCGCATTTAATGCGCTTGGAAGCAAGTATTTACCCGAAGCTACCCTCTATGTGACCCTGGAACCCTGCCCCATGTGTGCCGGTGCGCTTTTCTGGAGTCAGATAGGGCGAATTGTCTACGGGGCCGACGACGTTAAGAATGGATATCGAAAAGTAGCGGGCGACCGCTGGCCTTTTCATAAAAGCACCCAACTAACGAGTGGATGCTGCGCCGAAGAGGGAGCCCGGTTGATGAAGGATTTCTTTCAACAAAAACGTTGAACGTCTCTGGTCGTAGTACCTTTGTATCATCCTAAAAAATATTGATATGCCATTTACACTCGCTCCCCTTCCGTACGCGCACGACGCGCTCGAACCACACATCGATACACTTACCATGCAGATCCATCATGGCAAACACCACCAGGCTTACGTAGATAATCTCAATAAAGCCATTGCCGGCACCCCGCATGAAGATCTTTCGCTCGAAGAACTAGTCGGCAAAGCAGGTACCCTCTCTGCCGCCATTCGTAATAATGGGGGCGGACACTGGAACCATACCTTCTTCTGGGAAAGCCTGGGCGCGCAAGCCGGCGGTGCTCCTTCCGGTAAACTGGCCGATGCCATCAACGCTGCCTTTGGTTCTTTCGATAGCTTTAAAGAAAAATTTGCCACGGCCGGTATGACCCGCTTTGGAAGCGGATGGGCCTGGCTGATCGTTGCCAACGGCAAACTCGAGATCTGCTCAACACCTAACCAAGATAATCCGCTGATGGACCTGGCTGAGACCAAGGGTACTCCACTGCTCGGTGCCGATGTGTGGGAACATGCCTATTACCTAAAGTATCAAAACCGCCGCGCCGATTACCTCGCTGCCTTCTGGCAAGTGGTCAATTGGAATGTAGTGGCAGCGCGTTACGAAAAAGCCAGCTAACCTACTTACTAAGGAACAGGATCATAGCCGCTGCTTCCCCAGGGATGACAGCGGCTGATTCTTTTAAGAGCCAGCCAGGTTCCTTTGAACAGGCCATAACGCTGCAATGCCGTGGCGGCATAGTGCGAACAAGTGGGGGTGTATCTACAAGAGGGCCCCAACCAAGGAGATAAGATCCATTGGTAGAGTTTGATCAATGCCAAGAAGGGAAGTATCAGCAATCGCCTTACCAAGGCGGTAAAAGATCTAAGCATACTAACCTTTTTGATAAAAAGCGACCAGTTTTGTGAGCCCCTTTTGCATCAATGCAAATAGGTGATGATAATCCGGAAGTTCTTTTTCGGTATACACTATAAAAATGTCGATGCCGCCCGACATCGTTGTAATGCCGGAAACGATCTCTTGCTGTAATCGATAACAGTCTCGCAACTGTCGTTTGATCCGGTTTCGATCAACGGCATTGGGAAAGTGTTTGGCCGATACCCCAACCCCCATGCGTACTCCCTTGGCCGCAGCAGGTCCATGAAACATACGAATACTCCCCACGGTCAATCGCTGCCCTTGTTTAAATAGGGCATCGATCGATTTTTTGCTTTTGAGTCGCTGGTTAGCCGATAAAGTGTATCGTTTGTTCAAGGCGAGGAGTTATCTCAATGGATCATTCAAAAAAAGAGGCTCATAAAAAAAGCTCCGGGAACACCGGAGCCATAAAATTATCAAAACCTCCGACTGCTCGGAGGGAGGTCGTTATTTTAGTTTGCGTTCGTCGGAGACCGTCAGCTTCTTGCGGCCTTTGGCACGACGAGAGGCTAATACTTTACGCCCGTTGGCAGTTTCCATGCGTTTGCGAAAACCATGTACGGTCTTGCGGCGCTTACGGTGAGGTTGAAATGTCCGTTTCATAGTGTGTTCATTTTTTCACTTGGGTAGAAAAATAGACCGGGAGAACGGTCGGGTTTCCAGTTTACGCCAGGTCACCACACCCGTCGTATTGTGAAAGGACCGCAAAGGTAAGGGATCGAAACCAGACCGGAAAGAAAATTAAGGTGTTGTTAACCAGTACACTAGACAATCGTGCCTGCCAGATTCACGGAATAAGCCCTTACCGGCGCCCCAAAGAACTGGGCAGCATGGGCATCAAAATCGGGAGCAGAATCGGTAGTAAAGAAGTTTAGCTCACTTTTTCGGGTACAGCGGTCATTGATCTCGGGGTGACGCTGCAGATAATCTGCCAGACTCGCGGCCACGATCTCTCCTTGCGAGACAAGACGAACGTTCGAAGGAAGATATTTCTCGATCACAGGACGCAGCAGCGGATAATGGGTACAAGCGAGCAATAACACATCGATCCCCTCTTCTTTTTTGAGGATGGCTTGCACATGCTTTTTTACGAAATAATCGGCTCCCTCGCTAAGGTGTTCATTATTCTCGATGAGGGGCACCCACATGGGGCAAGCCTCCTGAAATACACGGAGCTCGGGAAAAAACTTGGCGATCTCTAGCGGATACGACGCTGAACTTACGGTACCCTGCGTGGCCAACACGCCCACGTTTCCTTTTTTAGTGTACTGCCCGATCACCTCGGCCGTGGGTCGAATAACTCCAAGCACACGATTAGTAGGAGCCAGCTTAGGAAGATCATTTTGCTGAATGGTGCGAAGGGCTTTGGCAGAGGCCGTATTGCAAGCTAAAATGACCAAGGGGCATCCCTGCTTAAAAAACCATTCCACACATTGCAGTGTATATTGATAAACGGTAGCAAAAGAACGATTCCCATAGGGAGCTCGGGCACTATCCCCCAAATAACAATAATCGTAGTCGGGTAAGGCTGTTACCAGATCACGCAACACGGTCAGACCGCCATACCCGGAATCAAATACCCCAATAGGACCCTTGGAAAGTGATTGCATAGTACAAATGTACTTCCCCAAAACAAAAATGCCCGATCTAAGAAGACCGGGCATCAACTTTTTTTAACGCGCTTACTTGGCAGGAGCGGGCGAAGCGGCGGGCTTTGGCAACGACAACTTAAGTTTCGCTGCGACGGCCGCTACCATATCGTCGGCATCGGGAGCTACCAAGAGGCTATCCTTATTGAGTACATGTGTATAGCCCTTCTCTTTGGCAACGGCTCGAATGGCATCATAGATCTTACGATAGAGGGGCGCCAGCAATTCATTTTGCTTGGCCTCCATGGCCTGATTAACGATCTGCTGCCAGTTCTGGATCGTATTGATCAACTGGGGAAGCTCCTCTTCTAGCTGCTTCTTGACGGCAGGAGGCGGGGGTTTCAACGTGTCTTTATACATGCTGTCCTTGTACTGATAGGTCTGGATCAGCGAAGCATACTGAGGGTTGATCGAATCGGCCTGATAACGAGACAGGATGGAATCGAACTTGCTGACCTCGGGCATCAATGAGAGCACATTCTCTACACTGATGTAGCCGATCTTGGTCTGTGCCGATGCGGTACCAGCTACACCCAGCAGCCCTACCATGGCTAAAATCACTACTACATTTTTCATGTTACGTATGTTTTTTTAAACAGTTGGTTGATTGGTTATTTGATCCCTAACTCGCGAAGCACGTCTTCGCTCTTGTCAAGCTTGGGGTCGGCAAAGATAATGGTAATTCCCTCACTTTTGTCGAGCACAAAGTCGTAGCCACGGGTGCTGGCGATCTTCTGAACCGCACTGTACACTTTATCCTGAACAGGCTTGACAAGTTCCTGGCGCTTCTTAAAAAGATCTCCTTCGAAACCAAAGCGACGGCGCTGAAGGTCCCTGAGCTCCTTCTCTTTGGCAAACAATTGATCTTCCCTTCTCTTTTTTAACTCGGCGGTCAGCATCACTTGCTCGGCCTCAAAATCGCGATACATCTTATCGAGTGACGATTGCATACTGTCGATCTGCGACTGCCAAACGGCCGCCATGCGGTCAAGCGACTGCTGGGCAGCCTTGTACTCGGGCATGCGATCTAAAATATAGCGCGTATCGATCACGGCATATTTCTGAGCTTGGGCAAAAAGGCCCAGCAACAAGAAACAAAGGGTGAACACTGTATTTTTCATGTGGCGAAATTTCTATTCCGGTTCGAAGCCGAGCATAAAGGTAAATCGAGAGATCCCCTTGAGTCCTGTTTGCCCGGGAACGGCACGATCGAGTCCGAGACCATAATCAAATCCGAGCAGACCAAACATAGGCAGAAAGAAACGCATACCGGCTCCCACACTGCGGCGTAAGCGGAAGGGATTGTAATCTTTGTAGTTGTACCAACCGTTGGCCGCTTCAAAGAAGGTAAGGGCGTAAATAGTACTGCTAGGATTGGTCACGAGCGGAAAGCGTGCCTCTAACTGATACTTGTTAAAGATGGTAAAGAACTGGCTCGCACTTTGCTGATCGGGATTTACCGTAGGGTCGGAGGTCTGATACACTGGGTAGCCACGGTGTGCAACGATATCAAAGCCAAGTAATCCAAAGTTGTTGGTCAGACCGGCATCACCCACCTGAAAACGCTCGAACGGAGAGAATGGAAGATTGGTATTGTAGCGACCCATAAAGCCAAACTTAGCCGCCATCTTTACCACAAATTGACGATTCTTCTCTGCGCCCAGCGGCTTTCCGATGGGAACATACCACTCGGCATTAAAGCGCCATTTGTGATACTCCGGACGGCGGTAGGCATTATAGCCGGACCCAACGTTAGTCATTAATGAATAGGGCGGGGTTAGCTGAACACTGGCCAAAAAATTAGACCCGCTGGTAGGGAATATGGGATTGAACACCGACGAGCGTTGCAACGCCAGTTTGATGCTTACGTTACTGGATGTGCCGCTGGTAAAATCGCTGCTGAAGATGGGATAGTTCATCAGCTTATACTGCGTAAGATTAAAAGTAACCACAAGATTAAAGTAGTCATCGGGCCACTTTAATTGCTTTCCAAAAGCAACAGAGATACCACTTGTGTTCAAGTAGTTGGTATCGGAGCGCGCTTTGTCGATTCTTCCGGTAAACGGATCGAAGGCATTTGAGAAACGGCTGCTATTAAACCCGAGAGTCAGTGAATTTCTTTTTTTACCTCCTAACCAAGGCTCAGTAAAAGAAGCACTGTACGAGCGGTAGGCCCGGCCATTGGATTGAAGACGAACACTAAGTTTTTGGCCGTCGCCGGTAGGCAATGGGTCCCAGGCTGATTTCTTCCAAATGTTGCGAACCGAAAAGTTATTGAAGGTAACTCCCATGGTACCGGTCAAACCGATACCGCCACCCCAACCGGCAGATAGCTCGAGCTGGTCGGCAGATTTTTCTTCGAGTTGCCAATTGATATCTACGGTACCATCCTCGGGGTTTGGAACAACACCAGGATTGATTTTTTCTTGATTAAAGAACTGAAGGTTGCCCAGTTCGCGTTGAGAGCGTATCAACTGTGAGCGACTGAACAGTTCGCCCGGCACCGTACGCAATTCTCGACGCACCACATAGTCTTTTGTCTTCTCGTTACCGGCAATGGTCACATTTTTTATACGGGCTTGAGGGCCTTCCATAATGCGGATCTCATAATCGATTGTATCGTTATAAACCGCCACCTCAATAGGCTCGGCCCTAAAGAAAAGGTAACCGTCATCCATGTAATACCCACTGATATCGCCACCTTCTTGGCTGCCTTCTTTACCCAAGCGTTTGTTGAGCAGGCCCACATTGTAGATATCCCCTTTATTGATCCCCAACAGAACATTGAGGATCGAATCGGAGTACTTTGAGTTTCCTTTCCAAACAATGTCCCCAAAATAATACCGATTGCCTTCGGTAACCTTGATATCGACGTTGAGGTTGCCCTTGGCTGTCATGTATTGTGTATCGGATACGATCTGCGCATCGCGATAACCGTTGGCATTATAAAAATTAAGGACCTTCTCTTTATCCTCTTCGTATTTCTTTTCGTCGAACTTGGCAGAACTCAGCAACTTGAATCGAAAATAAGGATCGAGCGCTCGCTTTGTTTTGGAGATCGACAGAAAGCCCCAATCCTTGAGGTACTGGTTGAACGAAAGGGGTTGACGTTCACCATAGGGACTCTGTGCATTATCGGGCTTAAGCGTAATGCGGGTCATTTCTTTGGTTCCCTTGAGCTGTTTTTTGAGTTTGAGATTGTCAAGTGCGGAGTTACCATAAAAATTGACATCCCCGATCAACACCTTTGACCCCTTCTCTACCCGGATCAACAGAAAATTAGAATTAGCAAATGAAGGGTCGGGTTTTTCTTCGATCAACACCTTTACATTACGAAATCCCTTTTCTCCATAGTGCTTGGTGATCTTCTCTACAATTTCACGACGGGTGTTTTCGGTGATGATAGTTTGCTTCGACAAGGAGAGTTTGGTGAGGATGTCCTCTTCTTCGGACTTTCGAATACCGGAGAATTTATAGTTTCCCAAACGGGGACGCTCTTGCACGTTGATCTCGACCCATACCTTATCATCCTCGATTCGGGTAACCAGCACTTGGGCGCCAGAAAAAAGTTTTTGTCTCCACAGATTGTTGATAGCCTTTCCAAAGATCTCAGCGCCAGGATGGACGAACTTGTCTCCAGGTTGAAGGTTGGCAATGGAGAGAACGATGGCCGTATCGAGATAACGAATACCGGTGATCTTGACATCGGCGATCACGTACTCTTTGACAATGCGCGCATTTTGCCACTCGATCAACTTGGGATCTACCGAAGTGGGGCGGATAGTATCGGGTACTTCTTGCGCCTGCAAAGGATGCACTGCGGTGATCAACGCCGAAAAAAGGCAAACTAGGAAAAGAAGTATTTTACGCAATTAGTTAGTTTTCAATGTTTTATTGAAATTATACCAAAAACAACGGTTGGCAAATTAAGTGTAAAAATCGAAAGTCTTTGTTAAAGCTGCTCACTAGTCTTTCCAAAGCGTCTTTCCCTATGCTGATAGTCGATGAGCGCCTCGTACAAATTGTCTTTTCTAAAGTCGGGCCAGCGCACCGGCGTAAAGTAGAGTTCGGCATAGGCCAGCTGATAGAGTAAGAAGTTGCTGATCCGGTATTCGCCACTGGTCCGTATCATAAGCTCCGGATCAGGGAATTTACTGGTAGTCAAATAGTTCTGTAAGGTGTCTTGGTTGATGTTATCAATTGAGAGGCGCCCTTTTTTTACTTCGTAGGCAATGTTCTTAACCGCATGCAACAGCTCCCAGCGACCACTGTAGCTGAGGGCCATGATAAGATTCAATCCGGTATTCTTGCTGGTCATTTCGAGGGCCTCCTCGAGTTCTTTTCGCGCATACTCCGGAAGCATGTTCATATCGCCGATCACATGTAAGCGGATATTGTTCTTGTCGAGACTCTCCACTTCTTTTCGAATGGTGCCGACCAGCAATTCCATAAGACCAATGACCTCGTATTCGGGGCGATCCCAGTTCTCCGTAGAAAAAGCATAAAGGGTGAGATACTCTATCCCGAGCTCGGCACAGCCCTCTACGATATTGCGCACGCTTTCTACCCCATGAAAGTGGCCGAATAACCGGTCCTCTCCCTTTTCTTTGGCCCATCTTCCGTTGCCGTCCATAATGATGGCAATATGGCGCGGCAACCTGTTTTTGTCTATCTGGTCAAGCAAAGCCTGCATAAAGGGATTAAGGTTTGATAGGAATGCAAAGCTACCCGTATTTTTCGTTTAATCGGCGGTAGGGCAATGGTACGTGGAGATATTGAAACTAAGAGTGAGCAAGGCTGTTACGAACTGGTCCTTTTGGCGGCTTCCATTTCCTCGTTCACGACCCGGCAAACCGATGGGCGTTATACCCAGCTCTCCCGAGCGGTCACTGAGAACCTGTGATATTGAAATGCCACCGGGGGGCTTGGGAAAGGCCGCCGGGTCCACATAGGTTGAACTTACATCGTCCAGGTAATCGGTATTGGTAAACCGGTGCAATATCTCAAAAGATATGTTCATCCTTCCTCCATACAATGCATACTTAATGCCACCGCCGAAGGGAATACTAAGAGCAGCAGGGGCATACATTTTTCGATCGGGGTACAGGGTACTATTCTGCCCTTCCGTTCCAATGGGTAACTCCCTAAAATAATACCGCTGCCCCTGCCATTCCGTGTAGGGATTATAGCCGAAAACCCCTACCCCCAGCGTTATATAGGGAGTAAATGAGGCTCCGGGATCGCCGGGAAGAAACCTGAAAAAATTAAAATCGCCCTGCAGCGATACCTCCCAGACCGGCGAGGTAAACCCCAAATTCCGCCTCTGCATCACCTCGTTTTGAACATTGAGGCTATCGGCAAAACCCAATTGCGCATAGGTAAGGGAAGCCCTGGCGGCAATGTATTGCCCCAGATTTTTTCTATAGAACAACGTAGCGGACTGCCCGGGGCGATTCAGTTTGGTGGTGGCATTCAGGTCGCCAAAATAATGGGCGGCACCAATCCCAATGCCGATCTCGGCAGAGGGCTGTTCTCCGTATTGCGCATGCAGAGGTTGCGATAATAACAAGGTGGTCATCAGGCAAACTCCTACACGAAAAATGATCGACATACAAATTGATTAGCTATCAAACGAAAAAAAGGGGCAATTCGTATGCGGTCAATTGCGCTTATCGAGCCCCCAGGTCAACTTATTGTGAAGGGTTTGTAAAAAATTATTTTCGCTAAGACGAATCAGGCTCACCGAAAATTCCTCTTTGCGAACGGCCAGCTGTACGTCTTTGTGCACGATCTCACGTCGAGCATCGAGTGCACAGATAACCTGGTCACTGCGACTTTCGATAGCAAAGGAGATCACATGATCGTCGGGTACCACAATGGGTCTTGCATTCAGATTATGCGGTGCCACCGGCGTTATCACAAAACAATTGGCATCCGGAAAAACAATGGGGCCATTACAACTAAGAGAATACCCGGTAGATCCGGTGGGAGTAGCCACTATCAGGCCGTCGGCCCAATAGGTGTTTAGAAACTCGCCATTCAAATACGTGTGTATCTTGATCATCGATGTAACATCGCGCTTGTGGATCGAAAATTCATTCAATCCATACGGCACATCTCCGAAAAGAGGAATCGTCGAATCGAGGTGGATCAGGGAACGCTTGTCCTCGATGTAGGTACGATCTGCCATGGCCTTTACCGCCAGATCGATCTGCTCCTTACCAATACTGGCCAAGAAACCCAATCGCCCGAAGTTGATCCCCATCACGGCGATCTTCTTGTTTCTGATCAGGGTGATCGTATCGAGCAAGGTGCCATCTCCTCCCAAACTGGCTATCACCTCGATCCCATCGGTCAGATCACTGGCCTGCGAGAAGGTCGAGACCTGTTCGGATAACTTGATCGTCTCTTTGATCTGTAGGTAAAAGGGGGCATAGATGACCGGCTCTATCTGACGAAGACGAAGGGCTTCGAAAAAAAGTTGTAGGGGTAATTGCTGATCCTCCTCAAAAACGCGGCTATAAATTGCGACCCTCATCATCAAAAACTGATATTGCGGTGTAAAAATAGCCCGTTTTGGCCTAACTGGTTAAAGCTATACTCGAAGCGGAAGGTGATATCGTAGAGCGTTAACAGGTCGATGCCAATACCTGCTGCATGCAACAACTTGTTGTTAAGTTGATTAAGGCCCGGTTGCGGGTTATGTACATAACCACTGTTGGCAAAGACCCGAGCAAAGATCCGTACGGGGACGTTGGTCAACCCTTTTTTTCGGCGAATGATCTCCGGTACCGGCAAACGAACTTCGGCCAACTCGCGAGTGAGCGAAGCCCGCAGATACCCACCGGCCACGCCATCGATCACATAGTATTCGTATCCCCTTAAAAAAATATCGCCATACCCCAAAAATCGGCGATTGAAAAAGGGCTGCGAAAAAGGAAGCTTGATACCGCCATATGCCTGCATCGACAAGTAGTAATCAGCACCTATGGGCCAACTGCGAAATGCCTCGCCATGCAGCTGCCATACCCGCGTTTCCTTGCTCCATCCGCCTTTGGTGAATCGTATACGATACGCTTCCCCTGACAAGGGGTACGGAATATAATCGACCTTTTGGTAAGAGAACCGATACGAAAACTCCGGAAATCGAACACGGGTTAACCCGCCGAAGAAATAATCCGGATTCATTTGTACTATGGTATCCAAGACCTGTTCTGTAAAATAGGTTAGTCCGAACTGGTGGCGGGCAAACAGTTTTTTGCGGTAGGTAAGCTCTCCTCCGAAACTCGAAAACTGTCTGGCAAATTGGTTATCGCTGCGCCAGAACATTTGTTTATCATCGATCGTATTATAGTTGATCTCTTTGGCCTTTGCTGCACTCATGAATAAACGATAGCCCCAGCGCAGCTGTTTGTCAAAATAGGGTCTTTCATAACTGATGGAGGCTTGCTGGGTATAGCCGGTAAACAACCATAGTCTGATTTTATCGTTACGACCCGTCACGTTATTGTACAATAACTTGGTGCCATAATTGACCCTTTTTAAACTGGCTTTTTGATCGATCAACCATTGATTGAAGTTCCGATCAATGAGCTTGAAATAGGGGAAGGGGAAAATATACCAGCGCTCCACTACCTGTACTACCACCTCCACACAATTTCCATCGAACTGACCCGCCGAAACTTTGACGGAATGAAACAAGGTCGTGTTCATCAATTGCTGCTGCGCAGTTTCGAACAGATCGGCCAATTCTTGTAAACCATAGGACTGCCCGGGGCTAAAAGGAACCTCGCGGGTAATAATGTTAGGTCTGGTCTTTTTATTACCGACCACTGTAATGGAGGCCACCAATAATTTAGCCCCCGCCGGTACCATAACCATCTCTGCGCCCGGTAAGAGACGAGTTTCTCGTTGAGCCGTATCGCGCAGCAAGGGCGACAACCCTTGTTCAACTGTCGTCACATCCTGTTGGGCATGGGAACAGAAGACCGGGACGGCCCAGCAGATCGAAAAGAGCAAGAAAAAGCAGGGATATTTCACGGTAGGGTAAAGTTCAGCATTCCTGCGAAAGATCGGGCATTTGATCCATAGTAGCCGATCAGATCTTTAAATAATGCATCAGGTTATCGTAATTGCTACGCAGTTGGTTGGTATACTGCTCCTCGCCGGCATAGAAGCAAACCTTGTAATCATAGCGTTGAAACGTGGCGACGATATCGGATATCTCGGGTTTATTGACCCGCAGGGTAATTTGAATGATGCCGGTTTGCGGATCGTTGTAGGTGTTGAGCTGGGTTACCTGCGCATCGTTGGTCTCAACCAGTTTGCTGATCTCACTGAAAGAATATTGATTTGACTCACGTTCAAGTACCAGCAGGGCGCCACCCTCTTGCAAACCCAGAAAGCGTGCCAACTGTTGCAGCAGGGCGGGCAGGGTTAGCAATGCCGTTATTTCTTTGTCTTCTCCCAGTACAGGCATCACAGATAGTTGTTGTTCGGTCATCAGCGTAAGCGCCTGCAAAAAATGATGGTCACCGCTTACCGAAGGTGATGAAAGCAAGGGAAACATACTTTGCAGAGGGCCCTCGGGTTGTGAATGTTCGAGCAGTTCCTCTTCACTCAACAGGCCTGCATAAACGCCCGACTCCACAACAGGAAGCTGCTCACAGTGATATTCTTGCATCAACCGCAAAGCCTCAGCCACGGTGTCTTCCGCCTGTAGACAGGGAAGCGAAGAAGATGTGATATCTCGTACCAGCATACAGATCGTTATATGGATGAGGGGTATTCTTTACAGGATAGTTGTAAAACAATAACCCTTTAGGTCGTTTTTAGTTTTGTCAAAAACGCGTGCAAGATCTTGTTGAACTCCCCGGGCACTTCCATCATGGGGGCATGCCCGCATTTATCTATAAAGTGAAGCTCGCTGTTCGGGATCAGTTTATTGAACTCCTGTCCCACGAAAGGCGGTGTGATAGTATCATTGTTACCCCAAATGAGTAAGGTGGGTGCCTGAATCTTGTTGAGCTCCTCGCCGAGATTATTGCGAATGGCGCTCTTTGCCAACGCGATGATCTTGATCACCTTTAATCGATTGTTGGTGATGCTGTACACTTCGTCGACCAACTCTTTGGTGGCCACGGCAGGATCGTAAAAAGTAAGCGCCGTCTTGTTTTTAATGTACTCGTAGTCGCCTCGACGGGGATAACTGTCTCCCATTCCATTTTCAAAGAGCCCGGAACTGCCGGTCAAAATCAATGAGCGAATGCGCTCGGGATGCTTGAGCGTGTACACCAAGGCCACATGGCCACCTAAAGAATTACCCAACAGATGTACTCCGGTTAGATCGAGGGATTCCAAAAAACGATGTACATATTTCGAAAGGCCCCCAACGGACGTATGCAGAATGTCCATGTCGAGCAAGGGCAGCAAAGGAACAATAACGCGGTTATGAGAACGAAAATGCTCAATGAGATCCGAAAAATTACTCAGGGCCCCGAACAGCCCGTGCAATAACACAAGGGGCTCTCCGGCACCTTCCTCTACGTAGCGGAATTTATCTTTTTCTCTGATCTCATACTTCATAGGCGGGATGGAAGGCTGTTTCCTTTGCTAAAATAGTCGATTTAGCTCAATCGGCCTCTGTTTGATGTCGATATCATTATAAGATAAAAAACGCTTGTCAGCTTTGAGGAAGCTGGGCGCGCACATCGGTAAAGAATTGTTGCAGTGCAGCGAACATATCTTTAAACAAGGGAAACAAGGTAGCCGTTTTTTCGATCGTCCAAGGACCCGCTTTTAGTAATACACCAGAAGTAACGGATTCATGTATGGACTTTTCACTCAACAATCCCATCGAAGAAAGATAAAATAAGATCACACTATAGCTGAGTAAGTATATGGCTGCATAAAGTAGTATGCCGCCGAGTTTATTCGCCCAACCCAGCGTAACCACCTTGACGGCCTCCTCGATCGCATTGGCTCCAAGCCGAATGAGCAATACAACCGCGATAAAAACAACCAAAAAAGAAAGTAAGGGGATCCAGCTGCCTGTAATACTCGTGTACTGGCGCATGTATCCCGAAGCAACTACCGATAATTTGACCGCCGCAGCCAGACCAGCCAATATGGCCACAAAAGAAAATACGCCTACGATCAGGCCTCGTTTATAGCCTTTGATCCCGGCCAGCAACAAGAGGCCTGCTCCAAGAAGATCGATCAGCATGATATCTGAAAATCGCTTTTATGAAGTGGCCAACAATTCTTTGACAAGTGTCGCGATCGTTTTTCCGTCTGCCTTGCCGGCTAGTTCTTTATTGGCAGCCCCCATCACTTTCCCCATATCGGCAGCCGAAGAGGCTCCCACACGAGCCACGATGGCAGCAAGCGCCAAGCGCAAGGCTGCCTCATCCATCTGCTGGGGCAGAAACTTTTCGATAACGCCGATCTCCTCTATCTCTTTTTGAGCCAGTTCGGGACGAGATTGCTGCTGAAATATCTCTAGCGAGTCCTTTCGTTGCTTCACCATTTTTTGCAGCAGTTTGATTTCGGCCTCCTCGCTCAATTCGCCGGTAGCACCCTCGGCCGTTTTGGCCAGCAGGATAGCTGCCTTAATTGCGCGGAGGCTGCGAAGCGCCGCTTCGTCCTTTGCCAACATGGCGGCCTTGAGGTCGACCATGATCTTTTGTTCGAGTGACTGCATCTTTATTGCGCTTTGTTTTCTTTCAATTGTTTTTCGCGAAATCGAGTATAAAAGTCGCGAGCGAACTGCTTCATCTCATCGACTTGGTCGTTGTATTGGGTGGCGCGCCCATAGGTATCGGCCATGGTCATCAACGTTTGGTAAAAAAAGTCGGCCATCTCATCGACCATCATGTCTTGTGTCCACAGGTCAATACGTAAAGCAGCTTTTTCGGCCGCATCCCAAAAAGCGATCATCATGGCCTTGGCGGCTTGCTTTTTGTCTGCGCCGGTGTCGGAAGCGCTCCAATGAATGGCGGCAGGAATTTTCTTTTCGTCGGTCTGAACGTCTATGGTAATAGTAGATAGGGTCATAGATTACATTAAGAATGGCAAAGATAAGCAAGGCTGCTCAAGCAGTGTGGTCCAGTGATTCCGATACCAGTTGTTGCAACATTACACGAAGCCTGTTTGTCTCTTCAGCGATGTCTTTTACAGACCCACATTGTTGGCCATTTCGTATCAACTGTAGTCGTAGAGCTTCATCCTTATAGATCCGCATCATGATGGTCGCTAGTGCCTCTTTGGTAGATTCGGAAGCGATCAAAACCGATTCGTTGGCAAATGTCGATAAACTGGTATCGGGCATCGCCAGCAACGGAATGCCGGCCCGCCAAGCCTGCACAGTGGCCAGCAAGGCCGATCCGGGTGAACCCGGAGCAACGAGTGCATACGCCGCAGCCGCCAACTGCGCTACTTGTGCTGCATCGATCGGACCGGTTATCACCAATGCGTCTTGATATTTGTATTGATCGATCTTTTTGGCAAGTGAAGGGTAGTGATCGGCGATCGATAACGGAAGTAAAAGCCGCAAGCCGCTTTGCTGGCGATGCTTGAAGATCGAGAAAGCTTGCAACAACAGGGTCAATTGAGGCTCGGAGGGCAAGGGGCCGGCCAACATAAAGAATTCCCTGCCAAACGTCCATTGCTCTTTAATGGCAAGCTTTTCTTCTGTACCCAGTATGGTATAGTCAGCCGAGGCAAATGGAATAAAAAAAGTCTCAATTCCCCGGGCAAGAAGACCGCCCCCTGCCGTAATCCGGGCCTGCTTCCACCGGGTAAAGTTGTGCTGAACAGGATGAGCGGAAATAAAGAGATCCGGTCGAAATGAGAATAACTTTTTATATAGTAAGGCATCGGACCAAAAAGGAAAGAAAGGATAGCGATGTGGTACTGATTCTATCTGCACCTGCTCGATGGCATCCAACTCGGTAAAAGCAGAGAAAGGGGCCTCAACAAGCACTAGAAAGCGGTCTTCGGGAAATTGGGTGGCCAACTGCCTAACCCAAGACAACGCAATGGCCGCCACGCTATTGGTAACCGGATCGTTGATAAAGAAAGCCATGCGCATAGAGCGCAAAGGTAGGGCGCGTGGCCGCCTGTTGTCTACTCATGCGGTCTTTCTTACCTTTGTAAGCTATGGATACCCAGAAAATGGAGTACAACACCACCCGCAATCATCTTATAATGCGGGAATACGGTCGTCATGTGCAGCGAATGATCGAACATGTTCAGCAGATCGAAGACCCCGCAAGACGGCAGCGCAATGCCCAAGCGGCGATCGAGTTGATGGGATTTTTGAACCCCCAACTAAAGAACATGGAAGACTTCAGGCATAAACTGTGGGATCATCTTTTCTTGATTGCCGATTTTAACCTCGATGTGGAATCGCCCTATCCCATTCCTACCCGCGAGACGCTCAAGGCAAAACCAAAACCACTTTCGTACCCAAAACGACACCCACGCTATTCGCACCTGGGTAAAAATCTGGAACTCGTCATTCAAAAGGCGCTTCACGAAGAACAACCCGAGAAAAAATTGGGATTCGCCAACGCGATCGC
>Ga0068876_10000628_pt1 | contig 28763 bp, 30 predicted proteins | sample NOAtaG_6_FD_66442 | JGI IMG/M metagenome (GOLD analysis project Ga0068876, IMG submission 66442) | Freshwater lake microbial communities from Lake Erie, under a cyanobacterial bloom - NOAA_Erie_Diel5S_2200h metaG | ecosystem: Environmental > Aquatic > Freshwater > Lake | place: USA: Ohio, Lake...
GCGCTCATCGAGGGCGTCGTGAAGTTCGAGCACAAGTCGAAGAGCCGCTACAAGGTCTCCGTCTACCCGACCTCGGCCGCGTCGTAAGTCGCACCACCTGGTCGCAACGCAGAGCGCCCCGACTCAGACGAGTCGGGGCGCTCGTGCGTTCGGCTCGTCGCCACGAGGCCTGTCCACGGACGAAGACCTGCTCCGCCACCGAGGCGCAGGCGACGGGATGGGGAGGGTGGAGCGGTCGGGGATCAGGGGGCAGGGAACAGGGACCGGGCCAGGGCGACGTCATCCGTGCAGAGTGCGTCCACGCCCACAGCGGCGAGGCGCTGCATCGCGGCGGCGCTGTTGACCGTCCAGGCGATCACACGTCGCCCCTCGGCGTGGGCGGCGCGGACGAAGGCCTCGTCGATGTGGTCGACCTGTCGCCAACAATCACGGGCATCCACTGACCGCGCGGAGATGGTCTGATCGATCGGGTAGCTCGCCTCCAACACGCCACGCGGGATCGCCGGGTCCAGTTGGGCGGCCCGCTGCACCTGCCGATGGTCGAAGGCATGCACCGCAGCACGGCCGAGATCGAGGTCCCTCGCGGCATCGAAGGGGAGCCGCTCCCGGCGGGGCTGACGGGCGATGACTCCGAGGGTCCCCTCGGCGGTCCCAGCGCCCTTGAGCTCACAATAGACGCGCAACCGATCCCCGACCGCCTCGAACACCGCCTCAAGCCTGGGGATGGGCTCCCCGCGCACCGAATGCGAGGCGACCGCAGCCGCCGTGAGCGCAGCGATGGGGGTCCCATCGGCTAGCGTGGGATCGTGGTGGACCACGATCACCCCATCCGCGGTGCGGTGGACGTCGAGCTCGCAGGCGTCGGCCCCTAACTCCACTGCCCGGCGGAAGGCCAGGAGGGTATTCTCCGCGGCATCGCGGGAGGCCCCGCGGTGGGCGATGATCTCAGGGCGGGTCACGAGGGAGTCTTAACGTCGGGCGACCACCGGCGTCAAATCTGGCGGGACCATGGATGATTCGATCGGCACGACCTCGGAGACGACGGATGCGGCGCTGATCACCCGGTGGCTGTCGGGGGATCAACGGGCGGCGACGACATTGGTCGAGCGACACGCCCAGTCCGTCGCGCGGTTCGTGGTGAGTCTGGGGGAGCGGGAGCGAACGGAGGAGCTGGTGCAGGACACCTTCGTCCGGGCGTTTCAGGCGATCGAGACCTTCCGGTCGGACAGTCGCTTCCGAACCTGGCTCTTCACGATCGCGAAGCGGTTGGTGGTAGACCATCGACGAAGTGAACGGCGGCGTCGCGAGGTGGTCGAGTTGCAGGAGGATCACCTCGTCGTATCGTTCGATGCCTTGGACGGGATGATCGGCGACGAACGGACGCAGCAGGTGCGGATGGCGATGCAGGGGCTGACCCCGATGCAACGCGAGGTGTTCACCCTCCGAGCCACCGAAGGCGTACCGTATGACGAGATCGCGCAGATGGTGGGGAGTTCGGCCGGTGCCTGCCGGGTGCATTACCACAACGCGCTGAAGACGATCAAGGAGCGAGTGACCGATGCGTGAATGCGAGGACGTGACGATGCAGGAGGCGCTGCCGACCTTTCGGGCCGGGGGGCTCGATGCCGCCGAGGCCGAGGCGGTGCGCACGCATCTCGCCACCTGCGATGCCTGTGCGCTGGAGCTGGCGCTGCTCACGACCGCGCGGGCGGTGCTCGACCGAGCGACCCCCGTGGTCGATGTGGCGCGCATCACGGCGGCGGCGATGGGAGCGAGGACGCGCGCCGAGCGCACGTCGGTGGCCGAGCCCCGCGTGATCCAGCTGCGGACCCGTCGGTGGTGGGGCTCGCGGCAGCTGCTCGCGGCGGCCGCCTCGATCCTCGTGGTCGTCTCTCTTGCGATCCCCGCGCTCCGCGGCACGGGCCATGGGCCGGCGGTCGATGGTCGACTCGACCCCATGGTCGCGGTCGATGCGACCGGCGGTCAGGGTGGGGAAGCGGTCACTCCCTCGATCGATCTCGCCGGCGGGCTCGCCCATCTCTCCTCGGCGCAGTTGGAGACCTTCTTGAAGGGACTCGATCAGGTGGAGGCGACGGTTCGCGCCGAGCCGGTCACCATCGCCTTCCCGCTCATTGATTCCCCGGAGCTGCTCTGATGCGTGCCACCCTGAATCGACTGTTCGGTTGCCTCTCCCTCGCGGTGACCCTGGTCGCTCCGGCGGAGCTCCTTTCCCAGGGGCGCACCAACGTCATCGAGCAGCGTGAGGGGCGGCCGCGCCTGGCGCAGCCCCCGGTCACGACCACCCAACGCGATGCACTCGAGGCGCGGGTGCGAGCGCGCATGGCCATGGTGCTCCAGCGGCAGTTGGAGCTCACCGATGAGCAGTCGCGTCGGCTCAGCGCCCTTGCCCAGCGGTTGGAGCCGCGTCGGCGTGCCCTCGTCGCCGAGGAACGCGCCGTCCGCGCCGCATTGCGGGCGCAGATCGCGGCGGGGGATTCGGCGCGGGATGCCGAGCTCACCTCGCTGCTCAACCGGATGATCGAGGTGCAGCGCGCGCGGGTCCTCCTCCTCGAGACCGAACAGCAGGAGCTCACCGCCTTCCTCACGCCGCTCCAGCGAGCCAAGTACCTCGGGATCGAGGAGCAGATGCGGATGCGCGCGGAACAGGTCCAGGGGCGCCCGATGCCGGGGCAGGGTCCCCCACCCGGGATGATGCCGGGCCAAGGGCCGCCGGGCCTGATGCGAGGGAATCCGGAGCGGCCGCGCATCGAACTCCGCCGCGTCCCCGACCCGGAGTGACCGCGACGGTCGGGTGGCGCTATCGTTCGCGCGATGACGCGCCCGACCTTCGATCCCGCCGCCCCTGAGGTCGCCGCCGACCTCTACGGCACCTACGCGCGCCTCCGTGAGGCGACGCCCATCGCGCACCTCGCCGGTGAGGCGTGCTGGATGCTCACCCGCCACGCCGACGTCCACGCCGCGTGGCGCGATCGTCGACTCGGCTCCGATTACTCCCACCGGTTCGCGGCGGACGAGTTCACGCGCCCGGAGGCGCTCGAGCCCTGGCGCGACCCGCGCTATCCGCACTTCGCGGCCTACGCGCGCTGGGATCTGCTGGCGATGGAGCCCCCGGATCACACCAAGCTCCGTCGGCTCGTCTCGCTCGCCTTCACCCCGCGGACCGTCGAGGCCCTGCGTGCCCCGGCCCGCGCGCTCGTCGATGCGGCGGTGGCGCGGGCCGCCGCGCGCGGTCAGCTCGATGTCGTGCAGGAGCTCGCCGAGCCGCTCTCGCTGGGGATCATCTGCACCCTGATCGGCGTGCCGACCGAGCGGCACGCCGAGGTGCTGCGCCTCTCACACGCCGTGGTGCAGATGTACGAACCGGCGGCGACGGACGGGCAACGCGCCGAGGCGGATGCCGCCGTCCGGGAGTTCAGCGTACTCGTGGCGGAGCTGATCGCGGCACGTCGCGCCGCCCCGCAGGACGATCTGCTGACCGGACTTCTCGATGCGATGGTCGACGCCGAGCGGCTGACCGATGCGCAGATCACGAGTACCGTGATGGTGCTGCTGATGGCGGGGCATGAGGCGTCGGTGAACGCCGCCGCGAACGGCATCGCCGCCTTCGCCGCGCATCCGGCGGAATGGGAGGCACTGCGCGCGGGGGCGGTCCCGGTCGATGCGGCGATCGAGGAGATCCTGCGGTGGGATCCTCCGCTCCAGCTCTTTCGGCGCTGGGTGCTCGAGGAGGGGGTGACGTACGGCGGCGTCGAGATCCCACGCGGCGAGCGGATCGGTCTCTGCATCGGCTCGGCGAATCGCGACCCACGACGCTACGACGCCCCCGAGGTCTTTCGGATCGCGCGGGGGGAGCCCTCACACCTCTCGTTCGGCGGGGGGATCCACTTCTGCCTCGGTGCTCCCCTCGCGCGGCTCGAACTCGCGGTGCTCGTCGCGGCGCTCGCGGAGCGGCTCCCGACGCTCGTCACGCTGCCGGGGGCCGTGCGGCGAGCGGGATTCCAATTTCGCGGCTATACCTCGCTCCCCGTCGCGCTCCCTTAGCGGCATATTCTCCGCATCGCGAGCTGGACCTCACTATCTTTCGGAGTGGCCCGGATGGCGGAACCGGCAGACGCAGGGGACTCAAAATCCCCCGAGGGCAACCTCATGTGGGTTCGATTCCCACTCCGGGCACTACGATATGCGGCGCTCGTCCTTATCGCCGCCTGCGCCGCGCCGACGGCCCCCTCGACGCCTCCGTCGCCCGAAGATGGCCTGCCTCCCTTCGTCGTCCCCGCGATCCAGCGGGAGTTCCGGGGGATGTGGATCGCCACGGTCGCCAACATCGACTGGCCATCACAGGCCGCGTTGCCGGTGCAGACGCAACAGCAGGAGCTGGTCAATCTTCTCTCCATCGCCGAGCAGACTCGGCTCAATGCGGTGATCCTGCAGGTGCGGGCCGCCGGGGATGCGCTCTATCCCTCCCAGCTCGAACCCTGGATGCGATCCCTCTCGGGCCAACAGGGGACGGACCCCGGCTACGATCCGCTCGCCTTCGCGGTGCAGGAGGCGCATGCGCGGGGACTCGAACTCCATGCCTGGTTCAATCCCTTCCGTGCGGGGAACCTCAGCGACACGCTCCGCCTCGCCGAGACCCACTTCGCGAAGCGGCGCCCCGACCTCCTGCGCCGCTACTGCACCCAGCTCTGGTTCGACCCCGGTGAGCCCGATGTGCAGGCGCATGCGCTGGCCGTGATCAGCGATGTGATCCGCCGGTATGATGTCGATGCGGTGCACCTCGACGACTTCTTCTATCCCTATCCCAACCCCAACTGTCCGAATCTCGACTTTCCCGACAGCGCGGGGTACGCGCGGTTTCTGGCGGAAGGCGGGTCGCTCTCCAAGGGGGATTGGCGCCGGTCGAACGTGAATCGATTCGTCGAGCGGCTCTATCAGGAGGTGCGGGGGCTCTCCCCGCACGTGAAGGTCGGGATCAGTCCCTTCGGCATCTGGCGTCCTGGGAATCCCGCGGGCGTCACGGGGCTCGATGCGTATGCGTCGATCTACGCCGATTCGCGGCGCTGGTTCGCCGAAGGATGGGTCGATTACTTCGCGCCGCAGCTCTATTGGTCGATCGCCTCCACGGGGCAGAGCTTCCCGGCCTTGCTTGATTGGTGGCGGGAGCAGAACGACCAGCGACGGCATCTCTGGCCCGGCCTCGCGTCGTATCGCGTCGCCGATGGCACGAGTTCGGCGTTCAGCAGCATGGAGATCCCCAACCAGATCACCTTGGTGCGTCAGCAGCAGGCGACGCGGATCGGCGGGGCCTCGGGGACCATCCTGTACAACGGGAGCAGTGTGCGGACGGACCGGGGGGGATTCCGGAGTACCCTCATCGAGACGCTTTACGCCAACGCCGCGATTCCCCCGGCGACGACCTGGCTCGACGCGACGGCGCCAGCCGCCCCCGAGCTCGCGGTGACTCGGACGTCGGAGCAGGTGCAGGTGCGACTCGCAGGCGTGGCGGACGTCTATTGGTGGTTCGTGCGGTGGCGAGACGCCGGGCGCTGGCACGCCCGACTGATCCGTGCGTCACAGGAGACCGTGACCTTCCCGGGTTCACGGATCGATGGGATCGCAGTCGCGGCGGTCGATCGCCTCGGGAATGCCTCCCCCGATGCCGTCTGGCGGCGGTGAGTCGGTGAGCGTGCTTGCCGTATCGCTGACCGGGCCCGATCGTGGAGGCGTGCGAGCCCATCCTCGGATTCCCACGATGACCGTCATCTGCGCGTTGCTGGTGGGGCTCGTCTCGTCCCCGTCGTCGGCGTCGGCACAGGCGTCCGCGAGCGGTGTCCCCATCGCGCCGGGGGCGACCCTCGTGCAGACGATCCCGGCGCATCAGTCCGCCGTCGCCGGCGTCGCCTTCAGCCTCGACGGCCGCTTCCTCGCCTCCGGCTCCGCCGATAGCACGGTCCGCGTCTGGGACGTGGAGTCGGGTGAGCTCCTCCTCACCCTGGGTGGGGACGGGGGACCCGTCTCCTGTGTCGCCTTCAGCCCCGACGGGCGCTGGCTCGCCAGTGGCTCGGCGGACAACGTGATCCGGATCTGGGATGCCGCCAGCGGTGACCTGGTGCGCACCCTCGCCGGTCACACGGCGCTCGTCTCGGCGCTCGCGTTCGGACCGAATGGGCGGCAGCTCGTGAGTGGGGCGGCCGATAATACCGTCCGCCTCTGGGATGTCGTGACCTGGACCCCTGTGCATACCTATCGCGGGCATGCGGGGAAGGTGACCAGCGTCGCGGTGAGCCCGAACGGTGAGCGGATCGCGAGCGGGTCGTGGGATCAATCGGTGCGGCTGTGGCGGACGGATGCCGCAGAGGCAGCGGGGCAGACCCTCTCCCTGAGCGCCGTCGCCCTGTTCGATGATGTCACGGTGACCTTCAGCACCGACGGGCGCTTCCTCGTGGCCGGTTCACGAGACAGATCGGTGCGCATCTGGGAGACGCAGCGCTTCACCGAGATCCGTCGGCTCACCGGGCACGACGATGCGGTCGTCGCGCTCGCCGTGAGCGCCGATGGTCGGTTGCTCGCCAGCGCGTCGGATAGCACGATTCGCATCTGGGATCTGGAGAGCGGCGCCTCGTTGGAGGTGGTGCGCGGTCATACCGCCCAGGTCTATGGGGTGGCATTCAGTCCGGAGGGTTTCCTTGCCTCCGGTGCGCAAGATGCCACCGTCCGACTCTGGCTCCCGTACATCGATCCCGAGGTCATCGCTGGGGACTCCGCGCTCCGAGCGGCCTTCGCGCCGCGGGATCAGTTCGAGCCGACGGAGGCCTTCCGTCAGCGCCTCGGGCGCGCCCAGCGCTCCTATCCCATCCAGAGCCGTCGGGTCTACCGCCGACGCGCCAACCTGCGCGCGATGAGGATCCTCGCCAGTCGGCAAGAGGTCGAGCTCGGCGACTCGGTCGTCGCCCTGCAGCACTACGACGCGGATCGAGAGGAGTATCGTCTCACCGTCCTCGGGACCGAGGCCCTCCTCAAGATGCCGCCGGATTCCGCTCGGCAGCTCTTCGCGCGGAAGGCGGAGGTGCGTGTCCGCGCGGTCGAACAGCTCGGCGCCGATGGGGTCACCGTCGAACACTCGGATCTCCGGCTCAAGCTCCCCGGACGCGATGCCGTGATCCCCGTGGGGACGCAGCGGGGGGAGGTCGCGGTGGAGGGGTTGGTGACGCGGGCGATGCTCCCTGCGGAGATCGAGGTGGAGGGGCTGCGCCTGTCGAGTGCCGCGGGGGATTCGTCGCTCACGCCGAGCGATACGGCCTCGCTCCGCCTCACGATCCGCAACGTCGGGCGTGGGCCGGCGATCGCGGTGCGCGTCACCGGGACGGCGTCCGCGCCGGTCAGCGGGCTCGCCGCCTTTGTCGGCCGACTCGAACCAGGGGCGGCACGCGGGGTGACGCTCTCCCTGCTCGCCGGCGCCCTCCCCGATTCGGTCGCCACCCTGCGGCTCCGGGTGCGGGAGGCGAATGGCTTCGACGCCGAGCCGATCGAGCTCACGGTGCGAACGCGGCCCCTCGTGCCCGCACGCCCTCCCGCGTCGGCGGTCGATCCGCCGATCGTGATCCCTCCGCCGGTGATCCCGCCGACCGTCCCACCGCGTCGATGAGGCGTCGCCTCCGGACCGTCGCCGCGCTCGGGCTCCTGATGGCGGCGTGTGACACGGCAGGGCTCCGTCCGATGCAGGCCACGCTGACGGTGCGGTACGACTCGCTGCGCACCGCGCTCTCGCCGACCGCGCGTGATTCGCTGCAGGCAGGACAGGACCTCTGGGTCGCCTTCTGGCCGCGCGCCTGTGATCAGGACGGCGGGGACGCGCGGACCTTCGCCTGTGCCCGCCGGCGGTTCGCCGAGCGGCTCGCCCTGCTCGAATCGTCCGATGAGATCGCGCTCGGCGTCCGCACCTATCCGCAGAGTGTCTATCGCGTCGTGCCGTCAGCGGCCGGCGTCGAGGCGCATCCGCAGGCGATCATCGAGTGGCAACGGGTGGGGCTCGACGCGATGGTCACGAACGACCGTGAGCGCGCACTCGCCGAAGCGCTCCGCCTGTGGCTCGAGGGGGAACAGGGTACGCTGACCATCGATTCCGTTGCCGATCTCCGGGTCGAACGCTCGCTCCAGCGCACGAGCGCGCCGGGGATCCTCCTCCTCGAGACGCGGCGCGACCGGGTGGAGCACCGGACCGACAGGCGCATGGGGGATACCACGCGCGTCTATTTCTCGATCGATCTGGCCCGTCCGCTGACCCCCGACGAGATAACCGCTATCGATCCCCGGGGCGCTGCGGATCGAAGATGAGGTCGGCCGCGAGCCAGACCGTCCGCGTGAAAGGGTAGAGCACGAGCGGCGCAATCAGCATCACGAACACGGCGACCCGCTCCACGAGATCCCAGGGCACGTCAGGCCAGGCGGCCAGGAGCCACGCCATGAGCCCGAAGGCGAAGAGCAGCTCGGCGATGATCAGGTTCACGAGATACGCGCCGACGAAGTGTCCGGGAGTGCCCCGGTCCAACGTGAGCGCGCAGCCTGGACACCGAGCTCGCAGGGTGAGCCAATTGCGGAGGATGCCGGGCGTGCCACAGGCAGGGCACCGGAGCAGGAGCGCCCGGCCGATCAGCTGCGCCGGCCGCGCCGCAGCGGGGAGCGCGATGGACGGCGTGGGCTCGTGTGGGGGCGCGGTCATCGGCGCAAGCTACTAATTTTCGACTCTTCCCCCAACCGACACGCGACATGACGACCTACAAGTTCGCGCGCGTCCCCGTGAAGGGCGAGCGCATCGAGGCCTCCGGCGGTGAGTTCCGCGTCCCCGACCAGCCGATCATCCCGTTCATCGAAGGGGATGGCACCGGTCCCGACATCTGGCGCGCCAGCGTCCGCGTCTTCGACGCCGCGGTGGAGCGTGCCTATGCCGGCCGGCGCAAGATCCACTGGATGGAGGTCCTCGCGGGGGAGAAGGCGCACACCACCACCGGCGAGTGGATGCCGGCCGAGACCCTCGAGGCGGTGCGCGAGTTCAAGATCGCCATCAAGGGCCCGCTCACGACGCCGGTCGGCGGCGGGATCCGCTCGCTCAACGTCGCCCTGCGGCAGGAACTCGATCTCTACGCCTGCATCCGCCCGGTGCGGTACTTCGAGGGCGTCGGCGCCCCGGTGAAGGATCCCGGGAAGGTGAACATGGTCATCTTCCGCGAGAACATCGAGGACGTCTACTCCGGGATCGAGTTCAAGGCGGGGACCCCCGAGGCGGAGAAGCTCCGCTCCTTCATCGAGAAGGAATTCGGCAAGAAGATCCGTCCGCAGTCGGCGATCGGGATCAAGCCGATGTCGGCGTTCGGCTCCAAGCGCCTCATCGAGATGGCGATCCGCTATGCGATCCGTCACAAGCGCCCCTCGGTCACGATGATGCACAAGGGGAACATCATGAAGTTCACGGAAGGGGGCTTCCGGGACTGGGGCTATGAGCTCGCGAAGGAGAAGTTCGTCGGCCAGGTGATCGCCGAGAACGACGTGCAGGGCGCCGTGCCGACGGGGCAGGTCCTCCTCAAGGACCGGATCGCCGACTCGATGTTCCAGCAGATCCTCCTCCGTCCCGACGAGTACTCGGTGGTCGCCACGCCGAACCTCAACGGCGATTACATCTCCGACGCGCTGGCCGCCGAGGTCGGTGGGCTCGGGATCGCGCCGGGCGGGAACGTCGGCGACGAGGCCGCGGTCTTCGAGGCCACGCATGGCACCGCGCCGAAGTACGCCGGGCTCGACAAGATCAACCCGGGGTCGGTGATCCTCTCCGGGGTGATGATGCTCGAGCAGATGGGATGGGATGAGGCGGCGCAGCTCATCATCCGCGGGCTCGAGCAGGCGATCACGGCCAAGACGGTGACCTATGATCTCGCGCGGCAGATGTCGGGCGCCACCGAGGTCTCGACCTCGGGCTTCGCTGACGCGATCATCGCGGGGATGGCCTGATGTCGATCGGCTTCCGCGTGAAGCGCGGGGATCCCGCGCGCACGGCGACCCCGCTCCTCGTGGTCGCGTTGCCCGCGGAGCCGAGTCTCCCGACCGCGCTCCGTGCACTCGATACGAAGTTCGGCGGCGCGCTCGGGCGCGCGCTCCGTCGCAAGGATTTCCAGGGCGGGAAGGACGAGACCTTGCTCCTCTTCGCGCCGGGCACGGGTGGCCCGGAGCGGCTCCTCCTCGTCGGCACCGGGACGGGGGATCGTGTGAAGGGGCTGACGCGTGCGGCTACCCTCGCGGGGCGGCGGGCGCAGGGGCTCGGCGTCGGGGCGTGCACCTTCTGGGCCGCGGACCTCGCCGACGCTTTTCTCGAAGGCGCGGTCGTCGGGCTCTCGCTCGGGAGCTGGCAGTTCAAGGAGCTCCATGCGCCGGTGCCGGCCGCCAAGCGCAAGAAGCCGCTCGCCAGCGTGACACTCTTCGTCGATGACGTCGCGGGCGCGAAGCGAGCGCTCACCGCAGGGATCGCCGTCGCCGAGGGGCAGCGGATCGCACGCCGTCTGGCGATGCTCCCTGGGAACCTCTGCACCCCCGACTATCTCGTGAGGACCGCGAAGGAGATCGGGAAGCGGCATCGGCTCACGGTGAAGGCCTACGGCCGCGCCGAGATGAAGCGGATGAAGATGGGTGCCTTCCTTGCGGTCGCGCAGGGGACGCGGCAGGATCCCAAGCTGATCGTCCTGGAATACCAGGGCGGGAAGAAGGGCGCCGCGCCGGTCGCGCTCGTCGGGAAGGGGCTCTGCTTCGACACGGGGGGCGTCTCGATCAAGCCGGCCCCCGGCATGGAGCTCATGAAGTTCGATATGTCGGGCGCCGCCGGCGTGCTCGGCGCGATGGAAGCGATCGCGCGGATGCAGCTCAAGGTCAACGTCGTCGGGCTCATCGGTGCGACGACCAACGTCGTCGATGGTGATGCGGTACGCCCGGGCGATGTGGTGCGCGCGTCGAATGGGAAGACGATCGAGATCCAGAACACCGACGCCGAGGGACGACTCGTCCTCGCCGACGTGTTGCACTTCGCCAAGCGCTTCCGCCCACAGGCGACGGTCGATGCCGCGACCCTCACCGGCGCGGTCGTCATCGCCCTCGGACATGTGGCGATGGGGGTGATGGGGAACGATCAGGGTGTGGTCGATGAGGTCCTGGCCGCCTCGAAGCGTGGCGGGGAGACCGGGTGGCAGCTCCCCCTCTTCGATGAATTCAAGGAGCAGCTCCGCTCGGACTGCGCCGATCTCCGCAACATCGGTGGGCGCGACGGTGGGAGCATCACGGCGGGGTGCTTCCTGGCAGAGTTCGCCGAGGGGATGCCGTGGGTGCATCTCGACGTCGCAGGCACCGCGTATTCGGAAACGGATCTCGTGGTGATGCCGAAGGGGCCGACCGGTCTCCCGGTGCGCACCTTCGTCGAATTCGTGCGCGGGAGAGCGCGCTGATCGGCAGGCGCTGGCTCGTGGCGGCGATGCTCGGCGTCGCCGTCACGCTCCCGGCGCAACAGGCGCCGCGCGATTCGTCGCGCGGTGCGTCGCGCGAACCATCGCGCGAACCATCGCGCGAGCCATCGCGTGAGGGGCCGGCGGCGGCAGCCGTGGATTCCCTGCGCGCCGCGCCGCGTGACACGGTCCGCGACACCATCAAGGCGCCGGTGGCCGTCGCACCGCGCGGGGCGCTCCCCGAGGTGCGTGGGCGCCGTACGGTCTGGGACCGCGAGGCGATCCTCGCCGATGGGGCGGTCACCCTCACGGAGCTCCTCGCCGATGTGCCGGGCTTCGTCCCGTTCGCCTCGGGATTCATCACGGCCCCGACGGCGGGCGCGTGGTATGGGGGGACCGGACGCGTCCGGGTCTTCCTCGATGGCGTGGAGTGGGATGGTCTCGATCCGCGCGAAGGGGGGACGCGAGACCTCGCGACGATCCCCATCTGGTCGCTCGAGGAGGTCGCTGTCGAGCGCGCCGCCGGCGAACTGCGGGTCCACCTGCGGTCGTGGCGCGTGATCCGCACCACCCCCCAAACGCGCACCGATATCCTCACGGGGTCGGAGCAGGTGAACCTCTACCGCGGCTTCTACGGCACGCGCACCGATGGGGGCGGGGTGGTGCAGGCCGCCGCGCAACAGTTCTCCACGACGAGCGTGCGCACGCGGGGGGATGGCGATGCCTTGAGCGCCTTTGGCCGCGTCGGCATGGCGCGGGGGCGCCTCTCGGTCGATGCGGTGGTCCAGCGCCACGGTCGGATCCGTCGGCCCCTCGATCGCTATGTGGTCACGGGGACGCTGCAGCGGGATGCCATCGGTCGCTTCGAAGGGGACGATGCCCTCGGGTATGTGCGGGCCGCCTGGGGATCCCCCGATACCACCGGGCTCTGGGCGCAGGCGATCGCCGCCGGGATCCGACATCAGGAGACAGGGGACAGCACCGCTGGCGCCGATACCGCCGTGGCGCAGACCCAGTATCTCCTGACCGTCGGTGGTCGGCGCTGGGGACTCGACCTCAGCGGGACGGCGCGGCTTCGAGCCCAGGGGGGGGATCAGCGACTCGCCACGGCACTTCGCGCCGGATGGCAGTCACGGTGGGCGCAGGTCGGAGCCTCTGCGGAGACCGGCGGCCCTGATTCCACCCGGCGGCTCGATCTCACCGTCGCCGCAGCGCCGCTTGCCTTCCTGCAGGTCGTCGGCGCGCATTCCATACACACCCCGGAGGACGCCGCGGTCGGCGGTCCCTCTCGGTCGACGACCCGGCTCGAGGTGGCGACCACGCTCTGGCGGCGTACCCTCAGCGCGGGGGTGGTGCAGCAGTCCGCGGGCCTCGTCCTCGGCGCACCGATCTTCGATATCCGATTCGCCGCGACCGAGGTGGGGTCGTCGAATGGTCTCGAGTTGGGTCTCTCCGGACCCATCCGCGGCCCGTTCTCCTTCGCCTGGCGCGGGGTGCGATGGCAGGAGGAGGCTCCCTACCGCCCGCAGGTCGAGTCCCGGGCGGAGCTCCGGGTGAGCACGGGGCTCAAGCGGCAGATCGTCCGCCGGACCTTCCATCTCTCGGCCGCCCTCGTCCACGAGTACCGGGGGCCGGTCACCTTCCCCCTGGCGGCTGGTGGGGCGCTCCGCACCGAGGGGGCGGGGGTCTACGGCTCGATCCTGGATATGCGGATCGGCTCGGCCCACGTCTTCTGGCACAATCGCAACGCGCTCGGCCGGGTCTACGAGACCGTCCCGGGGTATCTGATGCCCCGATTGGTGCAGCTCTACGGGGTCCGCTGGGAGTTCTGGAACTAGGGCCTGGGAGCTTGCTCAAGTGCCTATCGTAGCGTAACTTATGAGGCTACGATGATTCGGTCTATGACGGGGTTCGGCGCGGCAGATGGCGCGGTCGGCAACGCACGCGTGAGCGTCGAGTTGCGGGCCGTCAATCACCGCTTCTTCAATCCCAGCGTGAAGCTCCCGAGTGCGCTCGCGCACTGGGAGGCGGAGGTGCGTGAGGCGCTACGTCAGCGCATCGCGCGCGGGCATGTCACCGCCTTCGCCCGGATCGAGCAGGGGGTGTCGTCGGGACCGGCGGTGGACGAGGCGCGCTTCGCCTGGTACGCCGCGGAGCTCCGGCGACTCCAGACCGTGCATGGGCTGGGCGGTGCGGTCGATGTCGCGGCGATCCTGCGGATGCCCGACGTCGTGCGCGCGGCGCGGGACGAGGAGGCGTTGGGCGAGGCGACGGCGGCGCAGTTGGTCGCGATCGTCGAGGCCGCCGCCGATGCCCTGCAGGGGATGCGGACCGCTGAGGGGGCACGTCTCGCGGCGGTGATCGGGGAGCGGCTGGGGCTGATCGAGGCGGCGGTGGCGCGGATCGCGCAGCGCGCGCCCGAGCGGCTGGCGGCGCAGCGGCAGCGGCTCCGCGAGCGCGTGGAGGAGCTGGCCGGCGGGGTCGCGATCGACCCGCAGCGGCTGGCGCATGAGGTGGTGCTGTTGGCGGATAAACTCGATGTCGGCGAGGAGCTCGATCGCTTCGCCGCCCACATCGCGGCCTTCCGCGAATCGTTGGAAGCGACGGGAGCCGAGCCGGTCGGCAAGCGACTCGGTTTCTTGCTGCAGGAGCTGTTGCGCGAGGCGAACACCACCGGGAGCAAGGCGAACGATGCGCCGATGCTGCAGGAGGTGGTCGCGATCAAGGAGGAGCTCGAGCGGATCCGCGAGCAGGTGGAGAATCTCGAGTGAGCGGGGTCGTCTTCCCGGTGGTCGTGTCGGCGCCCTCGGGGGCGGGGAAGACCACGATCGCGAAGCGGTTGTTGGCGACGCGGCCGGACCTCGGGTACTCCGTGTCGTGCACGACGCGGGCGCCGCGGGCCGGTGAGGTGGATGGGCAGGACTACTTCTTCCTCTCGCGCGCGGAGTTCGACGCGCGGGTCGCGCGCGGGGAGTTCGCGGAGTGGGCCGAGGTGCATGGCCAGCGCTACGGCACCCTGCGGTCGGAGGTGGAACGGATCCTGGCGAGTGGGCGGCACGTGATGTTGGACATCGATGTGCAGGGGGCGCGGCAGGTGACCGCCGCCTTCCCCGACGCGGTGACGATCTTCGTGGTGCCGCCGAGCGTCGAGGTGCTGGTCGCGCGGTTGTTGGGCCGGAAGTCGGAGGACGCGGCCGCCTTGGCGCTGCGGCTCCGGAACGCCCGGATGGAGCTGCTGGAGGCCCCGCGCTACCAGCATCTGGTGGAGAACGACGATCTCGACCGCGCCACGACGCGCGTGGCCGAGATCCTCGCGGAGGAGGCCCTGCGCCGGGAGCGGTTGCCGGCGTTGGGGGCGCAGGTCGAGGGATCGATCGGTCACCTGCTCGCTGGACTCGAGCAGGCGCCGTCCACATAGTGTAGGATCACCGTTTCACGAACCGAGGCAGCCATGCAGGTCTTCACCCCCGCAGATGTCACGAAGCATGCGACCAACAAGTACCTCTCGGTGCTCGTGGCCGCGAAGTTCGCCCGTGTGTTGAACGATTTCCCCCGCGACCGCTCGAAGGCGGAGAAGAAGCTGACGACGCGGGCGCTCGAGGAGCTCTCGCGCGGCGACATCGAGTACCGCGTGGTGCCGCGCCGCCGCCCGCGCGGCGAGTAACCCGCTCACCGGTCGGTTCGACGCCGATGCGGCCCTTCGATGGGCGTCGCATCCTCCTGGGCGTCACCGGGGGGATCGCGAGCTACAAGACCGCGTGGCTCGCGCGGCTCCTCGTGCAGGCGGGGGCGCAGGTCGACGTCGTGATGACGCGCTCGGCCAGGGAGTTCATCGGCGCGGTCACCTTCGAGGCGCTCACGGGGCGCCCCGTGCACTCGACCCTCGTCGGCGAGGGGTACGCGCTCGACCATATCCGGCTCGCGAAGGCGGCCGAGCTCCTGATCGTCGCGCCGGCGACCGCCGATTTCCTGGCGCGTGCCGCGCACGGCCATGGCGATGACCTCCTCCTCGCCTGCCTGCTCGCCACCACCGCCCCCGTGCTGGTGGTCCCCGCGATGAACGATGCGATGTGGGCCAATGCCCAGGTCCAGGCGAATGCCCAGCAGCTTCGCATGGCGGGACGCATCGTCCTCGAGCCTGGCGTCGGGCCACTCGCCTCGCCAGACGAGGGCGCAGGGCAGGGTCGGATGCAGGAGCCCGAGACGATCCTGGCGCACGCGGGGCGGTTGCTCGAGGCGAAGGGGAAGCTCGCCGGACGTCGTGTGCTCGTGACCGCGGGTCCGACGCGCGAACCGCTCGATCCGGTGCGGTATCTCTCCAACCACAGCACGGGGAAGATGGGACTCGCGCTCGCGGCCGCCGCGTGGCGTCGCGGGGCGGAGGTCGCGTTGGTGCATGGGCCGCTCGCGGTCCCGCTCCCGCCGGGCGGGGGGATCTGCGCGACGGCGGTCGAGACCACCGCCGAGATGGCGACCGCGGTCGCCCACGAGCTGCCGCAGAGCGACATCCTCGTGATGGCAGCGGCGCCGGCCGATTTCCGTCCGGTGGAGGTCGCCTCCGCCAAACGGAAGAAGACGGGGAGCGCGCCTGTGCCGATCGCGCTCGAGGAGACGCCGGACATCTTGGCGAGCACGCGCGCCGTTCGGCCGGCGCAGTGTATCGCGGTCGGGTTCGCGCTCGAGACCGATGACCTCGAGGCGAATGCGGCGACGAAGCTCGCGGCCAAGTCGCTCGACCTGATCATCGCGAACAGCGCGCGCGAGGCGGGGGCCGGGTTCGGCTACGACACCAACCGCGTGACGATCCTCGATCGCGACGGTGGGATCGAGGCGCTCCCGTTGCTCTCCAAGACGGAGACGGCGGATCGGATCCTCGACCGGATCGAGGCGCTCCTGTGAGTGACGCGCACGAGCGGTTGCGACAGTACCTCGCACAGCGAAAGGAGATGGGGGAGCAGGAGTTCGTGCTCGACTCGCTCTCCGTGGACGAGGCGCTGAAGGTGCTCGCCTTCGGGGCGACGCCCCCGGTCGGTGCCGCGCCGAGCGCCGCGCGGTCGGCCGACGTGCCTCCCCCGGTGCGAGACTCGGAGAAGCGACGGGCGGCGGAGGCGCTCGCGGGGGATGGTGATTGGCGCAAGGCGCTCGCCTCGATCGATGCCGGCGCGCCAGCGAAGCCACTGGCACCCGCGCGGAGCCCGGAGCCTGCGCCGGCGGCGCCGGCACGGGTTGTCGCTGCCCCCTCCAGTGAGGCGAACAGCGCCGACGCCCCCGAGCGCGTCGCGCTCGATGTCGGCGGTGGGAGCACCCGCAGTGGGCGCGAGGACCTCGACACCTTGCAGGCCGTCGCCGAGGCCATCGCCGCCTGCTCGGCCTGTTCGCTCGCCTCCACGGCGATCAATCACGTGCCGGGCGAGGGGAATCCGAACGCCGGTTTCGTGATCGTCGGCGAGGCGCCTGGGGCCACCGAGGACGAGCTCGGGCGACCCTTCGTCGGGAAGTCCGGGGACCTCCTCACCAAGATCCTCGAGGCGATCCAGTTCCGTCGGGAGGACGTCTTCATCTGCAACGTCCTGAAGCACCGCCCCCCGGGGAACCGCAATCCGAGCCCCTCGGAGATCGTGGCCTGTCGGCCCTTCTTGTTGCGGCAGTTGGAGTTACTCCGTCCGCGCGTCATCCTGGCCCTCGGGACGTTTGCCGCGCAGACGCTCCTCGAGTCAGATTCCCCCATAGGAAAGTTGCGGGGCATCGAGCATCGCTATCACGGGATCCCCCTCGTCGCCACGTACCACCCCGCAGCGCTGCTGCGGAACCCCAATTGGAAACGCCCCGCCTGGGAAGATGTCCAGCTCGCCCGTCGAATTTTCGATCGCGCCTAAGTCGGCGTCCCCCGATCCCTTCCGTGACCGCCGGCCCCCCTGGTCGGAGGACGCGGAGCGTGCCGTGCTCGCCGCGATGCTCCTCTCCCCTGACGCGATCGTCGTGGCGGCGGAGTTCGTCACCGAGGACATGTTCTACCGGGAGGGGCACCGCCGACTCTTCCGCGCGATGATGGCGGTGCAGGGGCGCGGGGCGGTGGTCGATCCCCTCACCCTCTCCACCGAACTCGAGCAGCGCGGCGATCTCGCGGCGGCCGGTGGAAAAGAATACATCGGCGGGCTCCTCGACGAGGTGCCCACCGCCGCCAACGTCGAGCATCACTGTCAGATCGTCCGCGAGAAGGCACTCCGTCGCCGGCTTATCGAGACCGCGACGACCCTCGTCCGAGAGGGGCATGAGAGCCCCGCCGATGCGGCGGAGCTCCTCGATCTCGCCGAGCACAAGATCCTCGAGCTGAACGACAGCCGCGGGTCGGAGGGGTTCGTCAAGATCAAGTCGCTCCTCTGGTCGGCGATGGAGCGGATCGAGCAGCTACGCACCGCCGGCGGCGCGCTCACCGGCGTCCCGTCGGGATTCAAGGATCTCGATGCGATGACATTGGGCTTCCAGCCCTCCGATCTCGTGATCGTCGCGGCGCGTCCCTCGATGGGGAAGACGGCGTTCGTCCTCAACGTCGCCCAGTACGCGGCGATCGAGGCCAACGTCCCGACCGCGATCTTCTCGCTCGAGATGAGCACCGAGTCCCTGCTGATGCGCATGCTCGCGTCGGAGGGTTATGTGGACGCGCAGCGGCTGCGCTCCGGCGCACTCACCGCGCAGGATGCGTCGAATCTCGCGAAGGCCGCGGCGCTGCTCGGTCAAGCGCCGATCTGGATCGACGACACGCCGGGCCTCAGCGTACTCGAGCTGCGCTCCCGGGCGCGCCGGCTCAAGTCGCAGAACGACATCAAGCTCCTGATCGTCGACTATCTGCAGCTCGTGCAGGGGCCGGCGAACTCCGAGAGCCGTCAACAGGAGGTCTCGATGATCTCCCGCTCCCTCAAGGCGCTCGCGAAGGAACTCAAGATCCCGGTGCTCGCCCTCTCCCAGCTCTCGCGTGCCTCCGAGCAGCGCGGCGGCGAGAATCGGAAGCCGCAGCTCTCCGACCTCCGCGACTCCGGCGCGATCGAACAGGACGCCGATGTGGTGCTCTTCATCTACCGGCCGGAGATGAACGAGCGGCCGTACGACGAGGCGGGGAATCCTCGCATGGTCCCGGGCACCAGCGACATCCCGCTCGACGGCTACGCCGAGGTGATCATCGGCAAGCAGCGCAACGGCCCGACGGGCTACACGAAGATGCATTTCCGGAAGCAGCACACGCGGTTCGAGAACTGGACCAGCCGCCAGCCGGAAGGGTGACCCGCACCGTGTCGCCGCGGCCGCAGGTGGTCACCGGGGTGTCCGCTCGGCGATGAAGACCAAGTCGGTCTATCGCTGTACCGAGTGCGGCGCCGAATCGCTCCGCTGGTCGGGGCAGTGCGCGACCTGCCAGGAGTGGAACACCCTCGTCGAGGAGATGGCCGCGCCGAAGGTCGCGGCCGGGAAGGGGGCCAGCGCCGCGCGACGTCGCGCCGGGTCCTCGGCGTACGGCGAGGGGGGCCAGGTCGTCGCGGCCCCGCGGCTGAGTGAGGTCGTCGGCGAGGAATCGCATCGACTCACCACGGGGATCGCCGAGTTCGATTTCGTCCTCGGGGGCGGAATCGTCCCCGGATCGATGGTCCTCGTCGGCGGTGAGCCGGGGATCGGGAAGTCGACCCTCCTGTTGCAGGTGGCGGCGCGCCTCCAACGCGCGGGCCATGCGACGCTCTATGTGAGCGGTGAGGAGTCCCCGCTCCAGGTGAAGCTCCGCGCCGACCGACTCGCCTCCGATGCGGGTGCCGTACAACTCCTCGGCGAGACCAATCTCGAGACGATCCTCGCGACCGCCGCCTCGGTGGCGCCGGCGGTGATGGTCGTCGACTCGATCCAGACCGTCTTCACCGGCGACCTCGAAGGGGCACCTGGCAATGTCGGGCAGGTGCGCGAGTGCGCGGCGCGTCTGATGCGCTTCGCCAAGGAGAGTGGGACCGCGGTCTTCGTCGTCGGGCACGTCACGAAAGGGGGGGGGATCGCCGGCCCGAAGACCCTCGAGCACATCGTCGACACGGTCCTCTACTTCGAGGGGGAGGGCACCGGCGATCATCGGGTCCTCCGCGCGAACAAGAATCGCTTCGGCTCCGTCGACGAACTCGGCGTCTTCCGCATGTCGACGCAGGGGCTCATCGCGGTCGAGAACCCGAGTGCGCTCTTCCTCGCCGAGCGCGGCGAGGTGCAGGCGAGTGGTTCGGCGATCACCTGTCTGCTCGAGGGCTCGCGGCCGATGCTCCTCGAGGTGCAGGGGCTCGCGGCCAAGGCGGGGTTCGGCACGCCGCAGCGCGTGAGCACGGGGTACGACGGACGACGCCTCGCGCTCCTCCTCGCCGTGCTCGACAAGCGCGCGGGGCTTTCCTTTGCGCAGCTCGATGTCTTCCTGAACGTCGTCGGAGGCGTCCGCATGCAGGAGCCTGCCGGCGATCTCGCCGTCGCGGCTGCGCTCGCGAGCAGCGTCTTCGATAAGGTGCTCCCGCCGGGGGCCGTCTTCATCGGGGAGGTGGGACTCGCCGGCGAGGTGCGCGGCGTCTCGCAGGCAGAGCGACGGATCGCCGAGGCGGAGAAGCTCGGGATGACGGTCGCCTATGTGGCGGAGCGGAGTGTGCCGAAACGCGCCTCCAAGTCGATCCGCGTGCGCGGCGTGGCCGAGATCGGGACCCTCTTCCGAGAGCTCTTCCGATGAGCACGCGTCAGACGCTTCCGATGGTCGATGCGGTGGCGCTCGCGCCGTCTGATACCACGACTCGCGATGTCGGCGTGATCATCGTCGCCGGCGGGTCGGGCTCGCGCACCGGTGGTGCCGAGCTCAAGCAGTTCCGCTGGGTCGCGGGCAAGCCGATGCTCCTCCAGGCGCTGCGTGCCTTTCAAGAACACCCCGCCGTCGCGATGGTCGTCTGCGTCCTTCCGCGGCGCTACGCGGGGGATCCACCCCCCTGGCTCTTCCAGTGCGATGGCGATCGGATGCTCGTCTCCGTCGGTGGGGATTCGCGCGCTGAGTCGGTGGCCAACGGGCTCGAGGATCTCCCGCCGGAGTGTCGCACCGTGCTCATCCACGATGCGGCGCGGCCGCTCGTCTCGTTCGAGATGATCGATCGCGTGATCGCCGAGGCGCGACGGGGGCACGGCGCGATCGCGGCGTTGCCGGTGGTCGATACCCTGAAGGCCGTGGACGCCGAGGGCCGCATCACCCACACCGTGCCACGTACTGGGCTCTGGCGTGCGCAGACCCCGCAGGGCTTCCCGCGCGAGGTGATCGAGCGCGCGCATCGCGAGGCGATGGCGAACGACACACATGCCACGGCGACGGACGATGCCGCCCTCTGCGAGGCGATCGGCGTCGAGGTGCGCGTGGTGCGAGGGAGCGAGCGCGCGATGAAGGTGACCGAGGAGGGGGACTTCGCTCGCGCCGAGGCGCTCGCCCCCCTCGAGGAGTAGGGATGCCTGAGTCGCGCGGCGTCCCCTTCTGGTCCCCCGACGAGGTGGAGGCCTCGCTCTCGGGTACGCTCGCGCATCTGCAGGGCGGGGGGATCCTCGCCTATCCCACCGAGACGGTGTACGGCTTCGGGACGATGATCGATCGCGAGGCGGTCGACCGTCTCGTCGCTCTCAAGCGCCGTCCCCCGGCCAAGCCCTTCCTCCTGCTCATCAGCGACACGCAGATGCTCGGGCGTCTCGGCGTGGGGCTCACCCAATCGGCGAGCATGCTCGCGGCCAAATTCTGGCCTGGCCCGCTGACCCTCGTGCTCCCGGGTGGTGAGCGACGCATCCCCGAGCGGCTGCGTGGCCCGGAAGGAGGGATCGCGGTGCGGTGGACCCCGCATCGCGGGTTGCAGCGACTCATCGGCGCGCTCGGGGATCCGATCACGAGCACCTCGGCGAATCTCCCGGGGCAACCGGCGGCGGTGGCGGCCTCGGAGATCCTCTCGCAGTGGGGCTCGGAGATCAGTCGCGGCGCGATCCGGTTGCTCGATGGGGGGCGTCTCGAGCCATCCCCCGCCTCCACCGTGGTCGACTGCATGGGGCGCGCCCCACGCGTGATCCGCCCTGGGGCGATCCCCACGTCGATGCTGCGCGAGGTGGTGCCGAGCCTCGTCGGGGATCGCTGAGCATGCGTCTCCTGTTCGTCTGCACCGGGAACACCTGCCGCAGCCCGATGGCGGAGGTGGTCGCGCGGTCGCTCGCAGCCGAACGCGGGGTCGCGGCGTTGCAGATCTCGAGCGCGGGCACGAGCGCCTGGGACGGCGCCTCGGCCTCGGATGGCGCGCTCCTCGTGGCGATGGAGCATGGTCTCGATCTCGGGGCGCATCGCGCGCGACAGCTCTCGCGAGACGCCGTGGCGAGTGCCGATCTGATCCTCGTGATGGGACCGCACCATCGGGAGCGCGTGCTCGCCCTCGGCGGGGAGGGGCGCACGTCGCTTCTCACCGATTTCGCGGCGAGGAGCACGGAGGGGCGCCCCGTGCAGGATCCCTTCGGCGGCGATCTCGAGACCTATCGGGCGACCTATGAGGAGCTCACACGCGAGATCGCCCGCGTCCTCGATCGGTTGGCCGCGGAGGGATCGAGTGGCGCCGCTGACACGAGCGGCCCGCCAGGCGACGCGCCGCCGCCGAGGGAATGATGCCGCCGCGGCGCTTGGTCGTGCTCGGCCATCCGGTGGCGCACGCCCTCTCGCCGCGCATGCAGCAGGCGGCGCTCGACGCCGCGGGGATCGCGGTGCGCTACGAAGCGGTCGATGTCGCGCCCGCCACGCTTGAGTCCACACTCGATGCGCTCATCGCGGCCGAGGTCTGGGGCAATGTCACCGTCCCACATAAGGCCGCGGTCGCGGCGCGCTGCGCCGTGCGCACGCCGATCGCCGAACGGACCGGCGCGGTGAACACCTTCTGGGTCGACAGGGGTGCGTTGCATGGCGACAACACCGATGTGGCGGGTTTCGAGGTGGCGGTACGGCATCTGCTCGGGCGGACACCGGACGGCCTGCGCGTCGGGCTCCTCGGCGCGGGGGGCGCGGCGGCAGCGGTCGCCGCGGCGGTCGAAGGTTGGACCGGCGCGATACTCCTCGTCCACGCGCGATCGCTGGCGCGCGCCGAGGCGCTGCGCAGCCGATTCCCCGATCGGATCATGATCGGCGAATCGGCCGCATCCGTAGCGAGCCAGGTCGACCTGCTCGTGAACGCGACGCCGGTCGGCCTTGCGGGCGAGTCGCTCCCGCTCGATCCGATCCACATCCCGCGCACGACCGCCGTCCTCGACCTCACCTATCGCGCCGGGCTGACCCCGTGGGTCCGCGCCTGCCGCGCGGCAGGACACACGGCGGATGACGGGCTGCGCATGCTGGTGGAGCAGGGGGCGCACGCCTTCGTGCGGTGGTTCGGCACCGAGCCCGATCGAACGGCCATGTGGGGGGCGCTACAGGCGGCAGGATTCCCCTGATGCCGACCCGTTGGGGCGCGCGCTGGCGACAGGCGCGCACGATGCTCGACCAGTTCTGCTTCCCGCGCGTCTGCGCGGGGTGCGATGCCCTCCTGACCGACCGTGACCGTGGGCTGGTCTGCGGCCCCTGTTGGGCGCGTCTCCCTCGCCTTCCGGTGCCGCAGTGCGCGCGCTGTGGCCATCCACGCTCGGCCACTGCGCGCGCGGGCACGACCTGTCCTGGGTGCCCCCTCCTCGCGCCCTACGTTCGGGCCGCTCGCTCCCTCTGCTGGGTCCCGCATCCGGTGAGCAGCGGGATCCTCGCCGCGCTGAAATACGATGGGTGGCTCGGGGTCGCCGACGGGATGGGGGAGCGGATGGCGCGGCTCAGCTGGCCCCCAGACGTGATCGCCGAGCGCGCGGCGCTCGTCCCCGTCCCGCTGGCCGCGACCAAGCAGCGGGAGCGGGGGTTCAACCAGGCGGAGCGGTTGGCGAGCACGGTCGCCGCGCGGTGGGGGATCCCGGTGGTGACGGGGGTCACGCGCACCCGTGTGACCGAGACGCAGACGCGATTGACTCCCGGGGAGCGCTTGGCGAACGTTCGCCGCGCGTTCGCGGTGGTCCCCGCGGACCTCCCGCGCCTCGCCGGTCAGCACGTGATCCTCGTGGACGACGTGTTGACGACCGGGGCCACGCTGAATGCCTGCGCGGGCGCGCTCTTCGCGGTGGGGGTCCGGACGGTGAGCTATCTCACGTTCGGCCGCGCGCGGACGGCGGCGGACCATTGATCGCCCCAATTCATCGTCTCAACGGAGCATTGCAAGATGGCCATTCGCGTCGGCATCAACGGATTCGGTCGGATCGGGCGCCAGGTCGTGCGCGCCGCCAAGGAGCGCAAGGCGCCGATCGATATCGTCGCCATCAATGACCTCACCGATACCAAGACCCTCGCCCACCTCTTCACGTACGACTCCGTGCACGGGAAGTACGCGGGCAAGGTCTCGTACGACGCCGACTCGATCACCATCGATGGCGATGTCATCAAGGTCCTGAAGGAGAAGGATCCCGCCCTCCTCCCGTGGAAGGATCTCACGGTGGACATCGTCCTCGAGGCCACGGGACGCTTCACCAAGGCTGATGATGCGCGTAAACACATCGCCGGTGGGGCCAAGAAGGTGATCATCTCCGCGCCGGCGACCGGCGAGGACATCACCGTCGTCCTCGGCGTCAATCACGACACGTACGACGCGAAGGCGCACACGATCATCTCCAACGCGAGCTGCACCACCAACTGCCTCGCACCGATGGTCAAGGTCCTCCGGGATGCCTTCGGCTTCAAGCATGGCGCGATGGTGACGATCCACAGCTACACCAACGACCAGAGCATCCTCGATCTCCCGCACAAGGATCTCCGTCGCGCGCGCGCGGCGGCCGTCTCGATGATCCCGACCACGACCGGGGCTGCGAAGGCCACCGCACTCGTGATCCCCGAGGTGAAGGGGAAGATCGACGGGATCGCGATCCGCGTCCCGACCCCGGATGTCTCCCTCACCGAGCTCACCGTCGAGGTCGAGCGCCCGACGACGATCGCCGAGGTGAACGCCGCCTTCCAGGCCGCGGCGAAGGGCCCGCTCAAGGGAATCCTCGCCTACACCGAGGAGGAGCTCGTCTCGGTCGACTACATCGGGAACCCGCACTCGACGATCCTCGACAGCAAGTGCACCAACGTCATCGACGGGACCCTCGTGAAGGTCTCGGGGTGGTACGACAACGAGTGGGGCTACTCCTCGCGCTGCGTCGATCTGATCGAGCGCATCGGTACGTCGCTCTGACTCGGGGATCCGCATGACGACCCGGACGGTTCGTGACCTCGCCTCTACGGAGGTGCGAGGGCGGCGCGTGCTGGTGCGCGTGGATTTCAACGTCCCGCTCGACGGGGCCGGTCGGATCACCGACGACACGCGCATCCGCGCGGCGGTCCCCACGATCCGGCATCTGCTGAAGCTCGGCGGGCGCGTCGTGCTCTGCTCGCATCTGGGGCGGCCGAAAGGGAAGCCCGACCCGCAGTACACCCTCGCCCCGGTCGCGCCGCGTCTCGCGGAGCTCCTCGGCGCGGCGGTCCGCTTCGTCCCGCACGTCGTCGGTCCGGAGGCGGAGGCGGCGACGCGCGCCCTCGGTGACGGCGAGGTCTGCCTCCTCGAGAACACCCGTTTCGAGCCCGGCGAGGAGAAGAACGACGAGGGCCTCGCCAAGGCCTTCGCCCAGCTCGGCGATCTCTATGTGAACGACGCCTTTGGCGCGGCGCATCGGGCGCACAGCTCCACCGCCGGCGTCGCGCAGTACTGCCGCCCCGCGGTCGCCGGTCTCCTCATGCAGACCGAGCTCGAATACCTCGGCGGGGCGCTCGAGAAGCCGAAGCGTCCCTTCATCGCGATCCTCGGGGGCTCCAAGATCTCGGGGAAGATCGACGTGGTCGAGGCGCTCCTCCCCAAGGTCGATGGGATCCTCATCGGCGGCGCGATGGCCTGCACCTTCTTCAGGGCGATGGGGCTCGAGACCGGGACCTCGCTCGTCGAGCCCGATCGCGTGGAGATGGCGACCGATCTCATGGAGCGCGCCGCGTATCGTCTGACGATCCCGCACGACGCGATGATCGCACCGGCGATCGCCGAGGGCGACAAGGCGCACGCGGTCCATCGCGAGGCGATCCCGGCCGGCGAGGCGATGCTCGACATCGGCCCCGACACCATCGCGAGCTACCGTCGTGCGATCGGGGTCGCGAAGACGATCATCTGGAACGGCCCGATGGGGGTCTTCGAGACCGCGCCCTTCGACGCCGGGACCAAGGCGATCGCCGAGGCGATGGCGGAGGCCACCGCGCGCGGGGCGACGACGATCATCGGCGGCGGCGATTCGGCGGCGGCGGTCGAGCAGGCTGGCCTCGCCGGCCAGATGAGTCATGTCTCCACCGGCGGTGGCGCCTCGCTCGAGTTCCTCGAGGGGAAGGTCCTCCCCGGCGTCGCGGTCCTCGACCAGGTGGGCGCATGAAGTCCCTCGTTTTTGCCGCGAATTGGAAGATGAATCAGGCGCCTGCCGATGCGGCGCTCTTCATGCGGACCTTCCTCGGCCAGTACACCCGGCAGAACGATCGGCGGGTGCTCTTCTTCCCGCCGGCGGTCTCCCTCCACGCCGTGGTCGAGGCGATCCACGATCGCGCCGATCTCCAGGCGGGGGTGCAGAACATCCACTGGGAGGACAGCGGCGCCTTCACCGGTGAGCTCTCGGCCGGCCTCGCGCGCGGCGCCGGCGCGCGCTACGTGCTCATCGGGCATTCCGAGCGGCGCCATCTCTTCGGCGAGACCGAGGCCGACACCGCCAAGAAGGTCGCGGCGGCGGTGCGGGCTGGTCTGACGCCCCTGATCTGCGTCGGCGAGACCCTGCCGCAGCGCGAGGCGGGGGAGACCCTGGCCATCATCCGCCGACAGCTCCACGCCGCTCTCGAGGGGCAGGATGCCGGGGTCGTCGCCTCGGTCCTCGTCGCCTACGAGCCCGTCTGGGCGATCGGGACGGGGCGGACGGCGACCCCACCGGATGCCGCCGAGGCCCACGCGGCCCTCAAGGCGGAGTTGCGGGAGCTCGGAGGGGGCGAACGGAGTGGGGCGGTCCCCGTCCTGTACGGGGGGAGCGTGAACCGGTCCAACGTGGCGGGCCTCCTCGCCGTGGACGATGTCGACGGCGTCCTGGTTGGCGGGGCGAGCCTCGACGCCGAGCAGTGGCTGGCGATCGCTCGCAGCTGACGTCGGCGGGGTGAGGCCGTTGCCTCGGACGGCATAACCTCGCTATTCTTCGAGGCTTACCTCGTTCTTCCACACCCAGTGGTCGGGTCGCCATGTACACGTTCCTTCTCGTTCTCCTGATTCTCGACGCCATCATCCTCGCCGCGGCGGTCCTGCTGCAGTCGGGCAAGGGCGGTGGTCTCGCGGCCAGCTTCGGCGGCGCCTCCTCCTCGCCAGCGGTCCTCGGCTCCCGCCAGGCGGGCGACCTCCTGACCAAGACCAGCTGGTGGGCGGGCGGGATCTTCATCTTCCTCGCCTTCGTGCTGCAGCTGATGTCGACGCGCTCGGCGGCGCCGAAGTCGATCCTCGATGACGTCGCGGCTCCCGCGCCGGCCGCGGCGACCCCGGCCCCGACCACGGGTCCGGCCGATCAGGCCCCGGCGGGTCTCCCGCTGCAGGCCGCGCCGACCGCGCCGACGACTACGCCGCCGCAGCAGTGACGCGCGCTCCGCATCATGCGGCGCCGGGGTTCCTCCTCCTCGAGGACGGAACCCTTTTTCTCGGCCGGCTCCATGCGCCGCTCGCCGCGCCCGCCGTCGCCGAGGTCGTCTTCACGACCTCGATGAGTGGATACCAGGAGACCTTCACCGATCCGTCGTACCGCGGGCAGATCGTCGTCATGACCGCCTCGATGATCGGGAACTACGGCGTCAACACGCAGGATCTCGAGTCGCCCATCCCGCAGGTCGCGGCGGTGATCGTGCGCGAACTCTCCGCCACGCATTCGAACTGGCGGGCGGAGCAGGGGTTGGGCGAATGGCTGGCGTCTGCCCAGATCCCGGTGCTCTCCGAGGTCGACACGCGCCGGCTCACGCGCCATCTGCGCACCGTCGGTGTGATGCGCGGGTTGGTCGGCGCTGGCACCGAGCCGTCGGCGGTCGATCGTACGCTGCTGGCGGGATGCCCCTCGATGGCGGGGCTCGACCTCGCCTCACGCGTCTCGACCACGACGCGCTATGACTGGGGGGCGGCTGACGCGCCGCATCACATCGTCGCCTACGACTTCGGGATCAAGCGGAACATCCTCCGGATGTTCGAGGCGCGTGGGTGCCGCGTGACCGTGGTGCCGTCGACGACGCCGGCCGCCGAGGTCCTCGCGATGCAGCCCGACGGGGTCTTCCTCTCCAATGGGCCCGGGGATCCGGAGGCGGTGACCTACGCCCCGGCGAACATCCGGGCGATCGTCGAGGCGGGGGTCCCCGTCTTCGGGATCTGCCTCGGTCACCAGCTCCTCGGGCTCACCTTTGGCGGGCGCACGGTGAAGCTGCCCTATGGCCATCGGGGTGGGAATCATCCGGTGAAGGTGCTCGGTTCTGGCGAGGTGCTCATCACCAGCCAGAACCACGGCTTCGCGGTGGAGGGGACGGCCGAGGGGATTCCCGGCGCGCCCGATCTCCAGGTGACCCACGTGAACCTGAACGACGGGACGGTGGAGGGGCTTCGGCACCGGACGCGCCCCGTCTTCGGGGTCCAGTATCACCCGGAAGCGGCGCCCGGACCGCACGACGCCGTGCCCCATTTCGACGAGTTCCTCACGAGTCTCGGAAGTGGCGCAACCGCTTGACACACAACGGGTAAGCTCCTAGACTCGACCACCGAACCGCTCTGCCCCCCTTTGCATGTCGATGACCAAAGCCGATCTCGTTGAGCTTGTGACCGACGCCATCGCCCAGACCTCCGGGCCGATGATCTCCAAGAAGGACTGCGCCCGGGTCGTGGACGCCTTCCTGGATGCCATCAAGGACGCCCTCAAGGAGCAGCGGAACATCGAGGTCCGCGGCTTCGGGACCTTCAAGATCCGGAACCGCAAGACCCGCATGGCCCGGAATCCCCGTACGGGTGAGCCGGTGGAGGTGTCGGCCCGTCCGGTCCCGGTCTTCAAGCCGTCCAAGGAGCTCCGCGCCCTGGTCGCCGACCTCGAGGTCGAGGCCGAGGCGTGATACCAGGGCGGGGGGATGCCCCGCCA
>Ga0068876_10000632_pt1 | contig 28705 bp, 24 predicted proteins | sample NOAtaG_6_FD_66442 | JGI IMG/M metagenome (GOLD analysis project Ga0068876, IMG submission 66442) | Freshwater lake microbial communities from Lake Erie, under a cyanobacterial bloom - NOAA_Erie_Diel5S_2200h metaG | ecosystem: Environmental > Aquatic > Freshwater > Lake | place: USA: Ohio, Lake...
CATGCCGTGGTGGATGGCCGGGGGGATCGGACTCTTGCCCGGCCTGCTCGGTCTCGGCCTCGGCGTGCTCGCACTTTCCCGCGCATGGGCCGTCGTGCGCGCGCGCCACTGGCCGGCCGTACAAGGACGCGTGCTCACATCGCACGCGACGGCCGTCGGCGTCGCGGTGCGGCGGCAGACCGGCATCGGAAGCCAGCGCGACGCGCTCCGCTGGGTGCCAGGGATCGAGTTCGAGTACGAGGTCGGCGGACAGCTCCACCGGAGTCGGCGCATCGGCCTGACGGCTCCGGGCGCCAGCTCCGAGCGGGCGGACGCGGAGGCGCGCGCGGCCCGCCTGCCTGCGGGCGCGGCCGTGACCGTCCGGTACGATCCCGCTCGTCCGGCGGACGGCGTCATCGAGCTCGGGATGGACCCGCAGACCATCTCGCTGCTGGTGGTCGCGGCGACCCTGCTCTTGCTGGGCGCGTGCCTGCCATTCTGGCTCGCGGGCTGACTGCCCTGCCCCGCCCTCGGGAGCGGTCGCACCTCTGGTGAGGGCCACCTGCATCGTCCTCCGCCGCGCCCGCGAGCAAGGGTTCGGGTCACGCGGACCGCCTCCGCGCGCAGCGCGCTCTGGCGGTGGGCCAGTCGGGTCAGGTGAGGATCTTCGGGACGAGCAGCGCGACGCGGGTGCCGGGGTGGGTGGGCGTGACGCTGACCTTGCCGCGGAGCTGGCGCGCGAGGGTGTCGATGAGCCGGTAGCCGAGCGAACCTCCCGGAGCGGGCTTCTGCGCCATCCCCGGGCCTCCGTCGGTCACCGCCACCTCGAAGCCGCTGCCCTGCGGATGCACCGCGATGCACAGCCGCGCCTGCCCCGCGGCGTCGCGGCCGTACTTCAGGGCGTTCGTGATGAGCTCGTTGAGGATGAGCCCACAGGGCACGGCCTGGTCGATGGAGAGCTCGACACGCTCGAGGTCGAACTCGAAGTCGGCGTCGCTCGCGACCGAGCTCTGCAGCGAACCGACGAGCGACTGCACGTACGCGCCGAGCTCGACGCTGCCGAGGCTCTCGGCGCCGTAGAGCTGCTGGTGCACGAGCGACATCGAGCGGACGCGGTGCACGCTCGTCTCGAGGGCGCCGCGCGAGGCGGGCTCCGCGACCCCCTCGGCCTGCAGCGTGAGCAGGCTCGACACGATCTGGAGGTTGTTCTTGACCCGGTGGTGCACCTCGCGGAGCAGGGTCTCCTTCTCCTCGAGGGAGGCGGTGAGGGCCGCCTCGAAGCGGTGCCGCTCGGTCAGATCGCGCACCGCGAAGATCGTGGACGGGTCGGCGGGGTCGGGCGCCTCGGCGACGCTCACCTCGGCGGAGAAGGTGCCCGCCCTGCCGCGCGCGTCCCGCTGCAGGAGCGTCGGTCCGGCGCCCCCGCCATCGCACGCGGACGGTCCCGCTCGACCGATCAGCTCGCGTCCTCCTTCGATCAGTTCGTCGATCGCGCGGCCTCGGACCTCGCCGAAGAGGTCGCGCGCCCGGGAGTTCCCGCTCCCGACGCGGCCGGCTTCGTCGACGAGGAGGAGCGCATCGGGGCTGCGCTCGAAGATCGACTCGAACGCGCGGCGGCTGGCCTCGCGCAGCATGAACGCTGCAAACTGCTCCGCGACGCGCTCGACGATGGCGGGTAGGCGCTCGTGGGCCGGATAGTTCCGCGTGCCCCCGACCTCGATGACGCCGAGCACGCCGGTCGGGCCGAGGATCGGCGTGGCGAAGACCGTCGCGACGCCGGCCTGTCGCGCTGCGCTCTCGCGACGCGACGCGACCTTCGACTCGAGCTCCGAGAAGTCGTAGAAGCGCGTCGTCCGTTCGAGCGCCCAGGCGAAGCCCGGGATGCCGAGGGTCGCCTCGCCCTCGCCGCCCCGACGGAACACGAGGGGCCGGGTCGCGTCGAGGAAGGCATGTCCATCGCCGCCGGCGCGGGCCGCGCTGGCGCCAGCGACGTAGACGAGGCGCGTGGCAGAAGGGTCCACGACCCAGAACTGCGCGGCGAGGATGTCGAACTCCTTCACCAGCTCGCGGGCCACCCGCTCGCCCGCCGCCGCGACGGAGTCGCTCTCGAGCAACTCGGCGGCCACCCGCTGCGCGAGCGCCTCGCGGGCGCGGGCGAAGCGCTCCTCGGTGACGTCGGACTCGAGCGCGACGAACCCGGTGGGCTGCCCCTCCTCGTCGAGCGAGACCCGGGCCTCGATGCGGTTCCAGTACTGCCGCCCATCTTTGGTGCGGTTGACGATCTCCACGTCGAAGGGACGGCGCTCGCGGATGGCCACCCGCATGATCTCCCGCGGGGCGGGATCCTCGAGGTCGACGGCGAGCAGGCTCCCCGGCGTCTTGCCGAGCACCTCCGAGAGCACGTAGCCGTTGCGCCGGGTGAAGGCGTCGTTGACCCACTCGATCCGCCCGCTCAGGTCGGTGACGACGACCGCGTTCGAGGTGCGGCCGGCGACCTCGGCGAGGCGCGCGAGCTGGGCCGCCGCGGCGCGCGCATCGGTCACGTCGGTCGCGATGCCGCGCAGCAGCACCGGCGCGCCCGCCTCGTCGAAGACGGTGCTGTTGCGCGAGCGAAGCCAGCGGATCTCGCCGTCGGGTCGCACGACGCGGTACTCGACGGCGAAGGTCTGCTCGAGCGTCTGCGCCATCACCCGGGGGTAATCCTCGGGGTGCGTCCGCTCCCGCCAGAGGTCGCTGGAGGGCTCGACGCCGCTGGGCGGAAGGCCGAGGAGCCGGTACATCCCTTCCGACCACGAGGTTCGACCGGTCCGCAGATCGGTCTCCCAGAAGCCGGCGTTCACCGCGTCGAGCGCGTCGGTGAGCGCGTGCTCGACCCGGGTGCGGGCGGCCCGGCTCTCGTCCACCCAGGCGACGAGGTCGGAGGCGAGCGCGCGCTCGAGCGTCGCGTCCCGCGCGACGACGAGGACCTCGGTCGCGTCCACGCGGCGCACCCGGACCTCGAGCACCCGGGCGTCAGGCAGCGTGATGTCGAAGTCGCGGGCGGCGTCGACCTCGAGGGCTTCGCGCGCCGCGGCGCGCACCGCGTCGAGCTGCCCGCCGTCGAGGAGCGACTCGGGGGGTCGCTCGGGCTGCGCGAAGCGAACGCTGCCCTCGTGGTCGAGGACGAAGAGGAGGTCGGGCAACGCGGCGCTCACCGAGCGCAGGCGCACGTTCTCCCGCTCCGCCTCGCGCCGCAGCGCCTCCTCGCGCCGCCGCGCCTCGAAGAGCTCCCGGCTCTTGGCCTCGAGCAGATCCTCGGCGGCCTTGCGGGCGGCGCGCTCGCGGGTCAACGCCCTCGCGAGCAGCGCCGGATCCTCGCTCAAGCCTCGCTCCGGCGGATGACGAGGCGCACCCGGCTGCCATCCGCCGAGAGGTCGTGCCGGGTCACGGTGAGGGGCTGGCCGTAATGGCGACCGACCCCGATCACGAGCCCTTCGGCGAGCGCTCCGAGGGCGCGCGGGGACTCGTAGAGCAGCTCGAGCGAGGTGGAATCGGCGCGCTCGACGGTGAAGCGCGGCACCTCGGCGTCGGCGTAGAGCTTGTGCACCTCGGGGTGCACGTAGGACTCGACGCTGGCGATGAACGAGAGTGCGTCGGAGGTCTGCGCGAAGAGGTGGGGAAAGCGTCGCGCGAAGGTCGCGGCGAGGTGTTCTCCGAACCCGAGGAGGAGCGCGGGGATCGGCACCTCGACCCGTCGCGCGAGCGCGCCGACGATCGTGAACAGCTCGGCGGCCGGGTACGTCCCGACCGCCGTGTAGGCGCCGCCCGAGGAGATGTTCGCGTCGGTGAGGACCTGATCGACGACCGCGAGCGAGTAGCGGGCCTCGGCCATCTCGAGCAGCTCGGTGAAGACGACGCCTTTCATGGGGCATTCCTAGTCGACCCCGCGGCCTGGGGCCATCACTTCCGAGCGAGCGGCCCGGGGGGCCGGGCCTGAACGCGGCCGTGCGCTCCCGCCTGACGCCGCGCCGCGGCGCCCCTCCACGCTTGACTCGCCTGCCTCGGTCGGGCCCCCTCCGGCCGTGGATCCCGACGACGCGCGCTCCGTTCCGGCCCCGCCCGACCCCGAGGTGCAGGCGCTGCGCGAGCGCATCGTCGCGCTCGAGCGCGAGGTGGCCGAGGCCCGCGCCGCCCGGCTCTTCCTCGAGGAGGCCCTCGACCACGTGCCGGTGGGGCTCGAACTCTACGACGAGGAGGGCACGGCGCGCTGGCTGAACCGCGCGATGGTGGAGTTCGTGGCGCTGCCCTCCGCCGAGGTCGCGGTGGGCAAGTTCAACGTCCTGTCCGACCCGTTCTCGGCGCAGACCGGCATGGTCGAGTTCTTCCGCCGCGCCTACGCGGGCGAGCTGGTGAAGACGAAGGAGTTCTCCATCGACACCGAGCTCGCCACCCTCGACTGGGGCACCGCGAGCAAGAACATCCGCTTCCGCATGGTCCTCTGCCCGCGCCGCGACGAGCGCGGGGCGGTCAAGAGCGTGCTCGCGATCATGTACGAGGTGACGCATCAGCACGTCGTCCGGCAGATCGCGGATCGGATCCTCCACAGCCAGGACCCGGAAGAGGCTTGCCGGCACGTCGCCGCGGGCCTCGCCGGCGCGATGGACAGCACCTTCGCGCGGGTGTGGCTGCTCCGCAGCGAAGAGCACGACCTGCGGCTCGCCGCGCACGCCGCCGTCCGCCCGCACGAGGACGCCCCCCTCGCCCACCCCGACGTCCGGCCGAGCCGCGCCCCGACGCACCTGCGGGCCGCCCTCGACAGCCGCGGAACGGTCGTCGTGCACCGCGACGACGCCCGCTGGGACGTCCCCGGTGCGCTGAGCGAGGCGCTCGGCCTCGCCTCCCTCGTGGTCACCCCGATCCGCGGGCCGACGGGTCCGATCGGGCTGATCGAGGTGGGCGCGACCGCACCCTCCACCGCGGCGCAGGTCGTCCCGACCGCCCTCGAGCGGCTCGCCGACCAGTACGCCGAGTTCGACGCCCGGCGCCTGGCGCAGAGCCGCTTCGAGTCGGTCTTCGCGCGCTCGCCCGACGCGGTGGTGCTCCTGACCGAGACCGGGGAGGCCGAGCGCAGCAACGAAGCCGCGCGGCGGCTCTTCGGCCGTGACCTCCGCCGCCTGGGCGATCTCTTGGAGGACGGGGCCGCCGCCGCGGCGCTCCTGGCCGCCGCGCTCGCCGCCCCCAGCGATGCGCCGACGCGCTGGCACGAGCTCGCCGCGCGCCGGGGCGACGGCGCGTCCTTTCCTGCCGAGGTGGCCTGCTCGCGCGTGGCTCCCTCGGTCGGCGCCGGCGGCTCCGGCGTCGTGCTCGTCGTGCGCGACCTGTCCGAGCGCATGGCGATGCTCGGCGAGCTGTCCCGCTCGGTGCGGGAGAAGGACGCCCTGCTCCGCGAGGTGCACCACCGGGTGAAGAACAACCTGCAGGTGATGTCGAGCCTGCTCGGGATGCAGGCCGATGCGGAGGCGTCGGAGGACACCCGCCGCGCGCTCGAGGCGGCGACGCAGCGGGTGCGCGCGATGTCCCTCGTGCACCAGCAGCTCGACGGCGCGGCCGAGGCCGACCGCGTCGATCTCGGACGCTGCGCCCACGCGCTCGTCGCCCAGCTGCAGCGCAGCGGCGGGCACCAGGCGGCCTTCCGCGTCGAAGCGGACGAGGTGTTCGTGTCGCTCGATCAGGCGGTCCCGCTCGCGCTCCTGCTGCTCGAGCTCCTGAGGAACGCGATGGCCCACGGGCGCTCGGAGGACGGCCGCTGCGAGGTGCGGGTGCGCCTCGCCGAGGAGGGCGGCCGCCGCTCCCTCTCGGTGCTCGACCGCGGAGCAGGCTGGGAGCCGGGGGCGCCGCGACGCGCGCTCGGTCTCTCGCTCGTCGGGGCCCTCGCGCGTCAGCTCGGAACCACGCTGCGGATCACCGAGCGTACGGACGGGCCGGGCACCTCCGTGACCGTCGATCTGCCACCGATCCCGCGCTGAGCCGCGCAGGCCGCCCTCGGGACGCAGGCCCGGCGGGCTGGTGTGCGCATCGGATCAGGCGCCGTGCAGGTGGCCGGCCGAGACCGCCCGCACCCACGCCTCGACGGCCGCGCGGGCGGCCCGACCCGGCGCGCGGTTCGCGAAGGCGGAGACGTCGCCGAGGGCGAGCCCACCGTCCCGGAAGCAGAGCAGCTCCACGGTGAGGCGCTCGCCTCGGAACTCCACCGCGAAGACGCGGCTGACGCCGCAGCGCACGTCCTCCCAGGTCTGCGCGGCGCAGTGGTGCATGCGCTCGCCCTCGAGCGCGAGCGCCTCGGCCGAGTCCAGCTCGCGGACCACGAGGCCGCTCCGCGGTGGCGGGGCGAGCGGACGCTCCGCGCGGCGCCGGGCTGCTTCCGCGTCGGGCCAGCGCTGCACCTGGGCGAGCGCGGTCGCGACCGGCGTCCGGCGCCCGGGCCAGCGGCCGAGCCAGCGGCCGCGCAGGGTGAGACGCCGGAAGAGGCGGGCCAGCGCCGGCAGCGGGAGGTCCCCGAGCTCGGCGCCGTGCGCGCTCACGAAGGGCCCGAGCCGCGCGGCGTCGGCGTCGCTCGCCATGCGGTCGGCGAGCAGGGCAACCGCGACGAACCAGGCCTCGTTGGCCGCGGGGTGCAGCGGGACGTCGTCGAGGGCGAGCCCGGGGGGATGCGGGCTCGCGAGTGCCCACCACGGCACCGAGGCCGCGGCGCGGCGCAGGAAGCGCTGCCGCATGGGCCACGCGGCCTCCGGGACCGCGCGCGGTCGGCGCGAGGCGTCGAAGGACAGGCAGATGTGACGGACCAGCGCGAGCACCTCGGGGAGCGGCGCGCCCGCGACCGCACGCTCGACGACCCGATCGATGGGCCCGAAGAGCGCGAGGGTGAGCACCGCGGGGCACACGTCGGCGAGCTGGGCGACGCGGCCGCTGGAATCGGCGAGCAGCCGCGCCGCGATCGCCTCGAGGGTGACGGGGGGAAAGCGGCGCGCGGTGCGCCGGACGTGGGGCGGCAGCGCCCGGGCGATCCACACCCGCGCGAGCCGGACGAGCGGCTCGAGCAGCGCCCGCGGCGCACCGGCAGGGCCGGCGATCTCGTCGGCGAACACCGAGATCGCATCGACCCGTTGGGGCGGAAAGGTGAGCCAGTCGACGGGCGGCTCGTCGAGCTCGCCGACCCCCGCGAGCGCGATGCGCAGGCCGCGCTCGGTCCAGACGAGCTCGATCGAGCGGGGCACGGCGTCGTCGGTCCAGAGGCGGACACCGCGAGGCAGGCGGCAGAGGCGCACGGTCGGCCCCTCGGGCGGCAGCCGCACCACGTCCCGGCCGCTCTCGGCCGCGAACCCGAACGAGCGCTGCGGGGAGATGGGCGAGGCCTCGGGCAGCCCGGGCACGAAGGGGGAGCCGAGGCCGTCGCGCGCGTCCGGCCCGAACGTGTGCCCGAGCCGCACCCGACGCGGGATCTCCTCGACCTCGAGCGCCTCGCCCGCGAGCAGGAGCGGTACGCCCGCGCGCTCGGCCTCGGCCGCGAGCCGGCGGAAGGTGTGCGGGGCGCACTCACGGGTCTCGGCGCGGAGGACGAGCGCATCGACGACGCCCGACGCGGCGGCCTCGGCCCAGGGCAGGATCCGCCAGCGCGCCCCCGGCTCCCGGCGGCAGGCGGCGTGCAGGCGTGGCACGAGGAGCGCTGCGTCCGGCCCGTGCGCGAGCGTGATCGACGGGACCTCGAGGCCCCGGAGACCGCCTGCGTCGGAACATCCGTCCCGCCAGCACTGCGAAGCCTGCTCGCCGTCCATCCGCCCTCCTCGCGAGGCGCTCGGGCCGGGCCACCATGGCCCGCGCCGGGTGCTTTGCACGAGCGGAGGCAGATGCGGGAGCGGAGGGACGGAATATGTCCCACCGCGACCGTCCCCGCAGGCCCGCTCGGAGCGCACGCTGGGACCTCGATCGCTCAGAGCGCCGCGGACCCGGCCGCCCACAGGGTGACGAGCGGGCGGGCGACGCCGACGACGAGCGAGGCGTGCAGATCGGCACGCGGAGCAGCCTCCGCGAGCGCATCGATCGCCGGGCCGAGCCCGCGGAGCCGGGTCCGGGGCGGGCCGAGGAACGCGGCGCAGACGACCGGCGCGTCCCCGAGCACGCCAGCGAGCCGCCGCGCGAGCGCCCGCGCGGCCGCGATCGGCTCCCCGGGCTCGTGCGCCGCGTGCACGACGCGCGAGCCCGTGAGGAGCTCCTCGAGGTCCTCGACCCCGGTGCCGAGCAGACCGCCGAACCAGCTCGCGGGGAGGATCCACGCGGCGCGGAGCGCGGCGACGAACGCAGCCTCGCCTCCGCCGCTTCCTTCGGCGGCGTGCAGCCGGAGGGGCCGGCCTGCGAGAAAGAGCCCGTCCTCGCGCTGCGCCTGCCGCCCCTTGCGCTCCTCGATCCGCACCCGCGCCCCCGGGTGACCGTCGCCCGCCTGCCGCGCGAGCCGGACCGCGTGGGCGCCATGGGCGATGACGTCGAGCGCCACGGCGCCGTCGAGACCGCGAACGTCGAGCGCGGTCTCGATGCGGACGCCCCGAGGCGGCAAGAGAGAATACGGCGACGGAGGGCGCATCGGGGACGGCCCCGGAGGCTGCATGGCCAGCGCCGCGGGGGCGAGTTTCCGGTGGCCCTGCGCGGCCGCCAACGGGACGGACTATGTCCCACATGACGCTGGCCGTTCGGGCTCGCCGCGTGCGACGCTGCGCCCGATGCAGCGCACACGCAGAGACGCGCGCGAACCCAGGGATCGGTGGTGAAGGCCGCCGGCCCGGGCCGCCGCCCTGGCGCCTACACCCAGACCGAGCGGGTCCTCGCGCTCCGGATGCGGCTCGGCGCGCGCCGTGCGCCGTGGCGGCTCGACGCCCTCGCCGAGGAGCTCGCGATCTCGGAGAAGCAGCTGCGGCGCGACCTCGCGGTGCTCGACGGCGCGGGGCACCCGATCGAGCGGGTGCGGGTCGAGGGCCGCGCGGCGGTGCGGCTGTCGCGCGGGCGCTCGGAGTCGATCGCGCTGACCCTCCGCGAACGCTTCGCGCTGCTCGCGATGCGCGACGTCTTCTCGGCGCTCGAGGGCACGCCTCTGGCCGAGGACGCGCGCTCGATCTTCGACAAGGTCGCGGCGACGCTGCCGGCAGAGAGCGGCGCGGATCTCGCCGCGCTCGGGCCGCGTTTTCGGTTCGTGCCCGACGGGGGGATCAAGAGCTACGCGAAGCACGCCGACGTGATCGACGCGCTGCTCACCGGCGCGCTGCGGCGGCAGCCGGTGCAGACCGAGTATCTCCCGGCGCGCGGCACGCGGCGGCGCGGCCTCTTCGAGCCGTGGGGGCTCGCGCTCTACCGGAACGGCCTCTACGCGGTCGGACGCTGGAGCGGCCCCGCCGCGGACGGTCCCGACGAAGGCCCGCGGGTGCACGCGGTCGAGCGCTTCCGCCGCGCCGAGCGGCGACGCGACGCGCGCTTCGAGGTGCCGGCAGCCTTCTCGCTCGACGCGTTCTTCGCCGGGGCCTTCGGCATCTTCCCGGGCGGCGCGCCGGAGCCCCTCTCGCTGGTCTTCGACGAAGCGGTCGCGGCGCTGGTCAGGGGCCGCCGCTACCACCCCTCGCAGACGACACGCCGGCTGCCGGATGGACGGGTGCGCATGCGCCTGTGCTTGCCCGTCTCGCCCGAGGTCGTCTCGTGGCTGGTCGGCTGGGGACCGCGGGTGGAGGTGGAAGCCCCCGCCTCGCTGCAGGAGCGGGTCCTCGCCGAGCACGCCGCCGCGTGCCGGGCGGCGGCGCGCTGAAGCGGGTCCTCAGCCGGCGAGCACGCAGGTCGGGAACTCGGTCCCGGTCTCTTCGTTGCACTGCACGACCGGCGTGTTGCAGCAGTCCGCGTCGGTGTTGCAGAAGTCGCCCAGCGCCCCGCCGGTGCACGGAGCGCAGACGGCCGGGTCGCTCGTGCAGACGCTGCCGCCCGCGCCGTCGGGCACGCAGGCGCAGCCGCAGCAGTCGGACGCGGTCGTGCACGGCATCGCGTCCTCGACGCAGGTCGCGCCGCACCGCAGCACACCGCCCGCGTCGGGCACGCAGACCCCGCCGCAGCAGGTGTCGCCGAGGTCGCACTCGGCGCCGTCGGGCAAGCAGCACACGTTCGCGCCGCCGCGCCCCGGCGCGCAGGTGATGTCGGGGTAGGTCTCGGTGCAGCACATCTCGGTGCTGGTGCAGGCCTCGCCCGGCAGCGTGCAGGTGCCGTCGCCGCCGAGGCAGCGGCTCACGCCGGTGCTGGTCGGCTCGCAGCCGGTGCCGCCGCCGCCGTTCGGGCAGCAGTTCATCGTCGCCCCGGCACCGCCGCACACCTCGCCCGCGGGGATGCACGAGCCGGCGTTCGCGCAGCGGAAGATCGGCCGGCCGTCGGCGGCCGCGCCCGCCATCTCGCAGGCGCCCGAGCAGCACTCGCCGTCGCTCCGGCAGGGCTCGTCCTGCACCCGGCAGCCGCCGAGCGGCTGGCAGACCGGCGTGCCCGTGCCCGCCGCGTCGAGGCAGACGGTCGAGCAGCACGCGCCGTTGAAGCCCTCGGTGCCGCAGGGCTCGCCCGCGACCGCGCACGAGCCGGAGAGCGCGCAGGTCCCCACGGTCGCGCCATCCGGCCGGCTGCACACGCCGATGCAGCACTGCGCATCGTCGGTGCAGAGCTCGCTCGAGGCGCGGCACGCCGCGGCGGACGCGCAGCGGCAGCCTTCGCCCGCGCACTCGCCTCCGTCCGCGGCGGCGCAACGCTCGGAGCAGCACTCGCCATCGCCCGTGCAAGCCTCGCCGAGGGGATCGCAGGTGGTGAGCGGGTCGTCGATGCACGAGCCGCCCTCACACCGGAACGAACAGCAGTCGCCGCTGACGCCGCAGCTCTCGCCGAGCGTCGCGCAGAGCCCGGGGGCGCAGAGACCGCCGCGGCAGTTGCCCGAGCAGCAGTCGGTGCCGAGCACGCACGCCGCACCATCGGTCCCGCACACCGAGGCGCAGAGCATCGTGCCGCCGACGTCGGTGCAGGACAGCCCGGCGCAGCACTCGGCGCTCGCGCCGCAGACCGTCCCAGCGATGCCGCAGGCGCCCGCATCGCTCCCGAGCGGGGCGTCGAGCCCGGGCACATCGGCCCCCGGCGCATCGAGGCCCGGTCCCGCGTCTTGGAGCGGCGCACCTGCGCAGTCGCAGCCCGCAGCGAGGGTCACGAACAAGCCGAGGAGCGCAAAGGACTTCGTCATGGGGTCCTACGCTACTGTTTTTTGCGCGCCGTGAGAAGCGAGGGCCGCGGCTCAGCGGCACATCGACATCGCGCAGCGGGTCCCCGAGCGGCATCGGGCGTTGCACCTGCCGCAGTTCGAGTCGTCGGCCACGAGGCTCGTCTCGCAGCCGTCGGCGAAGACGCCGTTGCAGTCCCCGAAGTTCGGGTTGTCGCAGGAGGCGATCTCGCAGACCCCGCCCGCGCATCCCGGCGCCCCGGCGGCCGTCGCGGGCAGCCCGGCGGGCAGCGTGCAGGGCGCATCGCAGGCGCCGCAGTCGGTCACGGTGCGGGTCGAGCGCTCGCAGCCGGTCGGGGTCATCCGGTCGCAGTCGGCGTAGCCCACGTCGCAGGCGGAGATCTCGCAGCGCCCGCCGATGCAGCTCGCCGTCGCGTTCGCCAGGGCGCAGGGCGGATCGCAGGTGCACACGCCCTCGTCGACGCTTCCGTCGCAGTCGTCGTCGCGCCCGTTGCACCCCTCGGCGCCCGCCGGCACACAGGCGTCCGGCTCCGCTCCGGTGTCGGCAGAGGGCGGCGCGTCGGCGGGCCCGCCGTCCCCGGGCCCGCCGTCCCCGGGTCCGACGTCGGCGAGCCCACCGTCCCCAGGTCCGACGTCGGAGCGCGTCGCGGTCCCGTCGAAGGGCGGCAGCGTCGCCGGATCGACGTCGATGCCCGCGCAGCCCCCGGGAACGCAGGTGGTGTCGCCGCGGCACCGCGCGTCTTCGCAGCCGCGGAGCAGGAGCAGACGCAGCTCCCGCCGCTCGTGCGGCAGAAACGAGGTCCGCGCCTGCCGTCGCACGAGGGCGACGCCGCCGCGCTCGCCGACTGCCGTGACGCGCACCGGACCGAGCAGGCCGCCGCGGTGCACGAGTCCGAGGGTGATCGGCAGCCCGACCTCGGCGGGCCGCACCCGCACCGGCGCCTCGGCGGCGTCGGGTCCCTCCACCTCGAGGACGACGGCGTCGAGCCCCGCGGGGACCGCATAGTCGGTGTCCACGACGACGACGAGCTCGGTGAGCGGCTGCGCGCAGCCCAGCGCCAGCGAGACGAGCAGCAGGGCGAAGCGGCTCAACGCCCGATCTCCAGCACGCCGGCGTTGCCGACGAAGGGCGCGGGCTCGCCGGGCAACGCGAGGACGAGCACGAGCGTGAGGACGCCGCCGAGCACCACGGCGCCCCCTCCGAGGCCGAGTCCGAGGGCGAGCGGGTCGACGGACGGGGTCGGACTCGTCGCCCCGGGGCCCGGTCCGAGAACCGGCGGCGGTTCGTCCGGAGAGGCCGGGGCCGGAGGGGCGACGACGAGCGAGACCTCGCTGCGCTGCCCCTCGCCGCACGCGAACTCGACCGCCCCGACCTCGACGCCGTCGCGCGTGGCCGTGAGCCGGTGCGGCCCGGGATCGAAGGGGACCTCGCTGCCCGCGAGGGACGGCGAGAGGGGGCGGCCGTCCGCCGCGAGCGAGACCCCCTCGAGCCCGCCGAGCACCTCGAGCCGCGTCCACGCGATCCGCGGCTCGAGCTCGGCGAGGGCGGCGCTCGCGGCGCCCCGCACCGTCTCGCTCGCCTCGGCGTGGCGCTGCACGCCCCGGAGCAGCTCGGCGGCCTCGACGAGCCGGCCGAGGTGGCTCAGCGCGACGGCGAGGTTGAGGGAGATGGTGGGGGAGCTGCGCAGCGCGCTGGCCCGCCGGAAATGGTCGGCGGCCGCCGCCCAGTCCCCGGCGTCGGAGGCGCTCACCCCCTCGGCGAAGAGCGCGCGGGCGGCCGCGGCGCTCGTGGCGTCGGCCTCCTGGGCCCGGGCCAGTGGGGGCGCACAGTACCAGAGGAGAACCGCACTGCTTGTGACGAGCCAGCGCTTCACGGCGCTCGAGTCTACTTGGTTCGGGGCCGGCAGGGAGGCTATCCTCCTGTGAGATGTCCAACGCAGCAGCCCACCGCGAGATCGTGCTCGCGGGCAAGTACCGGCTGCTCGAGCCCATCGGCGCGGGCGGCGGGGGTACGGTGTGGCGGGCGGAGCACACGCTCCTTCAGCGGCAGGTGGCCGTGAAGCTGATCGAGGTGCACGGCGGGGACCCCCAGCTCGCCGACCGATTCCTCCGCGAGGCCCGGGTCGCGGCGTCGGTCCGTCACCCGAACGTCGTGGACATCGTCGACTTCGGCCAGACCGACGAGGGCCAGCCCTTCATGGTCATGGAGCTCCTCGAGGGCGAGTCCCTCCTGCAGCGCAGCGCCGAGGGTCGCCCCACGCTCTCGGTGGATCAGATCGTGGAGATCGCGGTGCAGGTACTCCGCGGCCTCGACGCCGTGCATCAGGCCGGGATCGTGCACCGGGACGTGAAGCCGGGGAACGTCTTTCTCAGCTACCTGGACGACGGCTCGTTCTTCGCCCGCCTGCTCGACTTCGGCATCTCCTACTCGGTCGACCCGGACTCGCAGCTCCGGCGCGGCCGGTTCGGCACCGACGACCGGCTCGTCACCGGCACCCCCGAGTACATGTCCCCCGAGCAGGCCGAAGGGCGGCCCGACATCGACGCGCGCAGCGATGTGTACGCGGTCGGCGTCATGCTCTACGAGCTGCTCTCGGGGGGACGGTTGCCCTACTCCGATCCGCACCCCGGCGCGGTCCTCTTCAAGGTGATGAAGGGCGGCCACGTTCCGCTGCAGCAGCTGCGTCCCGACCTGCCGCTCCTGGCCGATGTGGTCGAGGGCGCGCTCGCCCGCGACCGCGACGCCCGCCCGGGCACCGCGCGGGAGCTGCGTCGACGGCTCGTCGCCGCCACCGGGCGGGGTCTGGACGCATCGGGCCGCTTCTCCCGGCCCGGCCGCGACGACGCCCCTGCGCTCGCTCCCCGCGCGAGCGGGCCGCGCCGCAGCGCCGAGCTGCCCACCCTGCCCCAGCTCGCCCCGGACGAGACCGCCGCCCCGGACGAGACCGCCGCCCCGGACAAGACCGCCGCCCCCGACAAGACCGCCGCCGCGGGCGCGAGCCTGCCGCCGGTCCGTGGCCGCTCGCCGCGCTGGCCCGTCGCGGCGCTCGTCGCGGCGATGGCGCTGGGTGCTGGCCTCTGGTTCGCGCTTCGGACCGCTCCCCCGCCGCGGCCGGCCGGCGAGCGCGCCGGCCCCGTCCCTCGGGCCGAGCCGCCGGTGCGGGCCACGACGGTCGCGGCCGAGCCCGAGGTCCCGCCGGCCGCTTCCCCCGGGGGCCCGGCCCCCGAAGGGGTCCGCGCACCGGCCGACACGGCCGCGGGCGCGGACTCCGCGCGGACGGCAGCGACCTCGCCGACGGGCGCGGCTGCAGCGCCGAGCGCCCCGAGCGCCGCGGCACCGCCCCCGACCGGGACGAGAGCACTCCCCCGCGGTCGGCCCTCCCCGACGAAGACCCGGCCGCCGTCGGAGGCCCCGGACGAGGGCCGCGGGAGCCGCGAGATCGTGCGCGAGCTCGACTTCTGAGTCGTCCCTCAGCGGGCGCCGCGGCCCGCGGCCAGCGCGTTCAAGAGACCGTGGGCCATGCGGCCCTGGAAGTCGTCGACGAAGGGCACCTCGGCCTCGTCTGCGGCCGCCTCGCGCGGGGCGCCGCGCATCGCCTCGACCGCGCTGCGGGCCCGCTCCGCGTCGAGGTGCCCCTCGAGCATCGCCTCGGAGATCGGCGGCAGCTCGCGGGCCAGCGTCCGGGCGAGCTCCTCGTCGAGCTGCTCGACGACCACGTCCGGCTCGATGCCGACCGCCTGGATGGAGGCGCCGCTCGGGGTGTAGTAGCGGGCGACGGTGAGCTTCAGGGCGCTGCCGTCGGGCAAGTCGATCACGTTCTGCACCGAGCCCTTGCCCCAGGTGCGTGTGCCGACGACGAGCGCGCGGTGGTGGTCGTGCAGCGCCCCCGCGACGATCTCCGCCGCGCTCGCCGAGTAGTAGTCGACGAGCACGACCATCGGCCAGTCGGGCCGCGTGCCGGCGGCGTGCGCGCTCGCCTCGCCGAGCAGCTCGCCGCCGCGCCCGCGCGTCGAGACGATGGTGCCCGAGGCGAGGAACTCGTCGGCGACGAGCACCGCCTCGTCGAGCAGGCCGCCTGGGTTGCCGCGCAGATCGAGCAGCACGCCGCGCACCCCTCCCGCGGCCTCGGTCTCGCGCACCGCCGCGTCGAGCGCAGCGCGCAGCTCGGTGGTGGTCGTCGCCTGGAACGAGCGGATGCGGACGTAGGCGATGCGGTCGGGCAGCACCCGCGCCTCGACGGCCTCGACCTCGATCACCTCCCGGGTCATCGAGATCTCCACCGCCTCCTCGACCCCCTCGCGCCGCACCCGCACCGTCACGCTCGTCCCGGGCTCGCCGCGCATGATGCGGACGGCCTCGCTGACGCGGAGGTCGCGCGCGCCCGTGCCGCCGAGGGTGAGGAAGCGGTCGCCCGCACGCAGGCCCGCGCGCTCGGCGGGCCCGCCCGGCATGACGCCGTGCACGGTGATCCAGCCATCGCGCACGTCGATCTCCACGCCGACCCCACCGAAACGGCCCTCGGTGTCGGCGTTCAGCCGCGCGACCTCCTCGGGATCGAGGAAGCTCGAGTGCGGATCGAGGGTGTCGACCATGCCGCGGATCGCTCCGTACACGAGCGCGTCCTGGTCGGGCGGCTCGACGTGGCTGACCTCGATGTGGCTCAGCGCGCGGGCGAAGATCGCGAGGTTCGCGTAGGGGCTGGCCGCGGTCTCCTCGGCGCCGGCGAGCGCGGGAGCGAGGCCGGCGCCGACGACGCCGCCGAGGAGCGCGGAGCCCCAACGAGAGCGGAGGAAGCGGAGCGAGCGGGCGAATTGCATCGTTGACCTCGGCGGGAGCCCGTGGTGTACCATCGAGGCTCGTCACCGCAGGCGAGACGCGCGTCCGGCGCGCCCCTCACCCGCTCACCGCGGACCTCCGCGGGCGAGGCACCCCACGGAGCACCATGGCGGCCACCGACAAGCGCAAGCAGAGCCTGTATTTCCCCGAGTCGATGCTGCAGGACATCCAGCACGAGGCCACGCGGCTCGACCGCTCGCTCTCCTGGATCGTCCAGCGCTGCGTGAAGATCGGGCTCGCCGAGATCCGCAAGCTCCCCTCGGTGAACGAGCCCGAGGAGGACGGCGAGGCCGGCTGAATTGCCCGCGGCGATCCCCTACGACCGCACCGGCTTCGCGGCGGCAGCGGACGGAACCCGACTGTTCTACGGCGTACGCGGCAGCGGACCGGCCGTCGTCCTGACCGACGGAATCGGTTGCGACGGCTTCGCGTGGAAGTACTTCCAGCCCCACCTCGCGGCGCGCCACACCGTCCTGCACTGGCACTACCGCGGCCATGGGCGGAGCGGCCTGCCCCGGGACCCCGGCGCGATCGACATCGCGGCGCACGCCCGCGATCTCGTCGCGGTGATGGACGCCGCCGGCATCGAGCAGGCCATCTTCTGCGGGCACAGCATGGGCGTGCAGGTCTCGCTCGAGGCCTGGCACCTCGCCCGGGCCCGCGCCCGCGCGCTCGTGATGATGTGCGGCAGCTACGGCAAGGTCACCGCGACCTTCCACGGCAGCGACGTGCTGAAGCAGGTCCTGCCCTCGGTGATCCGCCTCGTCGAAGAGAATCAGGGCCTCGCCCGCGCGCTCTGGGGCCGGATCCCGCCCGGCTTCGCGTTCAAGCTCGCGACGCTCATGCGCGAGGTCGACGGCGTCTCGCTCCGCGAAGAGGACTTCCGCTGGTACATGGAGCACGTCGCGGCGATGGAGCCCGCGCTCTTCCTCTCGATGCTCAAGCACGCCGGCGAGCACACCGCGGAGGACTACCTCGCGCAGATCGACGTACCCGCCCTCGTCGTCGCCGCCGAGCGCGACACCTTCACGCCCGCCGCGCTCGCCCAGCACCTCGCCGACGCCATCCCCCAGGGAGAGCTCTTCATGCTGCGCGGCGCGAGCCACGCCGCGCCGGTCGAGCAGCCCGAGGCAGTCGCGCTCCGCTTCGACGAGTTCGAGCTGCTGCGCCTCGGCGGGCTGCCTGCCCCGAGCTCGTCGCCGGGCAGCGTCCCGGCCCCCGAGCGCGCGCGCAAGACCGGCTGAGCGGGCCCTTCGAGGGCGACCCGCTCAGGGCCGGGCCGGCCGGGGACGGATCGCGGTGCCGCCCTGCGCGCCGTCGAGCTCGAGCGAGCAGATCGAGCAGACCGGCTTCTCGCCCGCGAGCCGGAAGAGCACGCTGCCGGCGATCAGGTAGGCGAACGAGCTCGGGATCATGATGCAGAAGTCGGCGCCCCAGAACGGCGTGAGCAGGCCGAGCACGGGGACGCCCACGCCCCACACGCGCAGCGCGTTCTTCCACCCCGACCAGGGCATCAGCGCGCTCACCGCGTCGTCGCAGCGCGAGCAGTAGAGGGTCCTGCGCTCCGCCTTCTGCATGCCGGATGCTGCCGCGCGGCGGCCGCTCCGGCAAACGTGGTCAGGCCGCCTTGGGCACGTCGAGATCGGAGAGCAGGTCCTGCCCCGTGAGCCGGTCGGCGCTGAGGCCGCCGAAGTACTTCGCGAGCCCGACCCGCTCGTAGGCGGGCTTGATCCGGTCGGTCAGGAGGCCGATCTCGCGGAGGTTCGGCACCATCCGCCCGAACATGATGTGCCGGAAGCGCTCCATCCCCGGCGAGCTGGTGATGAACGAGCGCCACTCGGCGCGCGTGAGCTTGTGCTCGAACCACTCCTCGTAGACCTCGTAGGCGAGGAACCGGTTGCGCATGAGCAGCGCGACCTCGAAGGCCCAGTCCTCCCGCTCGCGCCGCTCGCTCTCGGAGATCTCCTTGGTGACGTGCTCGCGCAGCGCGAGCACGCCGTAGTGCACGTGCCGCGCCTCGTCCTGGATGACGTTCTTGAGCAGCTCCTTGAGGAGCGGCTCCTTCGTCTCGCGGTAGAGCGTGGAGAAGGCGCCGAGCGCGACGCCCTCGACCATGATCTGCATGCCGAGGAACTTCATGTCCCAGCGGCTGTCGCGCATGAGCGCGTCGATGATGACGAAGAGGTTGTCGTTGATCTGGTAGAGCTTCTCGAGCTTCGTATCGAGGTAGCGGTGGAAGACCTCGACGTGGCGGCCCTCGTCCATGACCTGGGTGCTGCCGTAGAGCTTGCCGTCGAAGAACTGCACCGACTCGGTGACCTGCGCGGCGGCGAAGAGCGCGCCCTGCTCGCCGTGCAGGAACTGGCTGAGCATCCACGCCGTGACGCTGTGGCGGAGCTGGGCCTTCTCCTGATCGTTCAGCCGCACCCCCAGCGCATCCACCCGGTCCCAGCCGAGGAAGTCGTCGGGCAGAAGGGGCACGTTCGGATCGAAGGGATCGACCGCGGTCTGCCAGGGAAGATCCGCGCCGTTCCACTGCCCACGCTTGGCCCGCTCGTAGAGCTCCTCCATCGCGGGGAAGTCGTGGGGATAGGTCCAGTCGAAGTACGCCGAGTGCGTCGCCGGCATCTCGGAGGGCCGGCCCTGCTTGCCGCGCTTCAGGATCGCGCCGCGCAGCGCCGAGGGCCCGATCGAGGAGAGGACCCGCGCGTCCTTCACCTCGAAGAGCGGCGAGGCGGCGTCCGCCCACTCCTCGACGCGCTTCTTCACCCGGTCCGGGAGGATCTTCTCGATGCGGTCCAGCTGCGTGCTCATGGGGGACTCCTTCACTCCTCGAACGAGGACAGGGTGGCGAAGAACGCGTTGATCTTCTTGGTGTGCAGGCCGGTCAGGAGGCGGTGCACGATCGGCAGCGCCCGCTCGATCATCTCGGCGCCCTTCTCGGGCGACATGCGCTCCATGCGGCTGACGAGGAGCGCAGCTTCGCGGTGGAAGAGGTCGTCGACGACCTCCTGCAGCATCGCGACGTCGTCGATCCGGAGGCCCAGCTCGTCGGCGTAGCCGAGGCGGCGGATCTCGCCCCAGGCATCGAGCAGCCACTGATCCTCGGCGGCGATCACCGTGCGGTCCTGCTCGTCCTGGCGCGCGCCGATGATGCCGAGCTCGATCGCACGTTCGAGGTCGGCACGCGGCACGTGGGCACGGGCGCAGGCCTCGTCGGCGCGCACGGTCGGCTCGGGCCCGCTCCCGCTCGCCGCCGAGAGGCTCGCGGTGGTGAAGCGCTGCTTGATCTCGCCAAGCAGACGCCGCTGCGCGCTCGAGAACTGGCTCTCCTGCCCGTCGAGCAGCGCCTTGATCGCCTTCAGCGGCAGGAAGCGCTCGTGCTGCAGGTTCTTGATGAGCGTCAGCCGCGCGACGTGCTCCTCGCCGTAGAGCGCCATGTTGCGGCCGGTCTTCTGCCCAGCGGGAAGGAGTCCCTCGTGGATGTAGAAGTGGATCGCCTGCCGCGGCAGCCCGGTGCGCTCGCAGAGATCCTTCATACGTAGCGCGGGCGGAGCGCTCGGCGGCGGCACGCTCGGGGCGCGGGAAGCGGAGCGACCGGGGCCGTCGGTCATGGGACCTCCAGGGTGACGGGACCGAGCGGCCGGCCGACGCAGGTGAGGGTCTTGCCGGCCGCGCGCTCGGCCTCGGTCAGGCAGTTCGGTTCGTCGAGCTGCACCTCGCCCGACACGACGCTGCACGCGCACGCGGCGCAGCCGCCCATCGCGCAGGAGAAGGGCAGCGCGACGCCGGCCGCGAGCGCCGCCTCGAGCACGGTCTTGCCCGGGCCGACCTGCACCTCGCGCTCCTGCCCCTTGATCCGCAGGCGCACTGGGACCGCGCTCGATGGCAGCGGACGCGCTCCGCTCGGCGCCGCGCCGGGGCTCTGGAAGCGCTCCTCGTGGATGCGCGCGGGCTCGACGCCGCGGCGCAGCAGCACCGCCCGCACCGCGTCCATCATCGGGCGCGGCCCGCAGAGGAAGTGGTGGACGGGCAGCTCGCCCGGCAGGCGGGCATCGAGCGCGCGCTCCTCGACGAGCCTCTCGACGAGGGCCTCGTCGGGCCGGCCGGCGAGCGCCTCGTCGCTCGGCTGCTCGAGCACCTCGATCAGCGTGAAGCGCGCGCCGTGCTCGCTCTGCAAGCGGCGAAGACGCGCGCGGAAGATCGCCTCGCCGGCACTGCGGCTGCCGTGGATCAAGGTCACGCGCGTGCCGGGCTCGGTGAGGAGCACGTGCTCGACGATCGCGGCGAGCGGCGTGATCCCGCTGCCGCCCGCGTAGCCGACGAGGTGCCGCGGCACGCTCGCCGGACCGGCGACGAAGCTGCCCGAGGGACCGAGCACCGAGAGCACGTCGCCCGCTGCCGCATGCGCGACGAGGTGCCCCGAGACGAGGCCGCCCGGGATGCGCTTCACGGTGATCGCCGCGCCGTGCTGCGGGGCGCGGCTCAGCGAGTACGCGCGCTTGTGCACGCGCCCATCGATCACGACGTGCAGCGTGAGGAACTGCCCCGGTGTGAAGGCGATGTCGGCGCCGCTCGCCTCCTTCAGCACGAGCGTGCGGGCGTCCTCGGTCTCGCGGATCACCTCGACGAGCTGCACCGGGCGCGGACGCACCTCGATGGCCGGCCGGGGCGCAACGGGACGCGGCACGACCGCAGGCGCCCGCTCGCCCCGCAGCTCGCGGGCGAGCATGCCGAGATCGCCGCGCAGCGTGCGGTACGCGGGACGAAGCCCGCGCGGCAGCGCGAAGAGGAGCGGGTCGATCTCGGCGAGGGAGGGCGCGCGGAGCGGAGGCTGCTGCGGGGTCGAGAAGCTCGGCGGACGCTCTCCGAAGAGGGCTGCGCCGAGCGCGTGGGCATCGAGGCGGGCCTGGTCGAGCACCCGCGCGACCGGCCGCGGCGCGACCGAGGCGAGCGCGGCCGCGGCAGCATCGAGGGCGGTGACGGGGCGGGCCGTGCGGGGCATGGCCGGGATCATTCGGCACACCGCGTCTTGTGTCAACAAACACTTTACACGCTCGCCTATCTCCATGGATTTCTTCTCTTCTTCGGAATCGACACCGCCCCGAGGGAGGCGCTGGGCCGCGTCGAAGGCCGCGCTGCGCCATGGTTTTTTGACCCCCGCGGACGCGCCTTCCTACGATCCCGTCATGATGCTCTCCCTGCGTGCGTGGTCGTCGGTCGCGGGCTCGCTGCTGCTCCTCGCGGGCTGCGCGGGCACGGCGACGCCCGCGGCAGCCGGCATCGAGCGCGAGCGCGCCGAGTTGCTCCGCGAGAACGGCGCGCTGCGCAGCCGGGTCGAGCGGCTCGAGTCGCGGCTCTCGGCGCTGAGCGCCGAGAACGAAGCGCTCGAGCGGGCCCTTCGAGGCGGGGGCGCAGTCGAGGCGAGCACGGAGGAGCGCGCGATCGACGACGAGCTCGCGATCGACGAAGGGCTCGCGCTGAGGGGCGAGGAGCCCGAGGTCGAGGAGCGCGGCGAGGATCCGCGCGGCGAGCGGCCGATGCTTCGGCTCTCGGGTTCGGGGCCGAGCGAGCGGCCGGCCCTCGCGGCAGCGAGCGCTCTCGCGGGGCCGGCAGCGCCGCCCGTCGTCGCGCCACCTCCGGACGGTTCGCTCGGACGACTCATCGTCACCGGCGGACCCGACGACGTGCCGGCGATCCCCGCGGCTCCGATCACGGTGGCGCCGCACGAGACGGCGCCCGATCCGGCCGCCTCCGAGTACCAGGAGGCGCTGCGGCTGCTGAGCGAGCGCGACGTCGAGCGCGCGCTCCGTGCGCTCGCGGCCTTCGTGGCCCGGCACCCCGAACACCCCTACGCGGACAACGCCCTCTATTTCCGGGGCGAGGTGCTGTACGCGCAGCGGGCCTACCGCGAGGCGATCCGCGAGCTCGAGCTGCTCGTGGCGCGCTATCCCGAGGGCGGACGCGTCGCCGACGCGCTGCTTCGCATCGGGACGTGCTGGGAACGCCTCGGCGACTCGGCGCGCGCCGCGACCTATTTCGAACGGGTGCGCTCGGAGCACCCCGACAGCGCCGCGGCCCGGATGGCCGATCGGGAGGACACGTGATGCACACGCTGACTGAGAAGCTTCGCCGCGCGGCGCTCGCCGCCGCCCTCGCCCTGCCCGCTGCCTCGGCGGCCGCGCAGAGCGACACCTTCGTCGACGTCGGGACGGGCGACGATCCCTACGCAGGCGAGGACGACCGGGGGGGCTTGCGGGTGAGCCGCGGCTCGCGCGCGGTGCCGCCGACCCACACCGTCCGCCGCGGCGACACGCTGTGGGACATCACCGAGTACTACTTCCGCAACCCGTGGGAGTGGCCGCGCGTGTGGTCCTACAACCCCGAGGTCACGAACCCGCACTGGATCTACCCGGACGATGTCCTGCGCCTGTTGCCGGCGGGCGGAGCGCCGGTGCCGAGCAGCGGCGGCGGGGTGAGCGTCGCGGTGCGGCGGCGCGCGAGCGCGGGGACGGTGTACCTGCGCGAGCAGGGCTACCTCGACCCCGAGGCGCTGCGTACGGCGGGCGAGATCGTGGGCTCGCCGACCGATCACATGCTCCTGACGCCCTACGACCAGGTGTACGTGCGCTTCGACGAGCTCGAGGACGGACGCGCCCCGGCAGGCGAGTACACGGTCTTCCGCGAGCTCGCCGAGGGTGAAGAGAGCCTGGAGCGCGAGACCGGCGATGCCGGGACGCTGGTGCGAATCCTCGGCGCCGTACGGATCGAAGAGTGGGACCCTGAGCGCAGCATCGCCCGGGCCACGCTGATCGAGTCGCTCGAGCCGATCGAGCGCGGCTTCACGGTGGCCGCGGTCCCGCGGCGCTTCACCGTCGTGCCGCCGGTGACCTCCGACCGCGACCTCGAGACCGAGGTGGTGGCCTCGATGCGGCCCTCGCTGCTGGTCGGCTCGGACCAGATCGTGTTCGTGCCGGTGGGCGAGGAAGACGGCGTGCGCGAGGGCAACCGGTTCCTCATCGTGCGCCGCGGGGACGGGTGGCGTCGCACGCTCGAGGACGCCGACATCCACGACGTGGGCTCGGCGGTCGCCATCCCCGGGGCGCCGGAGGAGTGGCCGGAAGAGGTCATCGCCGAAGGCCGCGTCGTCGCGCTCCGACCGCACAGCGCGGGCCTCTTCATCACCAGCACGACCGAGGTGGTCGAGCGCGGCGACCGCGCCGTGCTGCGCGCCGGCTACTGAGCACGCGGCTCAGCGCGGGGCAGGCGCCGCGATCCCGCTCACGACCGGCCGGCCCGAGCACGCGACGGCATGCCCCATCGTCGCGGTGTTCCACGCGATGCCGACCTCCCCGCGCGGATCGACCAGGATGAGCCCTCCCGCGCCGCCGACCCGGGCGCCGAAGCGCGCGATCGCGGCGTCGGCGGCCGCTTGCGCCGAGAGGCCTCCGCGCACGAGCTCGCACGCGAGGCGCGTGAGGCCGATCCGGATCGCGGCCTCGCCGTGGCCGGTCGCGCTCGCCGCAGCGGCCTCGTCGTCGGCGTAGGTGCCTGCGCCGAGGATCGGCGTGTCCCCGACCCGGCCCGCACGCTTGGCGATCATGCCGCCGGTCGAGGTCGCGGCGGCGAGGCGGCCTCTGGCGTCGCAAGCGACCGCGCCGACGGTCCCGCCTGCCCATCCGGGCCCCCGCTCGCCGCGCAGGACCTCGGCGAGTCGGGCGCGGGCGGCGTCGGTGATCAGCGCGTCGGCGGGGGCCGGCGAGAAGCCCGCGCGGCGGGCGAACGCCGCGGCGCCTTCGGCCGCGTAGAGCAGGTGCTTGCCGTCCTCGAGCGCGGCCCGCGCGATCGCGACCGGGTTGCGGAACGGCGGCAGGGCGGCGACCGCTCCGCCTCGGAGGCCCGTGCCCTCCATGATCGCTGCGTCGAGCTCGAGCCGTCCATCCTCGGTGAGGCACGCGCCGGTGCCGGCGTTGAAGCGCTCGTCGTCCTCGAGGACGCGGACCGCCGCCTCGACGGCGTCGAGGGCGCTGCCGCCCGCCTCGAGCACGGTCAGGCCCGCGCGGGCCGCGGCTTCGCAGCCCTGACGGTGGCCGGACCACGACGCCTCGGGCACCTGCCCTGCTCCCCCGTGAACGACGACGACCGGCGCGATCACCCGCGCGAGCCTAGCACCCGCGCCCTGGCCCGGCGCTCGCTGCCGTGGGGAGGATGCTGCCTCCGGTCCGCATCGGTCCTCTTCCGCGCCGGTACGGTCCGTGCCATCAAGGGTCCTCATGCGCGCGATCGCTGCCTTCCTGCTCCTCGGTCTGACCGGTTGCGATGCCACCCTCGGCGTGCGGGGGGACGCCGGAACGGGTGCGGATGCTCCGGACCTGCGGGACGCGGCGGTCGACGTCGCGAGCGGCGACGGCGCCGTGCCGCCCTCGGGGTGTTTCCTCGACCCGATGCCCGCGGCGATGGGCGGGGGCGCGATGACCATCGACGACGCGGTCGCCGCGGGCGGCTGCAGCACCGCGGTCGTGCGCCCGCTCTCCGAGCAGCTGATCGGCGAGATCGACTGCCTCGCCCCGGGCGCGATGGCACGCATCGACGACATCGGGGGCCTCACGTTGACCTCCACCGCGCTGCCGTGGCTGCAGCGACCGGCCCGCGCCGCGCTCGCGGATGCGGTGGCCGACGGGGGCGGCGGGCTGAGCGTCAACTCGACGCTTCGCACGCTGCCGCAGCAGCTGATGCTCTACCGCTGGTACCTGTCGGGTCTCTGCGGGATCACCCTCGCCGCGAGGCCGGGGACGAGCCCCCACGAGTCGGGGCTCGCCATCGACACGAGCGAGTACACCGCGTGGCGGCCCGAGCTCGAGGGCAACGGCTGGCGCTGGCACGGCGCGGGCGATCTCGTGCACTTCGACTACGTGGCGGGCGGCGCGATGGACCTCGAGGGCCTCTCGGTCCTCGCGTTCCAGCGCCTCTGGAACCGCAACCACCCCGAGGACCGCATCGCCGAGGACGGCGCCTATGGGCCACAGACCGAGGGCCGGCTCCGGCAAACGCCGATCTCGGGCTTCGCCACCGGCGCGATGTGCGACCCGCCACCGCCGCCGCGCGCGCCGCTCACCCTCGACTGGAGCCTCGACGCCGGGCGCTACGAGCTCGTCGCGAGCGCCGACGACGACGTGGCCGAGGTGGCGTTCACCGCCGACGGACGGGCCCTCGGGGCTGCGGGGCGGAGCCCGCTCGGCACCTACGTGCTCGACGCCGGCGCGTGCCTCGACGGGGCGCTGCATGTCCTCGAGATCGCCGGCGGGCCCGACCGCGCCGTCGCGCTGCTCGAGGCCGAGGCGGAGAACGCCATCTACGTGCGGCCGCGCGGCGGCACGACCTACGAAGTGGGGCTCGAGCGGCCGGCGGCCGACGTCGCGGCGATCGAGGTCTCGGCGGACGGCTTCGCGATCACCGACGCGGAGACCGGCGAGGTGCGGGCGAGCCGCCGGGCCGTGCTGCACACGTACTCCGCCACCGGTCTGCGCCGCTTCGAGCTCCGCGCCTACGCCGCGGACGGAGCGCTGCTCGAGACCCGCACCTTCGAGTTCACGCTGCGCTGAGGGCGCCGCGACCGTGCACCCTCGGGCTACGGGGGAACCGGGCGAAGACGGATCTCCACCGTCGTCGTGCCCGGCACGACCTGGACCTCGAGGTCGTGGGGGAAGTAGCCGTCGGCGGTGAGGGTGAAGCGCCGGGGACCCGCTCGAAACTCCTCGGCCCGCTCGGCGAGGACGCGCGCCGTGCCCACGAAGTGATCGTCGGTGTAGACGCGCGCGGTCTCCGGCGTGACGACGAAGCGCACCGAGCCGGTCGATGGGGCGGCGCCGCGGCCGCCGCCGCAGCCGGAGGCGAAGAGCGCGAGCGCGAGGAGCCAGGGACGCATCGGGACCGACGGTAGCATCGCCTCGGCCCGCACACCGCGAAGGCTCAGCCGCACCACGGCAGTCCGTCCTCGCATCCGAGCTCGCGGAGCGCCGCGAGCGGCACGACCAGCTCGACCACCGCCGAGCCATCCGAGCGCGAGCGCACCCGCCGCAGATCCGCGTGCCGATCGAGCACGTCGTGCAGATCCCGCACCCGCAGCGGGGTCGCTGCGGTCCGGCGCAGGGCCGCGTCGAGCCACGCGTGAAGCATCGCGAGCGCGCGGCGACGTCCCACCGAGCGGGCCGCGAGCCGACCGGGCGCGATGGGCACCCCATCGGGCAGCGGACCCAGCGCCGTCGCGACGACGTGCTCCGCCTCGAGCCGCACTGGCGCGTCGCCGAACGGCAGCGGCGCCTGCGCCGAGGCCGCGAGCGGAACGAGCAACGCGAGCCAGAGGACGGCCTGCGAAGCCCCACACCGTGCCGGGATCACTCCCACTCGATCGTCGCCGGCGGCTTGCTCGAGATGTCGTAGACGACGCGGTTCACGCCGCGCACCTCGTTGATGATCCGGGTGCTCGCGCGCGCGAGCACGTCGTAGGGCAGGCGCGCCCAGTCGGCGGTCATCCCGTCGCGCGAGGTCACCGCGCGCAACGCGAGCACGTTCTCGTACGTGCGTCCGTCGCCCATCACGCCGACGCTCTTCACCGGCAAGAGCACCGCGAAGGCCTGCCAGGTGCGCCCGTACTCGCCGCTCGCATGGAGCTCCTCGAGGAAGATCGCGTCGGCCTCACGGAGCACGTCGAGGCGCGCCTGGTCGAGCTCGCCGAGGCAGCGGATCGCCAGACCCGGCCCGGGGAACGGGTGACGGTGCAGCACGTGATCGGGCATCCCGAGCAGCCCGCCGACCTCGCGGACCTCGTCCTTGAACAGCTCACGCAGCGGCTCGACGAGCTTGAGCTGCATCTTCTCCGGCAGGCCGCCGACGTTGTGGTGCGTCTTGATCGTCGCGCTCGGGCCCTTGAACGAGACGCTCTCGATGACGTCGGGGTAGAGCGTGCCCTGCACGAGGTGCGTGGCGCCGCCGATCTTCTTGGCCTCCTCGTCGAAGACCTCGACGAAGACGCGGCCGATGATCTTCCGCTTCTGCTCCGGGTCGCTGACGCCCTTGAGCGCGGTGAGGAAGCGGTCGGCCGCATCGACGTGCACGAGCTTGAGATGACCCGCCGGGCCGGCGGCGATCTGCTCGGTGAAGGTGCGGACGACCTGCTTTGCCTCGTCTTTTCGCAAGAGGCCGTTGTCGACGAAGATGCAGGTGAGCCGGTCACCGATCGCGCGCTGCACCAGCACCGCGGCGACCGAGGAGTCGACGCCGCCGCTGAGGCCGCAGATCGCCCGGCCGCCGCCGACCTGCGCGGCGATCTTCTGCGTCGCCTCCTCGATGAACGAGCCCGCGGTCCAGTCGGCCGCGAGCTGGGCCACCTGAAAGAGGAACGCGCGGAGCATCTCGACGCCGCGGGGCGTGTGCGCGACCTCGGGATGGAACTGCACGCCGTAGATGCGCCGCGAGGCGTCGCCGGCCGCGGCGAAGGGCGCGCTCGGCGTCGTCGCGAGGGGCGAGAAGCCAGGCGGCAGGGCCGCGACGCGGTCGCCGTGGCTCATCCAGACTTCGACCTCTTCGCCCGTGGCGAAGCCGCCGAGGAGGCCGTGGCCGTCCTTCACGACGATCTTCGCCGGGCCGTACTCGCGCTCGGGCGCGGGCTCGACCTGCCCGCCGAGGAGGTGACAGAAGAGCTGCATCCCGTAGCAGATGCCGAGCACCGGCACGCCGAGCTCGAAGACGCCCCGATCGACGCTCGGGGCGCCGGCTTCGAAGACGCTCGCCGGACCGCCCGAGAGGATCACTGCGCCTGGGGCCTTGGCGCGGATCTCGGCGATCGACAACGTGCAGGGGTGGATCTCGCAGTACACGTGCTGCTCGCGCACGCGCCGGGCGATGAGCTGCGTGTACTGGGAGCCGAAGTCGAGGATGAGGACCGACGTTCGCGACATGGCGGCGGCCTTATCACACACCGCGGGCAGCCGCCTCGCCAGGCTCGTCGGAGCCAGGGTTTGCCGCTACCCTCGCCGCGTGCCCGCGGAACTTCGCCTCGAGCTGCCCATGGCCGATGGGCGGTCGCGGCTGCCGCTCCGCGGCGGAGCGCGGGTGATGGGCGAGGACGCGCTCGCACGGGCCATCGCCGACGCGCCCGGGGACTGCCGGCGGGTCGTGTTCCAGGGCTCGCCGCGGCGGCCCGAATCCCTCTTCGCCGCGCTCGAGCACGCGCAGGCCCGCGGCATCCCGCGCCGTGCGCTCGAAGGCGACGGGCACGTGCTCGCCGAGGGCGGCGCGGCCCTGCTCGCGGCGCGGGGCCTCGACACTGCGTTCGTCGTGCTCGGCGGCATCCGCAGGCCGGTGCACGACGCCGCGCTCGGGACCCGCCCGGACGACGACGCGCTCGGCCACGCGCTCCGCGGTCTGCGCGCCGCGATCGACGCGGGGCTGTTCACCTACGTCGTGATGCCCCTCTTCCGCTTCGGGCTCGACGACGTCCTGCCGCTCCTCGACTACCTCGTGACCAGCGGCAGCCGGCCGACCGGATTCCTGCTCGCCCCTCCGGAGGAAGCGGTGGTCTCCGAGCGGCTGCGCGGGCAGCTCGCGCCGCACCGGACGCT
>Ga0068876_10000641_pt1 | contig 28441 bp, 20 predicted proteins | sample NOAtaG_6_FD_66442 | JGI IMG/M metagenome (GOLD analysis project Ga0068876, IMG submission 66442) | Freshwater lake microbial communities from Lake Erie, under a cyanobacterial bloom - NOAA_Erie_Diel5S_2200h metaG | ecosystem: Environmental > Aquatic > Freshwater > Lake | place: USA: Ohio, Lake...
TTCTAAGAATGCTTCCATTATTTTTTAAGTTGTTTTGATTTCACCAAGTCTATACTTTCCTTATTCTTGAAGAAATAGTATTCCGGGATCAATTCGGGACCGTCCCAACTCATTAAGGCAGCAACAGCAATAACTTCCTTCGAAATTAAACCTGTAGTTTTATTTAAACTCCAAGCCTCGTGAAATTCAAGCCCTAGAACCTGAGTTATTCTGGAAGTAGAATCGCACATTAGTTGGCTAATATTTTTACCATCAATCTCCCTTGTCACTGAATCACAAATACAAAATAATCCTTTTTTTTCTTCGAATTTAGAAGCTTGATTAAATTTAGCATCGGTCATAACCGAGTTAGGATCAAGGATCATCGTTTTTAAACTTGCTAAATACATGGAGTAAGCCTTGTATGTTAGGTAATTTGGTTTTGTACCCATTACTTCATCCACATTAGCCCCTTTTGCGCTCAAACTATCAGCTTTAATAAAGGCATACCAATTTGTATCCGTAATTGGTACTTTATAACTAATGAGTTCTGTTAATTGTGTTGATTCAGCTTGAGCTTCAGCTGGCTTATCAAGCACTTTTTCATTCTCATTTTTGCATCCGTTTAATAATATTAAGCAGAGCGTCAAAGTGGTAGCGATAATTTTCTTCATTTTCGTTAATATGAGAGCATTAATTTCGAGAATTTAATCCATTTTTAAAAATTAATTAAAGTATGGAATAACAATTTTTTCGCATCTTTATATAAAGCATTTAATATGAAAAAGAAGTCGGTTTTAAGCATTATTCTGTTATTTTTAGGAGGGGTAGTGTTTACGCTCCCCTTGTTTTTTAATCCTTATAACACCATGAAATCAATAAGTTACGGAAAAAACGATTCATACGAAAAACTCTGGAATAGGGTAGACAGTTGCGAAGACAAAGGCTTAACTGAGAGCGCCTTAAAAATAGTTGAGCTTATTTACGATAAAGCAAAAAAAGATAATAATGCACCTCAGTTTGTAAAAGCGGTGATCAATCGCATGAAATACAAACAATATAAAGAAGAATTTTCATTAGAAAAGAATATCAACGAACTACAAGTTGAAGTTGAAAAAGCAAAATTTCCTGTAAAACCTGTGCTTCAAAGTTTGCTAGCCGATGCTTATTGGCAATATTTTAATAACAACCGCTGGAAGTTTTATAACCGAACACAAACTGTAGGGTTTAAAAACGAGGATATCTCCACCTGGGATCTTAAAACAATAACCTATGCCGTTATAAGAAATTACAAGGAAAGTTTAAGCAATACCGATAGTTTAAAAGCAACACAGATCGATGTATTTGATGATATACTAAATAAAGGTACGCAAGAATGCAGAAAATGGCGTCCAACCCTTTACGATTTTTTAGCTCACCGTGCATTGGTATTTATGGCCAATACAGAACCTGATGTACAACGGCCTGCAGCGCGTTTTAATATTAACGATGCAGGTTTTTTAGCGCCGGCCAGTGAATTCACTAAATTAAAATTAGTAAATCCTTCAGATAGTTTAGAAACAAAGTATTTTGCATTGCAAATGATCCAGGATCTTATCAATTTTCATTTAAATGATAAAAACCCTGATGCGCTTATCGACGCTGATCTTTTTCGATTGGATTATATATATGCAAACACGCAACATCCAAAAAAAGACACTTTATATTTTAATGCCTTAAAAGGTTTGCAACAGATCTACAGCACTCATCCACGTTCAACAGAAATGGATTTTAGAATTGCTACTTGGTACAATAATAAAGCAAATGAATATAATCCGCTTGAAGGCGACACTTATAAATGGTATAGAAAGCAAGCAAAGGAGATCTGTGAAACGGCCATCAAAAAAATGCCTGACACCTATGACGCTAAAGAATGTAAGAACCTGATCTATCAAATTGAAACAAAATCGCTTAACCTTACCATAGAAGAAGTAAATGAACCACTTAAACCGTTCCGCGCTTTGGTAAGTTCAACAAACATCAACAAACTCTATTTTAAGATCGTAAAAACCTCTCATCAAGAATTAAGAAAGGTGTTTCGCAAAGAGTGGGGAGAGAAATTGTACAATGCATTGAATAGCTTGCCGACAGTAAAAACTTTTGAGCAAGCGATCGAAGATGATAAGGACTATCAAAAACATCAAGTGGAGATCAAAATGCCTGAATTGCCTTTTGGCCATTATGTAGTGATCACATCCTTAAATCCTGATTTTAAATATTCAAATAATCTGGTGTTGTATGCACAGTGTGTAATTTCAAATATCTCAACAATGGAACGTCGCCGTGAAGATAACGGCTCCTATGATATTTACGCACTGCATCGTCAATCCGGCGAAGCATTAAAGAATATTTCGGTGCAAGTGTGGCACGAAAAGTACGACTACGGCACGCGCGATTACAAATACACTAAGGGAGAATTCTTAAAGACCGACGAAAAAGGTTTATGTACCATTAAGCCAAAAGAAGTCTACAACGATAATAGTTTTTATTTAGAGTTGATCGACGGACAGGATAGTTATTTTAATAATAATTCTTACTATACCTACAAGCCAGGAAATAACGATTACACTAACACGGTTACACATTTCTTTACCGATAGAGCAATTTATCGTCCCGGTCAAACTGTTTATTTTAAAGGCATTATTCTTGAAACTAAAAACGGCAAGAATCCTGTAATAAAACCAAACTATCCGGTGAGTGTAACATTTTACGATGCGAATTATCAAAAAGTATCTACGTTAGAATTAACATCGAATGAGTACGGATCAGTGAACGGATCTTTTGTTGCCCCGCAAGGTTTAATGACAGGGCAAATGCACATTACAGATGGCCATGGCACAGCTTATATTAGAGTAGAAGAATATAAACGACCAAAGTTTGAAACTGATTTTGATCCGGTAAAAGGTTCGTTCAAAATAAACGACGAGATCACAGTAACAGGAAAAGCGAAAGCTTATGCCGGTAATGTGATCGATGGCGCTAAGGTATCGTATCGCGTTGTACGAAAAGTAAATTATCCATACTGGTGGTGGTGGTATAGGCCGTATTCTAATAGAGGTGGTGATGTAGAGATCTTAAATGGAGAAACCTTAACGAATGATACAGGTTCGTACATCATTAAATTTAAAGCATCACCAGATGAATCAGTAAATAAAGAAAGTCAGGCAACTTATCAATATGAGATCTTGGCTGATGTAACAGATATCAATGGCGAAACGCATTCAACATCTTCGTATGTTACGGTTGGTTATCAATCATTGCAATTAAGTATTTCAAATGAACCCATCATTGATCAAAAAGCGATCAAGCCAATTACTATTATCACAACAAATTTAAATGGTGTAGCTGAAGCCGCTAAAGGGAATTTTAGTGTTTACAAATTAAAGCAACCAAACAAAACGTTCAGATCACGTTTATGGACTCAGCCTGATCGTCAGATACTGTCAAAAGATGAGTATTATAAAACATTTCCAAATGATCTTTATGGAGATGAACTGAATAAATTCAAATGGGAAAAAGATAAGCAATTTGAAAAAACATTTGATACCGGTTCAAAAACGGAATACGACCTAAGTACCGATCTTAAAAACTTGAAACCTGGTGTGTATATGATCGAGGCGCTTTGTAAGGATAAGTTTGGCGAGAACATAAAGGCTTTCCAGTATTTTACACTTTACGATAACACAAGCTCTATCATGCCCGAGATTTTACCTGCATGGTTTTACACTGCAAGATCAAATGCACAGCCTGGCGATAAAGTAAATTTTGTTCTGGCTTCAGGATATGACAAAGTAACTTATATGTTCGAAGTAGAGCGTCAAGGAAAATTAGCGCTGAGTCAATTTCAAGCTACCTCTTTAAATCCTGTAACAATTGATGTGAAAGAAGAAGATAGAGGAAATATTTCGTATCATACGTCATTTGTGAAGCACAACCGTTTTTATAATTTCAGTAATGTGATCACTGTTCCTTTCACCAATAAAGAACTGGACATACAATTTGAAACATTCCGAAATAAATTATTACCTGGTCAGCAAGAAGAATGGAAAATTGTGATCAAAGATAAAAAAGGCGATAAGCAAGCGGCAGAATTATTGACGAGTATGTACGATGCAAGTTTAGATGCTTTTGCACCGAGTTACTGGTCGTTTTATATTTATAATAGTTTTTATACACGTTACAATTGGTATTGTCGCGCTGCACAGATCAATAATTCTACAGAGTTGAATAACATCACTCGCAGTTATGAAAGTATGCCTGGAAGATATTATGATCAATTGAATTATTTTGGTTTGAATTTTTATAGCTACTACTATGGTAATAGAAGATCCAGAGATTATGAGGACTCCGACATGAAATCGATGGACATGGCAGAAACAGCCGCCATGCCAATGGAGGAAAAGGAATCGGGCGGAAAAGATAAGAGTGTTTCAAGGAACAAGAATGATGAAGCTTCAAAAAAAACATCTGCTAAGCCTGGCAAGAGTGAGTCTGGCGACTCTAACAATGCAGATGGCCTTGCTGCACCGGGAGGTGTTAAAGGTGGAGAAGGAAAAAGTGATAATGATCTTGGAAATGTAAAGGCAAGAAGTAATTTCAACGAAACGGCTTTCTTTTTTCCAAATTTGGAAACAAACGAGAAGGGCGAAACTGTTATAAAATTTACTATACCTGAAAGTTTAACCAAATGGAAACTGCAAGGATTAGCGCATACCAAAGATTTGAAGGTTGGTCAGTATACAAAAGAAGTGATCACGCAAAAAGAATTAATGGTTCAGCCAAATCAGCCGCGTTTCTTTAGAGAGAATGATAAGATCATCTTTATTTCTAAGATCGCTAATTTGTCGGATAAAGAATTAGCAGGTAATGCAGAGTTGAAGTTATACGATGCCTTAACTGATAAAGAAATATCGTTTAGTATCATCGAAGCCTTGAGCGGTAAATTCCCTACTATTGGTTGGAGAGATTTTACAGTTAAAAAAGGACAGAGCACCTCTGTTGAATGGACCTTAAATATTCCTGAAAGTGTTTCGGCAATTAAATATAAGATCGTTGCCAAAGCCGGAAATTTTTCGGATGGTGAAGAAATGGTAATTCCGGTTTTAACTAATAGAATGTTGGTAACAGAAAGTATGCCATTACCTATTCGCAGTAATCAAACCAAGGAATTTAATTTTACGAAGTTCATTAATCAAAACGGGAATTCTACGACGCTCAAAAATCATGCGTATACCTTGGAATTCACAGCAAATCCTGCATGGTATGCAGTGCAAGCTTTGCCATATATCATGGAATACCCATACGAATGTGCCGAACAAACATTTGCGCGTTACTATGCGAATAGTTTAGCAACCTATGTGGTGAATTCAAAACCAAAAATTAAAGCGGTATTTGAATCATGGAAAACACAAAGTCCTGATGCTTTCTTATCTAATCTTCAAAAGAATCAGGAATTAAAAGCTTTAATTTTAGAAGAAACACCTTGGGTATTGCAAGCCAAGAGCGAAAGCGAGAATAAAAAACGAGTTGCTTTATTATTTGACCTCAATACCATGAGCAACGAACAAGCACGCGCTTTCAAAAAATTAAAGAAGGCACAAACATCAAATGGTGGTTTTTGGTGGTTTGAAGGCGGACCGGATGACTGGTACATCACGCAACATATTTGTAGTGGCTTTGGACACCTAGATAAATTAGGCGTTATTAAAGCAAAGGAAAATATAGAAGTGTCGAGTATGATGTATCAAGCAGTAAGGTATTGCGATAATCGTATGCGCGAAGAGTATGAATGGATCAAAAAGCATTACAAGGATTATCAAAAAGAGAATCATCTCAGTTACATGGCCATTCAATATTTGTACATGCGCAGTTTCTTCCCTGATATCGAAATGGATAAACGTAATAAGGAGCATGTGGCGTACTATAAAAAGCAAGAGCAAACGTATTGGCTATCCAATTCGCGTTATATGCAAGGTATGATGGCTCTTACATTGCATAGAGACAAAGATCTTAAAACGCCTAAGGATATTTTAAAGTCGTTGAAAGAAAATAGTTTGAATAGCGAAGAAATGGGAATGTATTGGAAAGAGAACTATGGATATTATTGGTATGAAGCACCAATTGAAATGCAAGCCCTAATGATAGAAGCATTTGATGAAGTGAACAATGATACCAAAGCGGTGGATGATCTTAAAACATGGTTAGTAAAAAGCAAACAAACGCAACATTGGGGAACAACGCGTGCAACCACAGAAGCGGTTTATGCGATGTTATTGAAAGGAACAGATTGGTTAAGTACGGAGCCGAATGTTGAGATCCAAGTAGGCGATATTAAACTGGATCCAAAAACAGATCCTAGTATTAAAGTAGAACCGGGCACAGGTTATTTCAAAAAAACATGGACAGGCTCTGACATTAAACCAAACATGGGTAAAGTAAAAGTGATCAAAAAAGATGTGGGTGTAAGTTACGGTGCTGTGTACTGGCAATATTTTGAACAGTTAGATAAGATCACTCCGCATGAAACGCCATTGAAGCTAAAGAAGCAATTGTTCTTGCAAAAGAATACTGCTTCCGGTCCGGTAATAGAACCAATTACAGCAACAACCAAATTAAAACTGGGCGACAAAATAAAAGTGCGAATTGAATTACGCGTTGATCGTGATATGGATTATGTACATATGAAAGATATGCGCGCCAGTGGCTTTGAGCCGGTGAATGTATTTAGCCAATACAAATGGCAAGACGGTTTAGGTTATTTTGAAAGCACAAAAGACGCCGCCACTAATTTCTTCTTCCCGCATTTGAATAAAGGAACATTTGTATTTGAATATGTATTGTTTGTGAATCATTATGGTGATTTTAGCAATGGTGTAACAACAATTCAATGTATGTACGCACCGGAATTTACTAGTCATAGTGAAGGAGTAAGAGTACAGGTGAATAAGTAATTTTATTGTAAATGAAAAAAGAGGTAGATTTGTTCTCATGAGAATGATCTACCTTTTTTTATGTTTAACAATTTCCCCTTTCGCTTTCGGACAGGATAAAAAGGACAGCATCATTGCTCAAATAAAAGTTGAGCAAGAAAAGCTCGTAAAGTTCTATCTTGATTCAACCAGTACTCCTTTAGCAAAAGGTGAGAGAAAAGATTTTGTTGGCATTCATCATTTCCCTATCAATTTAAAATATAGGCTTGTTGCACAGCTCGAAAAATTCACAATATCCGATACGGTTATTTTTCCAACCTCGAGTGGTAAAAAGAAACGCTATATTAAATATGCGAAAGCAAACTTTAAATTAGATGGTAAAAAACATTCTTTAGTATTGTATCGAATGGCTGATCCTAAAAAACCGGAGTACGCTAAATTGTTATTTCTTCCGTTCACCGATCTTACAAGTAATAAGGAAACTTACGGTGGTGGACGTTACATCGATCTTGAAATGACTGAAGCAAATTCAATAACTATCGATTTTAATTTATGCTATCAGCCGTATTGTGCCTATTCGCATAATGGTTGGAATTGTCCCATACCGCCGCAAGAGAATTTTGTGAATGCTAAAATAAAGGCTGGGGTAAAAAATTGAATTTATTAGAGGCAGAAACCGCAAAGATGCTAATGCATTTCGCAAAGTCCGCCGCGGCGGAGCGCAAAGAACGCAAAGCACAGTTGTTTTTAATAAGGAGGCAAAGACTTTGTTAACGCAAAGATCTGGATGAGTAGGATCGTTCTTTGCGTAAACGAAGCTTCTTTGCATTCTTTTAATTCATCACGATTAGTTGGTTCTTTGTGCTCCTTGCGCTCCGCCGCGGCGGACTTTGCGAAGGCCGCAGGCCGCTTTGCGGTTTCTGCCTCTTTATCTAGATAAGTTCAACGATCTTATTCAACCACTCTTCATCATTTCTATCAAACGAAGAATACTCATCACTGTCAATATCTAAAATCGCAATGGTATTTTTATTTTTATCTCGCACCGGTATCACGATCTCTGATTTCGAAAGCGCGCTGCAAGCAATGTGTCCGGGAAATTGATCCACATCATCTACAATAATAACATCATTCAATTCCCAAGCCTTTCCGCAAACTCCTTTTCCTTTGGCAATTCGAGTGCAAGCAACGGTTCCTTGAAACGGACCAAGAACTAACTCGTTATCTTTCACCAAATAAAAACCAACCCAAAAAAAGTCCATGCCATATTTTAAGGCCGAACAAATGTTAGCCATATTGGCGATCAGATCCTTTTCTCCTTCCAGCAATGCTTTCACCTGAGGATAAAGTTGTTTGTATTTTTCGGATTTGCTGGTGGCGTTAATGTGGATATGTTCAGCCATTTTCGTTTTTTATTACAGATGTTAGTTCGTCCCGATAACTATAGGGAAGTCTCAATTTGTTGTTACGTATCGAAAATTTAGGAATGTGAATGAAATAAGTTCCTACAAGGCGTGTAAAAATTTTAAACCGCAGCATATTAAGATATGTGAGGATTTAAAATTTTTATAACAACGCAGTAGGAGCTTATTTGATTCACATTCCCTATTCGTTGATCCAACCAACAAGGGTCAACACTTCATCAGCATCTACCTTTTCAAATTTCATTTGCTCGTAATTCCATACGGCCATGCCTTGCTGGTAACTTTCAGTACCAACGATCAATTCTCTTACAAGTGCCACTGTATTTTCAGTGCTCTTGAAATTCTTTAGCTGGAAAGGATATTTACCAAGCTCTTTATTATTATTAGCCAGTAATACTCTGCGTCCTTGCGGTGTAGATTTTACTTCAGCAGCAAAACCGTTTAAAGGATAAGTGAAATTCATTTCTTCTACTTTATCATTTTTAGAATTTACCAACACTATTTTATCGCCGTAATTCAAAGTAGTAACATATTTATCTTCTTTTGTTACAATGGGCGTTTGATTACCCGGCTTAAATGGGATCTTTCCCATCAATGTTGCGTTCTTTGAATCTGCATTCACTTTGTAAAAACTGATCTCCGTATTTTCTTTATTGTAATAGGTGTAAATAAAAGTGGTGTTATCGATCCACCACATTGGAGGATCAGGGATCTTTCCGTCTTTTGTTATTTGTCCGTAACCTGCATCTTTTACTAATTCTACTTTTGGTTTGTTTTGCGGATATAAATTCAACTTAATAGGCATTGCTGTTTTATCGTACTCAACATCCTGCCCAAGTTTTGCTTTAAAGGTTAAGTTCTTTACTTCGCCGTATGTTTTTGTTTTGAAATTATAAACCGAATAAAATTTTCCTTTGGCAAAATCGTTGGTATAAAATATTGCACTATCACCACTGCATCTTACTAAATTGGCTCTTCCGTCAAATAATATCTTTTTCTCTTTCAAGTCAATGATGTTCCCAATGCCGGTGATCATGTAGCGATCTTTATAAGTAGTGCAAGTGCCAAGATCGGTTCGAATATAATCCTTACCACCTTGCTTCCCATTCACAACTAATATTTCTTCTCGCCCTGTAAAATGTCCGTTCAAAAAATGGTAAGCATATATTTTCTGTTTGAATTCTGCTTTTACTGGAGTTTCTACATGCACTACAATGAGCGCTTGTTTTGATCCTTGTGAAAAAGAATAAACACCAAACAATACAAAAAATATAAGACACAGTTGACGCATGTTATATCGAATTAAAGAAATCAAAGAACAATCTTACGCCTGTTCCTGTTCCACCTTTTATGCGATAACCGTCTTTAGCAGCTAAAAAAGCAGGCCCTGCAATATCCAGGTGGTAATAAGGGTAATCTGTAAATTTTTCTAAGAATTTTCCGGCCGTGATCGATCCCGCATACGAAGTGCCTAAATTCTTTTGATCGGCAATATCACTTTTCATTTGTTCAGCGTAATCATCCCAAAACGGAAATTCTGCTAAACGTTCAAACACTTTATTACCGCTTACTTTTAATTTATCGCTGTATTTTTTTGGCGCATTGCCCATACTTACAATGCCACTTGTCCCTATAGCAGCCATAGCAGCACCTGTTAATGTGGCAATATCAATAGTTAATTCCGGCTTGTAACGTTTTGCAAAATGTAAAGCATCTGCCAATATCATTCGTCCTTCAGCATCTGAGTTCAGCATTTCAACTGTGCTGCCATCCATCATCGTAATAATATCTCCGGGTGCAAAGGCATTAAATCCTGGTCGGTTATCTGTTGCCGGAACCAAAGCGATCACATGAACATTTAATTTAGCTTTTGCAATGGCGTACATCGCTGCACCAACTGCCGCTGCACCTGCCATATCGCATTTCATAGAATCCATGCTGTTTGGCGTTGGCTTCAAACTCAATCCACCGGTATCATACACAACACCTTTTCCAACTAACACAAATGGTTTTTTGTTTTTTGGTTTGTGTTTATATTCCATTATGGTAAATGTTGGTTCATCCACACTTCCGGCATTCACCGAAAGTAAACCACCCATTTTAAGTTCCGTTATTTTTTTCTTGTTGTACACTTCTACTTTAAATCCCGCTTCCTTTCCCATATGCTTAAATGCATTGGCAAGATCAGTTGCGTTCAAACGATTTACTGGTTCATTAACCAAATCGCGTGCCTTAAAGGTGGCTTCAACTACAATATTAAGTTTGTTTAACACTTTAGCGTCAAATCCACTTCCAACTACATTGATGTGTTGTAAGGTGTTTTTTTGATCTTTTGCTGTAGGTTTGTGTTTAATGAATTGGTAGTTCGCCAAAGCCGCACCTTCCGCTGCTGCGTAAGAATATGAAACTTGCTTCGTAGAATTGTAAATATTCAGGTCTTTGCCCTTTAAGCCGTTTACCAGGTCGGCAACAACAGCCCCATGTTTACGGCAATTTTCTAATACTAAATGCGCCTCTTTTTTGGTATCAAGCAGTAAAATCGAGATAATTCGACCACATGAGTTAAAGCTGAGCTGTTTTTTGCTAATATCTTTGAAATAAGTGTCTAAATAGCCAACCTCTTCCTTAGTAAAACCGTAATCTGTATGGTTCTTCCAGGTTGTGGAAATCACTAAAACAGGTGATCCGGGACTCGCTTTTTTCTGTACTTGAATAGTGGCCATAGTTGGGACAGGGTTTTTGAACTTCACGAATGTACGAAATACATTAAAAATTCCTAATTTTTTGTGGGGTTCAAATAAGCGAATAAAGTGGTAGAAAAGTGGTAAATTTGTACCCCATTTAAACATAAGGCATGACAGTTGATTCCCTTTTACAACGCGCTTTAAAACTCGATTTTTTAACAATTGAGGAGGGTATGTTTTTGTATGAGAACGCCTCAACGGCTGAGTTAGTTTTTATTGGACACGAACTGCGAAATATCCACAAAAAAGGAAGCAAAAAAGTGACCTGGCAAATTGATAGAAATGCCAACACTACCAATGTGTGTATTGCCAATTGTAAGTTCTGCAATTTTTATAGAATACCAGGCCATGCCGAAAGTTATATTACCTCCATTGATACGTATAAAAAGAAGATCGAAGAAACTTTTAAATGGGGAGGCGATCAGCTGCTTTTACAAGGTGGACATCACCCCGAATTAGGCCTTAGTTTTTACGTGAATTTATTCAAAGAATTGAAGGCTTTGTTCCCCGCTTTAAAGTTGCATGCCTTAGGGCCGCCGGAGATAGCGCATATCGCTAAATTGGATAAATTAAGTCATACCGAAGTGCTAAGCGCGCTTAAGGAAGCAGGCCTGGATAGCTTGCCTGGCGCGGGAGCCGAGATATTGAACGATCGCGTTCGTCGATTAATTAGCAAAGGAAAATGTACCGGTCGCGAATGGTTAGAAGTGATGAAAGCCGCGCACCAATTGAATATTACCACAAGTGCTACGATGATGTTTGGCCATATTGAAACTATTTACGAGCGCTTCGAGCATCTGGTGTGGCTTAGAGAGGTTCAGACCCTAAAACCTTCGCACGCAAAAGGCTTTTTAGCCTTCATTCCTTGGCCATTTATGGACGACGGAACACTGTTAAATAGGGTAAAAGGCATTAAAAACAATGTAACCGCCAACGAATATATTCGTATGATAGCCCTGAGTCGCATTATGCTTCCAAATATTGAGAACATACAAGCAAGTTGGTTAACCGTAGGAAAGGAGACAGCAAAACTTTGTCTTCACGCCGGAGCCAACGATTTTGGAAGCATCATGTTAGAAGAAAATGTGGTAAGTGCAGCAGGGGCGCCGCACCGTTTTACATATAAACAAATTCAGGAATCCATTAAGGATGCCGGATTTGAGCCTCAATTAAGGAACCAACAATATGAAGAAAGGGTGTTGCCTGAGCATATTGAAGAACAAACTATAAATTATTAATAAGATACCAAAATGGCAAAAGAAACCGCAATACGTTGTTCGCTTTGTAATCGCGATAAAAAAGATGTAAAGATTTTGATCGCTGGCGTTAACGGACACATTTGTGATAATTGTGTATCGCAAGCCTATCATTTAATTGCTGATGAGAATTTAACTGATAATTCAAGCAAACAACAAATTCAAACCTCTTTGAACTTATTGAAGCCTGTTGCGATCAAAGCAAACTTAGATGAGTATGTGATCGGACAAGATGATGCGAAAAAAGTTTTGGCTGTTGCAGTGTATAATCATTTCAAGAGGATCTCTCATGCCATGAAGAACAAAGAAGAGATCGAAATAGATAAATCGAATTTAATTTTAGTTGGAGAAACAGGAACCGGAAAAACATTATTGGCGCGCACCATTGCAAAAATGCTGAATGTACCATTTTGTATTGCTGATGCAACCGTTTTAACGGAGGCAGGTTATGTAGGTGAGGACGTTGAAAGTATTTTAACGCGTTTACTGCAAGCTGCGGATTATAATGTGGAAGCGGCCGAAAAAGGAATTGTATTTATTGATGAGATAGATAAAATTGCGCGCAAGAGTGATAACCCAAGCATTACACGTGATGTGAGCGGTGAAGGTGTGCAGCAAGCGATGTTGAAATTATTAGAGGGAACAGTGGTGAACGTTCCGCCGCAAGGTGGACGCAAACATCCGGATGCAAAAATGATCGCTGTGAACACAAAGAATATTTTATTTATTTGTGGCGGCGCATTTGATGGCATCGATAAAAAAATTGCGCAACGTTTAAATACGCAAGCAGTTGGTTATTCGGCATCAGTTACACAAGAAGAAATAGACAAAGGGAACTTGTTACAATATGTTTCTCCTCAAGATCTAAAAGCATTCGGTTTAATTCCTGAATTAATTGGTCGTTTACCGGTGTTAACCTATTTACGTCCTTTAGATCGCAATGCATTACGTCAGATCTTAACTGAACCAAAAAATGCCCTTACAAAACAATACAAGCATTTGTTTAAAATGGAAGGCGTTAAATTGGAATTTGATGATGATGTGTTAGAATTGATCGTAGACAAAGCCATTGAATTTAAATTAGGCGCTCGTGGTTTACGCGGTATTTGCGAAGCCATCATGACCGACATCATGTTTGAATTACCAAGCGAAGAAAAAGCTCCTAAAACCTTTACCATTACCTTGGAATATGCCCTAGATAAATTAAAAACGGCGAAATTAAGTCAGTTAAAGGTTGCGTAATTTATTTTAAATGCTCTATCTTCATAGCTCAATTTTAGAGCTATGGATTTCTCCAATTACAATTTTACAGTTACCGATCGTTTTGTGCGCTATGCCAAAATTGATACGCAAAGCAATGTTAACTCACCAACTTGCCCTAGTACCGAAAAGCAAAAAGATCTTTTGCGCTTGTTAGTGGAAGAGCTAAAGCAAATGGGAATTAAAGACGCTGAAATGGATGAGCACGGTTATGTGTATGCCACCATTGAAAGTAATACCACTAAAAATGTACCGGTACTTTGTTTTTGTTCGCATGTAGATACGGCTCCTGATTGTACGGGCACCAATGTGAAACCTGTAATTCATAAAAATTATCAAGGGCAGGATATTGTTCTTCCGGGTGATACTTCTCAAGTGATCAAAGTATCTGAGCATCCTGAGCTGAAAGATCAAATTGGTAATGATGTTATTACTACCGATGGAACTACACTCTTAGGCGCAGATGATAAAGCGGGCGTTGCAGAGATCATGGATGCTGCACATTATTTAATGACACATCCTGAAGTGAAACATGGTAAAATTAGAATTTTGTTTACTCCTGATGAAGAAATTGGAAGAGGTGCCGATAAAGCAAACATAAAAAAATTGGGCGCCGATGTGGGCTATACCTTAGATGGTGGTACAGCCGGTACACTGGAGAACGAAACCTTTAGCGCCGATGAGGTAACAATTAAGATCAAAGGATTTTCAACGCATCCTGGATATGCGAAAAATAAAATGCAACATGCTGTAAAAATTGCAGCTGCCATTATTAATCGCATCCCAACAAATAAAACTCCCGAGACCACCGAAAAAAAGGAGCCGTTCATGCATCCAACGTTTATTAACGGTGGTTTAGAACAAGTAGAATTAAAATTGATCATTCGCGCATTTGATACACCTACTTTATTACAATTGGAAGAGGAACTTCGCCAGATCGTTATTGATGTATTAAAGGGCTACAATAAAAGTTCTTACGAATTTGTTGTAAAAGAACAATACAGAAATATGGGGGAAGTACTCGCTAAAAACCCAAATATTATTAAACATGCACTCGAGGCAATAACACGCACAGGATTGAAACCTGTACTTGATAGTATTCGTGGTGGCACTGATGGCTCACGTTTTTCATTTATGGGATTGCCAACCGCCAATATTTTTGCCGGAGAGCATGGCATCCATAGTAAACAAGAGTGGGTGAGTACACAAGATATGCAAAAGGCAACAGAGACCATTGTTCATTTAGTGAACATTTGGGAAGAGAATTCAAAATAGTTTTCTTGGCTCATGAAAAAAATTATTGAGCATCTTCCTTCGTACAAAAACTTTCCTATCGACGTTTTACGTTTGGATCTATTACATCCGTTTTATGGTGGTAATAAATATTTTAAGTTAAAGTATAATATTCAAGCTGCCCAATGGAAAACGCTTCTCACCTTCGGCGGAGCGCACTCCAATCACATTTATTCAACGGCTGCATTTTGCCATGAGCAAAAATTAAAATGTGTTGGTGTTATTCGAGGAGAAGAAAAAATATTGGAAAATTCTCCAACACTACAATTTGCCAAGCAACAAGGCATGCATTTGCATTTTGTTTCGAGGGAATTGTATAAGAACAAAACCGAACTGGAATTACTGAATGATCTAAAAAAAGAGTTCGGAGATTTCTATTTGATCCCCGAAGGAGGAAACAATGACGCGGGTATAAAAGGCTGCATGGAAATTTTGGATGAGGTTCCGCTTTACGATTATGTGTTTTGTGCTTGCGGAACTTCGTGCACCTATACTGGAATTTTAGCTTCTTCAAACCTGTCTGCCGACAAGGCAGGAAAAGATCAAAAAATAATAGGCATTTCTGTTTTAAAAGGGGAGAATCAATTAATAAATGAGGTAAATGCAAATGCATCTAAATTTAAATTCGAAAAGATCAGTGCTTATTCAACCGGAAAGATAGAACATTCAACTATTTTAAATGAGTATCATTTTGGGGGCTACGCAAAACATTCACAAGCGTTGTTGAACTTTAAAAGAGCGTTTGAAAAGCAACACCACATTCCCTTAGATTATGTATACACCTCCAAACTGTTTTACGCCGTTTACGACCTCATAAATAAAGGACGCTTACTCGAAAACAAAAAGATCTTGATCGTCCACAGTGGCGGCCAGCAGGGCAATGCAGGTTATGAAAGGCGATATGGAATTATTACGTAATAGCTTAAGATGTAAGCCGCTACTGTTAGAAATCTTTTTTCACGGGACATATCGCAGCGCAAGGAAAATAACTTAAACCGATATGTCGCCCCTAAAGGGGCTTTGTTGTAGCATTGTATTAGTATTTACCGACATGTCGTCCCTACGGGACTATTTCAAAACAACAAATAAATTTTATATACTTTTCTAGCTCCGTAGGAGCGATATATCTGTAGCCCTTTGTTGTAGCATTGTATTAGTGTTTTTATAGCTCCGTAGGAGCGCCATATTGGTAGCCCCGAAGGGGCGAAATAAACAATGGTGATCAGAACCCCTTTAGGGGTGACATATTGGTTAAACGCATCACCGATAAAAATCTTCGGCTGCGGATAATAAATTTGTTTTCAGAACAAAAACCCACGCAAAATCTATGTTTCGAATATTAGTTATGTAAGCGCGTGACGCTAAACACACAGGCCGTATTTCGTACATCATTTAATGAAGCGAAAGACATGACATAATAATGACAATATGTGAGTCGATCTCTGAATCGTTAAATGGAATTTATTTAGTAAATTTACCTCTCTTAAAAGTATGCAACATCGTCCACGGAGAAACAGAAAAAGTGCAGCCATTAGAAGCATGGTGCAAGAAAATTGGGTAACAACCAACGACCTTATTTTACCTTTATTTTTAATTGAAGGAAAAAATAAAAAGTCGGAAGTAAAGTCAATGCCCGGCATTAATCGCTTAAGCGCTGATCTTTTATTAAAGGAAATTGAGTCGTGTTTGAAATTAGGATTGAACACCTTTTGTATTTTTCCGTCGATCGATAATAAATTAAAAGATAAAAAGGCGAGTGAGAGTTTTAATAGCAAAGGATTGTATCCTTCAGCCATTAAATTGATCAAAAAGAATTTTCCGGAAGCAGTGATCATGACCGATGTTGCCATGGATCCATACAGCAGCGATGGACATGATGGCTTAGTAAAAGACGGAAAGATATTGAATGATGAGACCTTAGATATTTTAGCGAGAATGGCTTTGGTACAAGCAGAAGCCGGCGCGGATATTATTGGCCCCAGTGATATGATGGACGGAAGAGTTGGAGCCATTCGCGATGCATTGGATGAAAATGGATTTATGGATGTTTCCATTATGAGTTATACCGCAAAATATGCAAGCGCATTTTACGGACCATTTAGAGATGCATTAGATAGCGCTCCAAAATTCGGCGATAAGAAAACGTATCAAATGAATCCTGCGAATGTTAAGGAAGCTTTAATAGAAGCAGAATTAGATATGAGTGAAGGAGCCGATTTTTTAATGGTGAAACCCGCTTTAAGTTATTTGGATGTGATCAAACAATTGAAAGATAATTTTCCATTGCCAATTGCAGCTTATAATGTAAGCGGTGAGTACGCTATGGTAAAAGCAGCAGGAGCAAAAGGCTGGATAGATGAAAAGCGCGTGCGTGATGAAATTTTATTGAGTATCAAACGCGCCGGAGCGGATATCATTTTGACGTACTTCGCAAAGGAATTTGCGCAATCCGTAAAGTAATTTGATCTATGTCAGTTCGAGTGAAAAATGCGCCTCCTTTCATTTTTCGTATCGAGAACTGGCAAGCGTGAAGTCAACTCTCGATACAATTTTTGCAAGAGGCAGGCAAAAATCACTCGAGCTGACATGTAAACAGAAAATTGAAACTCACTCAACACATATTTTTTACCGGATTTATGGGCAGTGGCAAAAGCACGCATGGCCGTAAATTAGCCAATGCTTTAAAAGCAGAATATGTAGATCTTGATATTTACGTTTCTCGTAAATTAAACAAAACCATTCCCGAGATATTTGAGAATTTTGGAGAACAATTTTTTCGAGATCAAGAAACAGAAGCCATTAAAGATATTATTGCGGAAAAGAAAGAACCAATAGTTATTTCTTTAGGTGGTGGAGCGATTTGCTTTAACGATAACATAAAATTGGTTAAGAAGAACGGGCTTGTGATTTATTTAGAAACTCACGAGAATATTTTGCGCCAGCGCTTATTGCGTTCAAAAAATAAACGTCCGCTTTTAAAGGATATGAGCGAAGACGAAGTGTTAAGCTTTATTAAAACCAAAGTAAAAGAGCGTTCGAAGTTTTACGATCAGGCCGATATTAAAATAAATGGCTTAAATTTAACTACAGCTGTTTTAATTAAAGCACTTGAAGAGTATTATGAGAAATAATAGTTTGTTGCGCTGCACCCTGAGCTTGTCGAAGGGGAGGTGTGCAATCTTTTCAATACTGCTCATGTCTTTATCCTTTTCCCAAGACATCCCCAACCGCTATCAATACTTCGGTTTAAACGCAGGACTCAACATTGCCTTAGGCACACATTTTCAAAGAGTAGGTGTAGTTTTAAATGCCGCTTATGTTAACGACCACTTTCAGGCAAATGCCGAAACACGTTTGTATTTTAATTTACGGAGTTTAGGTCCGCGCAAAAAACATGGTGAAATGACAACATCACTTGGTGTGCTGTATGGTTATGGACAACAAAATACTTGGTACAATCCATTTTATAATTCAGTTTCCAATCAAACAGGTTACAAATATTCTGTTGCGTATTCGTACAATGCCTACTGGAATAAAATAAAGACATCGCAACGCACAGGAATTGTGGCGCTTCAATTTGATAAGATCACCATTATCAATGAGAACGATCTTTGGGCACCACCTTCTTTAGATAAATTCAGGACAGCCGGTTTTTTAATTCAGTTCCAAAACGACAGCTTGTTTCAAGCAGGACTTAATTTTAGCATGTGGACAGGCAAAATGGGATTTCAAACCCCTAGTGCTGATACGCATTTTAGATTTGGTTGCTATATGGATACGGTTGGAAGTATCTATCCAAATTATTCTCATGGTTTAATGAGCGGACAATTCAAATATTATCTAGGTTACGGACAAAACGTACAAGCTAATATTGGTGTTGATGCAGAGCAGGTGAGGAATGCGGTTCAAAATAAAATAATTCACGATATGCGTTTTTTGCCAAAGAGTTGGATAAAAAATAAAAATTGTCATATTCCGATGTTGGATGATAAAGGAGATCAATATTTATATAAGGAAGGACAAAAAATAAAGCCTGCGAAATTTTATTTTAATTTGGGAGGTAATGAGGGGATCTTTTATTGATCACTTTAACCCCATCAATTTACTCACATACTTCCCTACAATATCAAATTCCAAATTTACTTTGGTGCCGGGCTTAATGTTCTTGAAATTGGTATGCTCGAAGGTATAAGGGATGATGTGAACCGAAAAAGAATTGTTTGTTGATTTTACAACCGTTAAGCTCACACCATTTATGGTAATACTTCCTTTTTCAACGGTAATATTTTGTTTTGATGCTTCGTGTTCAAATTCAAATTCCCAACTGCCTTTAAGGTCGTTCACATTTTTGCAAGTGGCAGTGGTGTCCACATGTCCTTGAACGATATGTCCGTCAAAACGTCCGTTAGCAGGCATACAGCGTTCTAAATTTACCTGATCACCAATTTTTAACTCGCCAAGATTGGTGCGCTTTAAGGTTTCGTCAATGGCAGTAACGGTATAATTTTTCCCGTCAATTTTCACAACAGTTAAACAAACACCATTATGTGAAACGCTTTGGTCAATTTTTAATTCACCTGTGATAGAAGTCGAAAATGTAAAATGCACATTGCTATTATCTTTTACAAAGCTTTCTACTTTTGCTAATGTTTCTATGATGCCTGTGAACATTATTGTTTTATTAATTGATTAATTAAGGCTTCTGTTTTTTGCTTGAATGCAAGGTAATCATTTCCTGTGGCAGGACCGCTAAATCCGGTGTGGATCTTTACAATTTCGTGCTGTTTGTTCAAGAAAATGGTTGTAGGAAAGGCTATGATCTTATTTAAGGCTGCCATCGATTCGCTTGCTTTTTCTTTGCCGGTTAAGGATGTTATCAGGATCTCGTATCTAATGTCAAATTTGTTTTTTAAGCGGGTCACCTGTTTTTTAGAAACTTCAAAATCGCTCGTTTTTTCATAAGCTAAGGCAATGATCTCTAAACCTTGTTTTTGATACTCTTTATAAACGCCGCTTAAATACGCGCTTTCGTCCATGCAATTAGGACACCAACTTCCCATGATCTGAATGATAACAGGTTTGTTCTCAAATTTTTTATCGGCTAAAGTAATGGTCTTTCCTTCCAAATTTGGAAAAGAAAAAGTTAGTTTCTCGTTGGTGTTCTTTATCGTTGTAATTTCATCAGCCTCACGCAATTTAAATTTATCATTCTTCACAGCGATCCAATTTTCTTTCCAATGCGCACCGCTATAAAATGTTCCGGTAAATTTATCATTGTTATGTTCTGCAATAAATAAAAATGCATGTGAGCCATCAAAACAAGACAGATACAATTTGTTCACCACTTTCATCCCTTCCAAAAAACGGTAGTCGCCCGTTTCGGTCAAAAATGTGGCATGCATATAATCAGTTTGTTCCACATGATTAAAAACACCTATAGCTTTGCTGCTATCAGCTTTACCCGGACTAAACGTTGTTTCCCATCTACCTTCAAAATAAGGGTTTTGTTTTCCGGGGGTAAAAGCAAAGCGATTTGAATTATTGAACTCCGCCTTAAAAGGAATGATGTTCTTTTCTTTGCGGTAATGATTGATCCAAACACCTTGTAAATTACCGTTCACTAATCTTGTTCTGAATTCGGTGTCAAACACGGGCATTTTAAAATTTACAGAATCGCCTTTGATGGTTATTTCATCTACAATAATTTTCTCTTCAGCATTTTTAATAATGATCTGAAACTTTTTACCTTTTCTAATTACGTCAAAATTAAAAGGGAGTTCGATCTTGTTTATGGTGTCTAAAATCAAAACAGCGCGATAAGTACCGGGTTTTAATTTGGCGGCGAAGGTGAAGTTGAAAAGTAAAACAAAAATAAATAATACAGAACTCACCCTTCGACTCCGCTCAGGGTGACATTGCAGTTCAGCCGTGTCATGCTGAGCGCAGTCGAAGTATGACTTGCATTTTAAAATATCAAATAAACTACGCAATGCGTTTTTGACTTAAAGCAACCAAATTACTAATGCGGTATAAAAGTCGCGACGCTACATTGGCATCCCAATCGTTATTTTTTGCAGGCGTTACTTCGTTAATGTCAAAGGCAATGATCGTTTTGCCACTCTTCACTACTTTTTCAATTAAGAATAAAATTTCTTCCGTTTCAAAACCTCCTGCAACCGGAGTTCCTGTGTTAGGACATAATTTTGGATCTAACGCGTCAATATCAAAACTCAAATAAACTTTATCGGGCAATTCATTCACAATGCGATTACAAATTCTATCCCAACTATCACCACGGTATTGCGTGTGTTTAATGTCTCTATCAAAAAACGTTTTTACTTTCGGGTTATTAGTAATGATATCCATTTCTTCCTGACAAAGATCGCGAATGCCAACTTGCACTAATTTGCTTACTTGTTTTATTTTGATGGCATTGTACATGATGGAGGCATGACTATATTCAAAACCTTCATAAGCATTTCTTAAGTCGGCGTGCGCATCCAATTGCAAAATAGCATAGCTATCGTGTTTTTCAGCAAGCGCTTGCATCATTCCCAATGGGGTTGAGTGATCGCCACCAATTAAACCAACAATTTTATTTTTATTCATAAAATGAAGGCAGCGTTCTTTTACGGTTTTATTTAACCATAAACAGCCTTCATGAATTTGTTTGGCATTCGTAGCTAACTTTTTATTTTTCTCGTATGTTTTTCCGTTGGCCAAAGCATCAATACACTCTTCTGCTTTTTTACGAAGCAAATTACTTTTTGAGCGAATAGTTTTGTTGGCTTCATCCATCCCAATTCCTAATTTCCAAGCATCTTTCACTATCGGATCTAAAAGATCAACCTGATAGCTTGCATCAAAAATTGCTTTTGGTCCATTGGCAGTTCCACCGCCGTAACTTACGGTTACTTCCCAAGGCACAGGAATTAAAACTGTTTCACATTCTTCAAGGCTAAATGGTAAACCAAACATCCCCGATTTTTTTTGACCAATACTGTTTTGATCAAAGTTCTTTATTTTTTCAGCTTTTGTCATACAGGGCATAAATATAAGATTTTAGAGGGAGAAACCGCAAAGGTACATTTTGTGCTACGCAAAGGAGACGCAAAGATTTGATCACCAAAATACAAGAAGGCAAAGAAGCTGCGCTTTTGCAAAGTGATTTTCGGGATATCTTTGCGTTAACAGAGTCTTTGCCTTCTTAATTTAGTTGCATTGCTTTCTTTGCGCTCCGCCGCGGCGGACTTTGCGCATTGCGAAGCAAACTTTGCGGTTTCTGCCTCCTAAGGCGCCAACCTTTTTATCTTCCAGGCATTATTTTCCTGGACATAAACTATCCTATCATGCAAACGGCTTTTGCGCCCTTGCCAAAATTCGTAATAGTTGGCTTTCAAGATCCATCCGCCCCAGAAATCAGGACGTTTAATAGTTTCAGGAGTAAATTTATTTTTTAATTCTTCCACTTTTTGGATCAATTCTTCGCGCGAAGACAATTCGCCGCTTTGATCGCTCGCCCATGATCCTATTTTAGATTCATATGGACGGTTGTTGAAATAACTGTCGCTATTATTTGGGTGACATTTTATAACAGTTCCTTCAATGCGAATTTGTCTTTGTAAGTCGGGCCAAAAAAAACTTAAAGCAACATTTGGATTTTTTTCCATATGCTTTGCCTTTTTCGAATTGTAATTACCATAGAACCAATATTGATCGTGTTCAAATTCTCTAAGGTAAACAATACGCGAACTAGGTTTTCCTTCTGGTGAAACTGTGGTTAAGGTCATGGCTTGGATCTCGGGAATTTGCGCTTCTAAAGCTTGGGCTAGCCATTTTTCAAATTCAAGTGCCGGATTTTTATTTACATCACTTTCATTTAATGTTCCCTTAGTGAAATCTTCACGAAGTTTAAGTATTTGCTCCCTTAAATGATCCATACAACAAATGTACAACTCAATTTTAATTAAATAGAATGATATTAATCAATAAAAAGAAATAATTTTGTAGTGTGCAAGGAAAACTGCTCATAGCTCACCCTTTAATGAACGACGGTTTTTTTAACCGTTCGGTGGTGTTTATTTCTCAATACGAGGAGGGAAGTGTAGTGGGTTTTGTATTGAATTTTAAAACACAATTCAAATTAAGAGATGTAAGGCCGCAAGTTCAAAATGGCAATTTGCCGATCTTTGAAGGCGGACCAGTCGCAAAAAATCAATTATTCTTTTTGCATACACTTGGTGATAAGATCCCTAATTCATTTCATGTTCAAGATAACTTATATTTTGGCGGAGATTTTAACGAGTTACTTTATCAAATTGATCACGAAAATATTAGCGAGGATCAAGTGCGTTTTTTTGTTGGATACAGCGGCTGGGATAAAGATCAACTCGATGATGAAATTAGTAAAGGTTCTTGGTTTGTGGCAGATTCTGATCCAACTACCATTTTATCGACAGGCACAAGTACATTATGGGCCAGCGAACTTGAGCGCCAAAAGAAGACTTACAGAATTTTCGGCGAGATAGGAAGTGATATTTCTATGAATTAGATTTTTTATTTTTTTATTATTAGGGCGTGCCGGCGAGTTCGGGTCGAATATTTTTGGAAACCTCACTCGCCGTCGCGCTTTTCCCGCCCGACTGAAGTCGTTCGGGCGGGCGCTACAAGCCTGCTTGTCCTTTGCAATGTTTGTAGGGTTCCGGTAGCTCCTAAAGTCGCTTCCTCACCCAACAAACATTTAGCAAAGTCCTAAGCAGGGCTTTACGTTCGCCGCGGCGAACAATCGCTCACGCGGACGGTAAAGGGAGACAGCTGCCTCTTTTTACAGAACGCGTGAGGGATTGAGCCTCCGCCGAGGCGGAGTTTGAGCTCCTTTATTATTTGCAATCGTAAATTAAATTTTTAAGTGAATGCGCAAATAATAAAGAGCGAGTGGCGAAAGCCCGACCCCATTTGCGAATTCCGTTCGCTGATTTTTCAAAGCAGTTTTCGCAAATGGGGGCACGCCCAAATAAAAAAATAAATTTAAGAGTTAATAAGACTAAACCTTTTTTCTGAAGGAAATAACGCAAGGAACTCCGTTGAAGTCCCATTGTTCGCGTAATTTATTTTCGATAAATCGTTTGTACGATTCGGTAACGTATTGTGGTAAGTTAGCGTAGAATAAAAATAAAGCTTCGCCTTTTAGTTGGGTAACGTATTTTACTTTCACAAATTTTCCTTTTACAGGTGGCGGCGCATGAGAGGCCATTAATGGTAAAAAGAAATCATTTAATTCGCGCGTAGGAATATGGCGTGTTTTGTTGGCGTAAACCGTCATGGCGGTTTCAACCACTTTTAATAAGCGTTGTTTTTCAATTACCGAAGTAAATACAATGGGAATATCGCGGAAAGGAGCAATGCGTTGACGGATCTTATCTTCGTATTCTTTGGCAGTTTGTGTTTCTTTTTCAATAAGGTCCCACTTATTTACAACGATCACTAAACCTTTACGGTTTTTTTCTACCATGCTCAAAATGCTGAGGTCTTGTGCCTGAACACCATTTTCTGCATCCAACATCAATACACACACATCGCAATTTTCGATGGCGTTAATGGTGCGCATCACGCTGTAAAATTCAAGATCTTCTTGCACTTTTGCTTTGCGTCGCATACCTGCAGTATCAACCAACCAAAAATCGTAACCAAATTTTGTAAAGCGTGTGTGAATGGTATCGCGAGTAGTTCCGGCAATTGGGGTTACCATATTTCGGTCTTCCTCTAATAAGGCATTCACAAAGGAAGATTTTCCTACATTAGGTCGTCCAACAATGGCGATCTTTGGGATATCCACATCATTTAATGCAACTTCATCCTTTGGTAAATTTGCAATGATGGCATCCATCAATTCGCCTGTGCCTTGTCCTGAAACTGCCGATACGGGATACACCTCACCAAATCCCATCTGGTAAAATACAGAGGCATCGGCTATACGTTCAAAATTATCGGTTTTGTTTGCAACAAGAAGTATTTTCTTTTTGCTTTTCCTTATAATATTGGCTACTTCCTTATCAAATGGCGTTACGCCTTCGGCAACATCTACTACAAATAATACAAGCGAACATTCTTCAATGGCCAGTCCAACTTGTTTAGCGATCTCGCTTTCAAAAATATCGTCGCTGCCTTTGATGTATCCACCGGTATCAACCAAACTAAATTCAACGCCACCCCATTCGGCTTTACCGTAATGTCTATCACGTGTAACACCCGCTATTTCGTCAACTATTGCCTGACGCGTTTCGGTGATACGGTTAAAAAGGGTTGATTTTCCTACGTTTGGCCTCCCTACTATCGCTACTATATTTGCCATGAGGCTGCAAATTTAACAAAATAAGTTTAATGGGCATCTTATTGGAAAAAATAGCTTTTGTTTGTATATTTGGTTTAATGCCCAAATTCACTTTTATAATAGCTTTTATCAGCATTTTATGTTGTAATACTGGGTTTTCGCAGGAGCAGCAAGTTATTACTCCTCATGTTAATCCAAGTTTACGTTTCACCGAGAATTTAGGGCAATGGGATAAGAATATCCTTTTTTCGGCTCAGATGGACGGCGGGGCCATGTTTATTGAGCCCAATTGCTTAAGTTTTAACTTTTACGATAAGCGTCGCTTTAGAGAATTGCATTTAGCTTCGGTTAGGAAGGAAAAAGTTAAACCTTCGAAAATAAAAGGACACGCTTTTAAGGTTTACTTTGAAGGAAGTAATCCTAACCCAAAAGTAGAAAGTTTGCAGCAAGGAACAGATTACGAAAACTTTTTGTTAGGAAATGATAAATCTAAATGGAAGAGTAATGTCAAGAATTATCATCAGGTATGGCTGCGCGATCTTTATCCGAAGATCGATTATGAGATTTTCACTGCCGTAAATGGATTCAAATATAATTTTCATGTAAAGCCCGGCGCAGATCCAAACAAGATCAAGCTAAGGTATAAGGGAGTTGATAAATTAAGAATAAAGGATAGTGCACTTATTGTTAAGCTTGCTGTTAATGAAGTGCTAGAGCATAAGCCTTACGTATATCAAATCATTAATGGAAACATAAGAACTGTTCCATGCGTGTATAAATTAGTTGATGATGTTTTGAGTTTTGAATTTCCGAAGGGATACAACAAAAATGCAGAATTGATCATTGATCCGGTACTTGTTTTTTCTGCACAAATTGGTGTTACGCCTGATAATTTTGGAATGACAGCAACCTTTGACGCGGCCGGAAATTTGTATAGCGGTGGAATGGTTTTTAATGTTGGTTATGCTACCACTACAGGTGCCTACGACTTGAGCTTCAATAATATTGCCGGGTATGGCAGATCAGATGTTTTTATAACAAAATATAATTCAACCGGTAATGCCTTGATCTACTCAACCTACATTGGAGGGTCTGGAACAGAAGTTGCATCGAGTTTAATTGTAGATAACAACAATAATCTTTGCCTTTACGGAGCCACAAGCTCACCCGATTTCCCAATGCTTAGTAATTCTGCTTATCCAACGTTTAACGGCGGGCAAACCATAGGCTTTACAAGTAATGGTTCTATTTTTTGTGGAGGAACCGACATTTATATTTCTAAGCTAAGTGCAAACGGCCAATCGCTTATTGCATCAACTTTTTACGGTGGTACCGGAAATGATGGCGTTAATTATTTAACTGTAACCTACAATGATTTTGTTGATGCATCAAATAATCCTTGCGTCACTAATTTTCCATCAACCAATTACGATTCGCTTCAAACAAATTATGGCGATCAATTTAGAGGAGAGATACAAATAGACGCTTTAAATAATATTTACCTTGCCAGTTCAACTCGCTCTGGTGATATTCCAATACAAGGGGGTTTTGACAATTCTATCAATGGCGGACAAGATGCCATAGTTGCCAAATTCAACTCGAATTTATCGGGACTATTGTTTAGTAGTTTTATTGGTGGAAGTCAGAATGATTGCGGAAATGGATTGTATGTCAATAAAAGTTTTGAGGTTTTTGTAACGGGTGGAACATGTAGTAATAATTTACCAAATACGTCTGGAGGACATTTAACAACATATCAGGGTGGGAAAACAGATGGCTTCTTATACAAGATCAATGCTGCAGGAAATACTGTAATAAACGCAACGTACATTGGAACCAACAATTACGATAATTCTTTTTTTGTAAGTGGAGATAAGAACGGTAAGATCTATGTGTTCGGGCAATCATACGGAAATATGCCGGTGCAAGCCGCTCCTACCAGCACAAACGGAGTATATAGCGTACCAAACACGCATCAATTTGTAATTGAATATAGAAGCACTTTGAATAGCATTTATATGGCCACTGTATTTGGCACAAAACTTACCGGTGTTGATATTTCTCCTTCTGCTTTTGCGGTTGATAATTGTAATAACATTTATTTGTCGGGCTGGGGAGGCGGTATTATTACCAATACAGTTGCCATGAGTAATATGCCTATATTAAATCCTGTTGTGAACCCTGTAAACAATTACACATTCTCAACTACAAATGGGTATGATTTTTATTTGATGGCGCTTGACTCTAACGCCACTAATTTAGTTTTTGGATCTTATTTTGGAGGAAATTCAAGTCAGGAACATGTTGATGGTGGTACTTCTCGTTTCGACCCTACCGGTAAAATTTATCAATCGGTTTGTGCAGGTTGCAATGGAGCTGATGATTTTCCGCTTTCACCAAATGCATGGCCTTGTCCATCTTCAACAAATTGCCCAAATCAAAACCCTAGTGGTAATTGTAACAACGGAGTATTTAAGATCAATTTTGGTTTGAACATGGCGGTTTCTGCCATCAATACAAATACGCTCAGTGGTTGTTTACCATTAACGGTGAATTTCACTAATGTTTATACACCAACAGTTGCAGGTTCAACATTTACATGGAACTATGGCAATGGTCAAACCAACACAACAGTTGCGAACCCAATTTTTACTTATACAACGCCCGGAACTTACACCGTAACACTTGTTGTTTTTGATCCATCCTCATGTAATAAAACAGATAGTTCTAAAACTATTATTCAAGTTTTACCTCTTCCAAACACTGCATTTACAGCTAGCTTTGCGCCTTGCGGAAATACAGTTGCCACAACAAATAATAGCACAGGCACTTTAACATCAAATCCATTTGTTTGGAATTGGGGTGATTCATCGCCAACAACAACTTTAACATCACCGTCGCACACCTATGCTTCAAGTGGAATATATACAATTACTCTTACAACTACCGGTGCCAATGGATGTACCTCGAGTACTACGCGAACAGTAAGTATTTTTTATTTTTCTCCGTCGGTATCGCCTGGTCTTATTTGCGAAGGTGCTGTTACAACAATTACAGCAAGTGGAGGCACAAGTTATTCGTGGACCCCTTCAACAGGTTTAAGTAATCCGTTGATCGCAAACCCTGCCGCCAATCCAACCACTACAACTATATATACAGTAACGGTTGTGCATAACGGTTCAAATCC